>RCNI01000009.1_pt1 | contig 179547 bp, 162 predicted proteins | sample 2041151 | NCBI WGS metagenome assembly RCNI01 (sample SAMN09708214, study PRJNA481090) | feces metagenome | isolation source: feces | place: Antarctica: Albino Rookery
ATATTATATTTTTTATTTCATCTTAAAGTAATGATATTTTTATTGGTCCTTCCCATTGTGAGTAGCATGGTAATAAACGCTTCCGCATAGCTCATCCGGTAAATACTGCTGCTCCACCCAACCGCCATAGGCATGAGGATACTTGTAGGTAGTTCCATGTCCCAGGGCCGCAGCTCCAGGATAATGGGAATCACGTAAATGAGCAGGTACACTGCCTACTTTGCCATAACGAACATCTGCTAAAGCTGCATCAATCCCCATATAGGAGGCATTGCTCTTAGGTGCCCTTGCAATATAACATACTGCTTCCGCCAAGGGTATACGCGCCTCCGGCCAACCGACAAAATCAGCTGCCTGTGCCGCCGCATTAGCTATTACCAGTGCCTGAGGATCTGCCATGCCTACATCCTCAGCCGCACAAATTACAATCCTTCGAGCAATAAAGCGCAGCTCCTCACCACCTTCAATCATTCTGGCCAGGTAATGGAGGGAAGCATCAACATCACTACCACGCATGCTCTTGATAAAGGCGGATACAATATCATAATGCTGGTCTCCCTTTTTATCATAGCGCTGCATGGCCTTGCCTAAAGTATCCCTTAGCAGCTTCTCATCCACCTCCCCATCAGCCTGAGGTAGCATAAATTCTGCCTGCTCCAGCATATTTAAGGCAGCACGGGCATCGCCCTGAGCAAAATCAGCCAAAATCTCCAGGGCACGGTCAGAAATAGTAAAACGGCCTCCATAACCACGCTCCGGGTCCTTAATTGCCCGCAGAATAACCTGTTTCATCTGCTTAGCAGTCAGTTTTTCCAGACGAATAATTTTCATCCTTGACAAAAGGGGAGAATTAATTTCAAAAAAAGGATTTTCCGTAGTTGCACCGATAAGAATAATCGTACCATTTTCCACATAGGGCAGCAGTACATCCTGCTGAGCCTTATTAAAGCGATGTATTTCATCAATGAATACTATAGTACGTCCTAAGCCGCTTTGCTTAGTCTGCTCAGCCTGAGCAATCAGCTTCCGCAGCTCTGGAATGCCTGAGGAAACTGCATTGATAGCTACATAATGATTATTTGTAGTATTGGCAATTACACGAGCCAAGGTGGTTTTACCAGTACCGGGAGGACCATAGAAAAGAATGGATTGAAGCTGGTCCCTTTCCATCATACGGCGTAAGGGGCCATTAAGACCTACAACCTGCTCCTGACCTATAAAATCACTCAGCTTTTGAGGACGCATCCTATCTGCCAACGGCTTGTTTTCATCTATTACAAAATCAAATAAACTATCCATCTTGCACAACCTTTCGTTGGTATTTTCATATGTATAGTATAACACAGAGCCAAAAAAAGTACTGGCCCGGTGGACCAGTACTAAAAAAATTACTTTTTACTTATTTTTTAAGAATTTAGCATACAGCTCATGGTCTTCCTTCATCATGGCATCTACATCATCACCAATGATAACAGTCGGATCAATACCCTGTTTCATCAAATAATCTTTAAACTCTTGAGATTCACAAACCTTTTTAGCAGCATTGCGCAATACTTCAACCTTTTCCTTAGGAGTATCCTTAGGAGCAACCAGAGCCGCCCAAGCACGAATGGTCATGTCATGACCCAATTCCTTAAATGTGGGTACGTCAGGATAAATAACACTACGAGAATCAGCCATAACAGCTAAAACCTTTAAATTACCAGCTTCCACCTGGCTCTTAAATGAAGAAGGATCAGCTAAAGTAGCGTCAATATGTTTACCTGCAATAGCTGCAGCAATATCGGCAGTTCCTTTCGGATAAGGCACATGTTTGAATTTTACACCAAATTTTTCTTCCAGAGACATCGCCGCAATATGCCAGATAGCACCAATACCGGAGTTACCCATTTGCACCTTGCCAGGATTCTCCTTAGCATAGGCAATAAACTCATCCAAGCTATTGTAGGGAGCTTCTGCAGCTACAATTAAAGCAGCCGGTGCGGCAATAGGTGCACAAATGCCTACATAATCAGCATAGGTATTTTGGCATTTACCCTGATGAGGGAACATTGCCAATTCTACAGTAACCATACCTAGGGTGTGACCATCTGCTTTAGCATTGGCTGTTTCCACCATACCGGTAACACCGCCACCGTCAGGTCTGTTTACAGGTACAAATTTACTGCCAGCCAGTTCCTTTTGCATAAATTGCATCAAACTGCGGGCAGAAACGTCGGTACCACCACCGGGAGCCTTCGGAATAATTACGGTAATATCACCGTCAGCAGGATAGGCAGCTTTTTTACTATCACCGCCGCAACCGGCTACCATTACTGCCATCATCATGAGGGCCATAAGTACAACTAAGATTTTTTTCATTGATTTACCACTCCTTGTATATAAATTTTTAAGGATAACTAATTTGCTTCCGCCAGGGACAGTTCCACTACTGCAATATTTTCTCTTTGCCAGGTGTAGCTGATGTACAGCTTCTCACCAACATTAATAATTGCAGGATAGGAAAATTCTCCTGACTGGTTTTCCAAATCCAACAGACGTTGCCAGGTTTTACCATTATCTACCGAGCAAAAAAGACTCAGGGGAGAACGCATCCCCCAGTTAGCCGCTACTGGATTGCAGACCAGATATAACCGTCCATCCGAAGCATGGACCAGATCCAGTCCACTATTATTATTAGGCAACTCCGTAGGGTAAGCAGGGCACCAGCCACGACCACCATCATCAGAATCACTACGATAAATATAGCCCTCGCTGGAACGTAACAGCATATGTACCTGATTGGGACTACTTTCCCACAAACTGGGTTGGATAATTCCTCGTCCATAAAAGGACTGGCGACTGACAGCAATATCACTCTCCGCCGTTTTTTCTCCGCCTCCATAAGTAAGTCCGGAAATAAAGACAGGTGCAGATTGCTCCCAACAGCTTCCATCTGTTGAACGGTCTACAAAGGCCGTCCACAAGCCCCGCTCCACTGAACCACCTGCTAATAGTGTTCCATCTCTCAGCACAATACACTTGTTTCGTACCGGTCCACGGCCACCACTCATGTCTCCAGGTACCAATTCCTCTGGACGTGACCAATTTCTGCCACCGTCCTGAGACCGCAGGACATAGGTGCGCCAGCTGGCAATAGCTTGGCCCTCCTTGTAAAAAAGTAACAGCTGATTATTATAAGCACAAAGCACTGGATTCCAATTAGCCTCAGCGCCATTAACCAGTAGCTGTGGCTCACTCCAGCCTGCAGATGTTTGTCGACTAAGATAAATACCTACGTCGGCTTTCCCTTCCCTACTACCACCAAAATAACAGCAGAGCAGCTCTGCATCCAAACTGATTAAAGTGGAGGCATGACAAAAGTCTACGAGCGACTTCTTTATAACCATGGTCTTTTGCATTACTCCACCTCCTTAATGCTCGTACTTATTGTAACATATTTACTATTTTTGGTAAATTATTTAACCTGCTCTATTTATTTTTTCTTGATTTGCAATAACTAACTGTGCTGAAAGAGTTACTAAATTATCCTTCTCTCCCTGTAAACGAATTCTTTCCAAGGCTAAGTAATATCCCTCTCCCTCTAAATCATGAATAAAATTAACAACTGCATAATAAGGGCCCTGCGCACACAGCTGTAGCTTTATCTCTTGCTCCTGCTTGTCAAGTCTAGGCGGTATCTGTAATCGTTGCAGAACAACCCCCTCCGACTCAGCCAGCTCATAATATTGATTAACCTGTTCCTCCAAGCTTAAAACCTTGGGCAGACGTTTCTTTAAGTCATTCAGCTGAGCCTGCTGGCCCATAGCGTAATCCTCATAGTCCTCCTGCTGAGAAAGAGCACGCACGTTAGCCACCAATTGAGCCCGCTCCTGCCCCTGCTCCAGTAGCTGGGTAATCCTTGCCTGTGCAGGAATAATCCCCTGCCAATAGATTATTCCACTAAGAATTACCCCCAGAGCTAAAGATAAGCCCGCCTTTTGAGCAGAGCTTATTTTGGGTATGCTATTCATGACCTCACCTCCACGAGAATTCGATAACTAGTGGCAGGTCCCTGTACTTCCGTACTTAAGAGCTGCGCACTCTGTACCTGGGGCAACTTCTCCAAAGCCTGCACCAGCTGGTTCAGCTGTCGGCTAACCCTGGTCTGCCCTACTAGCTCCAGCTGTCTTCCCATCCCCCTCTGATGAATTTCCTGAAGCCAGGTCTCCGGTGGCAGAGCGCTCCCCAATGCTACCAGCAGACTGTTCCAGCTTCCCTGTTTTTCCAGACGCTGAAGCTGTCTGCTCAGCTGCTGTACCTGCTCCTCCCGTTGGACGCATTCATCATAGCGTTGGAGCCAGGGGCCTAAACTTTGCAGCTCCTGCTCCATTCCCAAGGTACGCTGTTCCAGCCAGCTGACCTGATATTGTAGACAGCCCCAAGTGCTCAAGACACAAATTACAACAACTACTGCCAATACCTGACAACATGGTAAGCATTGCCAGTCCAAGTTCAAACTAGAGGAAGAACAAAGATTTAGTTCCTCTAGTTGCTCAGGTAAGGGCAGCTCCTGGGGCCAAGTTGCCAAATTCAACTGTCCTCTACATAGTACCAGAGGTAACTGCAGCTTTTGACTTCTTTCCTGCCAGACAGCTAAATCATCTTTAGGCAAAGCCTGAACCAGGAGCTGCTGTCCTTCATCATTACGCTCTACCACCAGGTAGCTATAAGCATAGTCCTCAATTTTACCGGACAAATAACCCATCAGCTCCCAAGGAAGCATCTTAGCCACATCCTTTGAAGAGGCCAATGGTAGACGAATAAGCAGCTGGACTACATTTTCTGCCTCCAACAATATCTGCAGATGCTGAGGTATAAAGCCAGCCTGCTTCATGAAGCTCTGAACTCCTACTACCTGTTCCTCCCAGGTCTGCTTCCGTGGCAGGTTGGTTTCTGCCAACAGTTTTCCCTGCTGCACCAGCTGTAGCTGCAAACCGTCAGCTACTTCTTTAAGTATCAGCTGAATCCTAGCACGCCTATTAGTCCAATGGGTAAATATTTTACTATACACCTTACGGTCATCTCTTTTCTTTACCAGCATCCAAGATACCAGGTAATAATCGTCCCTCCCCAAAAGAAACTCAAATAACCACCTAAAGCAAGATAAGGTCCAAAGGGTATGGCATCCTGACGAGATTTTAAACCGATAACCAAGAAAAACGAACCTACTAGGCCACCACTAAGAAAGGCAATAAGCATGGTCAGCAGCATCTCTGCCGGAGTCAGCCACAGGCCCAGTGCTAAGGCTAGCTTCACATCCCCTAGCCCCATGCCGCCTCGACTCAACCAATATATTAGATAAAGCAGTCCACCTCCTAGAAAAACAGCCTCCAAGCCTATTAGCAGCTGACCTGCCTGGTAGGCATAGGCTAAACCTACTATTCCCAAAAACAAATTCACCCTATCATATAGCAGCTGCCAACGCAGATCCGTATAACAATGAACTAGAAGACAGCCTATAAAAATACTGGTGAATAAATAACTCAACTAATCACTTCTTTCAGGCTATATGCCAAAATTGTAAAAATACTAACAAGTCCTAAGGGTCTTCCACCCCATACTCCCTCCTAGTGTAAAAAATACTCTAAAAAAGAAAACTCCCGTACTGCATGATGATGCTAATACAGGAGTTTTGTTTTTATTTAGTTAGCGCAAAAGCCAGCTCTTACCAAGCCAGATTTTCTACTTCTGCACGACCACGACCAGTCATAGCGTCCAACATAACACGTTGTTCAACTTGAGCAACAAGTTTTTTGGTAAATTTAACAGTATCCGGATTTACGGAAATGCTATCGATACCGCTCTTAACCAGGAATTCACAGAATTCAGGATATACACTGGGAGCTTGACCACAGATGGAAACAGTCTTGCCGTCCTTATGTGCTACTTCAATCAAATGACGTACTGCACGCTTAACAGCCAGATTACGTTCATCATAAATGTGGGATACGGTATCGTTATCACGATCGCAACCCAATACCAGCATGGTCAAATCGTTGGAACCGATGGAATAACCATCTACATATTTATTGAATTGATCAGCCAAGATGATGTTAGCAGGAATTTCTGCCATCAACCAAACTTTGAAATCCTTACCACGGGATAATCCGCAGGAGTTCATAATACCGATTACCTTTTCACATTCATCAATGTTGCGGCAGAAAGGAATCATAACGTTAAGGTTCTTCAGACCAAATTCTTCGCGTACTTTACGTACTGCCATGCATTCCAGTTTGAAGGCTTCAATGTATTTAGGATCATAGTAACGAGAAGCACCACGCCAGCCTAAAAGTGCAGAAGGCTCATAGGGCTCAAACTCGTCGCCACCCTTAAGGTCACGATATTCACTGGATTTGAAATCGCTAAAGCGTAAGGTTACCGGTCTCGGAGCCATAGCTTGGCAAACTTGACGGATGCCTTCAGCCAATTGGTCAACGACCTTTTCTGGATGGCCAGTCTTAATCAGATACAGAGGATGTTCATGGATATAAGTAGTCCAGATGAACTCTTCACGCATCAGACCAATACCATCACAGGGCAGACCAGCATATTTTTCAGCCAGTTCCGGATCGCCCAGGTTCATATAAATCTTGGTGCCGGTGGGCGGGAAGTATTCAGCAGCAGCAACTACTTGTTGAGCAGCTTGCTCTTGCTTAGGTTCTTCAATGATACCTTCATAAACAACGCCATGAGTTGCATCAATGGTTACATCAATACCATCGGGAATAGTGGTGGTAGCTGCTTCGCCACGGCTCTTAGTGCCAACGATGCAGGGAATGCCCAATTCACGGCTAACGATAGAAGCATGGCAGGTCATACCGCCACTATCGGTTACGATTGCTTTCGCTTTCTTCATAGCAGGTACCCAGTCAGGAGCGGTCATTTCGGTTACCAGAATTTCGCCTTCCTTGAATTCATCGATATGGGAAGGATCCAAAATAACATGAACACGACCAGCAACTTGGCCAGGGCTGGCAGGCAAGCCTTTAACAATTACCTTACGGTCGGTAACAATAGCTTTTTCTTCCTTAGGTGCGCCACCATTTTCCTTATTGCGACGGCTCCATACGGTTTCCGGACGGGCTTGAAGGATGTATACTTTACCATCACGTTCATCAACGCCCCATTCCATATCCATGTAGCAGCCATAATGTTTTTCAATCTTACGAGCGCATTCTGCCAATTGGAGAATTTGTTCGTCAGTTAATTTTTGCATATTCTGTTCATCCAAGGGTACCATTTCTTCTTCGCAGTCGCCAGTAGCTTTACGAACAAAACGTACATCCTGGGTGTTGACATTCTTTTCCAAAATTTTCATATCAGCTTTGGAAACAGTGTAGTTATCGGGGGTTACAGTACCTTGTACTACATACTCGCCCAAGCCCCAAGCACCTTCGATGAGGATGTTCTTGTCGTCGCCAGTAGCAACATTAACGGTGAACATAACACCTGCAGCCTTGGAGAATACCATCATTTGGATAGCTGCGGAAAGAGCAACGTCTAGATGGTCAAAGCCTTGTTTTTCACGATAGTAAACAGCACGGTCAGTAAAGCAGGATGCATAGCATTCCTTTACTTTAGCAACAATGGTTTCTGCACCGCAGACATTCAAATAAGTATCCTGTTGTCCTGCAAAGCTTGCATCCGGCAAATCCTCTGCGGTAGCGGAGCTACGTACAGCAACAAACGGATTTTCTTGACCAACCTTTTTACCTAATTCCGCATAAGCAGCAGCGATTTGGTCCTGCAAATCCTGAGGCATTTCCTTATCCATGATAGCTTGACGGATTTCAGCACAAACCTCACGCAGTAAAGCACTGTTTTCAACGTCAGTTAATTTTGCAACTAATGCGCGAACTTCCTTGTCCAAACCAGTTTTTTCAAAGAAATATCTGTATGCACAAGCGGTAGTAGCAAAACCATAGGGTACGGGTACATCTACCTTAGAAGTCATTTCGCCCAAGGAAGAAGACTTACCACCAGCGATAGCAACGTCTTTTCTTTCCAATTGGTCGAACCATAGTAAAAAAGCTTTTTCCTTATCCATTTTCTTAGCTCCTTTTTATAAACAATATACTTTAAATGAACTAACCTTCAATATAGTGTATACTATATCATATTTGCAGTACATATACAAGGATTTCTCTAAAATTAATGCTACTTTCCTTATATTTTTTCGCAAACTTAGGCATCTTTAATATTCTCCCTAATATATTTATATTCCTGCCTCTGTTATAGGATAATCTTTTAGCTCTTTTCCCTAACTGTAAACCGTGTTACAATAATGAAGGTAACAATTGAGGAGGTAAAAAATGCAAGTACAAACTTTTAGCTATAATCACAAGTTGCCCCTATATCTGGATGATGGCCACGGTGACTATAACCGTAGCTACGAAGAAAATACTGATGACTTTGACTATGCCGATTATTCTACGGACCATAGGGATAACAACTTTCGTAACTATGAGAAAAAAAGACGCAAGACCAATAAAGAAATTATTGAAGATATGCTCAAACGCTGGGACTGACAGCGAAAAAACTCGGTAGCATCTGCTACCGAGTTTTTTATGCTTTTCCTAAAAAACAGACTTATAAAATTTACTGGTTAAAATAAGCATTCTAGTGAATAGCAGATGATAACGGTCTACTCCAATGACTATTGCTCTTATCTGCTTACCAGATTAATAACTACCTCTGCACTCTTGAGCAGGGACTGTAACGGTAAATACTCAAAACGGCCGTGAAAATTATGGCCTCCAGCAAAAATATTAGGGCAAGGTAGCCCCATTTCTGACAAGCTGGAGCCATCCGTACCACCACGAACAGGCACTAACAGGGGCTTCACTCCTGATTTTTCCATAGCTCGTTCCGCTCTTTGGACAATTTCGTACACCGGTTCAATATACTCCTTCATATTATAGTAAGAATCATAGAGCCTGCACTCCACTGCACCCTCACCATATTTCTTATTCATAAAGGCTGCTAAATCCAACAGGTATTGCTTGCGAGCCTGCAAAATGCTCAACTGATGATCACGGAGAATCATATCCAGAGTAACTCCATCAGTACCGCCTTCAATATGAATACTATGGTAAAAGCCCTCATAGCCCTCAGTATACTCCGGGCGCTCACCTAGGGGCAATAAGTTCTGCCATTCTGCCGCCATGGAAATAGCATTACGCATTTTATTTTTAGCACTACCTGGATGAACCGACACACCGTGGAAAACAATGGTCGCATTGCAGGCGTTAAAGGTTTCGTAATTCAACTCACCTATTTCACCACCATCAATGGTATAGGCAAAGTCCGCACCAAAAACCTCCAGAGGGAAATGCTCCGTGCCACGGCCAACCTCTTCATCAGGAGTAAAGCAGATACGCACCTTGCCATGAGCAAGCTCCCGATGGCTTAACAGATACTCACAGGCAGTCACAATAGCACATATTCCCGCCTTATCATCAGCACCTAACAAAGTAGTTCCGTCAGAGGTAATAATATCCTGACCTACGTAATGCAATAACTCGGGAAACTTTTCCGGGCTCAACACATTACCCTCACTAAGGCTAATATCTTCCCCCTGATAATTTTCATGAAGACATACCTTGACATTGGCACCGCTAGCCTCACAGCTGGTGTCCATATGGGATACCAGACCAATTACCGGCAGCTTTTCCTCCGTATTAGCGGGCAGTGTAGCCAATACATAGCCATACTCTGTCAGCTCCACCTCGGACAATCCCAGGTCAGTTAGTTCCTTCACCAAGAATCTAGCTAAATCCAGCTGACAGGCTGTACTAGGGAAACAAGTAGCTCTCTCATCAGAGGTAGTCTCTATTTCTGCATAGCTGGTAAAGCGTGCTAAAATTTTTTCTCTATTCAAATTCATCTTCCATACCTCTTTTCTATTTATCCAGTGCTTGCTTACAAGCAGTATTCCTCTATTACCAGAGATAGTAAAAGTAAAAACTCGCGGCAATTTATTAGATTCTATCCTAATCACATAAATACCGGATAAGCTTCCCATTACTCGCTACCGAGGTCTGAGCATAGACCGCACCCAACTGATTGCTCTGATACAGCAGCGACACGAGAAATAGCTATAGTTAATTTGTGCTTAACAAATACAGCACCAAAAGAATGGTCCCTTTTAATACTTATTTAGTTACATACTGCTAACCTAGCAGTAAAAAATAAACGCAGTCCACCTAAGCGGACTACGCCTTCTTATTTCGTTAATAATTCTTCCTTGAGCTGGGCAATTGTTTTCTGCAGGACAGGGTGTACTACCTGAGGAGCAATCTCTGCTAAAGGCAGGAGTACAAAATCTCGTAAATGCAGCTCCCTATGAGGTAGAGTCAGCTCTTCCGTCTCCAAAATACAATCTTCATAGAGCAGCAGATCTAAATCAATATTACGCTCACCCCAATGACGCAAACGTACTCTACCCATTTCCTGCTCAATCTTTAAAAGCAATTGGAGTAATTCCACAGGTGCCAAGGAAGTCTCTACAGCACAAACACCATTCAAAAAATCCGGCTGGTCCGTAACACCATAAGGTGCTGTCTCTATAAAAGAAGACACCCTGGTCACCCTAACGCCCTTTTCCTCTAGAAGTCTGAGAGCGGTCCGCAAATTTTCTTCTCTATCTCCCAGATTACTTCCCAGAGCTACATAGGCTTGGGACATAGAATCGCCTCCAGCATACGTACAGCCTGTATATTCTCTTTAACATCGTGGACGCGGACTAACTGTGCTCCTGCATACACCGCCTGACAGCTGGTGGCCACAGTGCCTGCTAAACGCTCCTCTGCAGGAATATCCCCTAATACCTTACCAATGGTACTTTTACGAGAAGCCGCCAATAATACAGGATATCCGAAACTCGTCAGCGCGTGTAAATCACGCATCAAAAGTAAATTCTGCTCCACATCCTTAGCAAAGCCGATTCCCGGGTCCAGAATAATCTTTTCCGCGCCTACACCTTTTTCACGTAACAGCTGAGCCTGTCCTTGTAAATAAAGCGATACTTCTTCGACTACATTTTTATACTGGCAGTTCTGTTGCATATTTTTAGGTGTTCCCCTCATATGCATAAGAATAATAGGCGCTTTACTTGCTACTACCAAATCCAGCATTTTCGGATCTGCCTCCATGGCAGAAATATCATTGATAATATCTGCTCCAGCCTTCAATGCCGCCTGAGCAGTGCTGGCACGATAGGTATCAATGGAGATAACAGCCTCAGGATAGGCCTCACGCACTGCTTTAATCACCGGGACCACCCGCTCTACCTCTTCCTCTGCAGAAACTGAATCACTACCTGGACGAGTGGATTCGCCACCAATATCCAATATAGCAGCACCTTCCGCCAGCATCTTACCAGCGCGTACGACAACTTCATCTATATTGGTACGAGAACCAGCATAGAAAGAATCCGGCGTAATATTCAGTATACCCATAACCTGCAGCTGCTCGTAAGTCAGCTCCCTGCCGTCAGCCAGAGCTGTTTTTAAAACGGGTTCGGACAGAGCCGCCTCTAGAGCTGCCTTTATCTTGGTTATACCGAAATACGGCATCTGCTCCAGCTTTTGCAACAGAATTCCGTAATGCTTACGGGTCCCTAACAACAGGACGTCCACATATTGCTCTCCATTAACCAGACAACTGGCCGGTATGGCGGCGTCACCGCCCACGGCAAGCATTTCCTGCTTAATCACATTAGCCGCCGGAGTTCGTACCTTCACCAGCTTAAAGGGAATAATCTTGTTTTTGTTACGAAAAACAGGATAGCTGTCCGGATGGACACCAATACTTTGTAATGCGTCCTCCAGCATCTCATGATTAACCTTAATTACTTCCATTATTTCCATCTCTTTTCTACCACTGCAAAGGCATTATGGTTATGAATGCTTTCCTGGCTTTCCACCTCGGCACGATACCAGGTAATGCGCTTATCCATTTCCAGACGCAAGGCTATTTCCCTAACGGCATCCTCTACAAAACGAGGATTTTCATAGGCATGCTCAGTCACAAATTTTTCGTCCGGTCTCTTTAAAAGTCCATATACGGGGGAGCTGGCGCAAGCATCAGCAATGGCTGCCAAATCCTCCAGCCATACCATTTCCACAGCTTCAATTTCTAATTTAGCCCAGGCCCTCTGGTTATGCGCACCATAGTCACTAATTTCCTTGGAACAGGGACACAGTGTCTGCATGGGGATAATAGCCGTTACCCGCAGCTTAAACTTCTCACCCTTTTCAGCCTTGTAGATACAGTCAATATCCATGGGACAGGTACGACCACTAACAGGTGCTGCTTTAGTAATAAAATAAGGAAATTCCAACTGCAGAAAGGCTTTTTGTGCCTGTAGCTTACTTTTCAGCTGATCTAGCATCGCTTCCATGTCATGAAGACCTATGGGCCCCATAGTTTCCAGACATTCTACAAAGCGGCTCATATGTGTACCACGCATATCGTGTGGTAAATCCACTGCCAGGCTTACCTTAGCTACGCTATGCTGAGTACCTTTTTCCTTATCCCTTAATTCAACGGGCCAACGTAATTCCTTCACACCTACGTGCTTCAGAGGTACGTGGCGTAAATCCTTCTCACTTTGTACGTCCTTCATCATGCACCTCTATACACGCAACCACTAGTACGTGTTTCCCAAACTTCTACTTCGTATAAATGATAATGGTCACTCTGCAGCTGATCCACTAGTTTATTCCACACCCAAACAGAAATATTTTCCGCAGAGGGTACGGGTAGAATATCATTTAGGCAGCTGTGGTCCAACTGAGAGAGCACTTCAGTTTTTACCCAATTTTTTAATTTGATAAAATCAATAACCATGCCCTCATGGTCGGGAGTTCCCTCCACCTTTACCACTAATTTATAGGTATGGCCATGTAAATGCTCGCATTTACCATTGTAGGCAGGTAAAAAATGAGCTGCATCAAAATCAAATTCCTTGATAATAATCATAATAGCCTCCTAAACCTTCAGGTCTGCAAAATTAGGCTGCTGCCGCAAAGCCTCATAGGCTACAATCGCAACGGAATTGGATAAATTTAAGGAACGAGCTTCAGAAATCATAGGAATCCGTACACAGCAGTCCGCATGTTTCTCACGAAGCTCATCGGGCAGACCGGCAGTTTCCTTGCCAAAAATCAACAGACTGTCAGGACCGTATTGTACATCACTATAGGATTTATGACCATGGGTGGTCAGCAAAAATTTAGGATTATCTTTATACTTTTCCAAAACCTCATAAATGCTGTCATAATAATGAATATCTACCAGATGCCAATAATCCAATCCTGCACGTTTCAAATATTTATCATCAGTAGAAAAGCCCAAAGGACGTACCAGATGTAAATGACAGCCAGTTGCCGCACACAGGCGGGCTATATTACCAGTATTACCGGGAATTTCCGGTTGAAATAAAACTATATGCATTCATATCACCTCTTCATTGCTTCTTCTTCGCGGAGGAGCTCTGCGATCTGCTCCCGCAAAGCCTTTTCTTTTGCTAACTGCTTCTGTAGCTTCTTCTGGTAGGAAGCATCCAGCTTACTACGTTTAACTTCCTCTTTAGCCAGCTTCTTCTCCAGCTTGCTTCTTTCCTTGATTAATTTTTCGTAACGCTTCCGCTCATGCTTATCTAGCGTATTCGGATCAAAAGGCTTGGAGGGCTGTACAATACCAGAAGCATCCGCTTGCGTTAACATATTCTGGTAGGCCGCCATAATTTTTTCTGCGTAATGAGAGCCAGTAGCCCAAGTCCCATTCAGTCCGTACCAGGTATCAATTTTACCCTTACGTAAACGAATATCTCGAGCCAGCTCGTAACGAGGGTCCACAAGATCGGGAGCTGCTACTGCTACAGTTGCATAGGCTAGCAAATGCTGAAGATGAGCACGTACACCCAGTTGAGGAGTCTTAAAGGAGGCACCAGGCACTCCCTTACCAGTGGTACCAAGGCCGCAGAAATTATTCTGGTCCGGCTTTACCTCACCACCGTAGGCAAAATAGCCTGTTTCTACCAAAGCCTGAGCCAAGGCAATATCTGGTCGAAGACCTACCTTCCCGGCCTCCAGCCAATAAAAACGAACTATCTCCTCCACAGAACAATTCAATTTAGGCCGTGGATTGACAGCCCTAATAAGATTACTTGCCTGCTGCTGGGTAGCTTGAGGACGACCAAAAATACTCATGCTTTTATAATCGTCCGGTAAGTCTACCCCACCAAAGCTATATTTACCAGTCGTATTACTGGGACGAACAGGAGTCTTGGTACGCGGTCTCTCCGAACTCCGTACCTGCTTGCTTTCCTGAGCTTGTACTCTGGCTGCAATATTAGTACTGCCAACCTGCTTCACCTGCCGCTGATAAAGCCGTTGGGCAGCTGTTGTATGTTCCTGCTTTTCTTTTCCTATACGTAGAGAAGATTTTTGAGCATGCTCTGCCACATGTGTAGGCTGTTGCGATACTACTACCGGCTGTTGACCGTCTTCCATAGAGGCCTGAGCTATACCGGATAAGCTCCAGCCCGCCAAAAGGACTAGAGTAGAAAGTATTTTATAATTCATGTACATCTCCTTGAGCCTCGCTCCGTCGGGGGACCCATATAACAATCCCTAGTTGAAGCATAAGCTTGTAACTGTTTGCTAAAAATTATGGTTTTCTTTCACACCACTACAGAATATAGTGTACCCTATTTTCACCATGGGTGCAAAGTTTTTCACAGATTCTTTACGTATATTTAGTAAAAAAATAAGCTGGATACTGTATAATATAAGGAGAGTCTTCGGAAAATTATTATTTAAGGAGTGATATTATGAAAGCTAGATACCATTTTATTCATCACGCATGCTTCATAGTGGAGAAAAATAATACCTCCATCATTTTTGATCCTTTTCTGGATGGTAATCCAGATGGTCTTGTACCCAAGAACATCAATGTGGATTATATTTTTGTAACCCATGCTCATGGTGACCATTTAGGTAGTGCCTTAGAAATAGCTAAAAATTGCGATGCCACTATTATTTCTACAGCTGAAATCTGCTATATGGCTGAAGCAGAGGGATGCAAAACTCACGCCATGCATTTAGGAGGTACCCATCTTTTCCCCTTTGGTAAGGTACGCATTGCTCCTGCCTTCCACGGTAGCGGTATTGCTGGTGGTCATGCCTGTGGCTTTATCGTGGACTTTTTTGGCACGAAATTTTATTTTGCCGGGGACACTGCTCTTTACAGCGATATGCAGCTCTTGCCCCAGCTAGATCCTTTCACCTATGCCATCCTTCCCATTGGTGATAATTTTACTATGGGACCCAAGGATGCGGTATTAGCAGTAAAGCTTTTGCAGCCTAAATATGTTATTCCCGTCCATTACAACACCTGGCCCGTCATTGCACAGGATCCCCATGCTTTCCAGAAGGACGTAGAAGCACAAACCACAGCCAAGGTTATTATTGTTGCCCCTGGTCAAAATATTGAACTGGAGTAAATAGTATTAAATAAAAATATCGCCCAATACCAAAAAACAGGGAGTATTTACTACTCCCTGCTTTTTCTATATTCTACACTATTCAATACAGTTGCAAGACAGGGCTTGAAAACAGTGTCCGCCATTTAATAGACAATAGCACAGCTGAAAAAATCAGCAATCCACTATTTTTCAGCTATGGAGCCATCTGCTCCTCCAGCTTTTCTACTTTCTATCTAGCACAAAGACAGACGCCCATCCGTCCCGTTCTTCCCTGTTCCGCCCGGTAGGAACAAAACAGGTCTACATTATCATTGGTGCAGACGCCGGCAACATAAATATTGTCTTCCACTACCCCTGCTTCCACTAATAGCTGCCTGTTATAGTTCCATAAATCTAACTGATACTTTCCTGGCAGAGTGGGCCTAAAAAAGCTTTCGTAACCCACTGCCTGATTACGGACAAAATCATCCACCTCGTAACAGCAGGCACCAATGGAAGGTCCTATACCTGCTAGTACATCCTCAGGACGGGTACCGTATTCCTGAGCCATCACCTGCAAGGTATTCTTTACAATTTGAGCTACGGTACCACGCCAGCCTGCATGAGCCAACCCTACAGCACCAGTCCGTTGGTCAGCCAGAAGCACAGGAACACAGTCCGCAAAAAAGAGTAATAGGGATACTCCTGGTATATTGCATACCAACGCATCCGTATCCTTTATAGTATCACTAAGCTTCAAGGCACCACGACCAATTTCTTCTTGGCCTACCACAGCTACCAGACTACCGTGAACCTGTTCGCAGGTAGTAAAAGCCAATGGGTCCACACCCAGACTCTGAGCAAAGCGCTGCCGATTAGCCAATACCTTCTCCGGTTCATCACCCACATGGAGAGCCAGGTTTAATGTTCCTGCTACCAGGCTACTTTCTCCATGTAAGCGACTACTGCAGCCATTAACAAAACCGGCTGCAGTTAGAGCAGGAAAGCTTCCTACCCAAAAATTGTCCTTATTTTCTAAAATAAATTTTTTCATAAATGCACCTATTTGCAGACACCACAGCGATGGCAATTTTCAAAGCACATGGGAGTAAACTTTCCCGTCTTACTTTTTGCCAGTTCATTAATTAAGTACTGCTCTGTAAAGCCCATATCCAGATGTTTCCAGGGCAACGGACCACCAACTGCAAGCTGACGGCAGGCATAGGCTTCAATATCGACACCCCGTTCCTTTAAAATACGCTTTAAAGGCTGTGCTTCAACATGAGCCTGAAGCAGGGCCTCACCAATATGACGATCTCCTCGGGAAAGAGAAGCCTGGATAACACTTTCCTTAATCGACTCTGTAATAAGCTTAATATGTTTGATTTTTTTGAGACCATCATTAAGAATTTTAAAACGTTTCTTTAAAGTAGCTACAGCGCAAAAGGGAGCCCACTGATAGGGAGAAAAAGGCTTGGGCACAAAGCCATTGACAGAAATGACCAGCTCGCCCTTATTGCCGGCTATGTTCATTTTTTCACGAATGCGCTTAATCATTTCTACCATCTCAAAGATGTCCTCATCCTCTTCACCCGGTAGGCCAATCATATAATAAAGCTTAATATTACGCATACCAGCTGCTGCTGCCAGCTCCATGGCCTTGTAAACATGCTCCTCCGTAATCCCCTTATTAATACTATCACGCATCTTTTCACTACCCGCCTCAGGAGCTACAGTCATTGTTCTTTGTCCACTAGCAGCCAGAGCCTCCGTCATCTGAGTATCCAAGGTATCTGCACGTAAAGAGGCTACAGAAAAATTAATTCCCTGACGAACCAGCTCTGCTGTTAATTCCTTAATCTGGGGATGATCGGACACAGCAGCACCCATAAGGCCGATTTTCTTAGTGCGTTCCGGACGGGCGGCAATATCGGCCAAAATATTCTTCAAGGCACGAGGACGGGGTTTACGGAAGCAATAGCCCGCCATACAAAAACGACAATGGCGGCCACAGCCACGGGCAACCTCTACAATGTACATATCCTCAAATTCTGTTCCATTAGTAAGAATAGCAGAAGTATGGGGATAGGCATCAATATCCTTTACCCATTGACGGGTAATTGTAGCCGGTACTCTCCCATCATGCTCCATAGCTACAAAATTATCATCCTCATCGTACTGGGGAGTATAAAATTTAGGCACATAGACCCCCGGTAGCTGAGCTAAGTCCAAAAGGCTTTCCTCTTTAGCCTTACCCTGATAGAGGACATCTAGGATACTGGACACGGTTTCCTCACCTTCACCAATAACAAAGGCATCAGCCACCGTTGCCAATGGCTCTGGGTTAAAGGTAGCACATGGACCACCAATAATGATCAGTGGCTCCTTTTCATTACGCAGAGCAGCCCTCAACTTAATGTTTCCTAAATCCAGAATAGTCAGCAGATTATCATAATCCATCTCAAAGGACATCATAACAAAAATGACTTCAAAATCTGCCAGCTGTCTTTGAGATTCCATACTAAGCAACGGCGTTCTAGACTTTAAATGCTCCTGTAACAGCTTTTTCTCCGGCAGGAAAAAACGCTCACAGGCACTATCACTGCGCCGATTAATCAGCTGATAAAGAATGTGCATACCTAAATTGGACATTCCCAGATGATAAACATTGGGATAAATAAAGGCTACACTATGACGTAATCCTGGTGGAAAGACCTGTGTTCCCCACTCACTATTCAATTTCTCTTTTAAATCATTCTTTATTTCCCAGGGCAAAAACTTCACTCCTATTTTCTTTTTGCTAATTTCTCTTCAAATAAGTTAATCACTGTTTCCAGGACCTTTAGACGGGCGTAATATTTGTCATTACCCTCCACAATGGTCCAGGGTGCATAGGAGGTATCTGTACGTACCAGCATTTCGTTGACGGCCTCTTCGTATTGAGACCATTTCTCCCTGTTACGCCAATCCTCCTCCGTAATCTTCCATTGCTTGTCAGGATTGCCCTCCCTCTCCTGGAAACGGCGATACTGTTCATCCTTATCTATTTGTAGCCAGAATTTAGCTATAGCAATACCGCTATCTGCCCACTGAGCTTCCATATCCTTAATTTCATCATATGCCCGCTGCCATTCATAGGGCTGGGCAAAGCCTTCTATCCGTTCTACCATTACCCTACCATACCAGGTACGGTCAAAAATCGTAACACGCCCACCCTTAACGTTCAAACGAGACCAGAAGCGCCACAAATAATGGTATTGCCGTTCCAGCTCATTAGGCGCTACAATAGGATGGACAACGTAGCCCAAGGGGTCCAAAGCAGCTGTCAAACGACGGATAGCACCACCCTTACCGGCAGCATCCCATCCTTCAAAACCGATAACAGCCGGAATATTTGCCCGAAACAGATCTATCTGCAGCTGCTTTAACCTATTCTGATATTCATCAAGCTTAGCCTTATATTTTTCCTTAGCTATGGTCTTCTGTAGATCTACCCGGCTAAGCACATCATACAGCTCAGTCGATCTTTGAATTTCTCCGGCCTTGGGTTGAACTGTCAATTCACGTTCTAAAATATCAACAATAGTACCAATGACACTTACCTGGGCAGAACGAGTATCATCGGCTGTCACCAGATTCCAGGGTGCTTGCGCCGTATCAGTAGCCTCCAGCAGCTTTTCGTAGCATTCCAAATACTTATCATAGTCATCGCTATCATCATAAGTAGAATATTTATCCTTCCAAGCCTTACCCAAGGTCTTAGAGCGCTTGGTCAGATTACTTTTTTGCTTTTTCCGGGACAAGTGTAAGAAAAATTTAATAAGAATGTAACCATCGTCCACCAGAGTTTTTTCAAACGCGTTAATATGCTCCGTAGTAGTATCGACCTGTTTATTTTCCTTATCCACAAATTCGCGATAATTTTTCAGGTAATACCAGCCCCGATGATAAACGGCTATATGTCCCTTTGCCGGCAGATTCTTCCAAAAATAAGTAAAGAATGGTTGGCAGGGTTCATCACTTGCTACCTCCAATGAGGAAAGTACCCTAAACCCACGGGCGTCCATCTCCTGCATCATCTTATTAATAATAAGACTACGCCTAGCACCACGCCACCCCTCAAAAAGAATGATGACGGGCCTTTTCAAATCACGAGCTTGTCTTTGAACCTGACCTAAACGCAGGCCAAGTTTTTCCATTGCCTGATTATATTCATCCTTCGGCAACTTTTGTTCCAAATCTAATTTCTCCAGCATTTGTCTCATTCTTCCTCTCTTTTTTATTTTTGTTCATCACTATAGGGACACAAACCTCTTGGTTTACCTAAAATTTCAGCCATAATCACTCCCTGGACTAAGCGTGGGTGAGCTGCCCGTAACTTAGTTGTCTGAGCAGCTTTCGTAGTAGGAGTACTAGCAGCATGCCGAGGCTGAAAAACCTGCTTTTCTAAAACAGGCTCCAGCTGCGGCTCGGTATATACCTGTTCCCGCTTATGTTTACCCAAAAGTCGTTCAAATTCTGCCGCCAAATCCTTAGCCTGGGGCTGTTTTGATTGTTCCTTATCCCCGGTGGTAGACTCTGTTTCCACTTCTCCGTTATCCTCAGAAGTAGGAGGATGAGCCTTTTTACCAGTAAAGAAAAAAATAAAGAAAAGTATGAACAGCAGTAAGGGAAAAAAATCCGTCAACGTATCCATTATATAGAAAAACACAGCTTGTCCTCCTATTTATCCTCCTGCGGTAAAGGATTTTCTTCCGGTGCTACACCCGCAATAGTCTTACGCATTTCTGTATCTGCATTAATATTATTCATACGGTAGTAATCCATAACACCTAAATTACCATTTTTAAGTGCCTCTGCCAAAGCAGTAGGCACCTTAGCCTGAGCTTCTACAACCTTAGCCTGCATTTCCTGGGTGTAAGCCTTCATTTCCTGTTCCTTAGCTACAGCCATAGCACGGCGCTCCTCTGCACGGGCTTGGGCGATACGTTTATCTGCTTCAGCCTGGTCAGTCATCAGGGCTGCACCAATATTACGACCTACATCTACATCCGCAATGTCGATGGAAAGAATTTCAAAAGCAGTACCTGCATCCAGGCCCTTATCCAAAACAGTTTTAGAAATAAAATCAGGATTTTCCAGAACTTTACTATGATCATCAGAAGAACCGACATTGGTAACAATCCCTTCACCAACACGGGCAATGATGGTTGCTTCGCCGGCACCGCCTACCAGGCGATCAATATTAGCACGTACAGTAACACGAGCTTTAACCTTTAGTTCAATACCATCCTTAGCAACAGCAGAAACCACAGGAGTTTCAATAACCTCCGGGTTAACGCTCATCTGTACGGCTTCCAGCACATTGCGTCCTGCCAGGTCAATAGCACAGCCTCGCTCAAAGCTCAGCTCAATTTCAGCACGGTGGGCAGCAATGAGAGCATCAATTACCCGGTCCACATTACCACCTGCCAAATAGTGGGCCTCCAGCTGGTTAACATTTACATCTAAGCCAGCCTTATTCGCCTTAATCAAGGGCAACACAATCTGAGAAGCCGGTACACGTCGTAAACGCATACCAACTAAATTAAAAATACCAACATTAACACCAGCGGCAATAGCAGAAATCCATAAGCCCAAGGGTACGAAATTCAGAAAAACAGCAACGCCGGCAACAACTAGCAGCATAACAAAGCCACTTTCAAAAATAAAATCGAACATTTACTTTAACTCCTTTACTTTTTGTACAAAAATCTTACTTCCATCAACCTTAGTAATAATAACCTGTTCATCCTTATCAATGTAATCTCCGTAACTGCTTACATCCAGACGACGACCATCCAGGAGAATAGTTCCTGCAGGGCGCAAGGGAGTAATAGTAGTAGCAGTCCGCTCCAGCAGAGACGCATAATCAGCAGTTACCCGATAACCATCTACATTCTTCTGCTTGGTCCATAGTACGAAAGGATTCCACTTGCTTTCTGAAGGCAGATAAAAGCATAGGAAAACCAATACTGCCACAATGGTAGCATAGATAAGAGTCAGCATGGTAATAGCCCATACACCGCCACCCATAAGAAAATAGCTTCCCACCGTTAAGCAGCCTAAGCCCAAAACCCCGAAAACGCCAAAGCCGGGTACCACAAACTCGATGGACATAAGTATGATCCCCGCCAGCAGTAAAGTATATTCCATAGGCATGCACTCACCTCAACTTTCAGCATCCTCTATATACTTCTTCATTATAGTATAATAAATGTTGTGATAGTAGACAAAAAAATCCTTGTGAATTTTAAGCAGTTTTACTCCCTCTTCAGTAGACTATAAGTACTTAGGAAAGCAGCTGCCACAACTACCTATACTTAGAAAACAGCTGACAGAAACTGCCAAATTTGTAAAATAAAAAAATGTGCCTCCCTCTCAGAAGATAGCTAACTACAACCAAAAGAACGACATATCCTGTAGAAAAACTTTAGATTTTCACACTGAGCAGCTTTAAGCTTCACCCTGTAAAATCGCCTCAGCCCACTCCTTCTGCGCCAAAGTAGCAGGAGGCACGTCGGGCAGAGGACTTGACAATCCCATTGCCTCATACTTATGCAGCCCCAAAGTATGGTAGGGCAAAACCTCAATACGCTGCACATTCTGCAAGGAACGCAGGTATTCTCCCAAGCGTCTGAGAGCAGGCTCCTTATCCGTCCAACCAGGCACTAATACATGCCTAGCCCAGATGGGCTTACCCAAACGCTCCAACTCTTTAGCCATTGCTAAAATATTGTCGTTGGACACACCAGTCAGACGCTGATGCTCTTCCACATCAATATGCTTAAAATCCAACAAGAGCAGGTCTGTCAGCTCCATCAATTTCAAAAACTTCCCATAAAAGGGTTCTTCAAAAGTAAAGGGCTGACCTGCTGTATCAAGACAGGTACTAATTCCCTGATCCTTCGCTTCTGTAAAAAGCTCCAGCAGGAAATCTATCTGGAGGAGAGGTTCGCCACCACTGACTGTAATTCCTCCCTCCGGTCCCCAATAACTGCGATAACGAAATGCCTGTTTTATTAATTCCTGAGCTGTAGCTCGACGACTATTCGCCTTCTCCAGCTCCCAGGTATCCGGATTATGGCAGAAACGGCAACGCATTCTACAGCCCTGGAGAAAAATAATGAAGCGGACACCGGGACCGTCAGCAGAGCCAAAGCTTTCCGTAGAATGTATATATCCCTCTAGCAAGATTTATACCTCTTATAAATTAGCGTGGCAGGTACGAGAAATTACGTCTAGCTGTTGTTCACGGGTCAAATCAATGAATTTAACTGCATATCCGGAAACACGGATAGTGAAGTTTGCATACTCTTCTTTTTCCGGATGTTCCATAGCGTCCTTCAGCTTTTCAATGCCAAAAACATTGATATTCAGATGATGTGCACCTTGGTCAAAATAGCCGTCCATAACATGTACCAGGTTATCTACTCTTTCTGCCGGTGCATTACCAAGAGCGGACGGATTAATGGTCTGAGTATTAGAAATACCATCCAGAGCCCATTCGTAGGGCAGCTTAGCTACAGAATTCAGAGAAGCCAACAGACCATTCATTTCAGCGCCATAGCTGGGGTTAGCACCAGGAGAGAAGGACTCGCCAGCCTTACGACCATCGGGCAGAGCACCAGTTGCCTTACCATATACCACATTAGAGGTAATGGTCAAAATAGAGGTAGTGGGCTCAGAATTACGATAGGTATGGAATTTCTTCAATTTGGTCATAAAGGTCTTTAACAAGCATACAGCAATTTCATCAGCACGGTCATCATCGTTACCGTAGCGTGGGAAATCACCCTCTACCTTATAGTCCACAGCAATACCGGTTTTATCACGGATAACGGAAACCTTGGCATATTTAATGGCGGACAGAGAATCTACTACATGGGAGAAGCCTGCAATACCAGTAGCAAAGGTACGGCGTACATCGGTATCAATTAAAGCCATCTCTGCAGCTTCATAGTAATATTTATCATGCATATACTGGATCAGATTCAATACGTTAACATAAAGACCTGCCAACCAGTCCATCATCTTATCGTATTTTTCCATAACCTCGTCATAGTCCAATACATCTGCAGTAATCGGACGATATGCAGGACCAACCTGTTCGTGGCTACGTACGTCGATACCGCCGTTAATAGCATAGAGCAGGCATTTAGCCAGGTTAGCACGAGCGCCGAAGAATTGCATTTCTTTACCGGTCTGGGTTGCAGATACACAGCAGCAGATGGAGTAGTCATCGCCCCAAACAGGACGCATAACATCATCATTCTCGCATTGGATGGAGCTGGTTTCAATAGCAATATGAGCTACATATTTTTTGAAAACCTCCGGCAGACGGCTGGAATATAAAACAGTCAGGTTAGGTTCAGGAGAGGGACCCATATTTTCCAGAGTATGGAGGAAACGATAGTCAGTACGGGTTACCATGGAACGTCCGTCCTGGCCTAAGCCACCAACCTCCAGAGTTGCCCATACCGGGTCACCACTGAATAATTGATTATAGGAAGGAATACGGGCAAATTTAACCATACGGAATTTAATAGTCAGATGGTCAATTAATTCCTGTGCTTCAGACTCAGTCAGCTTACCAGCAGCCACATCTCTCTGAATATAAATATCCAGGAAAGTAGAAATACGACCTACACTCATAGCTGCACCATTTTGAGTCTTAATAGCTGCTAAATAACCAAAATAAAGCCATTGCATGGCTTCATGAGCATTCTTAGCAGGGGCAGAAATATCATAGCCATATGAAGCAGCCAACTGCTTCATAGCCTTTAAAGCATTAATCTGGGTAGTAATTTCCTCACGAAGACGAATTACGTCATCGGTCATAATACCACAGCCACAGTTAGCAAAGTCAGCCTGCTTAGCTTCAATCAGCTTATCAATACCATAAAGAGCTACACGGCGATAATCGCCTACAATACGGCCACGGCCATAGGTATCGGGCAGACCAGTAACAATTTTATTATGACGGGCTTTTTTCATTTCCGGAGTATAAGCATCAAAAACCGCCTGATTATGAGTTTTGTGATACTCAGTAAAGATTTTGTGTAATTCGGGGCTGGGCTCATAGCCATAAGTACGGCATGCCTCTTCAGCAGTCTGGATACCACCATAGGGCATAAAAGCACGCTTCAAGGGTCTATCTGTTTGCAGGCCTACGACTTTTTCCAGTTCACGACCCTCAGGGCAGATATAGCCTGGTGCATGGGAGTTGATACCGGAAACAATTTCCGTATCCATATCCAAAACGCCACCCTTGGCACGTTCTTCCTTTTGTAAACCTTGGAGCACCCCCCACAATTTATTGGTTGCTTCAGTAGGACCTACCAGGAAGGATTCATCACCATCATAAGGTGTGTAGTTCTTTTGGATAAAATCTCTGACATTGATTTCTTCTTGCCATAAACGGCCTCTAAAGCCTTGCCATTCTGCAGTTGCTTTCACTTTACAAATACCTCCTAATACTTTTAGTAATCAAAAAAATATGTTAAAAACAAGCAATTTTTACTGTTAGTTAATTCCTGCTAACATGCATATATTAACATTTTTTACCTCTTTTTGACAAGCTGATTTTATAAAGTCCACTAAGATTTCCTATAGTTTTTGCAATGTTGATACCATATCCACTCCTTACCTGAAAAAATGTAATTAGCTATCGCTAACCGCATATCAAAACTAAGAGGAAAAATCTTCTTGCAAGCAGCTTGGTCATAAATTAGTAGCCATTCACTATATACTTTTTCAGGCTGTTCCAATAAGAATAATACCACGGCCGTACAATCCTGAAAAAGCAAAATAACCGTGCTGAAAAATCAGCACGGTTATTGTTTGTTGTTATTTGAGTAAATCTCGAACCATGGCATTAATACGTTTACCATCGGCACGACCTTTAGTTTTCGCCATCACTGCCGGCATTACCTTACCCATGTCCTTCATGGTAGTAGCACCAACTGCAGCAACAACCTCAGCCACGATAGCTTTTAACTTCTCATCGCTAAGAGCCTCCGGAAGATAAACCTTAAGAACTTCAAGCTCTTCCTTGGTTTGAGCAACTAAATCCTCGCGTTCAGCCTTTTGGAATTCTTCCAAAGAATCCTGACGCATTTTAACCTCTTTCATCAAAACAGCCAGAACCTCATCATCATTCAGTTCTTTTTTGTCATTGATTTCGACATTTTTGATATTAGCACGTACCATGCGGATAACGCTCAGACGTAATTTGCCTGCTTCGCGATCCTTCATAGCCTGCTTCATATCAGCAGTCAATTGGTCTTTTATAGACATACAGCCCGCCTCCAATTATCTGGTTTTACGTTTTCTGGCTGCTTCGGATTTCTTCTTACGGGCAACGCTAGGTTTTTCATAATGTTCGCGTTTTCTTACCTCAGAAAGAATACCTGCCTTTTGGGTTGCTCTTTTAAATCTGCGCAGTGCGCTATCCAAAGTTTCGTTCTTGCCAACTTTAATTTCTGCCATCTGTTCTCCCTCCCTCCACACACTTAGGGAAGTGTATATGCAAATTATAGTTAAAGCATGCTTAGCATACCTAAACACTTACTAATTAATTATATAGGAAAACTCAAGCAATGTCAATAATTATTAGCAAGGAGGCCAGCCCAAAGCTTTACCACCTAAAACGTGAATATGGAGATGGTTTACAGTCTGTCCACCATCCATGCCGGTGTTAATAACTACACGGAAGCCCTTGTCCGCAATACCAGCCTTTTCCGCCAGCATCTGCACCTTACTCAGCATATAAGCTACCAACTCAGGATCTGCAGTAGTTACATTAGCAGTATGATTTTTAGGCAATAAAAGCATATGTACCGGGGCAGCCGGAGCAACGTCATTGATAACAATCATTTTATCATCTTCATAAACTCGAGGAGAAGGAATTTCACCCTTGATTATTTTACAAAAGATACAATCTTCAGCCATGTTCTCACCTTCTTCACTATTATAATCACAGGTATCTATATTCTTGAAGAATTTCTTAATTCCTGCCAGTAAGAAAAATTATTTGACCATCTCACCTAACAGAAAATCCTCCTGGACGCCGGTAATCTTAATTTTGACGATTTCGCCACAAAGCTCCACCGGTGCAGGCACAATAACTCTCTGATAACTGCTGATTAAGCCCTCCAGCCTGTTTTCGTCCACAGGCTGTTCAAAGAGTACCTCCTGCTCCGTACCTACCAGCTGCTGTAGCAGCTGCTGTAGCAGCTTTTCGTCCAATGCTCCCAAACGGGCTGCCCGCTCCTGCTTAACACTTTCTTCCACCTGATTGGTCATTTTTTCTGCCGGCGTCCCCTTACGAATGGAAAAGGGGAAGATATGCATTTTGGCAAAGCCACATTCCTGGGCAAAACTCATGGTCTGGACAAAATCCTCCTCCGTTTCACCGGGGAAGCCTACAATTATGTCTGTAGTAATGGCAATATCCGGCAAACGCTTACGAATATCCTGTAATAGTACTCTATAACGAGCCGTATCATAAGGACGATGCATAGCTGCCAACACTCTATCACAGCCTGCCTGCAGCGGTAAATGAAGATGACGACAGAGACGGGAATCCTCCTCCATCAAATCCAAAATACGCGTATCCACCTCCACAGATTCCAATGAACCCAGTCGTAGTCGTTTCAAGCCTGGAACCTTTAATGCAGCCTTTACCGCATCATAGATGGTAATTTTGCCACCCAGCTCCTTGCCATAACAGCCCAGATGGATACCGATAAGAACGACCTCCTTATAGCCTGCTGCCACCAGCTTAGCGACCTCCTCCTGGATATTTTCCAGGCTTCGACTACGTAGTGGTCCACGGGCATAGGGAATAATACAGTAGGTGCAATATTGATTACAGCCCTCCTGAATCTTCAAAAAGCCGCGGGTTTTATCCGTTTCCGTACCTACGCCGATTTCTTCAAATTTGGTATCAACAGTCATTTTCTGCACATTATCCAAAATCTCATCGGTTTTATGCTCCAAGGCCTGTTCCACCAGTTCCACAATTCTACCACGTTCCTGGTTGCCAATAATAATATCTACACCATTAATAGCCTTAACCTCTTCAGCAGCAGTTTGAGGATAACAGCCGGTTACCACAGTTAAGGACAGGGGATGCCTGCGCACAGCGCGGTTGATAATTTGTCTAGACTTTCTTTGGCCAGTATTAGTTACCACGCAGGTATTAATCAGATAGACGTCCGCAGTTTCATTAAAGCCGACTACTTCATAGCCTGCATGCCGGAAAATTTCCTCCATGCTAGCTGTATCTGCCTGATTAACCTTACAACCCAAAGTATAAAAAGCAATCTTTTTTGCCATAGGCTTAATCTCCTAAATCTCCTGTTTCATAAAAAATCGCCGACATAGCCACTAAACCTGCAGTTTCAGCCCGCAAAATACGGTGGCCCAAGCTGACAGGAACTGCTCCTGCCTGACGGGCCAGCTCCAGCTCAGTCTCACTGATGCCGCCCTCGGGTCCGATAATCAGCAGCAGTTCCTCCAGATGACCTGCCTGGTGCAGTGCCTGCTTGAGGCTACAACGTTCTTCACATTCATAAGCAATAATCTTAGTACTACAATTATTGCTGGCAAGCATTTCCTTAACAGATTGGACGGCATGGACCTGGGGAATAATATCTCGTTTACTCTGCTTAGCGGCAGCTTCGGCAATCTTCTGCCAACGCTCCACCTTTTTTACCGCTTTAGCACCATCCAGACGGACAACGGAATGCTCCATGGCTATGGGCACGATGCTGGTAGCACCTAATTCCACTGCCTTCTGGACAATAAAGTCCATCTTCTCACCCTTTGCTAATCCTTGGGCCAAAGTAATTTTTACTAGGGGCTCATGACTTTCAGCAAGCTTTTCCAAACAATGGACAATAACCTCATTTTCATGAATTTCCTGTACCTCAGCCAAAGCCGATACACCATCATCACTAACAATCTGCAGCTCTTGTCCAGGCTGCATACGTAAAACCTTACTGATATGACGAGCATCCACACCCGTAATGCTCATTTTTTCCTGATATAATTGGGGTATAAAAAAGCGATGCATTTATTTCACCTTACTCATCTGCATAACAACCCAGCCGCCTTTTTCGTCTACATGGTCAACCTGCATCCCAACCTTTTTAGCTGCAGCTTCCACATCCTCACGACGGTCACAAATAATGCCACTAGCCAGGAAAATACCATCATCCTTTAATTTACCAGGAATATCCTGGAGCAGCATGATAATAATATCGGCAATAATATTGGCAATAATCAAATCAGCCTGACCTTCAGTACCATGGAGTAAATCTCCCTCACGGGCATCAATAATATCTGTTAAATTATTATTTGCAATATTTTCCTTGGCTACGCGGACAGCTACACCATCAATATCCACGGCTTTAACTGCCTTCGCTCCTAAAAGACCTGCAGCTATAGCCAAAATACCGCTACCAGTACCTACATCAAACACAGTAGCATTTTCCGGCAGTACTTTTTCCAAGCGTGCCATGCACATATTCGTTGTATGATGTGTACCAGTACCAAAAGCCATACCAGGGTCAATTTTAATTACATGCTCACCGGGTTGAGCCCCGTACTCCTCCCAGCTCGGCTTAATAACCAAGCTTTTACCAACGTGGGTAACATGAAAATACTGCTTCCATTCATTGGCCCAATCCTTTTCAGAAACTGTACGGAAACGAGTATTGCCAAAACGGAATTTGCCGATACGCTCTTCCACAGCCTGCAATTCCTCTTCAATCCGTGCTAAACGCGCCTGCAGCTTCTCATCGTCTGCATAATAAGCACTTACAGTTACTACTTCGGTATTTTCCTGCTCGGGAATATCGCACAGCTCCCAGGTACCACTGTTGCGTAAATCATTAATCAACTGAGGATCCTCGATAGCTACACCGGTTGCTCCTACACTGGTCAAAATATCAGCAACAGCCTCAACTCCCTCATGAGTAGTTTGTATATTCACTTCAATCCATTGCATTGTTTCTACCTCATTTCTCTATTTTAATGCTTTGTACATAACATACCACATTAAGTATAGCATAAAAGTAGGTTTTCACCAAAAGAAAAAAGCAGGCGCCTCCAAGCGGCACCTGCTTTTTTAATTTATACCCGTAAGCAAAATTTAATAGAAAATAAAAAAAGTATTTTTATACAAATTCCTATTCAGTGATGATAACCTTCATGCCCACATGGACTAGGAGCTGGAGCTTTTTCACATCCTCATTAAGGAGACGGATGCATCCCTCAGATGCTCTCGTACCAATGGAAGCTGGATCGTGGGTGCCGTGAATACCGATACCGCCCCAATTTCCCTGACTTAGCTCATCAGTATTCAGACTAATAAAATAGGGACCATAGGCACCAGCAATCTCACCCTTGCCATCACCAAAATCATGGGTCCACCAGCTGGAATCTATTACCTCGTCAATCACAAAGGTTCCCTCCGGGGTTTTCATATCCCCGCTTTTCTCCTTTTGCCCCGGATTCTTTCCTAGTGCACAGCTTGCCACAAATTTTTCCTGGCCTTCATTGTCAAAGTAATGCAGACTAAAATTACTTTTCGTTATTAAAATATAGGAATTATCCACTACAGGTGCTTTCGCGACCGGCTGCTCCACCCGGGGGTCTTCAACAGGAGTTATCTGTACAGGAGGAGCCTGCTGAATCTCTTCCACCACAGGAGCCTCAGGCTTTTCCTCCTTCACCGGAACCTTTTCTTCACCACAACCGGCTATACCCAAAGCTGTCAATAATATACAGAGCCCAGCCAAGCCTTCCCCTTTCATCGTCCATCCTCCTTTAAATACTATTTAGCAGCTGCTTCCTTAATAATGGCATACATCCATTGAGCAGTAGCGTACAAATCATCTTCTTTTAAAAATTCGCTAGTTGTATGGATATTACTCATACCAGTTGCTAATACGGCACAGGGCAGGTCATAACCGCAAAGAAAATTACCATCACTGCAGCCACCACTGGTCAGCAGCTGAGGCTCACGACCGATACTCCTGGCAGCCTTTTCTGCCAGCTGGATGCAGGCATGGTCTTTAGAAACACAGACAGCAGGGCAGCTGTCGGTAATTTCATATTTAAACTGTCCTCCTTGAGCAACAACTTCTTTTTCAAGCAGCTCCAAGGTTTCTTTCTTAAGCTTTTCCAGCTTACCTTCATTCAAGGAACGCATATCGATGGTAAACTTAGCTTCAGGACAAACAATATTGCGGCCCTGACCTGCATGGAAAACGCCAATATTCATGGTAGTTTCAGCGTCTAGACGTCCGTAAGCAGGGAGCTTGGAAAGTGCCGCTGCTGCCAACATAATAGCATTAATTCCCTTTTCTGGTTCCATTCCCGCATGAGCAACCTTACCGGTAATTGTTACATCAATATCATACAGTTTGGGAGCCGCATAGGTAATGCCGCCAATTTCTCCATCCGCATCCAGACAATAACCAAAATCAGCTTTAATCCAGCTCTTATCCAAGTTAACAACACCTAAACAACCGATCTCCTCGCTGACAGTGAAGCAGAGCTGAATATCACCATGGGGCAAATTATCCTCCTGCAGGGCGCGAATAACTTCCAGCATGGAGGCTACCCCAACCTTGTCATCTCCGCCCAGAGTAGTAGTCCCGTCACTATAGAGTACCCCATCCTTACGAACTACATGCGTCCCTGTGGAGGGCACTACGGAATCCATATGTGCCTCAAAGAAAAGTACCGGAGCATGAGGAACATTCCCCTTAATATATACCCAAACGTTACCACAGTTACCACCAGTTTTTAAATGAACATCGTCCATCAATGGTTCTAAACCTAAAGCGCGCAGCTTGGACATAATCAGCTCTGCCTCTTCCTTTTCTCCCTTACTGGGACAGGGCACAGATACTAACTCTATAAATTCATTAATAATTCTATCCTCATTAACCATTTTAATGCCTCCTAAAAATCTTCTAGTTTTAATTATATCACCTGGGTATAAATAAAGTAAAATCCCATAGCCTTAAAAGGCTATGGGATTAAAATTAAGCTCAAAGCTCATCCGTAAAATAGCTTCAACGCCTCTGGTCTGTAAAGATTTTTAGGCTAATTCCTCTGCTACTACAGCACCAATAGCATTAGTAATCTTTTCCAAAAGTTCCTGTCTAGGACCTTCTGCCATAATACGAATCAACGGTTCGGTACCGGAGGCACGTACCAGGATTTGGCCATTGTCGCCTAATTCGTCCTGATATTTTTTGATTACCGCTTGAATAGCCTTGTTTTCTTCCCAGCCATTTTTATTAGCTACGCGCACATTGAGCAACACCTGCGGATATTTTACCATTACCTTGCTCATTTCAGATAAGGTCTGGTTATTTTTTACCATAGCGCAGAGTAATTGTACGGCAGTTAAAATACCATCACCGGTTTTAGCATATTCGGAGAAAATAATGTGACCGGATTGCTCACCACCTAAACGGTAGTCATGCTTCAGCATTTCTTCTAATACGTAACGGTCACCAACAGCAGTCTTAACGGTCTGACCACCATGTTCCTTCATAGCCTTATGCAAGCCGATATTACTCATAACGGTAGTAACCAGCATATTATCCTTCAGCTTACCCTGTTTCATTAATTCCACGGCACAAACCATCATAATCTGGTCACCATCAAAGGCTTCACCATTTTCGTCAACTACCAGGCAACGATCGGCATCGCCATCGTTAGCTACACCGACGTTAGCACCATATTCAACAACCTTTTCCTGTAAGGCTTCCAAATGAGTGGAACCGCAGCCATTATTAATATTAGTGCCATTGGGCTCATTAAAAATAGCAATGACCTCTGCACCTAAATTGCGCAGGATCACCGGCGCAATAGCACTATTAGCACCATTGGAGCAGTCCATAACAATCTTTAAGCCCTTAAGACTGGTATATGCAGTACTCATGATATGTTGGATATACTTTTCTGCCAAATTATTTTCGTAAACAATAGTACCTACACTGGAACCACTAACAGTCTTAGTATAGTCAATAGGAGCAGCAACGATTTCTGCGATTTCATCCTCTACCGCATCCGGCAATTTATGGCCGGTTTTAGAAAAGAATTTAATACCATTATCCTCAAAGGGATTATGAGAAGCAGAAATAACTACACCGGCATTAGCTTGTACCTCGGAAGTAAGGAAGGACACAGCCGGAGTGGGCATTACCCCCAACAAATGAGCATTACCACCAGCCGCACAAATACCAGCAGCCAAAGCAGCCTCCAGCATGGGACCACTACGACGAGTATCACGACCAATAATAATCTTCGGATTAGCTACCTCTCTACCAAAATAAGTAGCAGCAGCAAAACCTAACTTAAAAGCCAATTCCGGTGTCAGCTCTACATTAGCCACACCACGTACACCATCAGTACCAAACAAACGTGCCATGAATAAAACCTCTCATCTTTTTAAAATTTATCGCCGTTTAATTTATTTTAAGGGAGCAAAACGTTCCATAATAGCTCGCGCTACATGGTATCCGTCTAGGGCAGCACTCATAATGCCACCGGCATAGCCTGCCCCCTCCCCACAGGGATAAAGCAAATCATGGGTCTCTGAAACTAAAGTATCACGCTGCCGTACAATCCGTACGGGAGCAGAGGTACGCGTTTCAACACCCGTTAATAAGGCGCCACCATCGTCATAGCCCTGCAGCTTACGACCAAAGCTGGTAATACCTGCCCGTAGCGTTTCCACTACGTAATTAGGTAATACCTTACTTAGGGAATAAGATACAATACGGGGCCGATAGGTAGCCGTAGCCAGACTGGCCAAGGAAGGCGTCCCCTCCTTAAGGAAGCTGGCAAAATTCTGTGCTGGTGCTACATAACTACTGCCACCAGCAGCATAAGCTAAGCGCTCATACCTGCGCTGAAACTCAATGCCTGCCAAAGGATTATTGCCAAAATCCTGACTATCCACATTGACTACCAGAGCACTATTAGCAACTCCACTATCGCGCTGGTACATACTCATACCATTAACCACCACTCCACCAGCTTCAGAAGCAGCAGCTACTACCAGACCACCAGGACACATGCAGAAAGAATAAGCCGTCCTCCGTTTGTCAGGTGCGTGATAAACTAAAGCGTAATCAGCAGCACCAAGAAGCCTATGTCCCGCAAAATTACCATACTGAGCCTTATCAATCAACTCCTGAGGATGTTCAATCCGTACGCCAATCGCAAAGGGCTTGCTGGTCATCCCCACCCCCTTAGCCGCCAAAAGCTGGTAGGTGTCACGAGCACTATGCCCACAGGCCAGGACCACGGCTCCAGCTGAAATTTTTTCTCCAGTCTGCAGTACAACACCGGTAACAGTATTATTTTTAATTAGTAAGTCTGTTACCTGGGATTCATAAATAATTTTGCCACCCCAGGCCTTAATCTGCCTACTTAAACCGGTAACCATAGCTCTCAGCTTATCCGTACCCACATGGGGCTTCTGCTCCCAAAGGATATTGTCGGGAGCTCCAGCAGCAACAAAGGTCTGTAAAATATCCTGCATTACAGGATCATTAACACGAGTAGTCAGCTTACCATCAGAAAAGGTACCTGCGCCACCCTCACCAAACTGCACATTGGAGACAGGATTAAACTCACCTGTCCGCCAAAAAAGGCTGACATCATCCACACGCTGGGTCACAGGTTTGCCCCGCTCAATAAGCAGGGGCTGATAACCATACTTTGCCAGCTCCAAAGCCGCCAGCAGGCCAGCAGGCCCAGCACCAATCACCACAGGAGGTGCGCTCAACGGCAGAGTTCCCAATTTGGGAGGTTGGGCCTGTTTTTCTTCAAAAAGACTAATGTCCCTATCATTGAGTAACCGCTGTAACTGCTTTTTGGTGGCATCCACTTCTGCCAGCACATGATAGTTGAGGCAGACATTATCCTTTTTACGGGCATCTACTGCCTTACGGACGGGCTGCAGCTGAGCTATACAGTTAGGCGGCAGATTCAATTTTTTACTAACCGCTCTAGCCAGACTTACCTCATGCGCTAAAGCAATACGCACATTATTTATCTTTAACTTCATCAGCTTTACCTTTCTCTATTCTTTCAGATGTACCTGAATAACCTTATTAGCCGCGATAACCTTATTGGGTAAGATGACATTAGTGCTGACCTGTTCTCCCTTAACAATGCCAGAAATATCCACGGGCAGGGTATGCAGTACCTTAACATTCTTCAAAGCTGAAGGAGATGCAGTAACAGTAATACTCTGTGGCTCGTGAACAATATCTGCTACCTCCATACCCTGAGGTAGGTCGCCCACATAGCTGACCTCCACAGGTAAATCTACGGTTAAAAGCTTCCTTACGATAACTACCTCTGTATCAACGGTCTCAGGAGCAATAATTATATCATCCACGGCTACACTATTAGCATCCACAGCCAACAAACGGCACTGGGTCTGGAAATTTTCCCGATGATTGGAAATATCTATGGGCGCGATAACCTCGGATACCCTTTCAAGGCCACTGCTAGGACCCTTAATAGTAGCACGGCCTATTTCGGCCCCCTCATTACGAATCGTCAAATCCTCGTCACTATTATCCACAACACGGATAACCACGGGCACCTCTTGCTCCTGAATAGCGTCAACATGAACACTGACCTCCTTCGGGTTAACAGAAAGAACCTCGCCATTTTTAAACTCCACATGAATGGGCAGCTTATAACTGCCGACCTCTGTACCACTAAAATCTACATAAGCTCTAATATCCCTTTTGCTCTTATCATCCAGCACCATGCGGGAAGCACGTACCTGGACATTGACAGCACTGGGCATATCATAAGCCTCCACACTGTCTGCCAAATTATGCTTTTCCAGGGGAATACTGTAATAACGCTCTACAATGGGATTCTGTTCCATCATAATATATACCCACAAGGTGCAGGCGGCTATGAGGGAAATAATACGGGGTATAATATTTTCTTTTTTAAAGAGGTCCTCGAAAAAGCTCATTTTTTCTCCCCCCTCCATTGCATCAGCTTGTCAACGAAGCTTTCCTTCACATTTTGATTTTTTTTGAATAATTCATTGTAAAGTATTTCCTTGACATCATCGGCACGCAAATAACGCATCAATTCGCCATTGCGGGCAACAGAAACCGTACCAGTTTCTTCACTGACCATAAGGACTACAGCATCGGACTGCTCTGAAATACCTATACCGGCACGATGACGTGTACCCAACTCCTGGCTTAAATTACGATTCTCAGTCAAGGGCAGTATACAGCTGGCCGCCACAATACGCTGACCACGAATAATAATCGCACCATCGTGCAACGGGGTATCCTTTTCAAAAATATTGATAATTAAACCATCACTGACCAAGGCATCCAGCGCCACACCAGTTTCTATACGCTCTTCAAGGCCGGTACCTCTTTCAAAAACCATCAAAGCACCTACCTTGCGACGGCTTAAATTAACTACGGACTTAGCCACAGAATTCAACAGCTCCTGAGCCTCTTCTTCATCCAACGCGATCCCCTTACGCCACAGACGTCCGCTACCAATCTGCTCCAAGGCACGACGCAACTCTGGTTGAAAAACCACGGGCAAAGCTACCATGATAATAGTCATGCTTTTTTCCAAAAGCCAGCTAATAACATGTAAGTGCATCCATTTACAAAAAAACATACCTAAGACCAAGGCCACAATACCCTTCAGCAGAGTGGCTGCACGAGTATTTTTCAGCATGGTATATAGTCTATACAAGCAATAGGCCACTACGGCAATATCAACGATATCACCAATACCAATAGTCGCTAAAAGCGCCTGCATCTGTACCAGCACAAATTTCACCTTCCTATCTCTGCAACACCAGTATATCAGTATGTATTATATCACAGAATAGAAAAAACCACATTTACCAACTAGTGATAAATGTGGTTTTTTAATAAAATTTACAAATTGTCATGAAAATCCTGCAAAACAGTCCGCTGCTGCTGTAGAATTTTTTCACCCATAGTAAACTGTTTAGCGTTCTCACCAAAGGCGGGTCCACCATAGGATTGGCGGGCAGCTACACAATTTTCCGGCTTTAAGACCTCCAACAGATCAGCCTCGAAAAGAGGTGAAAACTGCTGATATTCAGTCAGGCTAATTTCCGGAAGGAATTTGCCCTGTAAAATGGCATGAGCGACACATTTGCCCACGACCTCGTGGGCCTTACGGAAGGGCACCCCCTTACGTACCAGATAATCAGCCAAATCCGTGGCGTTGGAGAAATCCTTACTCACGGCCTCCTGCATCCTATCTACATTTACGATCATCGTCAAAAGCATATCCCTATAAACAGTCAAGCTGAATTTGATTGTATCAATAGCATCAAACAGCCCTTCTTTATCTTCCTGCAAATCCTTGTTATAGGTAAGCGGCAACCCCTTCACTGTCACCAGCAGAGCTTGTAAATGCCCATATACACGACCCGTTTTACCCCTTACTAATTCAGCAATATCCGGATTTTTCTTCTGAGGCATCATGGAGGAGCCAGTAGCAAAGCCATCATCTAACTCAATAAAGCCAAATTCCGTACTACTCCACAAACAAACCTCCTCACTTAGACGGCTGAGATGAAGCATCAGGATTGAAGCAAAGGAAAGAAACTCAATTACATAGTCACGATCACTAACTGCATCCATGCTATTAGCATATACCTTTCCAAAATGCAGCTGTTCCGCTACGGCAAAACGGTCAATAGGAAAGGTAGTACCGGCAATAGCCCCTGCTCCCAAAGGCATCATATCCGCACCCTCCCAAACGCCCTGTAGGCGGCGGAAATCTCTTTGCAGCATATTAAAATAAGCTAAGAGATGGTGAGCAAAGGTAATGGGCTGCGCTCTTTGCAGATGGGTATAACCTGGCATCAGAGTCTTATTATGCTGCTTAGCTACCTTTAAAAGAGCCTCTTCAAAATTCCATAACAGGTGAGCAATCTCTGCTACTTCTTTTTTCACATACATATGCATATCTAGAGCCACCTGATCATTACGACTACGGGCAGTATGTAGTCTAGCACCAGCAGCACCAATTTTTTCCGTCAACCTTGCCTCAATATTCATATGGATATCCTCTAAGGCGGTATCAAAATGAAAAGCACCTGCTTCAATTTCCTGGAGAATTTCTTGCAGCCCTGCGACAATTTTCGTGCCGTCTTCAGCTGGAATAATACCACAGTCGGCCAGCATGGTCGCATGCGCGATGCTGCCCCGGATATCCTCATGATATAAGCGTTGGTCAAAGTCGATGGATGCATTAAAAGCATCCACCAGCTCATTTGTATTTTTGCTAAATCTGCCCCCCCATAATTTGGCCATTACTTCAACATTCCTTTTTTCATTAACGCTCTTACTTTCAGCGGCAGACCGAAAAGATTAATAAAGCCATTAGCATCTGCCTGATTATATACTTCATCCTCACCAAAGGTTACATATTCCTGACTATACAGAGAATAAGGAGATTTAGCACCTGCACTGATGATATTTCCCTTATATAACTTCAGTTTTACTACACCTGTTACGGTTTGTTGGGTTTCGTCAACAAAAGCAGCCAATGCCTCTCTTAATGGACTGAACCACATTCCATCATAAACCAATTCAGAATATCTGATGGCTGCAATCTGCTTAAAGCTCTGGGTAGCTCTGTCAAGGCACAAATTTTCCAACTCGTTGTGAGCATAGTAGATAATGGAGCCCGCCGGATTTTCATAAACACCACGGGATTTCATACCTACCAGACGATCCTCAACCATATCAGTGATACCTACACCATTCCGGATACCAATAGTATTCAAAGTTTCTACAATCGCTGCAGGACTTAGCTTAGTTCCATTAACAGCTACGGGAACACCCTTCTCAAACTCCAGTTCTACATATTCCTTCTTATCAGGAGCTTTTTCCGGAATATTGGTAACAATGAAAAGCTCATCCTTGGGTGCATTCCAGGGATCTTCCAGATCACTGCCCTCATGGCTCAAATGCCACATATTCTTATCCATGGAATAATCGTGCTCTTTGGTTACCGGAATGGGAATATGATGGGCATTAGCAAAATCAATGGCTTCATCACGAGATTTAATAGTCCATTCTCTCCAAGGTGCAATAATAGCCAATTGTGGAGCTAAGGCTTTAATAGCAAGTTCAAATCTAACCTGGTCATTACCCTTACCAGTAGCACCATGGGCAATAGCATCCGCATTTTCTGCTTCAGCAATCTCTACTAATTTTTTACCGATTAAGGGACGTGCAAAGGAAGTACCCAAAAGATATTTCTTTTCATAAACTGCACCAGCCTTTACAACAGGCCATACATAATCAGCAATAAATTCTTCCTTTAAATCTAAGATATAGCATTTGCTGGCACCGGAGTTCAAAGCCTTGTCATGAACAAGATTCAATTCATCTCCTTGACCCAAATCGGCACAAACTGCGATAACCTCACAGTTATTGTAATTTTCTTTTAACCAGGGAATGATAATAGAAGTATCCAAACCACCAGAATATGCCAACACTACTTTTTTAATATCTTCTTTTTTCATAATTGATTCCTCCCATATTTTTATTCATTATTTGTGAATATTTTTTCAAGTTGTTGTAGTTTATTATAACAGTTTTTTTTTATTTGTCCAGTGTTTTTATTCATTTTTCTAGAATATTTTTTCAACAATTGTTTTTCTGCATCCAAGGCTCCTTATTTTTACAGCACATGGTTACAGATTGTTTCCAATGATTTTTGGTTTAGTCTCCTTTTAAAAGCTTAATTCTCAAGTATTTTTCTTCTTCTGCACTCTCTTTTTTAGTATTTTATTGTAAAGTTTTTTACAGTAAATATACAATTCCTGCATATTCTTGCATTTATGCATTTTTATGGCACCTTATTATTTTTATACAGCATTAGTCAAAAACTTCTCCTACTTCCAAAATATATTCTATTGTGCTTTGCTAAATATTATCATTCTTGCTACAATAGAGCTAGGACTACAAAGCAATTTGTTATATAAGTGAGGTATTTATGCTAAGAACAATCATTATCGCTATTGTTATTTTTTGCGGCTTAAGTTTTTTTGAAATGGACAAAGAAGCTGATAAGCTGCCTGAAGCTCCCGACCTAAAAATTGAAGAACATGATAAAGAAGCGGCCCAAGGACTAGTTCTCTCCCTGCTTCCACCCCAGGAGGAATGGCCTGAAGCCGCACAAAAGTTCTATCTAGCTTTTAATTTAGAGGAAGCCATTGAGCCCTATCACGAGAGTCCACACTGGCTGGCTAAGGAAAATATCCCCCAATATGCCAAGGATGCCCTCGTCGCTATTGAAGATCATAACTTTTACGAGCATGGTGCCTTATCTGCAGAAGGTGTAATGCGCGCCTTCTTGGTAAATATGACCGAAGGAGAAATTGTCCAGGGTGGCAGCACTTTAACCCAACAACTGGTAAAAAACCTTTTCCTTTCCCCGGAACAGCATTTATCCCGTAAAGTTGAAGAAGCCATTCTGTCCTTTATGCTGGAGGAAAAATATCCTAAAGATGAAATTTTAGAAATTTATCTGAATACTACTTACTTTGGTGCTGGTGCTACAGGCCTAGCTGAAGCCAGTACCATCTATTTCGACAAGGAGGCCAGCCAGCTTACTCTAGCAGAATCAGCTATTATTGCCTCCCTCCCCTATGCTCCCTCTGCGCTTAATCCCTTGGAAAATCCTGATGGCTGTAAGCAAAGACAAAAATTAGTATTAAAACAAATGGTAAAATACGATTACATCTCCCAGGAGGATGCAGCAGCTGCAGCTGCTGAAGTAGTCCACCTGACCAATGGTACAACAATCTGAACACCGCTAAAAGAAAAGCGCTGACTACATAAGTAGCCAGCGCTTTTTTCGTAAAAAAATCCCTGTGTAAAAAATACACAGGGACCATTGTTTTTATTCTTCTTCGTTAAACATATCCTTACCTACGCCGCAAAGAGGGCATACCCAATCCTCAGGAACATCCTCCCAAGCAGTACCTGCTTCTACGCCGTTATCCGGATCGCCAACCTCTGGATCATAAATATAGCCACAAACGCTACAAACAAATTTTTTCATAATATTAGCTCCTTTCTTACACGAGTCCCGATTATATTTTAACACAAAACTATATATTTTACCAGGAGCTAGTACTAGCGCAGGGCCTCCTTCTTTTCTGGCAGTGCTAAACGAAAGAAATCATACAGGCTTTGAGCAGCTACCTTATTCATACTTTCCACAGCCGCCAATTCCTCCACGGAAGCCTGCTTCATGGCCTCCAAACTTTTAAAGGCCTTCCATAGCTCCTGCCGTCGCTTGGGGCCAATCCCCTCCACATGGTCCAGAATGGAAACCATGTTACGTTTACTACGCAGCTTGCGATGGTAGGTAATAGCAAAGCGATGGGCCTCGTCACGAATACGCTGGATAAGATGTAGTGCTGCTGAATCACGATTTAGATAAATACTTTCACTACGACCAGGCACAAAGATTTCTTCCTCACGTTCCGCCAGACTGACTACGGGTAGGTCATGTAGCCCCAGTCCCCGGATAACCTCCAGGGCTGAGCTCAACTGGCCCTTACCACCATCAATAACCACCAGATTAGGTAAATCCTCATAATCCTTATAACGTCTATAGACTACCTCCTGCATGGATTTAAAGTCATCCGGCTTTCCCTCAGCAGAACGAATTTTAAATTTACGATAATCCTTTTTACTAGCTGTACCATTGCGAAAAACTGTCATGGAGGCTACCGTCTCACTACCCTGGGTATGGGAAATATCAAAGCAGTCCATCCGTTCCAAGGAATGCTCCAAACCCAAAATCCGCTGCAACTCCTCTGCCGCCTGAACATCATCCTTTAAGGACAGACTTCCCTTACGTAGACGTTCATCCAAAAGCTTCTGCGCATTTTCCTTGGCCATCTGCAGTAAATCACGCTTGGTACCTCTTTGGGGAACAAAAAGCTCCACCTTCCGTCCAGCTCGTTCCGTCAACCAGATTTTCAACAGCTGCTGCTCCTCTTCCTCAGGCAACACGGTCAGCACAATCTCCTTAGGGATATAGCTTGCATCGTTGTAATACTGCTTCAAAAAGGCTGTAACTACTGCCTGTTCCGTCTCCCCATCATTTGGCAGGAAGAAGCTTTCCCTACCTAAAAGCTTTCCCTGACGGATAAAGAACAGCTGTAGACAGATACCTGTCATATCCTGGCTAAAGCCTACGACATCCATATCGCCGCCATTATTAGTTACAGCCTTCTGCTCCTCATTCAGCTTGGTTACCGCCTGCAGCTGATCCCGCAGACGAGCCGCTTCCTCAAAAGCATATTCCTCAGCTGCCTCCTGCATGCGTTTTTTTAAATCACGCTCCAGTTTCGTTGTCTTACCGTCCAATACCATACAGACTGATTTAATCATCCCTGCATATTCTGCTTGAGACACCAATCCTGCACAGGGCGCCAGGCAACGCTTAATATGGTAATTTAAACAGGGCCTGTCTACATTCATATTACGACAGGTCCGTAGGGGAAACATTTTCTTCAGCAGCTTTGCCGTAGCATGCATGGCTCCCGCATCTGCATAGGGGCCATAATAGCGGGCTCCATCCTTCTGTTTGCGTCTAGTCATAAGTAGACGGGGAAAATCCTCGTTCGTTACCTTCAGATAGGGATAAGTCTTATCGTCTTTTAACATAATATTATACCGAGGACGATATTTTTTAATCAGATTACATTCTAGAATTAAAGCTTCCACCTCGGAGCTGGTAACAATGGTTTCAATCTCCGCAATTTTGGCCACCATAGCTTTTACCTTAGGAGTGTGAGAGGCTAAATTACGAAAATAGCTCCGCACCCTATTTTTTAAAATAACAGCCTTGCCGACGTAAATCACCTTTCCCTCGGCGTCATGCATCAGGTAAACACCGGGTTTCTGTGGTAGAACAGCTAGGGCCTGACGGATGCTTTCACTAAAATTTTCGGCAATCATTGATACCACCCATTCTTTTTCGCCTGAGCCAGAGCCAGCTTCACATACTTACCAGTATAGGAGGCTTTTACCTTAGCTACCTCCTCCGGCGTGCCACAAGCCACCAGGGTACCACCCTTATCACCGCCCTCAGGACCTAAATCAATGAGATAATCCGCCGTCTTAATTACGTCCAGATTATGCTCGATAACCACCACGCTGTCACCAGCCTCCACCAGGCGCTGTAGGACATCCAGCAGCTTATGGACATCGGCAATATGAAGACCTGTAGTAGGCTCATCCAGAATATACATGGTCCGGCCCGTGCTACGACGTGACAGCTCCGTAGCCAGCTTTACACGCTGGGCTTCACCACCGGAAAGAGTGGTAGCCGCCTGGCCTAAATGGATATAACCCAAGCCTACATCCTCCAGCACCTCCAGCTTACGAGCGATGCGGGGAAGATTTTTGAAAAATTCCAAAGCCTCAGTAACAGTCATATCCAAAACCTCAGCAATGGACTTACCCTTGTAATGAACCTCTAGGGTATCCCTATTATAGCGGGCGCCGTGGCAAACCTCACAGGGTACATACACATCGGGTAGAAAATTCATCTCTATTTTATTGACACCATCACCCTTGCAGGCCTCGCAACGTCCCCCTTTGACATTAAAGCTAAAGCGTCCCGGCTTATAGCCACGCATTTTAGCCTCATTCGTCTGGCTAAACAGCTCACGAACGGAGTCAAAAACACCTGTATAGGTGGCAGGATTGGAACGAGGCGTCCGCCCAATAGGCGACTGGTCAATATTAATTACCTTATCCATATAATGAAGCCCCTCAATACCATCGTGCTTACCAGGGCGCAAACGCGCACCATAAAGCTTTGAGACCAGAGAGTTATATAGGATGTCGTTAATCAGGGTTGATTTACCACTACCGGAAACACCGGTTATTACAGTGAAAACACCTAAGGGTATAGAAACATCAATATTCTTCAAATTATTTTCCCTAGCTCCCTTGATGGTCAGGAAACGTCCGTCACCCTCTCTTCTGACCTTGGGTACAGGAATAAATTTACGTCCGCTTAGATATTGTCCGGTGATAGAGCCTTTTACCTGCTTAATTTCTTCTGCTGTGCCCTGTGCTACCACCTGGCCTCCATGTTCACCGGCCCCGGGTCCAATATCGATAATTTCATCAGCAGTGTACATGGTTTCTTCATCATGCTCAACCACAATGAGGGTATTCCCCAGATCCCGTAAATGCTTAAGGGTTTCCAAAAGCTTACCATTATCCCGTTGATGAAGTCCAATACTGGGCTCGTCCAAAATATAAAGGACACCGGTTAAGCCACTACCTATCTGGGTAGCCAAACGGATGCGTTGGGCCTCACCACCGGACAGGGTACCGGCACTGCGATCCAGGGTCAGATAATCCAGACCTACGTCATTCAAAAATTTTAAACGGGCAATAATTTCCTTTAAAACCTGCTTTGCAATAAGCTGCTGTCTACGGTTCAGCTTAAGACCTTTAAAGAAAGCCAAACAATCCCGTACCGTCATAGCTGTCACCTGACAGATATTCATTCCGCCTACCAAAACAGCTAATGCATCCGTCTTGAGACGGCTGCCCTGACAGACTGGACAGGGCGAGCTGGTCATAAACTCCTCTAAATCCTGGCGCATGCTGTCAGAAAAAGCTTCTCGATAACGTTTTTTCATAATGGGTAGAATACCATCAAAGGTGGTTTCATGCTGGCGATTTTCACCTGCTAAATTTTCATACCAGAAGGTATATTTACGTTCGCCCGTACCCTCCCAGAGCTGCTGCTGTACCTTTTTCGGTAAAGTTTCCCAAGTAGTTTCCATGGTATAGCCCATTGCATCCAAAACAGCAACCAGCTGACGCATACGGTAGGAATTCAAATTAGTACTAAAGGAACTAATCACGCCCTCGGCAAAGCTTTTACTAGGATCAGGAATAATCAGAGCCTGGTCAAATTCCATATTCATACCCAAGCCAGTACAAGCAGGGCAGGCTCCATAGGGATTGTTAAAGGAAAAAAGACGTGGTTCAATCTCCGGTAAGCTGATACCACAATCATTACAGGAAAAATGCTCGCTGAAAAGCTGAATTTCTCCCTGCTCCCCTAAAATATTAATTTCTACAAAGCCTTCTGCCAGCTTTAAAGCTGTTTCTACAGAATCAGCCAACCGCTGCTGGATACCCTCTCGCACTACCAGACGGTCAATAACCACAGAAAGGTTATGCTTTTTATTTTTATCTAATTTTATTTCTTCATCCAAAGTACGGACTTCACCATCAATGTACATACGCACATAACCGGCACGCCGCATGTCATCCAATATCTTAACCTGCTCACCCTTACGGCCACGGACCAGTGGCGCCATAACCATAAATCTTGTCCCCTGCTCCAGCTCCAGCACCTTTTCCACTATCTGTTGTACACTTTGCTGCTCAATCAGCTTACCGCATTGAGGACAATGAGGCTCACCGGCACGAGCGAAAAGTAAGCGGAGGTAGTCATAAATTTCCGTTACAGTACCCACAGTGGAGCGTGGATTACGACTGGTAGTTTTCTGGTCAATAGAAATAGCCGGGCTCAGACCTTCAATATAATCCACATCCGGCTTATCCATCTGCCCCAGGAACTGACGAGCATAGGTGGAAAGAGATTCCACATAGCGACGTTGTCCCTCAGCATAGATGGTATCAAAGGCCAAGGAGGATTTACCACTGCCGGATAAACCAGTAATAACTACCAGCTTGTCACGAGGTATTTCCACATTTATATTTTTTAAATTATGCTGTCGTGCACCCTTGATAATTAATTTTTCCTGCATTTTAACACCTGTACAAAATTACCTTTTCTTCTTCAGTTCCAATTTTTCTCCCAACTGACCCTTTAGGAGGATGAGTTTATCACGCAGCTCTGCCGCTGCTTCGAAATCCAAAACCTTGGCCGCTTCCTGCATCTGCTTTTCCAAGGTACGGGCCAATAGCTGCAGCTCTCGTTTGGACTTCTTCTGCAAGGCCTTAGCCGTGTATTCTAGGGTCTGGTTCTCCTCCGCCACCTTGGTCAGCTTAATCAGATGGCGCTGTTCCTTATAAACAGTACGGGGAGTAATACCATGTGCTTTATTATAAGCCTGCTGCTTTTCCCGGCGACGTTCTGTTTCATCAATAGCCCGACGCATGCTATCCGTGATCCTATCTGCGTACATAATAACCCGGCCATGCTCATTTCTGGCAGCACGGCCAATGGTCTGAATCATAGCTGTATCAGAACGCAGAAAGCCCTCCTTATCCGCATCTAAAATAGCGATAAGAGAAACCTCCGGCAGGTCCAGTCCCTCACGCAGCAGATTAATGCCTACCAGCACATCAAACTTACCCTCACGAAGCTCATCTATAATCAGGGCACGGTCAATGGTAGCAACTTCAGAATGAAGATAACGGACCAGAACTCCAGCCTGCTTTAAATACTCTGTTAAATCCTCAGCCATACGTTTAGTCAAAGTCGTTACCAGAACTCTTTCGCCCGCAGCCGCTACCTTATGGATTTCACCAAGAAGATCATCAATCTGCCCCTTAATCGGTCTAATTTCAATTTGCGGGTCCAACAGGCCCGTGGGACGGATAATCTGTTCCACCGTCTGCTGTGTCTGCTCCAGCTCATATTTAGCAGGAGTTGCAGAAACGTAAATCACCTGGTTGATCTGCTCCTGAAATTCGTCGAAAGTCAACGGTCTATTATCAAAAGCAGAGGGTAAGCGGAAGCCATGGTTCACCAGCATTTCCTTACGGGACCGGTCACCAGCGTACATAGCCCTAATCTGAGGCAGGGTTACGTGGGATTCATCAATAACCAGAAGAAAATCCTTGGGGAAATAGTTCACTAGAGTAAAGGGGGGCTCGCCAGCCTTACGTCCTGCTAAATGACGTGAATAGTTCTCAATACCGGAGCAATAGCCCATTTCATTCATCATTTCCAAGTCATAGTTAGTCCGCTGTTCCAGTCGTTGCGCCTCCAGACCTTTAAAATCAGCCTTCAGCTCCTGTAATCTTTCGTCCAGCTCCATCCGGATGTCCCCCATGGCTCTTTCCAGATTTTCACGACTGGTAACATAGTGGGAGGCCGGGAAAATAGCTACATGATTACGTTTTGCCAATACCTCACCTGTAAGTACGTCAAATTCTACCAAGGCATCAACCTCGTCTCCGAAAAGCTCGATTCTGATAGCTTTCTCACCATAGCCGGCAGGAATAACCTCTATCACGTCACCACGTACTCTAAAGGTACCACGTTTAAAATCAATATCATTACGATTGTACTGAATATCCACCAACTTTTCCAAAATTTTTCTTTGGGAAACGGTTTGTCCTAGGCGCAGGGAAAGTACCATATCGTAATAATCCTGCGGCGCCCCCAGACCATATATACAGGATACACTGGCCACGATAATAACATCTCTACGCTCATAGAGCGCACTGGTAGCGGAGTGGCGCAGCTTATCAATTTCATCATTAATGGAAGCATCCTTCTCTATATAAGTATCGGACTGGGGTATATAAGCCTCCGGTTGATAATAGTCGTAATAGGAAACAAAGTATTCCACCGCATTTTCCGGGAAAAAGGCCTTCAATTCACTGGCCAGCTGGGCCGCCAGAGTTTTATTATGGGCAATCACTAGCGTAGGCTTTTGTATCTTATTTATTACCTGGGCAATAGTATAGGTTTTCCCCGTACCGGTTGCACCTAAAAGTACCTGTGTGCGCAGACCCTGCTTTATACCAGCAGCCAGCTTTTCAATAGCCTGGGGCTGATCTCCTGAAGGCTGAAAGGGAGCCTGAATTTTAAAATCCATTTTACATCATCCTATCAAAAATTAATCTCAATGCTGACAGGGCAATGGTCACTACCAAAAATATCATTATGTATCTCAGCGGCCTTTACCTTGTCCTTAATACGTTCGGAAACCATAAAATAATCGATACGCCAACCGGCATTCTTTTCTCTTGCCTTAAACATGTAGCTCCACCAGCTGTATTTCACAGTATCAGGATACAGATAGCGGAAGGTATCTACAAAGCCGGCTGCCTTCAGCTCACGGAATTTAGCTCTTTCCTCATCGGTAAAGCCGGCATTCTTATGATTAGTCTTAGGATTCTTCAAATCTATTTCTTCTGCAGCTACATTTAAATCACCGCAAAAAATAACAGGCTTCTTTTTATCCAATTCTAATAAATATTCACGGAAAACATCTTCCCAGACCATACGATAATCTAAACGCAGTAATTCGCGTTTTGAATTAGGCGTATAAACAGTTACCAGATAGAAATCCTCATATTCTGCCGTAATGACACGTCCCTCCTTATCATGCTCTTCCATACCTAGACCATAAGTAACCTTTAGGGGTGTCTGCTTAGTAAAAATAGCAGTACCGGAGTAACCTTTCTTTTCAGCACTATTCCAGTATTCCTCATAACCGGGAAAAATAAATTCTGCTTGTTCCCTCTGCATCTTGGTTTCCTGTACACAGAATATATCTGCATCCTCTGCCGCAAAAAAATCTGCAAAGCCTTTATTCATACATGCTCTCAAGCCGTTTACATTCCAAGAAACTAACTTCATTTTTATCTACTTCCTCTCTTTCCAAATAGCGGGAGTCATTTTAATTATTATTATTTATTATTTTATCATCATCTATACTCATTGCCTAGCTTTGCTTAGAATAAATTATTTAAGTTTTTATGCACAAAATGTAGCTTGTGTTACATATATTTTCATTGCAATTTACAGAAAAATATTTTATAATATATCTTATATTTTATATTTAATGTAAATTATTTTAGGAAAGGATGTTTGTTATGGAGAGAGAAACATTTTCATCACGTTTGGGTTTCATCCTCATTTCTGCCGGTTGCGCAATTGGCTTAGGTAACGTTTGGCGCTTCCCTTTTATTACCGGTATGTATGGCGGTGCTTCCTTCGTACTCATTTATTTATTATTCCTTTTAATCCTCGGTTTACCTATTATGGTTTCCGAATTCGCCGTAGGTCGCGCTAGTGTACATAGCGCTGCTCTTTCCTTTGACGTCTTAGAACCTAAGGGAACGAAGTGGCACTGGTACAAATATGGTGCTATTACTGGTAACATCTTTTTAATGATGTTCTACACTACTGTGTCCGGTTGGATGCTGTATTATTTCTACAAAATGATGGCAGGCGATTTTGTAGGCTTAGATGCCAAAGGAGTCGGTACTATTTTTGGCAACTTATTAACTGATCCTTTGACCATGACCTTAAATATGGTTATCATCGTTTTGGTCTGCTTCAGTGTCTGCTACCTAGGTGTGCAAAAGGGTGTAGAGCGTATCACCAAGGTTATGATGAGCTTCCTGTTAATTTTGATGTTGGTTCTGGCAGTTAATTCCATTATGTTACCTAACAGCTCTGCTGGCCTGGAATACTACCTCTACCCCGATTTCAGTAAAATTGAAGAACATGGTCTGCAGGAAGTTATCTTCGCTGCCATGGGTCAAGCTTTCTTTACCTTAAGCTTGGGTATCGGCGCTTTAGCCATCTTCGGCAGCTACATCGGTAAGGAACAACGCTTGACTGGTGAAGCAATGTATATTATGGCTCTGGATACCTTCGTAGCCATTACCTCTGGCTTAATTATTTTCCCGGCTTGCTTCAGCTTCGGTATCACTCCTGGCAGTGGTCCCAGCCTGTTGTTCGTCACCCTGCCCAATGTATTTAATGCTATGCCCGGCGGTCAATTTTGGGGAGCTATGTTCTTCCTTTTCATGCTCTTTGCGGCTATGTCCACCGTTATTGCAGTATTTGAAAATATCACCTCCTGCATTTGTGATTTAACCAACTGGGAAAGAAAGAAAACCATCCGTCTTGGTGTGGTAGCTATTATCGTTCTGTCCATGCCCTGTATTTTAGGCTTCAATGTATGGAGTAATTTCCATCCTTTAGGTGGCAGCTCCTGCATTTTAGACTTTGAGGACTTTATTGTCAGCAACAACCTGCTGCCCCTCGGTAGCCTGGTATACCTGGCCTTCTGTACCAGCCGCTATGGTTGGGGTTGGGATAACTTCATTAAGGAAGCAGATACCGGTAATGGTGTTCAGTTCCCTAAATGGATTCGTTTTTATGCAACCTATATTTTGCCCTTCATCGTACTCTATATTTTCGTACAAGGTTATTGGGCTCTGTTCTTTAAATAAAATAAATTAACAACCTGCTGCAAAGCGCATCTCATTTTGAGATGCGCTTTGCTTTTTAGTATTGGTTATCTGCTCAGAATTAGAACCTAATTTCAAATTACTTATCTTTGCAATCTGATTAGCAAAGTCTAATATAGGAAAAGAGTCATTTCCACCAAAAAGAATACGAAAAAAACCTTGATTACGGCTAATATCCTAGGTAAACGCTTATCATATCTTGCGGTATTTCTCAAGATATGATACTATGAAGAAGTTGAATTTATACGTATTTAGTAAAATCTAACACAATAAAGCATAGGTGATAATATGTATCAAAAAGGACGTTTATTCACATATCCTACTATGTTAAATTTAACAGGGAAAAAGTGTGTTATCATCGGTGGCGGCTCTGTTGCCGAAAGAAAGCTTCATAGTCTCCTACAGGCTGGAGCCAGCGTAACCGTCATTGCTCCCCAGTTTACTACAGGAATTGAGGAAGCGACGAGACAGACACACTGCACCCTGATTGCAAAGACCTACCAGCCACAGCAGCTGGATAATGCCTTTCTAGTTATTGCTGCTACTGACAGTAAAGTCATCAACAGGGAGGTTACTAGGCAGGCGCCTTTTCTCTGCAATAATGTCACAGAACCGGAGCTGGGTAATTTTACCGTACCCGCCTCACTGGTCAAGGAAAATATTACCCTTACTATTGCTACAGGTGGAATGCCGGCCTATACCAGGCTACTAAAAAAATATCTAGATAATAAATTAACACCTGCTATGGTTGAATTTAACGATTTTTTACAAGAAATACGTCAGGAGGTACAAAAGCTTCCTTCTACCCCAGCTACACGCACCAGCTTCTGGCGTCAAGCTCTAACAGAAGAAATTATCAATCTCTTAGAAGAGAATAACTATACTGCCGCAAAGGAGAAGATCATTCATGCAGTTAACTGTTTTAGGTCTCAATCACAAAACCGCTCCCGTTGAAATTCGTGAGCGTTTTAATTTTACCGCCGATAGAATAGAAAAAATTCTACGTCGTTTGCGCAATTACGATAATATTCCTGAAGCCATGCTCCTTTCCACCTGTAACCGTACAGAGCTGTACATGGTAATGGAAAACAAGAGTGAAGCCGTTGCCTATATTAAGAAGCTTGTTAAACATGTTGCTGGAGAAGAATATGATAGTAAGTACTTCTACAATCTTTCCGGTACGAACTGCGTCCGCCACCTGTTCCGCGTAGCAGCCAGCCTGGACTCCTTAATTATTGGTGAAGGACAAATTTTAAATCAGATTAAGGTCGCCTACCAATTAGCCCGTAATAGTGGTATGACCGATACCTTTATGAATACCCTGATGAACAGGGCTATTGCCGTGGGTAAAAAGGTAAGGACGGAAACGAGAATCGCCTACAGCAGTGTTTCTGTTTCCTCTGCTGCCGTAGATTTAGCCATGGACGTACTAGGTGATATTACTAATGCTAAAATTATAATTCTCGGTGCCGGTAAAATGAGTGAGCTGACTGCCCGCCATTTGATTGATAAGGGTGCCAGCAGTATTATTGTCAGCAATCGTAATTTTGCCCATGCCCAGGAAATGGCGGAAAAATTTAATGGACAAGCCATTCAGTTCTCCCAGATGAATGTCGCTGCCGCCACGGCTGATATAATTATTACCTCCACCGGTGCACCTCACTATGTACTGACTGCAGAGGGCATGAAGCCCCTACTGACCCAGCGAGTAGGCAAAAAGCTGGTAATTATTGATATTGCCGTTCCCCGTGATGTGGACCCTGCTTTAGCAGAGATGGAAGGAATTACTCTTTTCAACATCGATGATTTAGAAAATTTAGTGGATGTCAACAAAAGCTTCCGCAGCCAGGAGGCTTACACTGCGGCACAGATTATCGAAGAGGAAATCGTTTCCCTCAAGGAACGCTTACGCTATCTGACCATGCGTCCCGTCATGGTACAGCTTCACGATAAGATGAATTTTCTCCGACAAAAGGTCTTAAAAAAAGCCCTTATCAAAATGCCTAAACTGACTGACCGGGAACGCCATATTATTGATATAATGACCCAAAGAATTGAACATAAATTTCTGCGTGAGCCCATGATTGCCATGAATACCGCTGCAGGTACCAGTACTGAAGATCACTACAAAAAAATGATTTGTGAATTATTCCTATTAGACGAAGAGGGAGATGGATTTGGTGATGAAAACAAAATTAGTGATTGGGACTAGAAAAAGTCTCCTGGCTATGTGGCAGAGCCGACATATTGCCAGCTTACTACGTAAGCAGTATCCAGATTGCGAAGTAATCCTCAAGGAAATTGTCACTAAGGGCGACCGTATTTTAGACGTTCCCCTGTCCAAAATTGGCGGTAAAGGTCTCTTTACCAAGGAAATTGAAAACGAATTATTGGCTGGCACCATAGACCTGGCCGTGCATAGCCTTAAGGATATGCCCACCGTTTTACCCGATGATTTATGCCTGACCGCAATCACTGCCCGTGCTACGGTTGGTGATGCCTTTGTCAGCAATAAGTACTCTTCTTTAGCCGAAATGCCACCCCATGCTATTCTCGGTACCTCCAGCCTCCGCCGTCGTGCCCAAATTTTAGCAGCTCATCCCGACCTGGATATTGTTGACCTACGAGGCAATGTGGATACCCGCCTACGTAAACTGGACGAGGGCCAGATGGATGCTATTATTCTAGCCTCTGCTGGTCTGCAACGTTTGGGTTATGCTGACAGAATTAAAGAAATTATTCCTAATAAGGTCTGCCTGCCGGCTGTGGGCCAGGGTGCCTTAGCAATTGAATGCCGTCAGGATAATCTTAAGGTTAGGACCATGTTGGACTTTTTGACTGACCAGGAAACTAAAATTGCTACTGATGCTGAACGTTCCTTCCTCAATGTTATTGAAGGCGGTTGTCAGGTTCCCATCGGCGTCCATGCCGTAGTACAGAATAATAACGTACAGCTGGAGGCTATTATCGCTTCCCTGGACGGTCGGACCATTCTCCGCGATAGGATAAGCGGCGAGGCTACTGATGCTGTAGCTTTAGGTAAACAGCTTTGTGAAAAAATGCTTGCCCATGGCGGCAAGGAAATTCTTGCAGAAATCTTATAAGGAGTCGTGATAAAATGACACAAAAGGGTAAAGTTTATTTGATTGGTGCAGGTCCTGGCGATCCTGGTCTATTAGGTCTGAAGGCTAAGCATTGCCTGGAAATTGCCGATGCAGTTGTCTACGACCGTTTGGCAGACCCTCGTATTATCGCCTATGCCCGCAAGGAGGCAGAAATGATTTATGTGGGCAAGGCCAGCGCAAACCATACCATGCGCCAACCCGATATTAATAAGCTTTTAGTAAAATTAGCTGCCGAAGGTAAAATTGTAGCTCGTTTAAAGGGCGGCGACCCCTTTGTCTTCGGCCGTGGCGGTGAAGAAGCCATTGAGCTGCGCGAAGCAGGTCTCCCTTTTGAATTCATCCCCGGTGTAACCTCTGCTATTGCAGTTGCTGAATATGCAGGTATTCCTGTTACCCATCGTCATGTGGCAACCTCCTTTGCCGTTATCACAGGACACGAAGACCCCACCAAGAGTGAGTCCACTATCAACTGGAAGGGCCTAGCTACCTCCGTGGATACCTTGGTTTTCCTGATGGGTGTAGAAAACATTGAACGTATTTCCAGCCAGCTGATTGCCAACGGCCGATCTACAGACTGTCCTGCAGCTGTTATCCGTTGGGGCACCCGTCCCAATCAGGAAACTTTAATTACAACCGTAGGTAACGCTGCTGCCGATGTAAAAAAACAGGGTTTAAAACCACCTGCTATCTTTTTAGTAGGCGAAGTAGTAAAATTACGTGACCAGCTACAATGGTTCGATAATAAACCCCTCTTCGGCAAGCATATTCTTGTTACCCGTGCCCGCGCACAAGCCAGCAGGCTGACCGCTAAATTAGAGGAGTTGGGTGCTCGTGTTACCGAGCTGCCAGCAATCAAGATTATTCCTACTACGGACTTTGCCCCTCTAGACCAGGCCATTGCAGAAATAAAAAGCTACAGTTGGCTGCTCTTCACCAGCGTCAACGGTGTTAAATATTTCTTTGAACGCCTGGCTGCTGCCGGTAAGGATACCCGCGCTTTAGCACATGCCAAAATCGGTGCTATCGGCTCTGCTACTGCTAAGGCCTTGCAGCACCACGGCCTAATCGCTGATGTCATTCCTGCTGAATATAAGGCCGAAGAAATGATTGACGCGCTCAAAGGCGAAATCAAGGCCGGTGAAAAAATTCTATTACCTCGAGCTAAGGTAGCCAGGGAAATCCTTCCCGAGGCTCTTCGTGCCGCCGGAGCTACAGTAAATGTGGTAACCGCTTACGAAACTATCTGCGATAGTGCCAATGCCGAGGACTTGATTCAAGCTCTCGAAGCAGGTAAAATTGATATGGTAACCTTTACCAGCTCCTCAACTGTTGCCAATCTGGTAAATATGTTAGGCCAAAAGAAAGAGCTTTTAACTAAGGTTAAAACAGCAGTCATCGGCCCCATTACGGGTGCTACCTGTAAAGCCAATGGTTTAAACCCAGTTATTACTGCTGCTGAATATACTATTGACGGCTTGGTAACCGCCATTGAAAATTCTTACAAGGAGTGATTTATCATGGTATTCCCTACTTACCGTCCCCGTCGCTTACGTGCTACTGAAAATTTACGTAGCATGATCTGTGAGACTACTATTTCTGTCAAAGATCTGATTTACCCTATTTTCGTCGTTCCTGGCGAAAATATTAAACACGAAATCGAATCCCTACCCGGCAACTATCACTGGTCCCTGGACCGGGTGATGGAATGCATCGATGAGGTAGTGGCTCTAGGTATTCCTTCCGTTATCCTCTTCGGTATTCCCTCCTACAAGGATGCACTGGGCAGCTCTGCCTGGGATGATAATGAGCCTGTTCAACAGGCCTGCAGACTAATTAAGGCTAAATATCCCGAACTGGTTGTTACTACTGACGTCTGCCTGTGCGAATACACCGAACATGGACATTGTGGTGTTTTAGGAAATGGATGCACTGTCAATAATGATGCCACCCTTCCTCTTTTGGCTAAGGTTGCGGTTTCCCATGCTCGTGCCGGTGCAGATATCATTGCTCCCTCAAATATGATGGACGGTTATGTACAGGCCATCCGTACTGCTCTGGATGAGGCAGGCTTCACCAATGTTCCTATTATGGCCTACTCTGCAAAATTTGCTTCCGCCTATTATGGTCCCTTCCGTGCGGCTGCGGATTCCGCTCCCTCCAAGGGCGATCGTAAGGGCTACCAGATGGACCCTGCAAATACCAATGAAGCTATGCGCGAAATTGAGCTGGATATTGAGGAAGGCGCAGATATCATCATGGTAAAGCCTGCATTAGCTTTCCTGGACGTCGTAGCAAGAGCTCACGAAATGTTTAATATGCCCTTGTGCGTTTACAACGTCAGTGGCGAATATGCCATGGTCAAAGCAGCTGCCGAAAAGGGCTGGATTGATGAAAAACGTATCGTTATGGAAAACATGCTGGGCTTCAAACGTGCCGGTGCCAAGATGATTATCACCTACCATGCTCTGGACGTTGCCAAATGGTTACAGGAATAAGTAAAGGAGATCAGCCATGTTAAACCTTACTAAATCTACTCGTGCCTTTGCTGAAGCACAAGAATATACTCCCGGTGGCGTAAACAGCCCCGTACGTTCCTTCCGCAGTGTAGGTGGCGTACCGCCCTTCATCCAGAATGGTAAGGGCAGCAAAATCTATGATATCGACGGTAATGAATACATCGATTATGTAATGTCCTACGGTCCCCTGCTCATGGGTCATGTTCCTGATTGTGTTGCCAAGGCTATTAAAGCTGCCGTGGACCGCGGTACCTCCTATGGCTCCCCCACCGTTGCCGAAATAGAACTGGCCAAGCTTATCTGCAAGCTGATCAAATCCGTGGAAATGGTACGCTTTGTTAACAGCGGTACCGAAGCAACCATGAGTGCGTTACGTCTGGCCCGTGCCTATACTAAACGTGAAAGTATTGTTAAATTTATCGGCTGCTACCACGGTCACCACGACAGCCTGCTGGTCAAGGCAGGCAGCGGTGCTACCACCTGTGGCGTACCGGACAGCCCCGGTGTTCCCAGAGGCGTAGCCATGAATACCATTACTGTTCCTTTTAATGATGAAACTGCCTTGGAGGCTGTTTTTGCTGAAAAGGGTAAAGAAATCGCAGCTGTTATCATGGAACCGACGCCCGGTAATATGGGTCTAGTATTGCCCCATGACGGCTTCCTGGATTTTGTACGTAAAATTACCAAAAAACACGGAGCCCTCCTTATCTGTGACGAGGTTATGAGCGGCTTTAGAGGTGCTCAGGGCGGCAGCCAGTCCCTCTATAATATTGACCCTGATATCACCTGTCTAGGCAAGGTTATTGGTGGTGGCCTTCCTGTTGCTGCCTATGGCGGCAAGCGTGAAATCATGATGATGGTTTCTCCTGCTGGTCCGATGTATCAGGCTGGTACCTTAAGCGGTAACCCCTTGGCCATGAATGCCGGCATTGCTGCTTTGACCTATATGATAGAAAACGATGTATGCAATAAGCTGACCGCTGTTACTGCTAAATTAACTGCCGGTCTGGAGAAAGCGGCTGCAGAAGCAGGGGTCCCCGTCCAAGTACACCATTTAGGCAGTATGTTCACTGTTTTCTTTAGCGACAAACCCATTACTGATTATGAAAGTGCTACACAATGTAACCCGGAAGCCTTTAAAATTTATTTCCACAGCATGTTGGAGAAGGGTATTTATCTGCCTCCTTCCCAATTTGAAACCAATTTCTTATCCCTGGCTCATAGCCCGGAAGATATCGAAAAAACCTTACAGGCTGCTGCTTACTCCTTCAAGCAGGTTGCTAAACATCTCAAGAAATAATTTCCCCTAGTAAAAAAATAGCCCCTACCGCTCTGGTAGGGGCTTTTCTTATGCTTTGTAAATACTTTTTTCCACTTACATGGTAAAGTTATCAACAGAAGCAACAACGATATCCACAGGAAAACACTGTACCTGTGGATATCTTTTATTTATTAATCTCTCAATTTAGCTTTGTAAGCTTCGCTTACCTCAGCCAGAACCTTCTTCATGCTGGCATCTACCTCTGCATCAGTCAGAGTTCTATCCTCAGCCTGATAGGTCAAATTAAAGGCCATGGACTTATAACCCTCGGCAACCTGCTTACCAGTGTAGATATCGAATACCTTTACATCCTTCAAGAGCTCGCCTGCATGCTCACGAATAGCCAAGGATAATTCTGCATTAGTTACCTCAACAGGTACTACAACGGCAATATCACGGCTCATGCTGGGATACTTGGCTAAATGCTGATATTGGGGTACAGCAGTAGCAGCAGCCACCAGGGGTTCAACCTCCAGCTCCAGAATATAGGTGGTCTGACCTAAACCGAAGGCTTCTTCAGCCAGAGGATGCACTTCACCGAACCAGCCGATAATTTTTCCTTCAACTTCTACGGCACAGCTCTTGCCAGGATGGAGATAGGGCACTGCACAATGCACCAGCTGATAATTATGAAGCTGAAGCTTGTCCATCAATCCCTCCAAAACACCCTTCATATCATAGAAATCCACATTATCACGGCTGGAACACCAGTTCAATTCATTTGCCTTACCACTAAGTACGGCACAGAGCATGGATTTCTCAACAGGTGCTTCCTTTAAAGGTAAAGCCTTAGGTTGGAAAATGCGGCCAACCTCAAAAATAGCAACCTGGGCGTGCTGACGTGCCAAATTATAAGCAGCTGCGCTCAACAAGCTGGGAGCCATGGTAGTACGCATAATCTTAAATTCGTCGGTAATAGGATTCAACAGCTCAATAGCCTGACGACGTTGATCATCTGCAGGTAATTGTAATTTATCAAAAGCAGAGGGATTGATGAAGGTATAGGTCATAACCTCATTCATACCTACGGCTGCCATGTAATCCTGGATGGAATCCTTTACATCCTCTACGATATGCTGTTTACCCTGAGCAACACCTAAAACAGGCATGTGGGATTCAATATGGTCCAAACCGTGGATACGGGCAATTTCTTCACTAATATCCGCATTGCAGGTTACATCACTACGCCAGCTGGGCACAGTAATAACCATGCTCTCCCCCTCTTCAGCAACCTCAAACTGCAGGCTACGTAAGGTAGCAATCATTTCCTCACGACCAATATTAATACCGATACGGCTATTAATAACAGCCGGAGTTACTTTAATAACAGCAGGCTCAACTGCTTCCGGATAAGCTTCTACAATACCAGCAACTGTTTCACAAGCTCCCATAGCCTCCAGGAGGTTGGCAGCACGGTTCAGGGCATCATGGTTCAGAATAGTATCCACACCGCGCTCAAAACGTCCACTAGCCTCGCTACGTAAGCCTAAAGAACGGGAGGTGCGACGAATGGTGGGACCGTTAAAGGTAGCAGCCTCCAGCATAACATTAACAGTGGCATCTGTAACCTCAGTAGCAAGACCACCCATCACGCCACCTAAGCCGATAGCACCCTCGTTATCACCAATAGTAATCATGGAGCTGTCCAGAACTCTCTCCTGTCCATCCAAGGTCACCAGCTTTTCACCCTCAGCAGCACGACGTACTATCAGAGTGTGGCCTACAACCTTATCATAGTCATAGGCATGCATGGGCTGCCCCAATTCCAACATTACATAGTTGGTTACGTCAACTACATTATTGATTGGACGCATACCGCAGGCACGCAGGCGTTTCTGCATCCATTCAGGAGAATTCATAATTTTAATATTCTTTAAGATACGAACGCCGAAGCGGCTGCACAGCTCCGGTGCTTCAATCTTAATATTAGCCATATCCGCTACATTACCAGCAGCAGCCTCTTTAACCTCCAAAGCAGGATGTTTCAGAGCGCAGCCAGTCAGAGCAGCAATTTCACGAGCTAAACCCAACATACAGAAGCAGTCGGCACGATTAGCAGTTAAATCAATATCAATAACAGTATCGTTTAAGCCCAATACTTCCTTAACACCCACACCGATAGGAGTATCAGGAGGCAGAATAAAGATGCCCTCACGTTGCTCGGGAAGTAATAATTTGCTATCAATACCCATTTCCTCAGCACTGCAAAGCATACCAAAAGAATCCATACCGCGCATTTTAGCTTTTTTCAGCTTCATGCCCTCCGGGTTACGAGAAGTTTTTGGCAATCTGCTACCAACTACTGCTACTGGCACCATATCATTTTGATGTACGTTCTGAGCGCCAGTTAAAATTTGGACAATGCCTTGACCATAATCCATCATGCAAACCCAAAGATGGTCAGAATTAGGATGACGGTAAATCTCGGTAACCTTACCGGTCAAAACGCCTTCTAGACCTTCGCCCAAATTAGTTACAGTTTCTACCTCCAGGCCGGCACGGGTAATTCTATCCACCAGCACGTCAGTAGGTATATTTATATCCACATATTGTTTCAGCCATTCTAAAGATGCTAACATGGTAATCCTCCTTATTTGAATTGACGAATGAAACGCAGGTCATTTTCAAAGAACAAGCGTAAATCATCAATACCGTATTTCAACATGGCAATTCTTTCTACACCCATACCAAAGGCAAAGCCTGTCATTTGGTCAGGGTCGTAGCCGCTCATACGCAATACATTGGGATGTACCATGCCACTGCCTAAAATTTCCAGCCAACCGGAATTCTTACATACACGGCAACCATGTCCGCCACAGATAACACAGGAAATATCAACCTCAGCAGAGGGCTCAGTGAACGGGAAGTAGCTGGGGCGCAAACGCACCTTAACGTCACTACCAAACATTTCCTTCAGGAATAATTCCAAGGTACCCTTTAAATCAGCCAGGCCGATATTCTTATCCACTACCAGGCCTTCTACCTGATGGAACATAGGAGAATGGGTAGCATCGTAATCACAACGGTAAACAGTACCAGGAGCAATCATGCGGATGGGGCTGTTAGGCTCACGGGACTGCATGGTTCTTGCCTGTACGGGAGAGGTATGAGTACGCAGCAGGTACTCATCAGTAATATAGAAGGTATCCTGCATATCACGAGCCGGATGATCCTGGGGCAGGTTCAAGGCTTCAAAATTATAATAATCCTGCTCAATTTCCGGACCCTCCATAACATCAAAACCCATACGCATAAAGATTTTCTTAATTTCACGCATGGTCAAGGTTACGGGATGGAGATGACCTGCCTTAGGCTGACGACCGGGTAGTGTAATATCTACCTTTTCATTGGCCAGCTTTGCTTCCAGAGCTTTCTGCTCTAAAAGAGCGGTCTTAGCATTAATTTCTGTTTCCAGGACACTTTTGATCTCATTAACGATTTGACCAATTTTCGGACGCTCTTCTGCCGGTAATTTACCCATGCCACGTAAAATTTCAGTCATGGGGCCCTTTTTACCTAAATATTTGACACGCAATTCCTTCAATGCGTCTAAGGAACTGACTGCTGCTAATTCAGCTAATGCCTGTTCCTTAATAGCCAATAATTTTTCTTTCATGGTTTCCCTCCTAAAAATAAAGAAAGCCCCTGTAATAATTAAATTACAGGGGCGAAAAATCGCGGTACCACCCTTTTTTATACCTCATTTAAGACCTTAACGCGGCCCACGCCTCACCTACTCAGCTACAGCCTTCAGCTCGGACACTCCCAAGGGAACTTCATCAATGCTTACTGTACAAGGCTTCCAGCCCACGACCTTGCTCTCTAAAACAGCGCCCATTAATTACTTACTTGTTCATTGTGCTCATAACAGGGGCATATTCAATTAAAAAGTATTATAACACAAATAACTCACCTTGTATAGTAAGGCTTTTATTTTATATTTCTCCGTAGGGCCTCGAACATAACAATACCGGCAGCCATCGCCACATTAAGGGATTCTGCACGTCCAGCCATGGGAATATAGACACGCTTATCGGCTGCAGCAGCCAGAGTAGCACTGACACCACCTGCTTCATTGCCCATTACAAAGGCTATACGGCCGCTTAAATCCGCTTTATAAAGATTATCCGCACCATCCAGACTGGTTACCAGAAGCTCATAGCCTGCCGCCCGGCTAGCCTTAATAAAGGCTGTCTCCTCCAGCCCACTCAACACCGGTACATGGAACAGCGAGCCCATAGAAGCCCGGACAGTTTTGGGCGCATATAAATCCACACAGCCCTTTAATAGCACCACGCCACCAATACCAGCCGCATCCGCTGTTCTCAGCATGGTACCTAAATTACCTGGGTCACCAATGCGATCCAGCACTAAAAGCAGCTTACCGCTAGCTAACAGCTTTTCCAACTGGGGCTGGACCATCTGACAAATGCCAATAATTCCCTGGGGAGTATCCGTATCGGCAATCTTCTTCATAACCTGCTCATTAACACAAATCAGCTTAATATTATCTGCTGCCGCCAGCTCTAGTAGGCGTAGGGTGCGTGCATCTTCGGTAGCTGTATAAAAAAGCGTATGTACTACGCCAAAATTAACCGCTTCCTCCACCGTGCGTAATCCCTCAGCCAAATATTCCTGACGCTGGGTACGATATTTTTTCTGCTTCAGTTCGGCTGTAGCCTTCACTAAAGAATTCTGTAAACCTGTTAGTTCCATAAGCTCCTCCTCCATTTATAATATCTAAGCTAAACCTTTATTGACACCAGTATAAACTGCTCTTAGGCAAGTTTCAACACATTTTGTAGCTCATAAAAAATACCAGAAAAACCACTGCACTAATTACTATGGTCAAGGAGCTGATAACACTGGCCAAACCAGTATTACCTCCCATTTTCCCCACAAAGCTGGGCCCCACACCGATGGAAGGTGCTAAAAGAGCCGTAGCCAAAACAATATCTACCTCCTGACTAAAGGGCTGTACATAAAAAATGCAGGCTACAATAGTAGCATTAATAACATAGCGGCTGACGATAATTTCACTTAATTTGCTCCAAATACCTTCCTTAAAGCTGATTTCAAACATCATGCCAATCATCAACATACTGAGAAAGGTATTAGCACTACCAAAAACCCCTGCCAGGTTATAGACAAAATCGGGTAGGCTTAAATCTAATAATAAAAGCACCAACATAATAAAATAGATAAGAAAGGGGGTGGATTTGCTTAACTTATCACCCAACATCTTTAAGGAAAATGCTTCCTTCTCCCCCCTGCTATTGCCAATATAGGAGGCAGTAAAGGCATACGTCAAGCCCGTACCCATAATGGCATTGCCCACATCAAACATACAAAGAATAACTAACTCCAAATGAGCCTAAAAAGCTTTGTACAAAGAGAAGAGTAAAATTACCAATATTATACCCGGCCATAGCAAAAATATAGAGAATTTTATCTACATTTTCTTTATTTCTGGTCATAGCCAGGGCAAACATAATCAAAATAAAATTAACCAATAAGCCGATCAGTACCAATGACAAGAGAGAATATTCCAATTGAAACCCTCTAAAGCTGCTGATAATAGCACCTGGTAAGGTTAAATTAAAAACAATTTTTGCAACAAGATGATAGTCATCTTTAGCGAAAAAGCCCCAACGTTTCAAAAATAACCTAGAGCAATCAAAAAAATAAAGACACCTGCCTTTAATAATACTTCAATCATACGAACACATTTAACCTCTGTGCTGAAAATAAAAAAGGCCTGCCTCCTAGGAGACAGACCTTCAAGCCCTAAATTCTAAAAATTAGAGAGCAGCTTTAGCAGCTTCTACTAATTTTGCGAAAGCAGCTGCATCATAGATAGCCAAGTCAGCCATAACTTTACGGTTCATTTGGATACCAGCTTTGGTCAAACCGCAGATGAAACGGCTATAGCTCATGCCATTAGCACGGGTAGCTGCATTGATACGAGCAATCCACAAACGACGGAATTCGCGCTTTTTAGCACGACGGTCACGACGAGCATAGGACAATGCTTTCATGACGGTTTCGTTAGCTTTTTTAAATTGTTTGCTCTTAGCACCACGATAGCCTTTAGCTAATTGTAAAATATGTTTATGACGGCGATGTGCGGTAACGCCAACTTTAACTCTTGCCATTGTTCTTAATCCTCCTTAAATCTTCTCGCTTATGCGTACGGAAGCATCTTAGCTACATGCTCACGATCTGTCTTATGTACTAAAGCTGCTTTACGCAGAGCTCTCTTACGTGCAGGAGATTTATGTTCGAGAATGTGGCTTCTAAAGTTTTTAAAATGTTTGAATTCACCGGAAGCGGTTTTTTTGAAGCGTTTTGCTGCGCTTCTACGAGTTTTCATCTTAGGCATTGTTAAATCCTCCCTATTACTATTTACTGGATTTCGGCGCAACAATCATAATCATGTTTTTGCCTTCCAGTTTCGGCTTTCTTTCAACTACAGCCATGTCTTTGAGCTGCTCAGCCATTTTATTCAGCAAAACCTCACCAAGTTCAGGATGAGAAAGTTCACGACCACGGAACATAATGGTAATTTTTACCTTGTCGCCGTCCTCTAAGAAACGAACCGCATTCTTAAACTTAACGTTGAAGTCATGGTCCTCAATACCAGGGCGCAATTTAACTTCCTTGATATCAAAGGTCTTTTGTTTCTTACGAGCTTCTTTTTCGCGTTTTTGCTGCTCGTAGCGATACTTGCCGAAGTCCATAATACGGCACACAGGCGGTTTAGCGGTAGGAGCAATTTCAACCAGATCCAAATGACTTTCTTGAGCAATCTTCAATGCATCACGACTAGTCATGATACCTAATTGTTCGCCACCATCTGCAATAACACGGACCTCACGTGCGCGAATTTCTTCGTTAATGCGCAAGCTTTCTTTGCTAATGACAATTCACCTCCAACTAACGGGAAACCTACTAAAATAAAAAGCGGGCAGACTGAAATCCACCCGCAAAGAAATATCATATCCAACCCTGTCGAGATCTTGCCGCAAGGTGAGAAGCGAGTGGCTTCTGCTTTGTTACTAGAATAGGATATCACATTATGAAACTATTGTCAATAATTATTTTCTGTCACCAAGTTGAGCGTCAACCATGAGGATGCCTTGAACACTGTCGCCAACCATTTGGAGCTTATCAAGAATTTCGCTAGCATTTGCTTCTTCTTCAACTTGCTCGCTGATGAACCATTGGAGATGAATTTGTGCTGCGTAATCTTTCTCTTCCAAAGCTACTTCATACATATTGTTAATCAAAGCGGTAACATGTTTTTCATGTTCCAGAACCTTCGCAAACAATTCAGCCGGAGTACCGAAATCAGCAGCAGGCATATCAATTTGTTGCAAAACAGGTTTTTCACCGCATTCTTGCATGAATTTAATCAGCTTAAAAGCATGTTCGCGTTCTTCATTGTACTGTTTTTCCAACCAGTTAGCCATGCCTTTGTAATTTTTACTTTCCATATCAAAGCTCATAGCTAAATAGAGATATGCAGAGTAAAGTTCTGCCTGTACCTGATCATTGTAAACTTTGTATACTTTTTCTTTCATGATAAAAATTCCTCCTTATATGTGTAACAGCTCATCTACTGGTATTATAACACTTGATAAGGAGGAATTCAATAATAGTTATCTTTTGCTAACTGTATTAATTTTTATTTTTATAGATAAATCGCTACTAAATATTATTTAATAGTTTTAGTGTCTACTTCTTCTTTCAGCATATCACGGAACTGCTCATAGGACATAGCACCCAAATCACCCTCAGAACGATGACGCGGAGATACGGTACCATTTTCGATATCGCGGTCACCAATAATCAGCATATAGGGAACTTTTTCCATTTGTGCTTCACGAATCTTCTTACCAATTTTTTCGCTACGGGTATCTACAGTTGCACGGAAGCCGTCAGCATCCAATTTCTTAGCCAGCTCTTCGCAGTACTCAGCAGCACGGTCGGTAACAGCTAACAGCTTAACCTGTACAGGAGCTAACCAAGCAGGGAAAGCACCTGCGAAATGCTCGGTAATAATGCCCAAGAAACGTTCGATAGACCCCAAAACAACTCTGTGAACCATAACCGGACGATGCTTCAGGCCATCAGCACCGGTATATTCCAGTTCAAAGCGCTCCGGCAATTGCATATCCAATTGGATGGTACCACATTGCCAGGTACGACCCAGGCAATCTTCCAGATGGAAGTCCAGTTTAGGACCATAGAAAGCACCGTCGCCTTCGTTGATGGAATATTCCTTGCCCATCTCTTCTACTGCAGCCTTCAGGGTATCGGTTGCGAAATCCCAATCCTTGACATCACCCATATGATCCTCAGGCATGGTGGATACTTCGATTTGGTATTTCAGACCGAAAACGGAATATACTTCATCCATCAATCTTACAACGCCCTTGATTTCGTCCTTCATTTGTTCCCAGGTCATAAAGATATGTGCATCATCCTGAGTAAAGCAGCGTACACGGAAAAGACCATGCAGAGCGCCAGACAATTCGTGACGATGAACCAGACCTAATTCAGCCACACGCATGGGCAGATCACGGTAGGAATGCGGCTCGCTACCAAATACCAACATACCACCGGGGCAGTTCATCGGTTTAATAGCGAAATCAGTGTCATCAATAACAGTGGTGTACATGTTTTCTTTATAGTGGAACCAGTGACCGGAGCGTTCCCATAATTGACGATTCAGAATCATCGGAGTGGAAATTTCTACATATCCATAGCGTTTATGAACTTGACGCCAGTAATCAATCAGGGTATTACGCAGTACCATGCCTTTAGGTAAGAAGAAGGGGAAGCCAGGACCCTCATCCATCAGCATGAAGAGACCTAATTCCTTACCTAATTTACGATGGTCACGCTTTTTAGCTTCTTCGATTTTAGCCAGGTATTCATCCAATTGTTCTTTTTTCGGGAAAGCAGTACCGTAAATTCTTTGCAGCATTTTACGGTTGGAATCACCACGCCAGTAAGCACCGGTAACGGAGGTCAATTTAATAGCATTACCTTTAATACGACCAGTATAATCAACGTGAGGACCTGCACAGAGATCAGTAAAATCACCTTGTTTATAGAAGCTGATAACTGCATCTTCAGGAAGGTCATTAATTAATTCTACCTTGTAGGGCTCTTCTCTTTCCTCCATGAATTTGATTGCTTCTTCACGAGGCAATTCAAAGCGTTCCAATTTTAATTTTTCCTTGCAGATTTTACGCATTTCTGCTTCTAATTCTACTAAATCCTCGGGAGTAAAGGGTTCCGGAGTATCAAAATCATAGTAGAAGCCATTGTCAATTGCAGGTCCAATTGCCAATTTTACTTCCGGATGCAAACGTTTCATAGCCTGTGCCAAAACATGGGAACAGGTGTGCCAGTAGGTTTTACGGTACTGTTCATTTTCAAAAGTATACATATTTTCTTCAGCCACTTTATTCATCCTCCTAATAACATAGATAAATTTTTTATTTAGCAAATTTATGTAGTAAAATAAGTATAAAAAAACCGTCCCTCACATAAGGGACGGTCTAAATCCGCGGTTCCACCCTAATTGGCCTGCCTAAGCAAACCCACTCGGTACCGTTAACGCCGGTCTACGGACTGTCATACTAGCTTACGCGTTCCGCAGTCAGTTTGAAGGTGGTTCATTGACGCTTTACCCTACTGCTCTCAGCCTAGGCAGCATTTTCTGTAAGGATAGGACGTTAACATTTCCTTCGCATTACTGATAAATATTTTACTTACTTGTCCATTATATCACTTTCCCAATAGTTGTCAATACTGGAACCTTGGGGCAATGTGACTAGGGCACAGTTTCAGAAGTAGCTATTTTTGGCAGGGAGGTACATGCATTCTGTTTAAAGCATCCTTCGCAGCCTGTTGCTCAGAATCCTTTTTGGTACGACCAGAACCCTGACCGATGGCTTCACCCTTTAATAGAACCTCGGTAACAAAGGTTTTATTATGCTCAGGACCACTGCTACCGATAAGCGTATAGGAAATACTTACATCGCCATCTCTTTGCAGATACTCCTGTAAACGAGTTTTATAATCACTGCAAATACCATGGATGCAGATAAAATCGATTTCCTTCTGCATCATTCCCAACAGATAGGTTTCAGCCTTAGCAAAACCCTGGTCAAGGTAATAGGCACCCAAAACAGATTCAAATGCATCAGCAAGAAGGGAAGGTCTCTCCCTGCCGCCACACTGCTCCTCGCCTTTACCCAATAGCAGGTACTTGCCTATGTTCATTTTTTTCGCATATTCGAAAAGGGAAGCTTCACACACCAGATGAGCGCGCAATTTGGTCAGCTGACCTTCAGCCAACTTATCAAAATGCTTATACATATAAGTGCTGACAATGACGCTTAAAACAGAATCACCCAGGAATTCTATACGCTCGTTATGCTCAGGCTTGGGGTTAGTCTTGGCCTCATGAGCATATGAGGTATGGGTCAAAGCCATATCAAGCAAAGCCATATTCTGCATTTCGATGCCTAAGCTTTGACAAAATTCCAGTAAATCCTTTTCACGTTCTTTTTCCATTCTAAATCATCTCACTCTTACGCTTCGTATTTTTTGAAGACGATGCAAGCATTATGACCACCAAAGCCCAGATTATTGCTCAAAGCAGCCTTAACTTCAGCTTTACGAGCTACGTTAGGCACATAATCCAGATCCAGGCCCTCTTCAGTGTCAGGAGTTTCGTAGTTAATGGTCGGAGGAATTACACCATTTTCAATAGTCAAAACGGTAGCAATTGCTTCTACACCACCAGCAGCACCCAATAAATGACCAATCATGGATTTATTGGAGCTGACTGCCATTTTGTAAGCATGCTCACCAAATACTTTTTTGATAGCCAGGCTTTCACCCTGGTCATTACGATGGGTGGAAGTACCATGAGCATTAATATAATCAATATCTTCAGGCTGTAAGCCTGCATCCTTAACTGCTGCTGCAAAGCACATAGCCGGAGTATCACCGGTAGGATCGGGAGCTGTAATATGGTATGCGTCGCAATTCAATGCATAACCTACCAATTCAGCGTAGATATGTGCACCACGAGCCTTAGCATGTTCTAATTCTTCTAAAAGTAATACGCCGGAACCTTCGCCCATAACAAAGCCGTCACGGTTCTTATCAAAAGGACGGGAAGCTTTTTCCGGATTATCATTGTTAGTAGAAAGAGCCTTCATGTTGGCAAAGCCTGCTACAGCAATAGGAGAAATAGCAGCTTCAGCACCACCAGCCAGCATAACATCAGCATCACCGTATTGGATAGTGCGCAGAGCATCACCAATGCAGTTAGTGCCGGTTGCACATGCGGTTACAATAGCGGTGTTAGGACCCTTAAAGCCCAAAGCGATACCAATTTGACCTGCAGGCATATTAGGAATTTCCATAGGAATGAAGAAGGGACTGATTTTAGAGGGCCCCTTAGCACCCAATTTTAAGGACTGCTCCAAGAATGTATGGATGCCGCCGATACCAGTACCAACGCATACGCCACAACGAATGGGATCAATAGTAGTCAAATCCAATTTTGCATCTTCAACAGCCATTTTAGCAGCTGCTACAGCAAATTGGGTTACACGGTCCATACGTTTGCCTTCTTTTTTATCACCATAATCAGCAAAATCAAAATCTTTTACTTCACCAGCAATTTTTACAGTAAAGTCAGTGGCATCAAATTGGCTAATCAAGCCAATGCCGGATTTACCAGCTACCAGATTTCCCCAAAAAGCATCCTTGCCGATACCAATAGGAGTGATAGGACCTACGCCAGTTATTACTACTCTTCTCTTACTCAAGATAATTCACCTCAAAATCATTTTTTCGCAACTTCATCTTTAATTCTTCTGATAATCTCTTTGACAGATAAAATTTCTTTTATTTTCCACATATTAGCACCGGTGAACACCAGACCATGCTCTACATCACCTTGTTGTGCACGAATAAGGGCACGAATGATACAGAAGCTGTGGGTACATTTTTTTAAACAACCATCGCAGACGGTAGGTCTTGGAGCCCTACCCTCCAAGGACAATTGCGCAAAGGGATTGCGGATGGCACGTCCCTTATAGCCGACAGGGCTATCAATTTGAACAATATCCTCTTGGGTCATTTTTAAATACAATTCTTTAAGTGCCGGAGCACAGTTTGATTCTTCACTGGCCGCAAAACGGCTGCCCATTTGGACGCCATTAGCTCCCAGCTTCAATAAATCAGCAACATCAGCACCATCAACGGCGCCACCTGCTGCAATAACGGGTATATGTACAGCCTTAATAATATCAGGCAGAATTTCCTTAATTGATTGCTGGGTACCAAGATGTCCACCAGCTTCAGTTCCTTCTACGACAATTGCGGAAGCCCCCAGCTTCTCAGAAATCTTAGCTAATTTTACTGAGGAAACGATGGGTACGACTTCTACACCATACTGACGCCCAACAGCGAAAATATCTCTTGAAAAACCGGCGCCAGCCACAATCAAATCAATTTTCTCTTGTGCCGCTGTAGTGATTAAATTTAAAAATTCTCTTGCAGCGACCATGGCATTGATACCAATAACGCCCTTACCTTCAGACATTTTACGCGCCATACGAATTTCTTTACGCAGTTCATCTAATCCCATACCGCTTGCGGCAATCAAACCAATGCCGCCCTCTTTAGCTACTGCTGCTGCTAAACGCGCAGTAGACAATCTTATGGCCATACCACCCTGGACAATGGGCACCTGGGCAGTAAGTTTACCTATTTTAAGCACTGGTAATTTCAACAAATATCCCCCATTTCAAGGAAAGCATTTACATTCTCAGGAATAATATAAAGCCCGAGAGTCCGAAGAACCCTCGGACAAGATATTACGAAAAATTAATTAAAAAATTATTTTTCTTCGTCTAACATTTTAACTGCGTCAGCTACAGTGCGAATTTTTTCAGCTTTCTCATCGGGAATTTCTACGCCGAATTCTTCTTCGAAAGCCATAATCAATTCAACGATATCCAGGGAATCAGCGCCGAGGTCATCGATGAAAGCAGATTCCATCTTTACTTCTTCAGCGTCAACGCTCAATTGGTCAACAGTAATATCTCTTACTTTTTCAAAAGTGCTCATCAAAATCCACCTCCTTCCACATCAAACTAGCAAGTTGCCTTACTACATTACCATACCACCGTCAACATGTAAAGTCTGACCGGTTATATAATTAGCATCATCGCTCACCAGGAACAATGCTGCCTTGGCAATATCATCAGTCTCGCCTAAACGGCTTAAGGGAATATTAGCAACCAGACCTGCTACAACCTTTTCAGAAAGCACGCTGGTCATATCAGTTTTAATAAAGCCAGGAGCGATGGCATTTACAGTAATACCACGAGCTGCTACTTCTTTAGCTACAGCCTTGGTAAAGCCGATAACGCCAGCCTTAGCCGCAGCATAGTTTGCCTGGCCGGAATTGCCCATCAGACCAACAACGGAGCTGATATTAACAATGCGTCCTGCTCTTTGTTTCATCATGTATTTAATGGACGCCTTGGTGCAGTTGAATACGCCCTTCAGGTTAGTATTCAAAACAGCATCCCAATCCTCTTCCTTCATACGCATCAATAAGCCGTCACGGGTAATACCTGCGTTATTTACTAAAATATCAATGCGGCTAAATTCCTTCACTACTGCATCAACCATAGCAGTGCTTGCTTCATGAGAGGAAATATCTGCCTGAACTATAAATGCCTTACGGCCCATAGCCTCAATTTCAGCAGCAACTTCTTTAGCAGAAGCTTCACTGCCAGCATAGTTAACTGCCACATCAGCACCGGCAGCAGCTAATGCCAGAGCAATAGCTCGGCCAATACCACGGGAAGCACCAGTAACCAGTGCTTTCTTACCTTCTAACTTCATTTCATTTCTCCTCCTGTAAATGTGCAAGAGTTTTTTCTAAGCTTGCAGGATCTTCTACATTGAGAGCAGGCAATCCTTTAGCAATTTTCTTGGTAAAACCGGTCAAAACCTTACCAGGTCCTACTTCAACAAAAGTGTCAACACCATTAGCAACCATATTACGTACAGAAGTTTCCCAAAGTACGGGCATAGCAGCCTGTTTAACTAAGAGCTCTTTAATGGTTGCGCCATCAACTACTTCAGCAGCAGTAACATTAGCAACTACTGGGAAAGCGGCATCATGAATAGTAATAGTATCCAATACCTCGCCCAGACGTACAGAAGCAGGTTTCATCAGAGTGCTGTGGAAAGGAGCACTAACGGACAAAGGAATGCAACGCTTTGCACCAACTTCCTTCATTGCTACCACAGCTTTATTAACAGCGCCTACTGCACCGGCAATAACTACCTGTCCAGGGCAGTTAAAGTTTACAGCTTGTACTGCCTCACCACTTTCTGCTTCCACATTGCGGCAAATTTCTACGATTTTTTCACTAGCTAAGCCCAAAACGGCAGCCATACTACCCTCACCAACAGGAACGGCCTCCTGCATAAATTGGCCACGTTTACGGACGGTACGTACTGCATCAGCAAAAGACATAGCACCTGCATTTACTAATGCGGAATATTCGCCCAAGCTGTGACCAGCTGCGACATCACATTTTACGCCATGTTCCTTCAAAACTGCTGCACAAGCAGTGCTTGCTGTAAGGATAGCAGGTTGTGTATTATATGTCAAACGTAATTGGTCATCAGGACCTTCAAAGCACAATTTTGTCAGAGAAAAACCCAAAGCATCATCAGCTTCTTCAAAAATTTGTTTTACAACGGGATAATTATCGTAGAATTCCTTGCACATACCAATGAATTGAGAACCCTGACCCGGAAATACGAAAGCAATTTTACTCATTTAAGAAATCCTCTCTTTCTAAGCTGTACGAAAATTTATTTACTCCATTTCAAAACAATGGAGGACCAAGTAAGACCAGCACCAAAGCCTACTAAAAGAACGGTATCGCCCTTTTTCATTGCACCTGCATGCTCTGCTTCGCACAAAGCAATAGGAATGGAGGCTGCAGAGGTGTTAGCATATTTATCTACATTCACCCAAACCTTTTCCATGGGTACCTTTAAGCGCTTAGATGCAGATTTTATGATACGCATATTTGCCTGATGGGGTACCAGAAGGTCAATGTCTTCAGGAGTCATTCCGGCATTTTTTAAAGCGCGCTTGGAGGTTGCACCCATAATCTGGATAGCAAATTTAAACACATCCTGACCACTCATATGAATAGTATGTTCGTTAGCAGCTACTGTTTCAGCACTAGCAGGCTTACGGCTACCACCAGCAGGTTGTACCAGGAAGCTGCCGCCACTGCCATCAGCACCTAAATCAATACCTAAAACGCCTAAGCCCTCTTCTACTTCACCAACAACAGCTGCGCCAGCACCATCGCCAAAGAGAACACAGGTATTTCTATCATTCCAGTTCATAATACGGGAAAGAGTTTCTGCACCAATAATTAAGGCTTTTTTATACAAGCCGGTTTTAATCATCTGACTAGCTACGCCCAAGCTATAAACAAAGCCGCTGCAGCCTGCAGAAAGGTCAAAAGCAGCTGCGCCCTTAGCACCAATATGGTTTTGCACCAGGCAGGCAGTGGAGGGGAAAGCGTGGTCAGGAGAAGCAGTTGCTACGATAACCAGATCGATTTCTTCACCATTGACGCCAGCATCTGCCAAAGCTCTTTCAGCTGCAATAAAAGACATATCAGAAGTAGCCTGATTTGCTGCAGCAATATGGCGTTCCTTAATACCAGTACGTTCAGTAATCCATTCATCACTGGTTTCAACAATTTTTTCCATATCCTGGTTAGTTATAATTTTTTCTGGAATATAATGTCCTAAACCTAATATGCCGACAGATTTCATCATTGTTCTAATTCCTCATTTCTTTTCTCAGCTTCAGTAATTTTTTCACTAATAATATCAACAACATTGTTCCTGGCAAAGTCTAAAGCTACGCCAATAGCATTGGTTATAGCCTTAGCCTTGGAGCTGCCATGACAAATGATAAAGGGAGCTTTGATACCTAAAAGCAATGCTCCACCATATTCGGACGGATCCATCTGCTTTTTCAGCTTCGCCATAGCTGGTTTAATTAATAAGCCACCTAATTTAGCAAATAAGCCACCATTTACAATAGCATTTTTAATCATGGTAAGGAGACTCTTAGCAAAGCCCTCGGCAAATTTTAACACTACATTGCCGACAAAACCATCACAAACTACAACATCAACCTTACCTGTAGGAATATCCCTACCTTCTACATTGCCTATAAAAGCAATTTCCTTAGTATGTTTTAACAGAGGATAAGTAGCTAAAGCCTGCTCATTCCCCTTGCCTTCTTCCTCACCTACATTTAAGAGGCCAACCTTGGGCTTAGCAATATGGAGGATTTTTTCCGCATAAACACTCCCCATGATGGCACTTTGCACCATATTAAGAGGTCTGGCATCAACAATACTACCACTATCCAGCACCACCGTTGTTTTTCCCTTCAAATTGGGAATGGCCGTAGCTATGGCTGGACGTTCCACGCCCTTGATGCGGCCTACACATATTACCGCTGCTACAGAAGCAGCTCCCGTGCTACCAGAGGAAACCAGTGCATCACATTCCTTACTACGTAACAGCTTAGAAGCTACCACAATGGAAGCATCCTTTTTATTTCTCACAGCTAGAGCAGGCTGTTCCTGCATTCCAATAATCTGTGTTGCATTTTTTATAATAATTTTTTTATTGTCTAGGGCACCGTATTTTTGCAACCATTCTTTAACAACTGCCTCTGCTCCGACCAGAACAACCTCACAGTCAAATTTTTTGACTGCCTCTATGGCCCCTAAAATAATTTCTTGTGGTCCATAATCAGTACCCATTACGTCAACAGCTATTCTCATTCTTCTTGAATCCCTTCATTATCCAATGAAACAATAATAAATTTAGCCCGAAAAACCTCTTCATTATTGTTTTTCACTTTTACCCAAATAAAGAATTTATTCTTACGATGCCTGATAACCTCTGCCTTAGCTACTAAAGTAGCTCCTGCGTATACGGGGATTTTGTATTTTACATTACCCACTCCGGTCAAAGCGGCTTGTGCATCAACTACAGCCAGGGCTAAAGTATTGGCCATAGCAAACATATAGTAGCCTCGTGCTACACCAGTTTTTTCCAAAACCATTTCCGGTGTAATCTTTAAGGTAGAAATGCCACCCTTATTCAGCTCCAGATCGACAAGCTCGCCGACAATATCCTTTTTATCTATTGCTCGTACCTTATTTTGAGCATGCTCTGCCATTCTACGGATACGCTCTCTTAGCTCAGGAATGCCCAAAGCAACACGGTCCAGGCGAATAGTCTGGATACTCACCTTCAATGTACTAGCTAATTGCTCGTCTGTCAAGAACGGTGTCTTTTCCATGATCTTTTGTAGCTTTTCATGCCGTATTAACTTTCTCGTAGAATTCATTTTGTCACCTACTTTAGTACCAGCTTATAATATCTGTTCTCATTATAAGATTAGCACCTCCATTTGGCAAGTGTAATTTTTAAATTTCTAATTAAATTATTCTTTTTATCACAACTATTTCACTTATTTTCACCATGCTCCTAGAATTCTTATTTGAATATATTTCATAAAAAATCTATATTCTTAAATATCTTATTTTTATGATTAATCAAGCATGGTCGTAAATTAAAGATTTTACCATTAACACCAAGCCAGCTAAATTCATTACTCCCGTAAAATAAGCGTTTTCAGCCTGAACAGCTAGTAGCAACAACTTCAGCAGGTACAGAAATTTTGCAAGGAAAAAGTATTTTATCTATAGTATTTTTTACTAAATATTTCTTTAAAATTTAACTTTTCAAGCTGCTTATCCTTACAGAATTATTACTAAAGCACATCTTTCCCATAAGTAATGCTTCCAACAATATTTATAAAAAAATATTCTGAAAAGTAAAATCGATAAAAACATTATGTACTTCACAAAAGTATTTATATATTTTAAGTATAAAAAAACTATTATTTTTCAGACTTCTACGCTGAAAAACAGGCTTCTGCCAAATCAAAGCTTTCTTTTTTAAACAGATATAAATTAGTTGAATCTAAATTTATCCATAAAAAGTACCCTTAACTGACAATGTCAACTACTGTATAGCGTTCAAAGCATGCTTTCACTATAAGCTGAGCTATTAAGGGACTTTAAATTAGAAGGGCTCAGTTCAAAATTACCAGGGAACTACTGCCCATCAAACAAAGTCCCAGACTAAAACAAAAAGCACTGCTATTTGTCTATTCATAGCGTACAGGCCTATTTGATATTTAAGGACCTGAGTATGCATAACAAACGCAGCGCTTTCATTTTTTCGCTAAATAAATTAAAAAGTCCCTGAAGCGTTAGCTTCAAGGACTTATATACTGAATTACTCAGCTTTAGCAATGACTTGCTTGCCATCATAAGAACCGCATGCAGGGCAAACACGGTGAGGCATTTTCAATTCGTGACATTGCGGGCATTCAACCATGCCAGGTACAGTCAGTTTCCAGTTAGCACGACGAGAATCACGACGAGCTTTGGACATTTTTCTCTTAGGTACTGCCATTTCTCAATACACCTCCTCAGTGTTATGAAGTGAATTTAATTTTTGATGAATTGCTTTAGAGCTGCTAACCTAGGATCAATGGTCTTAGTTTCACAGTTGCAGGTTTCCTCATTAAGATTTACACCACAAACAGGACACAATCCCTTGCAATCCTCCTGACACAACGCCTGAAGCGGCTCTGCCAGTAGCAAGCTTTCACGAAGAGGAACAGTTATATCAATAACGTCCGAATCGTATACAAAAGCATCTTTTTCGATATTATCAGCACTTGTCGGATAAAATTTCTCCAAGACCTCTGCTTTTGTAACAGCCGTAAACTCTTTGAGGCAACGTCCGCAAGTGCGTTGCACCTGGGCACTCATTGTAACCTCTAGGAGCAATACGTCACCAGCGTTACTGATGCTACCCTCCGTCCTAACAGTACCTAAAATCTCCGTCTCGGAAGAGGAAATTTCCAATTCTTCAGGCGTAAGGTCAAAAGCAAAAGTTTTTTGGCCGACCAGTCTTTCTTTGATTTCTGCGACATTTACTTTTATCATATTTCACCAATCGTTACAATTATATACATCCACAACTTCTTTGTCAAGTAAAACATCTTAACAGGAGCTGTTTTTACAGTTTTATTATTCTTCGACAAATATTATAGGTATCACGGGCAATCATCAGCTCTTCATTAGTAGGGATAACAAAGATTTTTACCTTAGCACGCTTTACACTAATTTCTCTAGCCTTGCCACGAACCTTGTTCAATTCAGGATCAATACGCGTTCCCAAATATTCCAGTCCATTACAAATCTTATCCCTCATGAAAGGAGAATTTTCGCCTAGACCGGCTGTGAAAACCAAGGCATCAATTCCGCCCATAGCTGCTACATAGCCGCCAATATATTTTCTTACCTTGTAGGCAAAAACATCAATAGCCAGTTGGCTACGTTCATCGCCACGATTAGCCGCACTTTCCAGATCGCGAAAATCACTGGACAGACCAGAAATACCCAAAATACCACTACGCCGATTCAAATATTCATCAATCTGCTGGGCATTCATATTTTCCTTTTCCATGAGGAAGGGAATAATAGCAGGATCAATCTCACCACTACGGGTACCCATAATCAAGCCTTCCAAGGGGGTATAGCCCATGCTGGTATCAATGGATTTACCATATTTAATAGCCGTAATACTGGCACCATTACCTAAATGGCAGGAAACAATACGCAGGTCATTCATATGCTCATCCATCATTTCTGCAGCCTTCTGCGCTACATACTTATGGGAGGTACCATGGAAGCCATAACGACGTAATCCATATTTTACATAGAGTTCATAAGGTAAGCCATACAAATAAGCTACCTTAGGCATGGTCTGATGAAAGGCAGTATCAAACACCGCAACCTGAGGTGTACCGGACATTAAATCCATACAAGCCAGGATACCGTGAAGATTAGGCGGATTATGCAGGGGGGCAATCTCACAGCATGCTTTAATTCCGCTTAAAACATCGGAGGTAATTAAAACGCTATCAGTAAAACGTTCACCACCATGAACAACTCGATGACCCACAGCATCAATCTCAGACATATCAGAAATAACACCATATTCCTTGCTTGTTAGAGCCTTGATTGCCATCTGGATACCCACCTTATGGTCGGGAATTTCAGCGGCAATATCCACCGTGTACTTACCCACGGGCGTATGCTTCAGAATAGCACCATCCATCCCGATGCGCTCCACCAGACCCTTAGCCATCACGTGTTCGTTTTCCATATTAATCAGCTGGTATTTAATTGAGGAACTGCCGCAATTTACAACAAAAACTATCACGATGAGCCTCCTGTAAATTTAGTTTAGATTTTACGCTTCATATCAGCTATTTATAAGTATACACTATTTACCGATGAATGAACAGAAAAAAATATTACCTACTACTAAAGTACTTCCTATGTCCCAGCCTCCCTATGCTATAATAAGCTAAACGAAACTTATGCCCAAGGAGGCCGTCGTCATGGAAGCAACAGGCATTGTCGCTGAATATAATCCTTTTCATAATGGTCATTTATACCATCTCCGGGAAACAAAAAAATTAACAGGTCAGCCACTCATTATTATCATGAGTGGCAGCCTAGTACAAAGGGGTGAACCTGCCTTTGGCAACAAATGGCTTCGAGCCAGACTAGCAGTTGAGCAGGGCGCAGCTTTAGTTTTAGAGCTACCCGCCGCTTTCACCCTACGTAGTGCAGAATTTTTTGCACTAGGTGCTGTGAAGCTGTTACAGGCCACCGGCTGCGTCAACAGTCTTTCCTGCGGTGTAGAGCATCCAGAAACGGATTTTTTAGCATTAGCCCAGCTCTGCTATAGTAAGGAATTCTGTCAGCAGCTTCAACTGCTCCTCAAGCAGGGCCTGCCCTATGCAGCCGCACAGGAACAGGCCTTAAAAATTTTGGGTGGTCAGGATGGACTACACAGCCCCAACGATATTTTAGCCCTAGAATACACCAAGGCTCTTTTAGATACCTCTCTAAAGCCGCTCTATTTACAAAGAGAGCAGAGTGATTATAATGATACTACTATTAAAGGAACACTGGCTAGCGCCACTGCTATTCGCCAGGCCTATATCCAGGGAAAGGAGCAGGAATTGCACCAAGCCCTACCGCCACAGGTATACACCAGCCTCCAGCAGGATAAGTGGGGCTATGATAGCCAGCTCCTTTGGCAGCTATTACGCTACCAGCTAACACTCCTCACCCCCCAGGCAATCGCCGCCAGCTGCCAGTGCAGCGAGGGTCTAGAAAATCTACTGAAGCAGGCAGAAGGCTGCAACAGCTTTGCAGAAGCACTTAACTTCTGTACCAGAAAGCGTTATCCCCGTTCCCGTATCCGGCGTCTCTTTTTACAGCTGCTTTTACACAAGCAGGCTAACAGCTTTGCACAAATCCAACCTGCCTATCTGCGAGTGCTAGCTTTTAATGACGAAGGCCGTCAGCTACTAAAAGAGATGAAGCATCGAGCTACACTCCCCCTTATTACCAAGCTGGGTAAAAATCCCACTAATGGAAAGAGCCTTAGCTTCCAACAGCAGTTGGAATTAGATTTAGCCGCCAGCGACCTTCTTAATCTGCTTCAGGGAGCAGCTCTCCGCCCCCATAGCGATTATCTGCTCGCTCCCTATTATCAAAAAAATAAATAAAAAAAGAACGTACCGGCAAGTTACCGGTACGTTTTTTGCTCTTTTATAAAATCTCTTAGATGAACAGTAGTAGGCTGATGGCCATTACCACCATACCGCCGATAAGCGCGTATAAAGATAAATGGTGTTCGCCGTATTCCTCTGCTGCGGGCAGCAATTCATCAAAGGAAATAAAAACCATAATGCCCGCTACACCAGCGAAAATCAAGCCAAAAACAACATCATTCATAAAGGGTCGCAGCACTAGATAACCAATGGCTGCACCAACCGGTTCACTAACACCGGAAAGGAAGGAGTAACGAAAGGCCTTGCTACGAGAACCAGTAGCATGGTAAATAGGAACGGACACCGCAATACCCTCAGGTATATTATGAATGGCAATAGCAATAACAACAGGAATTGCTACATTGGGCTCCTGTAAAGCAGACATAAAGGTAGCAAGCCCTTCAGGGAAATTATGGATACCGATGGCTAGCGCCGTAAAAAGGCCCATACGCATCAAGCGGTTTTCCTGAACAGGCTTTTCACCTTCTTCAACAGTCTTAACCTCATGGGGATTACCTTCCTCAGGTAGGCATTTATCAATAATGCCTATAAGCAGCATGCCACAGAAAAAGGCACCCACTGTAGCCCAGCTACCCATTCTTTCACCCAGCTCTGCTACAAGAGCATTCTGAGCCTCAACAAAAATTTCAATCATTGAAACATAAATCATAACACCAGCAGAAAAGCCCAGACAAACAGAGAGGAACTTTTTGTTGGTATGCTTACAAACAAAAGCAATCAAGCTACCGATACCAGTACATAAGCCTGCTAAGAGGGTTAAAGTAAAGGCTAGCAATACATTATCTTCCATGTTTTTCCTCCATAATCTTTACGCTAACCGAGTTAGCCATAGCTAACTCGGTTGACATTCTAGATTTTAACATAGCTTCATCTACTAGTCAATAAAAAAAGAAGTGCTACAACAAAATATTTTTATTGATACATATTCTTTATAGTAATTTTAACATTGATAGCTTGCAATCTGTATTTTTAGTTTTTCGTAGAGTTCGTGTAAATCTTGATGACCTAGTTCATTTAAAACATACTGCGGCTGAACAAAATCAATAATCTGTCTAGAGGCTGCTGTGGTAAAGGGACGATGTTGGTCAATATTGGTTAAATGCTGCCAAATAGTAAAGAAATCACAGTTTTCAGGAACTTTTCTGGTAAAGCTTTTCTGATAGACTCCAGACAAGGAACAGCTTAAATGTAACCCCTTAATCTTCTCTGCATCCTCACCCAAGCTATCTACAACACGACATACGTAATCTGCCGCCTCCTGCTCCGTCCTCAGCTCAGGATTAGTATTTAATAAATGACCTGTGTCCAACATAATGCCAACATTTTTGCTGTTCAAGCGCTCAAAGAAATATTTAACCTGTCTAGGCTCCTGCAAATTTAAACCTGGCCACCATAAATTTTCAAACAGCATAATCGTATCTGACGGTACGGAATCTGCCACTCTATTGAAAACATCGGCAGCATATCGTAAGACCTCAAAACTATCATGGTAAAACTGAAAGGTAAAAATTTCTTCAATTGTAGCCTCTGACACGTGCCAAATCATATATTCAGGTTTTTCACTAGCCGCAGTCAAAATATTCTTACGAATAACTTCAACCCACTCATCCCTAGTGGTAGCGCCGCGAAAATATTTGTACATTTCCTCCTGCGTTGGAAAAATTTTTGCTAAACGTTCCTGATTTCCCAACCAAAAGTCCAGCCAATAGGGCCAATAACTTAAATGAGCCCCAATAGTAAGCTCCTGATAAGATTTTTTTAAGGGTTCCAGGCTATAGACGAATTGCTCAATTCCGTCCAGGCCTAATTCCTTTACCATACCAGCAATGGTTTTTCCCCAGGTAGCCAGTTCCTGTTCGTATATATCAGCAACGCAATAGTTAAACGTGTATTTAGTCATATATCTTCTCCTATACTTAACTCCATCGTCACTCCCCTATAAAATTCTCACGAAATACTCTATTTCTATTTTACCCCTCTTGTCAAATATCTCTTAGCTATTGTCATTAGTCTTAGTTTATGCTTTTAGTAAATTAACAGGTAGCGGCTCATCCAGCTGAATACTATCCGGCCTTATCCGGCACCCATAGGCCCACAGCTCTACGCCAGCTGCCTGCGCCTCTATTAGTGCTTCGCCAAAGGCAGGATGGGTGCCCCAGTTAGGAGTAAAGTATCGCATGCCCTCCATTTGTACTACAAAAATAAGCGCAGCCCGATAGCCGTCCTGCTGGCAATTAATAAGCTCGTGTACATGCTTTACTCCTCTCTCCGTAGGTGCATCAGGAAAGCTTACAACTCCCCTCTCCTCCAGCGTCACTCCTTTAACTTCAATAAAACGACGCTCCTGTTCTGTTTCCAGATAAAAGTCAAAACGAGACGCACCGTAGGTGGTTTCCGGCTTAAGCAGCTTAATCGGACCCCAGGGCTCCTTGGTACGAAGCCATTCCTCTACCACCCTATTAGGTGCTTGGGAATCCATATTAATTAATAAACCACCTTTTTCTACAGCAATCAGAGAATATTGGGTCTTCCGTTTAGGATCATTATGGTGTTGAACGTAAATTGTAGCACCTGGAAGCAGCAGTTCCTTACAACGCCCCGTATTTTTTACATGACAAATTTCTTCACGCCCGTTAATCTCGATATGGGCAATAAAACGATTGGGACGACACAAAAAAATTGCCTGCTCAATATTAGAATAAAACATATTATTTCCTTTCAGTGAAAAAAACTCCGACTGCTAAACACAGCCGGAGTCAAGATAAACTATAAAATTAGAATGCCGGAACTACTGCACCCTTGTAATTATCCTCGATGTATTTTTTAACTTCAGGAGATTTCAGGGCTTTAACCAGTTTTTGAATTTCCGGACGGTTTTCATCACCTGCACGAACAGCAATGATGTTAGCATAAGGAGATTCGCCGGGCTCTAAGAAGAGAGAATCCTTAACCGGATTCAGACTAGCTTCCATAGCAAAGTTAGAATTGATTACAGAAAGATCGGTATCATCCAAAGAACGGGGCAGCAAAGCTGCTTCAATTTCTACAATCTGCAATTTTTTATCATTACCTACAATATCGCCTACAACCGCATTAACACCTACGCCATCCTTCAATTTCAGAAGGCCTGCGCTCTCCAAAATAGCCAAAGCACGGCCACCATTGGTAGGATCGTTAGGAATAGCAACCTTAGCACCTTCGGGAACATCCTTCAAATCCTTCAAGTTTTTGGAGAATACACCCATGGGTTCAATGTGAATCTTAGCTGCATTGACCAGATTCAGACCCCGGTCCTTACAGAAAGCATTCAGATAGGGTTCATGTTGGAAGAAGTTAGCATCAATTTCTTTATCATTCAAAGAAAGATTCGGTTTAACGTAATCGCTAAATTCAATAATTTCCAGCTTTACTCCTTCTTTTTCCAAAGCAGGTTTAGCAGCATTTAAAATAGCAACGTGGGGTACCGGGCTAGCGCCAATTTTCAAAACAGCACTATCAGCCTTCTTGTCATCACCACCACAACCAGCAACAGCAAAAGCCATACTTGCAACAGCAAGTGCAATTAATAATTTTTTCATTGGTAAACACTCCTTTTTTCTAACACTACTCTCTAGAGTTTTTTCTTCTGATATTAAAAAAACTCTTTCCAAGGAAAGAGCGTCTGCCTTCCTCTCATCTTTCAAGATTTATCTTGCAGGATTTGGCACCATGATCAATAACTCAACCTGGTTGCCGGACTTCACTGGGCCTGTTCCCTCAGTCACTCTTGATAAGAGCGTGTCTTAAATTTGTTTTAGATTTTACTACTACCATTATGCTTTGTCAATAAAAAAGTATCAAAAAACAGGGATATTATATAATATCCCTGTTTGTGTAACATAATTTACTCTTTTTTATATTTTTTCTGTCCTATTTTATAAAAATCATTTCCCAATGTGTCAATACATACGATAGCGGGAAAATTCTCTACCTCATAGCGACGGATGGCTTCAGGACCTAAATCCTCATAGGCGATCATTTCCTCCCCCTTTATGGATTGGGAAATTAAAGCCGCCGCACCACCGACTGCTACAAAGTACACAGCACCATATTGTTGACAGGCCTCAATAACCTCTTGGCTACGTGAGCCCTTACCAATCATGCCCCGCATACCTTGAGCAATCAGAGTCGGTGTATATTTATCCATACGACCACTGGTAGTAGGACCAGCACTACCTACTACCTCACCCGGTTTGGTAGGAGAGGGCCCTACATAATATATTACATTATCCCGTAAATCCAAGGGCAGCTGCTCACCACGCGCCAAAGCCTCAGTTAGACGCTTATGGGCGGCATCACGAGCGGTATAGATAACTCCACTAATCCGTACTACATCACCAGCACGCAAGCCGGCAACAGCCTCCTTCGTTAAAGGAGCCTGTAGATATTTAATCTCCTTTTCCATGGCGACCTCCTTATAGCTCGGCTTCTGCTCGACGGGCAGCATGACAATTTAAATTAACAGCAACAGGTAGTCCCCCTATATGGGTTGGAGCATATTCTATATTGACCGCCAGAGCAGTAGTACTACCGCCCAAGCCGGAAGGTCCTACACCGGTCTTGTTAACCAGTTCTAGGATTTTTTCCTCCAGCTCTGCGTACTGAGGGTGGGGATTATGCTCACCCACCTTACGGCAGAGTGAATACTTTGCCATTAAGGCAGCCTTTTCCATATTACCGCCAATGCCCACACCTACGGTAACGGGAGGACAAGGATTAGGCCCAGCACTACGCACGGTGTCTACAACAAACTTGATAACGCCTTCCACCCCATCCGCAGGCTTAAGCATTTTCAAAGCACCCATATTTTCACTACCACAGCCCTTAGGAGAAACAGTAATTTTCAGCTTCTCTCCAGGTACGATAATGGTATGAATAATAGCAGGTGTATTATCATTAGTATTTTTACGCAGGAAAAGTGGATCATCCACGGAGGATTTACGTAAATAGCCATTAACATAGCCAGCTGCTACACCAGCATTAACAGCAGTATATAAATCACCGCCGACAAAATGTATATCCTGGCCTATTTCCAAAAACACCACCGTTAAGCCCGTATCCTGACAAATCGGCACCGCCTTTTTTCTGGCCAGCTCAGCATTGCTCACAATAGTCTGTAAAACCTCCTGTCCTAAAGGAGATTCCTCCGTAGCAATAGAGTCCCGTAATTTAGCCAGCAGCTCCTCCGGTAGATAATAGCAAGAATCCATACAGAGCTTACTTACAACATCAGTTACTTGTTGAACATTAATCTCTCGCATAAGCTTCACCTTAACGACCTACGCGACGGGCAGTATTAGCTCTAATTTCCTCCGGATCCACAATTTTTCTAGCCAAGCCGCTTGCAATAGCAACTCTAGCTACCGCTGCTGCTACAGCAGGAGCAACTCGAGGATCAAAGGCATCGGGCACTACATAGTCCTCACGCAAATCCTTTTCGTCAATCAAATCAGCAATCGCATAAACTGCTGCTACCTTCATTTCTTCAGTAATCGCTTTTGCTCTTACGTCCAGAGCACCACGGAAAATACCGGGGAATACGCAAACATTGTTAACCTGGTTAGGGGTATCACTACGACCAGTACCTGCAACAGCAGCACCGGCCTCCTTAGCTGCCTCATAGGTTGTTTCCGGTATCGGATTAGCTAAAGCAAAAACAATGGCCTTAGCTGCCATGCTGGAAATAATTTCCTTGGTAAAAACATTGGGAGCAGAAACACCAATCAGTACATCGGCACCTTTAGCCACATCTGCTAAATTTCCCTGTACCTTATCCTTATTGGTTACAGTGGACAGATAAGCCTGAATACGGTCCAGTTTAGCGTCAATGCCTTCATAAAGAGCACCAAAGCGATCCACCATAATCACATTTTCCGCACCCATATTCACTAACAGACGACCAATAGCACTACCTGCAGCACCACAACCATTAACTACAAAACGAGCAGTCTTAATATCCTTTTTCACAAAACGCAAGGCGCCGATAACGGAAGCCAGGCAGGCAATAGCCGTACCATGCTGGTCATCATGGAAAACAGGAATATCGCAAATCTCTTTTAGACGATCTTCAATATCATAGCATTTGGGGGAGGAAATATCTTCCAAATTGATACCTGCATAATTGGGCTGTAGATAAGTAACGGTTTTAATAAATTCTTCCTCATCCTTGGTATCCAGGCAGACGGGAACAGCGTCCACATCGCCAAAGGTCTTAAAGAGAACAGCCTTACCTTCCATAACAGGGATAGCTGCTTCCGGGCCAATATCGCCCAAGCCAAGGACACGGGTACCATCACTAATAACAGCTACCATATTACCACGGCAGGTGTATTCAAAAGATAGCTCCTTATTTTCTTTAATATGTCGGCAGGGTTCCGCAACGCCAGGAGTATACGCAACTGCTAAATCATGACGGTCAGCAACAGGAACCTTACTGGCAACGGCCAATTTGCCGTTGTTATCCAAATGTAATTTAATAGATTCTTCATTCAAATTCATATTAAAGTCCTCCTTTATTTATTTCTTAGCGTTATTGTAATTTAATTTAGAAAATAATGCAAGAAAACAAGCTGTGAATTAAAAAAGGCATTTTCGTTTCATTCGTTACAATTCAATAAATTCCACCTGGGGCTGCTTTCCCTCCTGCAAGGTCAACACAGCAAAGCAGGGCCTGCTGCCACCACGTGGCCTGGAAGGACTTCCAGGATTAATCAGGAGTACATCCCCATACCATTTATTCATGGGTATATGTGTATGCCCATAAATAACAATCCTCGCCTCCAGCTGGTGTGCCCACCAGACCAGCTCGGACACCTCATGATAGTGAAAATACTTATGCCCATGAGTCAGCCATAAGCTGAAGCCTTCTTTTTCCAAAAATTCGTCCGGCTTAGCCAAACCATCATGGTCACAATTGCCCTCCACCCTAATTACAGGAATATCGGTCAAGGTTTCCAAAAAATTGGCATCGGCACTGTGGTCACCTGTGTGTAGCCATAGCTCCACCGGTGGCGTCAACTGGGCTATTTGCCGCATCGCCTTTTGGCTGCCATGGGTATCACCAGTAATACCTATTTTCATTTTTGTTTTTCCCATTGGGCAATCAATTTACGAATTGCTTTGCCACGATGACTAATTTTATTTTTTTCCTGCATGGATGCTTCGCCCAGGCATTTATGAATCTCCGTGGACCAGAACAAAGGATCATAGCCAAAGCCTTCTGTTCCTAAAGGTTCATGAAGCAGCATACCATCGCAAACACCATCAACCTCATTCAGTACCTTACCCTCAGGAGTTACTACGGCTAAAGCACAACGAAAACGACAGGTACGTTTTACCTGAAATTTCATATTATGAAGCAACAGTGCGTTATTCTCCTCGTCCTTAGCTTCTGGACCGGCATAGCGGGCACTACGTACTCCAGGCGCACCGTCCAATGCCTGAACCTCCAGGCCACTGTCATCTGCTACACAGGTAATGCCCAACTTTTTTGCATAATAGGTAGCCTTTAAACGAGCATTAGCCGCAAAGGTACGACCAGTTTCCTCAGGCTCTTCAATCTTTTCAAAATCTGCCAAATATTTAATTTCTATGGGCAGATCCTTCATCATCACCTTAAACTCTTCTACCTTACCCTGATTATGGGTGGCAACTACTAATTCTTTTATCACTTTACTAACCTCACTTATTTTATTGAAATTTTATTATCCATAATGGTTATTTTCCCATCAGAAACCATTTTTTCTAAAGCATTTTCGCAGGATTCTTTTACAGCGCTAGTACATCTTTTATAGCCAAAAGCTCTAGCAACTTCGGAAATAAAAGAATCGCTATCCATACCTATACGTTTAGAAGCAACTCTTAACATACCTTCGCCAATTTCCTCTATGCTGACTTGCTTTATATTTCTATCATATTTCTGAACAATAACTCTTTCTCCAGAAACATCATATAAGAAATCATCTTTCATTTCGTATTGTCCGTTAAGAGGGCCAAGAACTTTTATTACTTCACTTTTAAAGTTTGAAGTCACCTTGCTCTTCATAAGAGCATTACAACATTGTTTACATAGAATTTCAAAATGTATAGGAGAATTATTTTTCAGATTAAAAAGAATACATTCTTTAATTATTTTTTTCTCCTTACCATTCATAATGTCACTTGTACTAGCTTCAAATTCTTTAAAATTCTCAAAAGCATACGGATTGTCTTCATCAACGGTTTCCTTCTCCACTACCTCTTCAAAATCAAGAACTTCTGCATCTTCAATTCTGTGTACATTTCCAGATTGCGTGTTATCGAAATTATCAATAGCCCTTTCTATAGCTTTTACAAGCCTCTCGCCTTCTGCATTAGGGTCCTTAATCCAATCAGTCGACCAAATTCTGTAGAAAGACCATCCCATATTCTCCAGTACATCCTGTCTTAATCTATCACGTTCTCTAGCGTTTTTAGAAGAATGATAGGATGCGCCGTCACACTCAACTGCGAGTACATAACAACCACTAATAGAAGGATGTTTAATAGCTATATCAATTCTATATCCAGAACAACCTACTTGAGTAGCCAATTTATAACCCTTGCCATTAAGATAATTATACACTGCTTCTTCAAAGGGAGAATCAAAAATTAGCTCATCCCGTTCTTCTACAGTCGCATCCAGCACAATGGGACCGTTCATTGCAAAATCAATATAAGATCTTAACAATTTGGGTCCATCGCTACTTACACGATCCGTATCTATATCATTAGGAAGTATTGAACCAACCAACTTGATATTAATCTTTGCTCTTGTTATTGCTACGTTAAGTCTTCTTTCACCGCCGCTCTTACTCAATGGCCCAAAGTTCATATACATAACGCCTTCTCGATTTTTAGCATAACCAATACTGAATATTATTGTATCTCTTTCATCACCCTGTACATTTTCTAGATTTTTAACAAAGAAAGGATCTTCAACGTCTTCTCTAAAGAATTCTTCAAAGCTTTGGTCCTCCAATCTCATTCTTCGCAATTCTAGATTTATCGCACTTTGTTGAACCTCACCAAAAGCAATTACACCAAGTGAACGTTTATTACCTGTAGCCTGATATTTTCTAAAATGGTCAAAGACCATATTAGCAATTCTTTTGGCTTCGTTAACATTACCTTTTCTGCCACCCCTATCATAGAAGCCATCCTCAACATAAACATACTCAACACCTACGTCTTCTCCCTCCGCTATATTAGATGGAAAAGTAACTAATCTACGTTGATAAATTTTATAGTTAGAAAAAGCAATTAAGTGTTCATGTCTACTCCTGTAGTGCCATAAAAGAGTCTTTTCTGGCAGTAAAGCAGCTTCATCTAAAACAGACTCGTATACATCATCGTCATCGTCTTCCGCATACTCACCAGAAGATGTAGAAGCATTAAAGAAATTGGTAGGTGGTAATTGCTTACTATCACCTGCAATTACTACCTGCTTACCCCTCAAAATAGCGCCAACTGCATTTTCAGTACATACCTGAGATGCCTCATCGAAGATTACGATATCAAAATCAAAGCTATCAGCTTCCAAGAACAAACTAACAGAAAGAGGTGACATCATCAAACATGGTTTTAATTTCATTATCAAGTTAGGTATTTTACCAAACAACTTTCTAATAGGCATAATCCTTCTTTGTTTGTTCAATTCCTTCTTCAAAATGCTAATTTCATCTACACCACTAGTAAATCCATCAACTTCTGGTAATTGATCTATTAATATTTGACGTATTCTTGCCTTTGCTACGCTAAATTGTTGTAAATCAAGCTTTTTAAATTCGTGAATCAAATCATCTTGATTTTTACGTCTAAAATTACCGATTACTGGACATTTACTGGTAATATCGTCAAGCCAAAGTTTATAAAAACGCTTTTCAAATCCGTTCACTATTTCATCAGATTTAATTTTCTCTGTTTCTAATGCTTCAACATAATGTTTTGTAGCGCCATGCAAACATCTATTTTTAATGTTTGCATAATCTAGCCAATCTTCAAGTGCCTCTGGGTTAGAAATAGATTTTTCTGTATGAGCATTCAAATCATCAAACGTCATCTGCTCCAAATAACCTTCTTCAAAAAGTCCTATATACCATTGATAATTTTTAGAAAACTTTTTGTAAATTTCTTCTAGGGCAATTTTCTTAGCAGAACACATTTCTCTGAATTGAGGATTATTACATGTTTTATCAACAAAAAATTCAGCATTATTCACACATTTAACTGAGTCTTTAAAGCCATTAGCCCACTCTAAGGCCTTTCTAATGTAATCCCAATCTGTCTCTATGCCATTATACAGTGATTGATAATGCGCTTTTAAAACGCTCTCCTTTTCTTCATTAGCTACCATGATTTTCAGCAGGTTCTCGGATAAATCTCTGTCCTTATTTATAAGTTTATAAATAGAAATTTTTCTAGACAAACCTTCTAAATCTGTATCTATATCCTTATACCAGCCACCAAAATATTCTTTCAATTCCTGCTCGTTCTTTTTCAGTTCTTCTACTAAAGATTCCAGTTCTCTTAGACTACCTAAGACAGTCAGAATTGCATCATCATTAATATTAGCTCCAATATTTTTATTAAGTGCCCTGAACATACTCTTTGTATTACGATACTCAGAAGAAAAGAATCTAGTTATCCTATTAAAAAAAGAACCAGTATATTTGGTCTTAAAATTAAGATAAAGAGTATTATAATCAATTTCAAAGATTTCTTTTTCGTATTCTTTGTTTATCTTTTCTTTAATTTGTTGAACAGATTTTATTTTTTCTTCAATAAATTCATACTCTTTATCTATCTTCACAGAATCATTTACAGAAAACATCCTTGTAAATATATCTTCCGCTTCTATCTCTTTGGTAATTTCAGATAGGTGTCCACTAATTTCTTGACTATTAAGTAAACTATTATTGACTACAAAACCGATATTTTCATCCATTTCTTTTAAAGAGTTATGGATAAAAATAATATTATTTTTCGTTTCTAAATATCTATTCTTAGTTTCAACACAGCCTTTTATTTCTTCGTCAAAAGGTTCTATATCGTCTCCTAGAATCCAACTTACCGGCATGTCCATTCCTTTGGTAGAAATTTCGAGCATTTTAATAACGTTTTCTATATTTCCGTATACCCTATCCACCTTAAACTGTAAATCTCTCTCTAAGGAATCATAGTAACTAGATATTTCTTGAAGATTTTTTCTGAAGTCATTACCGTAAACATCAATTTCTTGTCTTAATTCATGGTTTAAGCCTTGAATAGTACATTTATACCATGGATTTGTGCTAACATCATCTCCCATTTTCTTAACTGTAGCAGTGTATTCTTTTAAGAGATTAATGCATTTACCAAAATCTTGACTAGATATTTGACCTATATTTTCAACTGTGAAAATTATATCTGGAGCGTCTTTTAAAATAGCAATTTCACCATTAACTTCATAGACCGTTCTATCCAACGGCATACGGTCAAAATATAGCTCCTTAGCGTAATCATTTAAAGACTTTCTCTTGTCATATAAATCATCCAAAATTTGCTTTGCATCTTTTTTTAGGGCAATCTTATTAGAAGACAACCTCATAACATTGTCAAACTGGTCTAAAATGGTCCTTTTATTAGCTTTATAATTGTGCATTAAAAGAATAAAATCATCCAATCCTACATCTTTTAATCTTTTATAAACTACTTGAAGTGCGGCCATCTTTTCAGAAACAAAAAGGACCTTCTTTCCTGCTGCCAAACTTTCCGCAATAATATTAGTGATTGTCTGACTTTTACCTGTACCAGGAGGGCCTTGTAAAACAAAGCTTATTCCTCTTTTGGCACATTCAATAGCTTCTTGTTGACTAGAATCAGCATCTACAACTTGAAAAGTCATATCTGGCTTAATTTCATCATCAAATTTAGTTGCATCAACAGTCAACACGGCATTTCGATCCTCTGCTAAATCCGCAGGATTTCCTGCCAAAGCTCCTAATATCTTGTTGCTAACAGCTCTGTCTTTCATCTTGTCCAAATCTTTGTACATATTCAACTTAAGGAAAGATAATAAACCTAATCCGGCTTTTTCCAAAATCTCCCAATTACCTATATCCAATTTTTTCTTAAGAATATCTAAATATTCTTCCAAAGACATTTCTTGGTCATATTCTGACAGTGTTATACCATAATCACTTTCCAATTTAAAAGCAAGAGTAGGATTTAATAAAATATCATCATCATTAATGGATAACTCAAAAGGGGAGGTAATGCTACTCTTAGTCAAAGTTACAGGAACTAAAACTAAGGGAGCATTATAGAAAATATTAGAATTACTAGACTCGTTCCAATGTAAATAACCAAAGCATAAATACAAAACGCTAACGCCCTGTTCCTCCAAAAACGTTTTTGATTTATCCATTAGATTCCTTAAAGCTTTAGAGCGTTCGCTTGAACTTTTATTAGTAACAACTTTAGCTTTTTTTTCGTCTTCTACTTCTTTTTTATCTTCTGCTTCGTCTGTCTCTACATTATCTAACTCTTCAGCAGGAGTTGTGTCAAACTTTAGAGATTCTTTATTTAGAACAAAGCTTTCCCACAAATCAAAGAAATTTGGATTAACAATTTCAAGAGTAGATTTAGATGTAAATTTAAAATTTAACAAGCTATTTTTTTTACCCAAATCCAATAATTTCTTCTTCCATTTTTCTAATTTTGCTTCCATATTAACTACATTGGATTCCATAATACTTTACTATCCCCTTATATTTTTTCAATCCTACCCGTAGCAATATCCTGTACCAACACATATTGCCAACGACCAATTTTCTTTTCCTTCCAGGCTTCATCATAGGCCTGTTTGCGCATGCCGGAGCTTATCTCCCGTGGCAGGCAGACAATAAAAGCATCCTGGTCGCCAAAGCGGGTATCCTCAGCAGCTGTCTGAATGGTAAAATAGCTGCCACCTTGACCATAATGGACTGTTTCTATCTGTTCTTCCCGAATACCTTCTTCATCATAATAAATATGCTTCCTACGTTGCCAGGTAGTACCACATTTAGCCAGCAATTCCCGCTTAGTTTTCTCCCTGTTAAAATACAAATCGCCAACCTGCTCAATCAGCTGGTCCACTCTTTGATTACAGCGGGGATCCTGCCGCCGAAGTCCGGATAAGTCAGGCTCCACAACCTTGCTATAATCCAAACCTGCCATAGCCAGGATAATACCTGTATTCACATAAGGTAAGGCACTTTCAATAGAGTAGCCTCCCTCTAAAACTGCTATATCTGCCTGCAGCTTATCTGCAAGCCGAGCATAGCCCTGCGCCGTTACGCACATGGATGCTAAGGGGTCAGAAAAATGATTATCCTGCCCAGCAGAATTAATTATTAATTCTGGTTGAAAATCCTCCAAAATATGGGTAATCAAGCCATCATATAAGCGATGAAGTCCTTCGTCACCAGTAGTAGGAAGCAGGGGCAAATTTATATTGGTTCCCCAAGCACCTGGACTACCAGCCTCATCAGGGAAGCCAGTTCCAGGATAAAGCGTCCTGCCATCCTGATGAAAGGATATATAGAGGGTATTCGGGTCGTGATAGAACACGTCCTGAGAACCGTCCCCATGGTGAACATCCGTATCTACTACGGCAATCTTACGTACACCATATCGGCTCCGTAAATATTCTACCATTATCGCTTCAATATTAACAGTACAAAATCCACGAATGCCATGAACAACCCGCATAGCATGGTGTCCAGGCGGACGTACCAAGGAAAAAGCACGCCGTACCTCTCCCTTCATTACCGCATCCGCTGCTGTTAGACAGCCACCGGCAGAAGCTAAATGTGCAGGAGTAATGAGACGGGCAATATCTGGCACCCCTACATGGGCTCTTTGCAAATCCTCTATTTCTGCCATCCTGGAACGGTATTCCCTTATTTCTTCACAATCAAAAAGCCCTTCCTCCTCCAGCTGGTCACGGGTATAGAGCAGACGCTCCTGCCGCTCCGGATGGTTGGGGCTAATCATCCAATCAAAAGCCGGAAAAAATACTAAACCCAATGTATCCTTCATAGGAGCACCTCCCTACCACACACCTGATACAGGATACCAGGCTTCAGCTGCATACGTAAATTGTAAATATCGCCTACGCGGGCATAATCATGAATGGTGCGGAATCTTTCACAGCTAATAACCTCTGTTGCCTGGTTAGGCAGCTGCCAGGCTTTAGCCTGCTCATGGAGCCAGGCCGTCAAAATTTCTTCTGCTACCTTTTGGTTAAAGGGTCTGGGCAGTTTTTCTCTTCTGCCACTTTCCGGAATCAGGTAATAGCCCTCCGTAGTATCTGCTCGTAAACCTGCTACCAGGGTAGGTCTAGCAACTGCGGCTCCAATGGCATTAGCTACCATAGCACCCACGGGAATATCTACGTTTAGGTGCATTGCTTCTCCCACTGCCTTGACTAAGCCAAGAGAGCCGCCACCTACACCAATAAGCTGCTGGGGCTTGAATTCGCTTCCTTTAATTACGTCATCAACAGTGTAAACCGGCTGCTTTGCCCATTCCACAAGCATTTCTTCAATAGTTTCAGTAATTTTCGCAACGGCTGCCTGAACAATTTTATTGGCCTCGGCTAAAGGTTCACCACCAAGCTCCTTTATCGCCGCCAAGGCTCTTGTATAGCTGCCAAAGCTTACATAACCAGCCACAATTAGAGCATCCGACAAAGTAGCCCGCATCCCGTTCAGAGCAGCTGCTGGACCCTCACGCTCCGGTCCAACCTGATAGGCACCATCGGCTAATTTTTTTATTTTACTATCGCCACCAATTCCGACACTACGCATATGAAAAGCTCTTACGGCCGTATGATAACCATTAATGTCGGCACCACGCTTGGCCATCAGCGGGATACCATTCTCCCAAAAGGCAATATCCGTAGTAGTACCACCAACATCCAGGGAAATGCTCCTCACCTGGGGTGCCGCCAGCGCTTCGATACCCAATACTGAAGCCGCCGGACCTGTAAAAACTGCTTCCACCGGCTGCTGTAAAGCAACCTCCAATGGGAGCGTACCACCATCAGCCTTTAAAACGTGAATGGGTGCATAAATATTTCTTTCCTGTAAGGCTCTTTGTACCCTATTGGCAAAACGTTGAAAAAGCTCATAGACTGCGGCAGAAAAATAAGCTGAATTAGTACGTCGGATAAAATTTAGTTCACCACTTAGTTCACTACCCAAAAAGACCTTCTGATAGCCACATTTTTTTAATTCATGAGCCAATAGGTATTCATTTTGGGGCTGGCGCACAGCAAACTTACCACTGACTGCGCAAACCCCTCTTCCCTTTTTGTTTAATAAATCCCGATGCCTACTCCAGTCCAGCTGAGCGGTAATTTTCCCCCGATGATCAACATAGCCACTTACATAATAGGGCTCCACAGGGAATTTCCCCGTCACGTTCATACCAGGTCCCGTCATAACTGCTAAAAATACAGGGGCTACTTTATTTTCAGTCAAAGCATTGGTCACTATGGTACTGGATAATACGACTCTTTTTAGAGCCGCCATCTTAATCCCCACCAGCACCTGGTCCAGTGCTTCTACAATACAGGTAAAAACATCCTCATGGTTAGTAGGCACCTTAGCCTGGTTAACTACCTGTCCCTCGGTAATAATAACCGCATCGGTAAATGTCCCGCCTACGTCAATGCCTAAATACATGACCCCACCTCCTAGGACTAATTTTATAAATTACACCTCAATATATTGTATGTAATGTTCCCCATTCAGCCGCTAAATACCTGCTGACAGAAAAAGCTCCGAGTATGCACTCGGAGCTTGAGTATCGTTTAGTCTGCTTCAAAAATATGGACAACCTGCTTACCCATAGCTCTTTGCAAAACATAATATTCAACTACACCCTTTTTAAAGTCCTGACGTTCCGCACTGGCTGTTACAGCCTCTCCCACGATGGGCAAGGCCTGTTGTCCTGTCACAACCTCTTTAACCTGCACGAAGGGCTGTCCCTGCAGGAACATTAAGCGTACCAGACCTTGAGCATCCGATACCGTAGTATATTCCTGACCAGTATAATCAAAATATTTTAAGGTAGCATTACTTAAAGCAGCGCCATCCTCATCCTTTAAAACATATACAAATTGCACTCTTCCCCGCTTCAGCTCCTGTTGGGAAATCTGCTGATAAATACCCTGATAGGGGTTGAATTCATGAGCCAAAACCGGATTCTGCAGTAACCAGCTAAAACTTACAGCTAAAATAGCTAATAATATTTTTTTCATGTTAATAACTCCTTTCATTACAGTAAATTATAACAAATTTTTATACGCTTCACAAGAAAAGTTCTTAATGGTTTTTAAATCATTTTTATTAATTGTTAAATAGTTAACCATTTCAAGTTTACCTTTTAAAAATTGGTTAACTTATTATTGTTTTAAGTTGACCATGCTTATAAAATGTGCTATCATTGTCACAGTTGGAGCATATCTTAAGTTTTTAGAAAGGCTATTCTTCCGGATAGTAGCCTTCAGTGATTCGTAGCATTTACAAAATAATGGCAGATTACACTGAATAGATATGTTGGCAGCAGTAGGCCACCTCTGCCGGCTCCCACAGCAAATCTAACTCGAGGGAGATAGAAAAGTGAAAAATGAAAAGTTAAAAAAACTAATTTTATGTGCCGTCTTTGTAGACCTAATTGCGGCTGGTGCCTTTATGCGTATTCCTATTCCCGTTGTACCCTTTACCCTGCAATATTTATTTACAATGCTTGCCGGTCTGCTTTTAGGTGGCAGGCTAGGCGGTACTGCTGTCAGTGTTTACGTTATTTTAGGCTTAATAGGCTTACCCATCTTCACTCAAGGTGGTGGTCCAGGCTACTTAGCCCAACCAACCTTTGGTTATCTAGTAGGCTTCGCAGCAGGTGCTTACCTAACTGGGAAAATTGCCAATCAGGTAGAAAAGCCCGGTTATAAACGTCTGCTCATTGCTAATTTTGTTGGTTTGGCAGTTGTCTATGCCTTTGGCATGATTTATTACTACTTTGTCAGCAACTACTATCTGAATGTTCCCATTGAGGTTTGGCCGCTCTTCCTCTATTGTTTTATCCTTGCGGTGCCTGGCGACATTCTTTTATGCTTTGCCGGTGCATTTTTGGGTAAACGTCTTATTCCTATCTTAAAACCAGAAAGGATGTCTTGAGCATGACTTTTGTTGAAGAATTATATAACCAAGTGCTGGAAGGAAGGCCTGTAACCAGAGAACAGGCCCTCAAGCTATACGACCAACCCCTAGAAGAGCTTACAGAAAAAGCTAATAAAATTCGCAAGCATTTCTGCCAAAACAATTTTGATATCTGTACCATCGTCAATGCCAAAAGTGGCCGTTGCTCCGAAAACTGTCGTTTTTGCGCTCAATCAGCCCATAATCCAACCCATGTTATGGAATATCCTCTTCTGGATACGGCAGAAATTCTCAAGCATGCCAAAATCAATGAGTCCCAAGGCATTCTGCGTTATTCCATCGTTACTTCAGGTCGTAAGCTTTCTGATGCGGACGTAGACAAGGTTTGCGAAACCATTCGTACTATTAGGAAAGAAACCAATATTGCTGTCTGTGTTTCCTTCGGCCTGCTGGATGAAAAAAACTTCCGCAAGCTCAAGGAGGCCGGCGCCTGCAGGGTACATAATAATCTTGAAGCCTCTCAAAACTTCTTTCCCAAGGTTTGTACCAGTCATACCTTTGCTGACAAGGTAGCTGCTATTAAAGCAGCCAAGGCGGCTGGGCTTACCGTCTGCAGTGGCGGTATTATGGGACTGAGCGAAAGTCCGGAGGACCGCATTGATATGGCGCTTTCCTTAAGAGAACTGGATATCCACAGCGTACCCATCAACATGTTAAATGCCATTCCTGGTACCCCGATGGAGCATAATCGTCGTCTAACCAATGAGGACATGCGCCGCATTGTAGCAGTTTACCGTTTTATCCTTCCCGATGCCTCCATCCGCCTGGCAGGTGGTCGAGGTCTTCTACCGGACAAGGGCAGAAGCTGCTTTCTTTCCGGTGCTAATGCAGCTATTTCTGGTGATATGCTGACTACCTCAGGTATCACCATGGAAACAGATATGAAATTATTAAAAGAATTAGGATACGAGGCGAAACGTTGTCATGACTAAAAAGCTATTTATTACTGGTACCGGTACCGATATAGGTAAAACCTATGTTACCGGTTTAATTGTCAAAAAATTACATGAGACAGGTCATAGGGCAGCCTATTATAAGGCTGCTATGAGTGGTAATGCTAAAGACCCCCAGGGAAACCTCATCCCCGGCGATGCACTCCAGGTCAAAAATATGTCCGGCATCGAACAGCCCACTGAGGAAATGTGTCCCTATGTTTATGAGGTAGCAGTATCTCCCCATCTAGCATCCAAGGTAGAAGGTCACCCTGTAGAGCTGGACCAGGTAGTAGCCGGCTTTCAGAACATCTGTAAAAAATACGATTACATCACCCTGGAGGGCTCCGGTGGCATCATCTGCCCCTTACGTTATGATAAGGACTGCAAAATGCAGCTGGAGGACGTAGTCAAAGCCTGTGATGCAGGCTGTCTGATGATTGCTGATGCAGGTTTAGGCACCATTAACAACGTAGTGCTAACCGCCTTTTATATGCAAGAGCATCATATTCCCCTACGTGGCACTATTTTCAATCACTTCGAAAAGGGTAATTTTCTCCATGAGGATAATCTAAAAATGTGTGAAGCCTTAACTGGAGTCAAGGTGGTAGCCTGCGTAGCTGCTGGTGACACCGATTTAGCTATTGATATTAAAGCTTTAGAAGCATTATATGCATAAGAAAGGAAGTTAAAAATGAGTATCTGGTATCCCTATCAACAAATGAAACATCTGCCCGAACCTCATAAAATTATTAATGCCGAGGGCATGTACCTCTATACTGAGGATAATAAGATGATTGATTCCATCTCCTCCTGGTGGTGTATGATCCATGGTTATAAACACCCCGTTTTAAATGCTGCCATTAAGGAGCAAACTGATAAATTCGCCCATGTTATGCTGGCAGGCTTAACCCATGAGCCCGTTCAAAAGCTGGCTGCTAAATTGGAAGAATGGCTGCCCGGAGATTTAAACCACTGCTTTTTCTCTGATTCCGGCAGTGTCGCTGTTGAGGTTTCCTTAAAAATTGCTTTGCAATACTATTTGAATAGAGGCGAAACTAACCGCACCATGGTTATGTCCCTGACCAATGCTTATCATGGCGATACCTTTAAAGCCATGGAGGTTAGTGATGACGAGGACTACCATTTTGTTATGAAGGCCTATGGTCCCAGCAAAAACGTAGTCCATGTTCCTACCAATGTCCCCGCCCTAGAAGAAGCCTTTGTCAAATATCATGCCCAGCTGAACGCCTTTATTGTTGAGCCCCTACTCCAAGGTGCCGGCGGCATGCTCATGTATGACATCTCCTACCTAAAACGTGCCCGTGAACTATGCGACCAGTACGACGTGCTACTAATTTTTGATGAAGTTGCCACCGGCTTTGGACGTACCGGCAATCGTTTTGTTGCCGACCTGGTACAGCCGGATATCTTAGTTTTAGGTAAAGGCTTAACTGGTGGCTATATCGGTCATGCCGTAACCGTAGCCAGTGACCGTGTGTATGCAGGCTTCTATGACGACAATCCCAATCATGCTCTGATGCATGGTCCTACCTTTATGGGCAATGCCCTAGCTTGTAGCGTAGCCTTAAAATCCATCCAGCTCTTTGACGAGGAACATTATCTGGACAAAATTCACCACATCGAAGCTATTACCAAGCGTGAAATGGCAGGCTTTAGTGATCCTCGCGTAAAAGAAGTGAGAATCATGGGTGGCTGTATGTGTATTGAGGTTTATGATCCTGCTACTTTAGAGGGCTTTAAAGAATTTGCCTACAAGCATGGCGTATTCAGCCGTCCCTTCTCTAAATATATGTACACCATGGTTCCCTATATCATCCAAGAGCCAGGACTCGTTCACATTTATGACACTATGAAGTTATGGTTTAAAGAGCATTAATTATGTATAGAATACAATGAGTTAACAATTAAAAAATAAACAAATCTTACACCTCTATTAGTTAATTAGTAGTAAAATTGTAAAGGAAGAAAAAGACAAATAATTCTGATTATTATTTCACATTTAATTCAAACCTTTGCCCTTTTTCTGTCATAGCTCTATTGTATACTATAAATGTAGTAAGGATGAACCTTACTAGAAACCCTTCCCATCAAATTCATCATAAGTATGGCTTTCCTAAGAAAAACGCACCGCAAACATCCCCTGTGGTGTGTTTTTCTCTATCTAGCATTCCTTTTTTCTAAAATTAATCATATATTATTTGGTAATGGCTATTTTAGCTAACCGTCTTCCTTGCAAGAAGGAGGACGGTATTTTTTTGCCTCCCTGCTATCCACAAGTAGTCAAAATACCGTTTTTTATTATTCGTAAAGCTCCCGCCTGCGCCACAAAGGATAATAACGATTCCTCATAGAATTATTTCCACGATAATAAGCTATTAAGGCGGTATCAACCACAAAGGACACCAGGCTCTCGCCAGCTATGAAGTTGGAGCACACTTCTTCTCCTGTAGGACCAGTTACTAGACAGCCGCCGCCAAAATTATTATCATCCCACAAATTACAGCAGGCCATATACAACCTGTTATCATAGCTACGAGCAGGAATATATTTATTCCAAATCTCCCTTCTGGGGCCAGCCTTAACCGGCACTGCATGAGGAGCAAAAACCAGCTCCGCTCCCCTCAAAGCCAAGCTCTGTAGCAGTTCAGGAAAATGACTTTCCACACAAAGAGAAATACCAATTTTAAGTCCACAGCTCAAACTAAAAACAGGTAATTTATCACCCGCCGTAAAAAAACTGGCCTCTCGTTGCCCAAGATGTGTTTTTCGATAAAACTCCCTCCGACCATCAGCGAGAAAGATTCCCTGTGTCAAATAATAGGCCTGTCCCCTACGCTCCTGAAAGCCGACTAGAATATCAACCCCATGCAGCAGGGCCAAACCAGCTACTCGTTCTAGATAAGGGGAAGCCAAGGTCAAACTCTGCTCTGCTACTCCCGCTAAACTATAACCCGTCAGGAAGGCTTCGGAAAAGCAAAGTGCCTGACAGCCATTGGCCTTCGCCTGCAAAACTAATCTTTCCAAAGTTGCGTAGTTGGCTTTGATATTTTTAGTAGTAATAGCCTGTGCTAAAGCTAGAGAATATTCCATTATCGTCCCTCATCAATTGCCTGTAAACGCTTTAACCACCGTTGAATACAGCCATTCTCTAAATAATCCATAAGTAAGCCATCACAAAAGCGTTCTCCCCTCCACACAGCCACAAGCATGGCAGCAACTGTTTTTGCTTCCATTCGGCTTACGTCAGCAGTTTTAAAATCTCTTTCCCTTAGTCCCTGCTCCTCCAATATGCGCTGATATTCATAAAGCTCTAGTTCAGGATGTTTACCGGGGAGACTCCCAATCGCATCACGCAGTAAATAAACAGCCTTGCCATAGCAGACAAAGGGCAGCTGTTCTTCTGGTGCAACCCAGGTTCCCAGCTTTTCCTGCTCCTGGTCTAAAATAGCTAAAAGTTTAGTTATATCCTTAAAATCGCTCATAATCCTACCTCCAAAATAATCTTTACCGCTAATAACTGCTTTCTTTTCATCATAGACCTAAGTGTAATTTTACGCAAGCAGTATTCTCAGCTAGATATTCTGCTTAATACGGGAAATATCGTTCATTCGATTATTAGTGTACATTCTGCTTCTAGGGCTGACAGTAAACCCAAGTCACGTCACTAAGGCTTTAAGCTGTATTAAAATAACCCTTTGTTGACAGTATAAAAAACGCTTCAATGACAATCAAAATCATCGGGTTGTCCGTCCCTTACGTTTTAGAAAGGAGCATTGAAATGAAAAAGCGAATTTGGAAAATTACGGTACTAGTTGTAGCATTAATACTTACTATTGGAATAATTTGGTTGGGAGTAGCCCTAATGGGAAATCCCCTATCAAAATATCTATCTAAAAGAAGCGCACAACAGCATCTTGATACCTTCTATCCTAATACAGATTTTGTAGTGACGGATATTAGCTACTCTTTTAAAACTGGAGGTTACTATGCCCATGTAAAATCACCTTCCAGCTTGGACTCAGAATTTACCTTGGGCTTCGACCATTGGAGAAAATTCCGTTGGGACAGTTACGAAGACAGGGTAGTCCATAAAGAAAACACCGCCCTCAGAATTAACCGGGACTACGCACAACTAGTTGATAAAGTACTTAGTCAGCTAAGCATCTACGATCCCGATGGCATCCAATACGGCATCTTAGAGCTTAATCATAGAGAAGCCTTAAAGAACGAGGATGTTTTACTCTACACCATGGCCCTTGAAGATTTAGAGCTTGACCGGGTTTACGATGTAGGCGCACTGGGAGCACAGTGCGGAACATTAGTACTTTATATAAACACTAAAGATACAACACCTGAGTACGCCGCCCGAGTGATGCTGGAACTACGCCAGAGCATGGACCAGGCCAGAGTTGGTTTCAGAGGAATACACCTGACACTCACAAAACCACTGCCAAAAGGTGAGCTCCGTCGGCGAGACAGGGACTTCTCTGTGGAAGCTTTTCCCTACAAAGAAATCTATGAGAAGGGCTTGGCAGAAAGAATCCTAGAAGCACATATGCAATTAGAACAGAAAACAACAGAAATGGATGGAGTAAAAGCTAGTAAATAGGATAACGAACCCGTACGACCACGCTTTTAAAAATACCCAGTGAATATAATATTGTAATAAAAAAGAATCGTCGATATAAGCACTCTGCTCACATCGGCGATTTTTTCAAGTATCATTTTGTACTCATCCATATCTCGGACGAACAAGCACACAACTACATACTAAGCAAATATTTTCGTGTAGCCTGTTTTCAAATTTGGTAAACTTCTAATTAACCTAAACTCTGCATAGGCAACTGAACTACAGAGAAATAAGATTTACAGCGGCTTAGATACCACTGTAAAAGTCCTTGCCTACACTCAATTTAATATTCTCCTAGCTATATTAGCAGCAATTTTAAATTTTAGATAAAAGTGCTACATTTTCCACATGACTAGTCATAGAAAACATATCCACCGGCTGAACTATAGTAGTTTTATAACCATGCTCTTCCATATAAGCCAAATCACGAGCTAAGGAAGCAGGATTGCAGGAAACATAAACTACCCGCTCCGGTCCAACCTCGGCAATAGCCGCCAACACCTTTTCCTCACAACCAGCACGTGGTGGGTCAACAAGGACTACATCAGGTTGAATGCCTGTTGCTAATAATTTCGGTAATTCTACCGCAGCATCACCTAAAATAAATTCTGCATTTTGACAGTTATTCAACTCAGCATTTTTCTTAGCGTCCGCAATAGCAGGAGCAACAATTTCAATACCATATACCTGGCGTGCATGTCTTGCCAGATAAAGTGAAATAGTACCAGTACCACAATAAACGTCCACTACTGTTTCCGTACCATTAAGTGCAGCATATTCCAAAGCCGTATTATAAAGCTTTTCTGCCTGTTCACTATTTACCTGGAAGAAGGATTGTGCGGAAATATTAAAGTTTAAAGCACCCAAGCTATCCTTAATAGTGGATTGTCCATAAATAACTCTGGTTTTATCTCCCATGATGATATTAGTCTTTTTCTTATTGATATTCTGGACGACACTAACCAAACCTGGTACATACTTTTTCAGCCACTCCACTAATTCTTTTTTATGAGGAATATCATAGGCAGAGGTAATCAACACCGCCATAACTTCACCACTATGAACACCTACACGGCTCATAACATGACGTACAAGCCCCTTACCGGTCTTTTCATCATAAGCAGTAATACCAAAGCACTGCATCCATTTACGCACAGTCAAAAGAACCTCATTATTAGCAGCTTTCTGAATCATACAGCTATCAGTATCTACCACGCTATGGGATGCCGTAGCATAACAACCTAGCTGAAGCAGACCTTCTCCATCCATAGCTGCGGGAAACTGCATTTTATTGCGATAATTCCACGGATCATTACAACCGATAACCGGTAAAACTTCCACATCCAGATGCCCTATCCGCATCAGAGCGTCCTTAACCTGCTGCTGTTTCATTGCCAGCTGACCGGCATAGGATAAATGCTGCAGCTGACACCCTCCGCATTGCTCATATACAGAACAAGGTGGTGTAAGTCTTTCTGCACTGGGTTCAAGTACCCTTTGAAGTACACCGGTTGCATAATTCTTTTTCACAAGATTTATTAAAACACTAACCTTTTCCCCTGGTAGGGCACCGGGTACAAAAACAGTAAAGCCCTGATATTTACCCACCCCCTCACCACTACTACCTAAACCGGTAATAGACATTTCTATCAACTCACCCTTTTGCACGGGTAATATTTTCTTCATGTTCGACACTCCTCATTCTTTTCGTTTTACCTAAATTATATCATACCAGAGTACATCTTTGAGAAAAAGAAAACCTCGACTTTTTTCAGTCGAGGTTTATTTTTTACAAATCAGCATAAATCGAACCTTAATTACAATTTTTCCTGGTTTTAGGCAAATAAGCTGATCCTTCTACCAGCTGCCTTACCACATAAACATCCAAGAAAATTAGCTTTCCTTACCTTGCTCAGCTTCCTTTGCCAAAGCCTTCTGGCAATCGGGGCACAGGCCACTGAATACAATATCATGATGTTCCATTTTATAACCAGTCACTTCAGCAACCTTTTCATCCAGGCCGTGAAAATAATCAAAGTTTTCTACATTCATAAAATGACCACAACGAGTACATTTAATATGATAGTGTCTAGTCAAAATGTGATCAAAACGGTCAGCGCCATTGGGAACAGATACTTTGCCTAACAGACCACTTTCTACTAAGGAATTTAAATTACGATAAACAGTGCCTTTACTAATATCAGGATATTCCATAGTAATACGGTCATATACCTCTTCAGCAGTTGGGTGATCTGCCAAAAAGCGTACAGCTGCAATAACAAGTTGTCTTTGAATAGTATTTCTTTTAGCCATTTCCATCCTCCATTATCAAAAATAATTCCTAATAAGAATTATACATGTATGATTAAAAAAGTCAAGGCATTATTGCTAAAAATTTTGCTAAAGTATAACTTTATATTAACTATCTTTCCTCTATTTTTGCTAACCTTGACAAGTTATCAATTAATTAATTAAGTAAAAAGTAGTAAATTAGCATAAGTTAACTATTTAGTAATACTGTTCTTATATTTATTTTTTATTTATTATATCTATATATTTTTTCTTATTTTTAAATAATGAATATAATGCCCAATCCTAGAAAATACTTAAAATAAACGAAATTAAGTTTTATTAAGAATACATTTTTATATATTAAAGATTTTTTTACTGGAAGAATTTAGATAAAAATAAAAAAATGCCGTCGCTCGGCTCTACGACGGCACCTGTAATCACTTCAATATTCTATCATATTTTTAGCAAGAGTTAGAAGTTCGGCAAAACAACTACCTTTTTTGCATTTGTTTTTGCAGGAATACTCATAGTCATCATATCATACCAAACTAAAATACGGTCACCGGACTTAATTTCTGCAAAACGCTTATAGGCATCCTTATCCACAGTAGCAATCAAGCTATGCTCTTCATCAATCAGAGTGATATAGCTTTGATCCTCGGACATCTTTACCTGATCTACTACCATATATCTGCCCTGATCCTCATCTGCTTCACCAAGAAGCACTGCGATAGCCTCAGTTTGGGGAGGAAGACTACGAGTCATTATAGGTCCATAATATACGGTTACGTCACGACCAACCTTCAAATTTTTCATTTTTTTATTGCGACCTTTATCGCCATCAAGAATATAGGTTTGCTCAGAAATATTAACAGCCACCAGTTCCTGGTCGCCAGTACCCTTAACTACGATTTGCTTATCGTTAACTTCAACAATTTTACCACTGGTATGCAAAAGATTATGCTCCTTTTGAGGTTGTACCATTATCTCTTTTTGCTCATTAACTGTAGCTACCTGGGGCACCTCAGCTGCAATAGCAGCACCGCCAACCAACATCACTGCACAGGATGCCAAGGCCAAAACTTTACGCATTATTTTCATATCTATACCTCCATATTTCTTTCTTTAATATATATAATACCAACTAATTATGTCAAAAAAATGTCAATTTATTCTTTATATGTGAATTAATTATGAACATAAATTAAAGCTAGTTTAGTCAATAAACCCACTGCTCGCCATAGACAGCTTTCGTCAAAATCAAAATTACTATGATGATGACTCGCTACCAGCTCGCTGCCATACATCATATAAACTGCTCTACCACCCAGCTGCTGTACCCTTTCCATAAAATAAGCACAATCTTCACTTCCACCCATATTCATAGCGGGTATTAGTTTAGTGTATGCTCCAGAGGACTCTGCCAGGCTAGCTATTTCCTTTCCCAGGATACCATCACCACAACAGCCGGGAGCACTGCCGACCTTCGTTATTGCGACCTTAACATCATACATTTCACCACTGGCTTGTAAAATACGTTGAGCCTGCTTTACCATATAGCTGTTAATCGCTGTAGTTTCTCCACGAGTCTCTAATTTTAAATGGGCCTGGTCCGGCACAATATTTCTACCGCTTCCCCCTTGAAAAACGCCTACATTAATTCTGGAGCTGCCCTGACCATGACGAGGAATAGCATGTAGAGCCAAGCAGGCTTGAGCACCTGCCAGGAGAGCATTCTTCCCCTCTTCAGGAGCCAGCCCTGCATGACTAGCTACCCCCTGATAAGAGGCATCCAGCTTAGTAGTAGCCAAAAAGCTTTCCGTCATACAAACCAGTGTAGCATTTTCTCTAGCTTTAAAACCAATATGCCCTCCAAAAAAGTAGTCAACATCATCCACTACTCCCTGCTGAACCATGGCATAAGCGCCTCGTACACCCTCCTCAGCCGGCTGGAAAATAAGCTTGATCTGCCCCACCAGCTCCTGCTGATGCCTTGCCAGCAGCTTGGCTACACCTAGACCTATGGTTACATGGCCATCATGCCCACAGGCATGCATAGCCCCCTGATGCCTAGAAGCAAAGCCTAATTGATTGGGCACATGCTCCACAGCCTTTGTTTCCTCTACCTCGTTACTATCCATATCAAAGCGAAAAGCTACCGTTCTACCAGGACTGTTACCGGCAAGAGTAGCTACGATACCTGTTTTCCCGCCCCTCATAGCCTCAACTAGAGCTGCATCCGCTCCTTCATCGATAGCCCTGGCTGCTGCTTCTGCCAAAAACGTCTCAGAGGGTACTCCCAGCATGGCCTCTTCTGCTACGACCTCTGCACCAAAGGCTACCTGATAACCAAGACGACGCAGCTCTTGAATAATCAAGCTAGCAGTTCTAAATTCCGTCCATCCTGGTTCAGGATATTGATGTAAATTTCTTCTTCTAGCAACAAGCTCTTCCTGAAGCTCCTTAGCCTCCTGCCATATCCCATCCATTTATTCCACCTCATCCTTAAAAAGCACCAGCTGGTCATCATCAGCCGGTAGATATACCTCATAATCTCTTTTTCTATTCTCTTCCGTTACCCATGCGCCACAATAGGGACAACTCATTTCTGCAGATATCAGGGCCCACGCTAAAAATCTACCACATTCGCGACAAATAAATTTAGCCTGCAAGGGTTTCTTCTTTCCTTTACCCGACATATCTCCTGCTCTCCCTTCCCTTTATTTATTCTCATTATACTACAAATCGTACCTCTTTTAATATTTAACCAATCGACAAAGAAAGGAAAATGACTTATACTCTATATTAGAGAATATATCACAAAGTGAGGTCAAAAAAAATGTTGCTAACTGCTGCTGATTTTGAGAAATTGAACTTTTGGGAGGATGTAACTCCCGAAGAAAATATTACTGTATATGGTATGGATTTTGGTACCGACTATATTTTATTGACGGATGATTTAGGCAAGACACCTTGCCAAAAGGAAGCCTCCCTGGTAGTAGCTGCCTATAATGATGCTGACTGCTTTTTATGGGGCAAGGAATTAAAGGATTTTGCAGCTTTAGAAGCACTCTGTGCCCAATATCCGGCCAATAGTCCTGAATTACTTCAAGCCCTGGCTGATTACACCATTGTCGAATAAGCCCTGTTCAATTTCTGACCAATAAAGCAAAGCCCTGAATGTCCTCATGGATATTCAGGGCTTTTTTTACATTTCTTTATCAGCTTCTTCAGTTGTTTCTAAACCTTCTGTATATACTGCAGGCTCACGCTGTGCTGCAATACTTTCTCGATTAGCGTTCAAATTTTCTAAAGCAGAGCCCAAATCCTGGGAGAGCTTTTTAATGAGATATCCCAACATATCGTCAGCATATTGCAAAACTTCCTGATGAACCTTTCTTTCATAGTCGTTCGCTCTTGCAGTAACCTCCTGAGCATAAGCATCTGCCTCAGTACGCACCTGCTGAGCATAAGCCTCAGCTTCTGCTATTTTCTTCTTCGCCAAGGTTTGAGCCTGTAACGTAATTTCATTTTCATTCAGCTTTCTTTCACCCTCGACACGAACACTTTCCATCAGAGAATCTGCCTCTACCCTGGCTCTCTCCCTGGTGTCCTCTGCAAGCTTTCTTGCAGCTTCAATAATTCTTTCCCTTTCTGCCAAAACAGCCTGTGCAGTTTCAACCTCCTTGGGGATAGTCTGCTCCAATTCTTCAAATAGGCTGACTAAATCGGCCTTATCTACAATAATCTTACCAAAATAAGTATTGCCGGAAGATGCTATTAAATCCTCGGCATCTGCGAACATATTTTCTAAACGTCTACTATTAACACTTTGTTCCTTCATGTCCATATGCCCCTCTTTCGATTACAATTTTTTGGCAACATGTTGGCGAATACGCTCCTCTACACAGGACGGTACTAAATCTTTAATCTGCCCATTAAAAGCAGCTAATTCCCTAACCCCGGAAGAGCTGACGAAGGAATACTGGGCATTAGTCATAATAAAGACTGTTTCTAAATGAGTATCTATTTTCTTTATTAGTAAGGCGCGCTGAAACTCGTACTCAAAATCGGTAAAAGCACGCAGTCCTCTTACAATAAAGGGTGCATTTTCACGTACACAAAATTCATTCAACAAACCAGAAAATGCTGTTACCTTCACATTGGGAATATGCTTGGTAGCCAACTTCAACATTTCTACCCGCTCTTCCATAGAAAACATCGCCTTATCCTTACCAGGATTATGGAAAACACTGATGATGATTTCATCAAACATCAAGCTGGCTCTTTCAAAAATATCAATATGTCCTCTAGTTACTGGATCAAAACTTCCTGGGCAAACTGCTCTACGCATAGCCGGACCTCCTAAATAGTTTCTCTTTTAAATTGCAGAAACTTATAGCTTTACAAGTTTCTATATTCGACAAAAATTTCTTTTTCCCTTTAAAATATTCGTTTAAGAAAATTATTTTTTAATATTACCATTGTTGCAAAGGATTTTATTTATCTGTTTCTTCTTCATCCATAATAGTAGCAAATCTGATAAAGTCAACAATCGTATCACCATATTTTACAGTACGAACCAAGCTATAATAGGCAGGCCACTGGGTTACCTCCTCCTGAGGCGATCTTTCCATAACCAGATAGCCACCCTCCTGAAGCAGATGATTTTTATCCAAGGTATTCATAATCTGCTGTAACCAACCTTTTTTGTAAGGTGGATCACAAAAAGCAAAGTCAAAACGCTTTCCCTGCTTATACAATTTTTCAATTACCTGTACAGCATTCCCTTTAAGCACGGTGCAGGCCTCCTGTGCTCTGCACTTTTGAATATTACTTTCCACAATCCGCAAGGATTCCTTACTCAAATCAATAAAGGTTATCCCAGCAGCACCACGGCTCCAGCTTTCTAAGCCCAAATTACCAGTGCCTGCAAAAAAATCCACCACCTGTGCCTGAATAATTTTATTACCAATAATATTAAAAACTGACTCCTTGACCCGGTCTGCTGTCGGCCGCACATCCATATTCTTTGGTGTATTCAGCTGCAGCCCACGAGCCCGTCCCGTAATGATTCTCATTGCTAACTCCCATCCATATGCTATAATGAAGTATATTAATTTTTGACAGGAGGAATGGTTGTGAAAAAGCTTGCCTGGTATTGCCTAGTTTTTTCTCTGAGCCTGCTCTGTATTATAGCCTGGCTGTACCGCTTACCCTCCAGCGAAAAAATATCTTTTACTACCCTACCTATGAACAGCACTATCCTCCTAGTACCTTTGGATAGTAGGCCGGTCTGCTCTAGCCTGCCCCAACAGTTGGGGGCTTTAGCAGGTATAAATGTAATTTTACCCTCAAAAGAACTTCTTGACAACTATCAAATACCGGCTGACAGAAAAAAACTTTATTTTTGGTTGGAAAAAAGCCTACCCCAACAGCAGGAAGCCATTCTTGCAGCAGATTTACTCATTCACGGAGGTCTGCTTAATTCTCGCATTCCCCTAGGCAAGACCGAGGATTATGCTAAGTTTCTACAGCTTCTGCAGACAACTGCAGAGCACCAACCACAAACACAGCTGAGCAGCTTTGTCATCGTTCCCAGGCTACTGGTCAGCGACCAGCTCCTACCGGACCGCTGGTATCAATGGCATTTGCGCCGTTATGCAGAACTGCGGGATATGACGGAAACCTTTAATGATCCCTATCTGACACAGGAGCAGGAAGCTTTGGCCGCTAAAATTCCCAAGGATATTCTGACCAAATATTTACAACGTTACCGTGATAATGACCAATTTAACCAACATTTTTTTGCTGCCAGTCGCAAAAATTTATTAACCATTATCGGGCAGGACGACGGTTCCAGCTTTGGACTGCCCAATCGTAATATGAACCATGCCCGCAGCTATGCCCAAGGACTGCCCCAAACAGCCTTAACCTATGGAGCTGACGAAATAGCCGCTCTGCTAGTGGCCCGTAGCTATCTGCAAAAAACAGCCTATCAGCCCAAGGTCTATTTAAAATACGCTATTCCAGACAATGAATTTATGTATATGCCCTTCATGCCGGCCAGCAATGGTGAAACTTTAAGGGACAAGCTCCAGCTGCTCGGTGCCCAGGAGGTTTCTGACCCACTGCAGGCAGATTTTATTCTTTATATCAGCTGTGGCTACAAGGACTACCACCCCAGCACCCAGCAGGCAGAGGAGCTTCGCAGCTTACTAACGACCTACCCACATGTTGCTCTTCTAGATCTGACGGCCAATTTTACTTTAGAGGAGCTTTTAGTTCCTCAGCTGCTCAAGGCAGGCGTCCCTTTAAATAAATTAGCATCCTATGCCGGTTGGAACACCTTTAGCAATTCTGCCGGTACTGTCTTGGCTCAGGCAGCCATTTTTACTGGACAATGCCACAAGCTTCCAGCGGACCAGCTTCCCCAGCTTTATGCCCAAAATTTAAACTTTACCCTTACCCGTCTAGCGGACGATTTTCTCTACCAAAAGCTCTGCCATGCCACCCTGAGACAAACTATTACCAAGCATGGCTACAATCCGGACTATATGGAAGGAGATGGTTTAGGCTATGGGCAGGCCCTAGCTCAGGATTATTTAAACCTAGGTGCGCTCCTCTTACTTCACAGCAACCTTGGCAGAACTCCCTTTTACGCTACTACTGGCCAAGAATATTATCTGCAGGACTTTAAGCTCCATCCTCGCTATCCCTGGCGAAGAGTCTTTGAAATTGACGTCCAGAGGGAAAGTACTTACGGTATTATCGCAAAATAAAATGCGCCACCGGCTTACCTATAAAAAGTAAGCGGTAGCGCATTCTTTTTTATATTTTTACCAGATACCCAAAAAATGCTGCATTACCAGGCTGGCTAAAGCAATACCAATCCAGCAGCACAGACCCAAAATAATGGGCTTGCCACCGGAACGAATTAATTTTACGATATCAGTATTCAGGCCAATAGCGAACATAGCCATCATAATAAAATACTTGCTCAAATCCTTTAAAGGACTAGTAATTGCCGGGGACAAATGAAAAATAGTAGTTACTACAGAAGCTAACACAAAGAAAATAACAAACATGGGGAAAATCTTCTTAATACTATAGCTGCCACCCGCAGTATTTTCCTTACGGCTTTCAATACCATAGTACACTGCTAGGCCCATAGTAATAGGAATAATAGCCAAGGTACGAGTTAATTTAACAATAGCTGCAATTTCCAGGGCATTACTACCATGCATGCCGTCCCAGGCTGCCGCCGCTGCTGTTACAGAGGAAGTATCATTAACCGCCGTACCCGCAAAAATACCAAACCCTTCATTGCTCATTTCCAGCCAGCCACCAATAGCCGGGAAAATTAAAGCCGCACAAACATTGAATAAAAAGATAACAGAAATAGCCTGAGAAATTTCTTCATCATCTGCATTGATAACCGGAGCTGCTGCTGCAATAGCACTACCGCCACAGACGGAGGAGCCTACACCTACTAATGTAGCAATCTTACGAGGAATATTCAAAGCCTTGCACAGAATAAAGGAAATAAGCAGTGAAATAGAAATAGTAACAATAATAATGGGCAGGGACTGCTGTCCACGCATCAAAATATCGGCCAGATTCATACCAAAGCCCAAAAGAATAACCGCATACTGCAAAATTTTTTTTGAGGTATAACCCACGCCCGCCTGTATCGCACTCCGCTCTTTATAGAAAGAGCCAATCAGCATGCCTAATAAAATTGCAAATACCGGACCGCCAATTACAGGCATCAGCTTACCCAGATACCAGCAGGGAACAGCTGCCAATGCACAAAACAAAACACCACGATAATTTTCTGAAAAAACTTTCAAGAACAATCCTCCTTACATAAATTTATTTAAGAATATAATAACAAGGTATCTAAAATTATCCCATTTTTACTACTAAAAAACAAGTATCCGTAAAAAAACTCCCCTAGCAAAAAATCACTAGAGGAGGTCTTGTCAGCGGATAGCTGCTTAAGCTTAGTGGTGGAAAAGACGTAAACCGGTAAAGGCCATAGCCATATTGTAACGGTCACAGGTTTCAATAACATTATCATCACGAATAGAGCCGCCAGCCTGAGCAATATACTGTACGCCACTGCGATGAGCACGTTCAATATTATCACCAAAGGGGAAGAAGGCATCACTACCAAGAGCAACATCCTTCAATTCTGCAATCCAGGCTTTTTTCTCCTCACGAGTCAAAGGTTCTGGTTTTTCAGTAAAGAAGTTTTCCCAAACACCGTCTGCCAAAACATCTTCATAGTCGTCAGAAATATAAACATCAATAGTATTATCACGGTCCGGACGGCGGATACCTTCCTTAAAGGGCAGTGCCAAAACCTTAGGATTTTGACGGAGCCACCAGATATCAGCCTTATTACCAGCTAAACGGGTGCAATGTACACGGGACTGTTGACCTGCACCGATACCAATTGCCTGACCATCCTTAACATAGCAGACAGAATTGGATTGAGTATATTTTAAGGTAATGAGAGCAATCAGCAAATCACGAGCTGCCGCTTCAGGAATCTCCTTATTTACAGTAGGACGATTTACCAACAGGTCAGTAGTAATTTTTGCTTCGTTACGTTCTTGTTCAAAGGTAATACCAAATACTTCCTTACTTTCCTTTACTGCAGGCACGTAGGCAGGATCAATTTTAATCACATTATAAGTACCCTTACGTTTAGTTTTCAAAATAGCCAAAGCTTCGTCAGTATAACCAGGTGCAATGACACCGTCGGATACCTCACGTGCTAACATAGTAGCAGTTTCCTTATCACATACATCGGAAAGAGCAACAAAATCACCGTAGGAGCTCATACGGTCAGCACCACGGGCACGGGCATAGGCAGTAGCCAAGGGAGATAATTCCAAATCATCCACATAATAAATCTTCTTCAGGGTATCGCTCATGGGCATAGCCACAGCAGCACCTGCAGGGCTGACATGCTTAAAAGAAGCTGCAGCCGGCAGACCGGTTGCTTCCTTCAGTTCCTTTACTAATTGCCAACTATTAAAAGCATCCAAAAAGTTAATATAACCAGGACGACCATTTAAAACCTCGATGGGCAGCTCCTGTCCATTTTTCATATAAATACGTGCTTGTGCCTGATTAGGATTGCAGCCGTATTTCAAAGCTAATTCTTTCATAAGGGAAACCTCCTTAAAAATAAAAAATCCGACACTAACCTGGTCGAAATGCCCAGACGGTCGGCTTTACCGGTCATACTCCCCTGTGGTAATCCACTTCCGTCAGTTATATGACCTACTCATATTAAAATTATAAAATCTAGAGATATTTTTGTCAACATCTTGGCTATGTGCTACAATAATTTTGTAAAGAATCTTAGATGGAGATGATAAAAATGACCTATTGCTATGTATGTCCCCACCGTTGTGGTGTAGATAGACCTGAATCCATTCACGATACCGAAGGCATGTTCGGCAGCTGTCGATGCGGTATGCTGCCCATCGTTGCCAGAGCTGGTCTCCATATGTGGGAGGAACCTGTTATCAGCGGTACCAATGGTAGTGGTACCGTCTTTTTTTCTGGCTGCAATCTGCACTGCGTGTTCTGCCAAAACTACGATATCAGCTATAACGGCTTCGGCAAGGAAATTACGGTGGCGCGTCTGAAGGAAATCTACCAGGAATTAATTGCCAAGGGAGCCCACAATATTAATTTAGTTACTCCCACCCATTTTACCGAAGCAATTTTAAAAAGTCTAGAGGACCCGCTGCCCGTCCCAGTAGTTTATAATACCAGCGGCTTTGAAACTCAGGACACCATCCGTCGTCTGAAGGGTAAGGTACAAATTTACCTACCAGATTTAAAATACTATGATGATGTAAAAGCGATTAAATATAGTAATGCTCCCTATTATTTCCGTACGGCGACAGAAGTTATCAAGGCCATGCATCGTCAGGTAGGTGATTATAAGCTGAACGAGGAGGGTCTGCTGGAAAGTGGTGTGGTAATCCGTCATTTACTCATGCCCGGCATGGTGGAGGATTCTAAAAAAATTATCGACTGGGTAGCCAAGACCTTTAAGCCCGGCCAGGTTATGTTTAGCCTGATGCATCAATACATCCCCTATGGTCGTGCCAACGAATATCCGGAAATCAACCGTAAGGTAACTGATGAAGAATATGCCGAGGTGGAAGCCTACCTGATGGAAAGCACTATTGAGGACGGCTTTGTCCAAGAGGGCGAGGCTGCCTGTGAGGAATTTATCCCCTGTTTTGATGGCACGGGTGTGGACAAAACAAAAAAATAGTACAAATACTTTAGCTGATTAAATATTTTTCCTTGCCAAGAGGACTAAAAGCATTTAAAATAAATTAGATTTAGAAAACAATTTAGAAAAGAGGTTATTTTAGTTTGGAAAAAAGAAGAATTATTCAAGTCGAAGAACGTCCGCCCCTATTAATGAACATCCCTTTAAGCTTACAGCATTTATTTGCTATGTTTGGTGCTACCGTACTGGTACCTTTCTTATTTAACATCAGTCCTACAACCTGCTTGTTTATGAATGGTATTGGTACACTGCTGTATATTTTCTTAACCAAGGGCAAGATTCCCTCCTACCTGGGTTCCAGCTTTGCCTTTATCTCCCCCGTATTAATGATTTTATCTACCTCCAGCTACACGGATGCTCAGTCCGGCTTTATTGTCTTCGGTCTGCTCTTTATGCTCTTTTCCGTGATTATCCATTTCGTAGGTACCTCCTGGATTGATATTATCTTTCCTCCGGCCGCTATGGGTGCTATCATTGCCGTTATCGGTCTAGAGCTGGCTCCTGTTGCTGCTAATATGGCAGGTTTGACCGGTGACAATATTCAGGTAAATAATATCATTGTTTCCATGTTTACGTTAGCTGTGGGTATTATCGGTTCCGTAGCCTTCCGTGGTTTTATGAGCATTATTCCCATTCTTTTTGGTGTAGTTTGCGGTTATATTTTTGCAGCAACAATGGGTATGGTTAATTTCCAACCGATTATTGATGCTCCCTGGTTCCAATTACCCCATTTTACTACTCCTACCTTTAGCCTGGATGCCATTTTTATCATTGCTCCAGCTGCTCTGGTCGTTTTAGCAGAGCATATTGGTCACCTGGTGGTAACTGGTAACATCGTAGAACGTGACCTAATCAATAACCCTGGTCTTTCCCGTTCTCTTTTTGCTGACGGCTTATCCAATGTTATCTCCGGCTTTGCCGGCGCTACTCCTAACACTACCTATGGTGAAAATATCGGCGTCATGGCCATCACTAAGGTTTACAGTGTCTGGGTTATCGGCGGTGCCGCTGTTATGGCCATTCTGCTGTCCTTCATCGGCAAGCTTGCTGAGCTAATTCATAGTATCCCCGTACCCGTTATGGGCGGTATCTGCATCCTGCTCTTCGGTGTTATTGCTGCCTCCGGTATTCGCGTACTGGTAGAAAGCAAGGTAGACTACAGCAAATCTTCTAATCTGATTATGACCTCCGTCATCATGATTATCGGCCTTTCCGGTGCTAAGCTGTCCTTTGGTGCCTTCAGCGTTCAAGGTATGGTTCTGGCAACCCTGGTAGCCATCGTCATGAGCCTGTGCTTTAGACTTTTTGCCAAATTGGGCTGGCTGACTGAATAAGCTCACCCCAACTATCCAGCAATGTCCGATATCTTAATTTATTAATAATACTCTTCTCATGGATGCTTCCTGTGTTTTGCAGGAGGCATCCATTTTATTTTGTCTTCTTATGGATAAGACCACTGTTTCATATATCTGCTGACAAAAAAATACCCCCTTATTGCTTATCCAGCTAAGAGGGTATCAATTAGTAAAATTTTATATTTTTTGTGCCTGTCTGCTGATAAATTCTGCCAAAACCTGAATACCTGTACAAATATCCATATTACTAGCATATTCCGCCGGGTTATGGCTTATCCCCTGACGGCAGGGTATGAACAGCATCGTCGTAGGCACGATTCCCGCCATATGCATGGAATCGTGACCAGCTCCGCTCTGCATCCGCTGATAGCTGACCCCCTGCTGCTGACAGATTTCCTCCAGCTCCTGGGCCAAATGCTTATCCAAGGTCACAGGAGTACCCGCTGTCAACGACTCCCAGCTCAGCTCTATACCGGCTTTAGAAGCCAGAAGTTCCGCCTGTGTACGAATGCCTTGTACCGTCCTTGCAATGCTTGCCGAGTCTACGCCGCGAATATCCACCCACAGACTAACCTCACCGGGAATGACATTCATCGAATTAGGCTGTACCTCCACCATACCTACTGTGCCCACAGTACCATGGGAGCTTTCCATAGTAGCAGCCTCCTCCACAGCCAGAATAAGCCTGGCTGCAGTCACCAGAGCATCATGGCGCAAGCCCATGGGAGTAGCCCCAGAATGGTCTGCCAGCCCCTGCAAATGAATTTTAAAGCGGGTAGGAGCCGCAATATGCTCTACGATACCTACAGATTTACCCAGACTTTCCAAAACCCGTCCCTGCTCAATATGCAATTCTATGAAGCTGCTATAGCAGTCCGGCTGAAGGCAAGCAGTCTGGTAAGCCTCCGGGGTACAGCCCCAGGCCCGCATGGCCTCAACTAAAGAGGGACCTGGACGTACCTGTCCATCCAGGGAAACAGGTGTACCCTTACCTGTAAGCAGCTTACTACCAATAGTGGCATAGCCATAGCGGCTAGATTCTTCACAACGGAAGATAATCACCTCCACACTCCGCTCCAAGTCCTCATCCTGAAGCATATAAAGGGCCTCTAGACCTGCTACCACACCGCACATACCGTCATAGGCGCCCCCATTAATTACCGTATCCAGATGGGAACCCGTAGCCACCGGCGGCAACTGGTCCTGCTTACCCCGGCGACGCAGAAAAACATTTCCCACTGCATCCTGACGCAGGCTCAACTTCAAATCCGCTACCTGCGTTAACAGCCATTCCTGGGCGGCCTTGTCCTCCTCACTATAGCCCAACCGGGTTATGCCCTTAGGACCGGCACCAAATTTTGCCAGACCGGCTAGTAAAAATTTAACTATTTCCCTATCCACCTCACGCATAATCTTCTCCTTGAATAAACACTCCATCGATATGGCTTTTTCCTATATTTAAAAATAAAAAATCTAGTAGCAGATAAATGCTACCAGATTTTTCTTTTTACTGAACCTATTTACGTGTCAATTTATAAATTAAAGCATTACAAATAGCAGCAGCTACATTACTGCCACCCTTACGTCCACGGGCTACAATGTAGGGAATGCCAGTTTTCATAATAATTTCCTTGGATTCTACTACATTGACAAAGCCTACAGGTACGCCAATAACCAGCTCCGGTTTAATTTTACCGGCCCTAACCAATTCGTCCAGACGTACCAGAGCAGTAGGTGCATTACCAACAGCAATAATTACAGGTCCACTAATTTCACAGGCCTTTTCCATGCAGGCAGCAGCGCGGGTAGAACCTGCTTCCTTCGCACGAGCAGCTACATCCGGATCAGCCATGAAGCAGACAGCCTTAGCACCTAATTTCGCCAAGCCCATTTTATTAATACCTGTGCAGGCCATATTAGTATCAGTAACAATGGTAGCACCCTTTTGCAGCGCAGCTAGAGCAATATCCACTACCCCTTCGGAAAAACGCATATTTCTAGCATAATCAAAATCAGCGGAGGTATGGATAACACGTTTAACAATATCAATTTTTTCGGGTTCAATTTGTACTTCGCCTAATTCTTCACCAATGATTTCCATACTACGCTTTTCAATATCTGCAGGTAAAACATTTTGTAAATTCATCTCAGTTACCTTTCTACGCCTAAGCGTCCTTTTATCCCTCTATCCATGGGATGCTTTCTTTTACAAATTTCAGAAACATAGTCCGCCAGCTCCAACATTGCGGGAGATGGATTACGTCCGGTCATAGCAACCTCCAGCTCTGCCGGCTTATGCTTCAAAAAATCCAACAGCTCTGCTTCATCAAAGACCTTTTTATCGCAGGCACCAACAACCTCATCTAAAATCAACAAATCTATTTTTTCCTGAGCACATTTCTCTTTAACCTTAGCAAAAAGCTGAGCATGCTCTGCCCTAACCTCAGCCTTTTCTGCCTCGTTCATCTGAAATGTAAACTTTTTAGTTTCCTTACCACGCATTACTTCAATGTTGGGTATCAAAGCCAGAGAATTTAGCTCCCCCGTTTGCCAACTTTTTAAAAACTGAACTAGAAGCACCTTATTGCCATGACCACTACAACGTACAGCCAGGCCTACCACGGAGGTAGTCTTTCCCTTACCATCACCACAATAAATATGAATCAGACCGCCATCCTTCATTTACACACCAGCTTCCAAAATCTCGTAAATCTTTTTCATATCCAAATTTTTACGTACGCTTTCTGCCAGAAGATCATATTGCTGCTGCTTATAATCAGCAAAATTAATCGTCTTAACATCCTCCAACTGTAATCCCTTTTGCTGCAACAGTGCTTCTACAATAGTTGTAGCTACACCCTCACAATCAAAGATACCATGAACATAGGTACCATAGACGTTCATTCTCTCGGTAATAGTCTGAGCGCCCTCCAGCATCTCCTCACCTTCCTCATGGATGGGCTTAATCTTGGTTAAAGCGTTTTCCGGTTTTACATTAGTCACGCCGGAATGAATTTCATAGCCAAAAAGAGGTCTATTACTTAAAGCAGAGAAAATTCCTCCCACTTTACCAAAGCGTCCTTCCATTTGAATAGTACGTTTTTTCTCAATGAAAACAGTTTCGGCATCCAGAAGGCCTAGACCGGGAATATCGCCGCCCTCCTCCACGCCCAGGGGGTCAGAAAGCTTTTTCCCTAAAATCTGATAGCCGCCACAGATACCAAAAATACAGGTACCATTGCTGGCCTTTTTCAGAATAGCTGCCTCCAGACCACTCTGGCGTAGCCATTTTAAATCACCAATAGTATTCTTAGTACCGGGCAGGATAACCATATCCGGATTGCCCATCTCCCTGGTACTGCTTACATAACGGAGGGAAACACCAGGAATTAATTCAAAAACATTAAAATCAGTATAATTGGACATACGCGGTAATTTGACCACAGCTATATCAATAAGCTTTACATCCTTATGACCACTGATACGCTCAGAAAGACTATCCTCATCCTCAATATCTACATCCAGCATGGGGAGGACACCCACCACAGGTACACCGGTTTTCTCTTCAATCATTTTCAGGCCAGGCTTCAGGATTTCCACATCGCCACGGAATTTATTAATGATGACACCCTTTACCATAGCTCTTTCGTCCTCGTCCAACAGCATCAAGGTACCGTAGATGGAAGCAAAAACACCACCACGATCAATATCCGCCACTAAAAGCACAGGAGCCTTGGCAATCTTAGCCATACCCATATTAACAAAATCGTCTTTTTTGATGTTGATTTCTGCCGGACTACCAGCACCCTCAATAACGATAACATCGTTCTGTGCGCTCAGCTTATTAAAGGAATCCACTACATAGGGACGAAGGCTATTTTTCATAGCGTAATAATCCATCGCGGTTTTTACAGCATAGGGCTCGCCCATAAGAACAATTTGGGAGCCGCTATTACTAGTAGGCTTTAACAAAATAGGATTCATCAGCACGTCCGGCTCGACATTAGCGGCCTCTGCCTGCACTACCTGAGCGCGGCCCATTTCTTTACCATCTTTAGTAATAAAAGAATTGAGCGCCATATTTTGAGATTTATAAGGAGCAACCTTTTTACCATCCTGATAAAATACACGGCACAAGCCAGCTGTTACCAGACTTTTACCTGCATTGGACATAGTCCCCTGTACCATAATCGCCTTTGCCACATCAATCACACTCTTTCATTAAAAAATTCAAGATATTCTTGTAGGAATACATCACTTTATGCAATTTTTTATTTGTATATGCAGCGATAACGGGCACCTTTCCCCGACTATGCTTACCAGTCACCGAGCTGGTAATATGGTCACCACATATAATAATTTTTAAGGGCTCCTGTACCTTTTCCAGTACATAGCCTAAAAATTCCCTATCGATACGAGCAATAAAGTCAGCCTTTTCCTGGGGATTACGCCTATGCCCAGCCTCATCACTGCCATTAAAGTGAGCCAAAACAAAATCCTTACGCTGTAGGCAGTCCACCGTAGCACGAGCCTTAGCTAATAAATCGGTATCTGTCTCGCCTGTAGCGCCAGGAGGCATAATAACCTCCATCCCCAGAGCATAGCCCATGCCAGCAACAATTTCTGCTTTACAGATTAAAGCTCCCTGTTTACCATGTAGGCTCTGAAAACTTGGTAGCCGTTTTCTGACAGAGGGTCCCCAGGGATAGAGTCCATAATGCCAGCCCTGACGAGCAAAGCCCGCCAAATGTGCTTCTGCCTCCTCCAGTAAATAGCGCATGGATAAGGAACAAGCCCTTAAAGCTCCTAAAAGCTCTGCCATATTCTCACCAACACTTTCATGGGGTGGTGGAATAGGACATTGTAAAATTTTTTGCTCTTTATTAAGAATCAGTAAATTTCTATATTCAGATAGATGGATAAATTCTACATCCTTCAGGATATCATTGCAGGCCTCAGAGGCCGCTTTCATTTCTACTGGGCTTAAGCCCCTGCCATTAAAGGCAATCAGCTTGCCAGAAGCATCCACAGCCACCAGATTGCAGCGCAGGACCATTTCGTATTCAGAAATATCCCTGCCATGGGGTAAAAGCTCCAGATAAGCTCTATTCTTAGGAGTGTCCTCCTTGCTGACGCCTAATAGCCGTAAAATACAGCTGCAGCTTTCCGGAACAATATCATCCTCGCAAATACTAGCTTCCCCCAAGGTACCCTGCTGGAGCAGCTTATCCATATATAAATGTTCAGCATATTCAAAGGGTGTCTTCCCCTGCCAGCTGGCAATAGGGTCATCCCCTAAGCCATCAATAAGTACCAGTAAAGATCGCATTTTCCCTTGCTAACCTAATTTCTTTTATCAATTTGCGGTTCATCGTCTTAGTCTTCACAGCCACACGATAATACCCTTCACTTAAATTATGATAATTCTTACATGAGCGAATCAAGATTCCCTTTTCCTCCAAAAGTTTGGGGAGATTGTGGGGTGTTTTCAGGTAAAAGAAAATATAATTCGCTTCCGAGCCATAAACCTTGGCCCCTAAATTTGTTAGAGCCTGCTTTAAATAAGCTCTTTCTTCACCTACATATGCCATGGATTTATGTAAATAATCCATTTCCTGTACAGCTGCGATTCCTGCCTGTTGGGCAATAACGGAAACATTCCAGTCCTGACCGACCTCGTGTAAACGTTCTAACAGCTTACTGTCGCCAGTCATACACAGCCCCAGACGCACACCGGGAATGGCAAAGGTCTTAGTAAAAGCCTTTAAAATAACCAGTTGATGGTGACCACCCAACATTTTTCGCAGACTATAGCGCTTATCCAAAGCTACAAAATCCATAAAACACTCATCCACCAGCAGACGGACGCCCAGCTTTTGGCAGTGAAGCACCACTTTTTCCATAAAAGCCACATTTGTCAGCTGACCTGTAGGATTATTAGGATTACAAATCACTACCATATCCAGTTGAGAAGTAATGCGCTCAAGGAGGTCTTCCTCCACTTTAAAATCCTGTGCTTCCTTCAGCTCGTAGTACTCTACAGCACAAGCTACAGAATGTAGTGCTTTCTCATAATCGGCAAAGGTCGGAGCTAACACCAGCGCCCGCTTGGGTCTCTCTGCCAAAGCTATACGAAAAAGCACATCTGCGGCACCATTACCAAAATACAGATAGGTTTGGGAAACCCCTAAAAATTTAGCAGTGGCTTGACCTAGGGCACGACAAAAGGGGTCAGGATAATTGACGCAATCACGTACTGCATTTTTGATTGCCTGCTTAACGCCCTGAGGAATTCCTAAGGGATTAATGTTGGCAGAAAAATCCACTACCTGCCTATCTGAACGAGTATAGATATCTCCACCATGTTCGTATTTATACATTATCTCCCGTCCTTTTTAGAAAATATAGTTATACGCCCGCAACAAACTAATCAAAGAAAAGAGCATCATGCTGATAATTGCTGTCAAATACAATAAATTATTGACGGCCATGATATCCTCCTTTACTACGGGGCGAATATTATCACCAATAGTCTTCTTGGGTACCCATTTACCAAAATAGTAATGGCCACCACCTAATTGGATGTTCAAAGCACCTGCTGCCACGGATTCCGTCATCGCAGAATTAGGACTCAAATGATTATAACGGTCACGCCAGAAAATTTTCCAGGCTCCACAGGCATTCATATTCAGGAAGTAGGAAGCTACGATCATTATTATTCCCGTAATCCTTGCCGGTATGAAATTAAATACATCATCCATCTTGGCCGCAGCACGCCCAAAATAAAGGTACGTATCATTTTTATATCCAACCATGGAATCCATGGTATTAATCCCCTTGTATAAAAAAGCCAAGGGAGCGCCGCCAAGGAACATGAAGAACATGGGCGCAATGATACCATCTGCAGTATTTTCTGCTACGGTCTCCACCGTCCCCTTGATAACTTCTTCCTCAGTTAATTCCTTAGTATCACGGCCAACAATCCAGGAGAGCTTGACCCGCGCATCGACTAAATCATTCTTAGCTAAGGATTTAAAAACTAACATGCTTTCATCCTTTAAGCACTTTGTAGCAAAAATCTGGTAGAACATAATACTTTCAATGACGAAGGCCAACTTCCAGCTGACCAGAGAAGCAAAATGTAAAATCAGATAGGGCACTACATAAGCCAGGCCTGCTACTAAAACCACCAGCAGCGCCCCACCAATAAGTAACCCTTGTTCACTAAAACCAAAAAGCTTGCGTAGCTTCTTATCTAAAAAGCCGATTAAATTACCAATCAGACAAATGGGGTGAGGTAACCAATGAGGATCTCCAAAAATTAAATCCAATATAAAACCTACAACAATGGCAGCTACTGTCAGCATAAACCTACCCCTTTCTAACTAGACTAATTATTTCTTGTTCGCGTACTCACAGCAGCAACGGACAAAATTTTGGGCAAAAACCGGATTGCCCCACAAATGAATATGAGGATAGCCTGCATAAAGGCTGGTTCCCCCCTGTACACAGGGCCAGCTCCCCTTGCCAGAAGCCTTCCGGGCAAGAAAGACCTCCCCATTATTGGTACTATCAGAATAGTGGAATTCGTGTCCACGAATCCTTTCCCCAGCACGGCAGAGCACATTATCCTGCTGTGCTTCAAGCTCTATGTATCCAAAACGTCTCAATTTCTGCGTCATCTGGGTTTCACCCTGCAAGGCACCCACCCATTCATAGACAGCTGCTTCTGTAATGTATTTTTGCAGTAAATACATGAAGCCGCCGCATTCTGCTAGACAGGGCATACCCTGTTCCAAGGCTTCTTTTATTTGTTTCATTAAGGAAATATTACTACTCAATTCTTTGGCGTAAAGCTCTGGATATCCACCGCCTAATATTATACCATCACAATCGGGTATATAGCTATCTTTCAAAGGACTAAATGGAAGCAGCTTAGCACCTAATTCCTGCAGGAGGTCCAGAGCATCCTGATAATAAAAGCAAAAAGCTCTGTCCTGAGCAATAGCAATCTTGGTTTTCCCTAGAGGTGTAATCGTTTTTTCCTCATAATTCAACGGAGCTGCAGCACGAGCCAGCTGAAAAATTGCTTCCAGGTCCAAGGATTTCTCAGCCTGAGCAGCAAGGGAATCTACAATTCTCTGTAAATCACCAATTTCCTCAGCTGTAATCAGGCCCAAATGCCTACTTTCAAAATTACAATCCTCCATTACCGGGAAATAACCCAGCAGCTTAACGCCACTTTCCTTCTCAATAGCTTCCTTGTAATACAAATAGGTCATGGGATTAATATTATTCAAAATAGCGCCAACGATACGGCTATCCGGTCTAAAATCCTTAAAGCCTTTAATTTGTGCCGCAATGGACAACGATGCGCCTTTACCATTCACGACCAGAATAACGGGCACATCACAGGTACAGGCCAAATCGTAGGCACTGGCAGTAGTATCCTTACCAAGACCATCATAGTAGCCCATAGCGCCTTCAAAAACAGAAATATCCGCCTGTTTACCATTCTTCGCCGCTAAATAACGGGTGGTTTCCTTGCCCAGCATGTACACGTCCAAATTGCGGGAATGGGCGCCAATAACCTTGGTATGGAACATGGGATCAATATAATCAGGACCTGATTTAAAGGCAGCTACCTGTAATCCCTTCTTTAACAAGGCCTTCAGCAGACCACAAACAATGGTAGTCTTACCGGTATTACTACCAGGAGCCGTAATCATAAAACGGGGCATTTTTATCTCAGCCATATTAATCTTCCTTTTTTAACGCAGTCATGACATAAACAGGATTCTGCGCCAGCATCAAGTTATAGCTACCCAGCTTCTTACCACGGGCCACAAAAACATTGACTATTTCCAAAGCATAATCCTGGTGTTCTTTATAATAATTGGCTACCTCAGCCAAGGTTTCCACAGTTATAGCGTTAATAACTACCCGGCAACGGGGATTTTTAGCATAAATAATATCCAGCATCTGACATAAATCGCCGCCACTACCACCTACAAAAACACAATCAGGTGCCGACATGCTCTGGATATTCTCCAATGCTTCCCCAGGCACGACCTCCAGGTTCTGTACACCAAAAAGCTCCTTGTTCTTACCAATCAGTTCTACAGCCGCTGGATTATGCTCAAAGGCCCACACCTGCCCTTGAGGCGCCAATAAGGCCAGCTCAATGGAACAGGAGCCGGTACCGGCACCAATATCATAAATCAAGTCAGTGGACCGTGGCTTTAGCTTGGACATGGATACGCTGCGTACCTCCTGCTTCGTCATGGGCACCTTGCTGCGTATGAAGAGGTCATCAGCTAAACCATGAACAGCCGCTGGAGTTTCTTGGGCAGCAGGATTTAAAAGCATCATTACAGACAGGGAGGGAAATTGCAGCTTACTAATTTTCTCTGCGGTACCAAAGGTAATTTTTTCTGCGGGATAAGATAAATTTTCACCCACATATACCTCTACTCCCCCTAAGCCGTGCTCACATAACTTTTGACAAAGAACCTGGGGAGAATTTTCTCCTCCCGTTAACGAAAAAACCTTTTTATTACGGGCAACAGCAGCAATCAAATTCTGTTTTCTGCCATGCATACTGACGATTTCAGCATCATCCCAGGACATTTGCAGTTTAGCTGCAAAATAAACTAAACTGCTGATGCCACAATGGTAAACACAGTTGCAGTCCGGCAATTTACCACTAATAGTTTTAGCCAGACTAAAAAAGCCAACATCACCGGATACCAGTACGGCTACTGTATCCTGTTGAGGATCGGCTTTGCTGACTATTTCGGCAATTTCAGCAGTTTTGATAGTGGAATATATTTTCTTTTCATCAGCAGCAAAGGCGGCTAACATTCTCTGGTCACCAATAAGGATATTACTTTGAGCAATGGCCTTCTGAGCAGCTGCTGTCAGCAATTCTGGATTGCCGGGACCAATGCCCACAATATTAACTTGCAGCATAAACTTGCTCCTTTATTTTGCAACTAAAAATTCATTACGTAATTTATAAACTACCTCTCCGTAGGCGCTACCGCTTTCTTGGGCAGCACGTCCTATAACAATCAGTGCAGCACCTGCTTCCGTAGCTGCAGCAACCTTTTCCAAAAAGCCGCCTGCCTCCCCGGAATCCTTGGTTACCATAAAGGCACTACGATATTTCTTCAGCATACAGATATTCAACTCCTTAGAAAAGGGTCCCTGCATACAGACAATATTCGCCGGCTTATAGCCCAGCTCCAACGCTTTACCCAAGGAAGCCTGCATGGGCAGAATCCGCAGGGCAATACGGTCCTGATAATTCTTCACATAAGTAAAGTCAGGCAGATTTTTACTGCCCGTTGTCAAAAAAACATTACCCTCAACATGGTTCAGAAGCTCCACAGCTTCAGCAAAATCATGAACAGCAATATACTGGCTTTCGTCCCCAACCGTAGGCCTCAGTAGGCGGATATAGCTGGTATGCTCCTGAGCACAAGCCTTCTGAACGGTTGCAGTCACCACAGTAGCATAGGGATGGGTGGCATCAATAACATAAGCCGGTCGATGGTCCTGTAAAAAAGCAACCATCTCCTCCAAATTATAACGTTTTGCCATAATTGTAGCATTAGCCTGAGGTTCAATCAGACTGGCTCCGTATGCAGTAGCTACGGAAACGTAAAGCTGTACAGGCAAATCGGCTAAATCCTTGAGCAGTCTCCGACCCTCACTGGTTCCACCAATCAGCCAGATAACCGGCCTCATGCCAATTTATAGCCACGAGGGGTTACTAATTTGCCATTGATAACCTGGGTCTGGCTATTACCGATAATAACAGTGGAAAACATATCCACCTGAATATCACGTAATTCCTTTAAGGTGGTAAGTTCATAGCTTTGACCCTCTCGACCGATATTACGGACGATACCTGCTGGCACCTCACCGTCCTTATGTCTCAGCATAATATCGCAGGCCTTTTGCAGATAGTCATGGCGTTTAATACTGGACGGATTATACAAACAAATGCAGAAATCTGCCTGGGCTGCACAATCAAGACGTTTTTCTATTTTTTCCCAGGGCGTAAGCAGGTCACTTAAAGAAATCAGGCAAAAATCACTGATCAGAGGAGCACCTAAAACAGCGGCACCGGAGCAGGCTGCAGTAATACCGGGCACAACCTCAATTTCTACCTCCGGATGGTCAGCCGCTACCTGATACATAATGCCTGCCATGCCATAAACACCAGCATCACCACTGGAAATCATAGCTACAGTCTGGTCCTTCAGGGCTTCCTCCAAGGCCAGCTTACAACGGTCCACCTCTTTGCGCATCCCAGTGGAAAGAAACTTCTTACCAGCAAAATCATCTTTAATCAGATTTACATATACATGATAGCCTGCAATAACATCGCAGGAATTCACTGCCTCAACAGCACGTTTAGTCATCTGTTCGATGCCACCAGGACCTAATCCTACTACAAAAATTTTAGCCATCTACTTTTACCTTCCTTATTCGTTTCTTAAACCTGTTTTATTTAAATCCAAAGTAATTTTTTCCCTGGCCACAGCCAAAGTTACCCCATTAAGACTGGTTTTCGGCAGAAGCAGCTCTCCCTGCCCGCTGGAGCAGACAGCCGCACGCTCGCAGACATTACTAACACCGATAACGCTCTGAACGAATTTCGATGCAGTAAACTCTCCCTGCACCGCCTGTAATTCGGCAGCTGTATAGAAAATAGTGGGCCAGTGGTATTTTTCAGCAAAGGCGAGCAAGCCCTGTTCATGCATTTTCAAGTCCACGGAAGCAATCCGGACAATGGTCCGGTGATCAAGCTTTAGCTCAGCCAGCTGCGGCAGCACCAATGCCTCTATTGCCTCCAGACTGATACCTTGACGGCAGCCAATGCCTAAATGGACTATTCTGGGTAATAAATTAACTGTTTCAGAAAAAGGATGAATTTCCTTATTCAGTGCTACTGCCATACCTACAGCAGGCACCTGCTCCCTATTCCAGAGCTTAATCTGTCTAGGCAGTGTCCCCTGAAGTGGATATTCAGTATATAGGCCCACCTCATTTCCCTGAACTAAGGCCGCTGCAAAATCCTTAGCAGCCGACAAGGAATCAAGAATCATCCTATTACGTGCAGCCCATTCATCAATAGCAAAAAGTCCATTTACGTCCGTAGCCGTGGTAATGCAGGCCTGTGCACCCAGGGAAGCCGCCAGCACTCTAGCTGCTTCATTCGCACCACCAATGTGACCTGCAACCAGAGGAATAACAAAGCTGCCTCGTTCATCCAGAGAAAGTACGGCAGGATCTGTTGCCTTACTCTTCAGCAGCGGGGCTATTGTCCGCACAGCAATACCAGTAGCACCTACAAAAACAATGAGCTGACAATCCAGGAAGGCTTGGGCACAGGCACCATAATGATCCGGCTGCATGGGCGCCAGGCCTAATTCAGCTGCAAATTTTCGCAGGGTTTCTGTCCGTACCTGATAGCCTAAATCCACTAGTATATCCCGTATATGTTTACTCAGCTCCGCACCACGGCGTGAAAAAGAATAAACAACTGCCTGCATCTTATTTTACCTCGGGCTTGATATTTAACTTAGAAGGGTCTGCTGCACGGTACCCATGGGCAAAGGTAGGATTATATAACTCACTACGTTCATATTCACAGCCCAGGAAATCACCTACGGTGATCAAGGCGGTTCTATTAATACCGTACTTCTGTGCATTTTCAGCCAAAGTACCTACGGTACAACGGACAACCTTCTCATCGGGCCAGGAAGCCTTATAAACTATAGCGGCCGGAGTATCCTTTTTATAACCGCCCCTAATCAATTCCTGCTCCAATTTTTCCAGCATCCCGGAGCTTAGGAAAATAACCATTGTAGCATGATGAGCTGCATAATCAGAAATTTTCTGCTTACTAGGCACCGGAGTACGGCCTTCCATACGTGTAATAATTACGGACTGGCTAACATTGGGCAGCGTGTATTCTGCTTCCAAAACAGCTGCGGCGGCACAGAAGGAGCTGACACCGGGAACAATTTCAAATTCCAGATTATAGCTACGCAACAGGTCAATTTGTTCACGATGCGCACCATAAACGCTAGGATCACCGGTGTGGAGACGAACAACTAATTTACCAGCTTGAGCAGCAGGTACCATAGCGGCGATAACTTCTTCCAAAGTCATCTTAGCACTATTCATAATTACGCATTCCGGTTTCGCGTATTCCAGTAAACCCGGATTAACCAGGGAACCAGCATAAATAATCAAATCAGCCTTTTCCAGTAATTCTTTACCCTTTACTGTAATTAAATCAATAGCACCGGGGCCAGCACCAATAAAATAAATCATTATTACTTAATCTCCTTTTCTTTAACTAAAATAACGGAAAAATAGCTGTTTTTAGCATCAATATCTTCCAAATTACGATAAACCTTTTCACCGGGTAAGCCACAGCGTTCCACCATAGCCGCATGACTAATCAGATTGCGGGCACGTAAATCATCACGTACACGGCCAATCTCACTAGCAGATTTCATCAAGACCTTATTGCCGGGACCATCAAGGAATTTTGTAGTTTCCTTGTAGCTGCCAGGCAGGATAATCAAGGGCTCCGCCCTTTCACATAGGGAAGTATTTAATCTGGCAGCTACCGCACAGATAGAGGTTACGCCTGCCACCAGTTCAGCATCATAGCCAGCTTGTAAAACCAATTTATGTACATAAATGCAGGTAGCATAAACAGTAGGACAACCTAAGGTAATGAAAACAACATTTTTCCCGGCATCCAGCAATGCCATAATATCAGCCGCACCCTTAGCATGGGCTGCATCCATAGCCGCCATATCCTTGGTCATGGGCATATAAACTAGAAGCTGTTCCTTAGCATCTAAATCCACAACCTGGCTGACAATTTCCTTAGCTGTCAAGGTATCAGTATCACCCTTAGGAATAGCAACTACGTCGCATTCTTTTAACAGGCGTACAGCCTTAAGAGTTAATAATTCTGGATCGCCAGGACCAATGCCTACACTATAAAGTTTACCTTTCATTTTTCATTACATCCTTTCTTTTATGCATCTGCACTAGCTCATCAGCGTATTTGGTTTTTCCCAAAAGTCCGTAGACATTGGAGAACATCATCGCTGCTGTTTTTATTTTTCCATGCACTCTATGTTGCATATAAAAATCTATTTTTTCCAACACCTTTTGGACAACTACATCCTCCAGCTGTTCTCTCCGCAGGATTTTTATAACTTCATCAGTAGTCAGGGACTGGTAAATTTCCTGCCCCACCTCCTTGGAGGCTCCATGAAACATGGCCTGCAAAGCAAAAACCTCGGTACGACAATCAGCATATTTAGAATGGGTATTCATAACCCCCTGAGCCAATTTAGCCACCTTACCCGTATGACCAATCAGCAAAAGGCTTTCAAAACCGCAGAATACGGCATAATCCAACAATTCACCAATATAGTTACTACAGGTTACTGCATCAGTTAAATCTAACTTTAAAATATCATAGGCAAAATCCTGTCCATAATTACCAAAAAATACTAGTAAATTTTTATTATTTTTAGCTTTTTGGGCATTCATTTCCACATAAATAGTATCTATCAGCGCCTTTTCACTCATGGGCTCCACAATACCACTGGTACCTAAAACTGAAAGCCCACCAATAATGCCTAGGCGGGGATTAAAAGTTTTTTTAGCAATCTCTACTCCAGTTGGAATAGAAATAGTAACCTTTAAACCACCCGTATACCCACAGGAACTCGTTACCTCCTCCAGCGCCTGGGTAATCATTCTCCTGGGAGTGGGATTGATAGCAGGACCACCAACAGCACAGGCCAGGCCAGGCTTAGTTACCCTACCCACCCCAATACCACCAAAGAGGGCAATACCCGGTGTAGTAGTTTTTTCGACTCTAGCATATACTAAAATTCCATTAGTAGCATCAGGGTCATCTCCTGAATCCTTCTGAATGGCACAGCTAACATAATCAGTACCAAATTCTACCTCCACAGGCTCCAAATCCAGTACTACCCCCTTGGGTGTGTCAATTCTCACCGAAACAATTCTTTCACCTTGTAAAAGCATTGTCGCCGCTGCTTTAGATGCTGCTGTGGCACAACTACCCGTGGTATAGCCACAGCGTAGATTTTTCCCTTGGGAAAACTGATATTCTTCCACAATAACACCTCTTCTCAACATCTATAATTTTATTTCTAAACACTTATTTATCATACCATAAAAGACAGTTAAATAATATTCTTTCTAGGAATTATTATTAGTTTTATATAACTTTTTATATATTTCTCCATTCTGTAGTAGCTCTTTATGTGTACCAATTTCAACAATATGTCCACATTCTAAAACAACAATTTTATCCGCATTAATAATTGTTGATAATCTATGAGCAATAATGAGAGTTGTTCTATTTTTAGCTAGCAAATCTAGAGATTTTTGGATTTGTTGTTCCGTCCGCACGTCTAATGCCGACGTTGCCTCATCTAAAATCAAAATTGGCGGGTTCTTCAGAAAGGTTCTGGCGATAGCTATCCGCTGCTTCTGACCACCAGAAAGCTTAACGCCTCTCTCACCAATTTCTGTAGCATAACCCTGAGGCAAAGCCGTTATAAAAGCATCCGCTGCAGCCAACTGGGCTGCACGCTTTATTCCCTCTGCCGTAGCTGTAGTACAGCCGTAGGCAATATTATAATTAACAGAATCGGAGAAAAGGAAAACATCCTGCTGTACAAGGCCAATCTGCTTTCTAAGAGCACGCTGCTGATACCTGCTGATATCCACACCATCCACCAGGATACGTCCCTGCTCCGGTTCATAAAAACGCAGCAGCAGGCTGGCCAAGGTGGTTTTACCAGCACCCGTAGCACCTACAAAGGCAACCTTTTCACCCGGCTTGATCACAAGGCTGACATCATGCAGGATTTCTGTTTCCTGATTGTAGCTGAAGGTAACGTGGTCAAATACGATTTCTCCCCGAAGCTGCTTACAGGGCAGGGCATCCGGCGCATCTATAATCGTCTCCGGCTCCTGCATTATTTCCTGAAAGCGGTGAAAACCCGCCATTCCCTTCTGATACATTTCCGTGAACATTGTTAAACGAAAAAGCGGTTTCATAAAAATATTCACATATAGGAGAAAAGCAACAAAATCACTTAGGGTCAAACTACCTCGGCTAATCAGCACCGCACCACAGCCCAAAAGCACCAGATTAGTAAAGTGGGTAAAAAAGGTGATGCTGCTGGTATAATAGGCAAAAATCTTATAGGAATCCCTACGGGAACGAAAAAGGGCATTGCTTTTTTCCATAAAACGCTCCAGCTCTAAATGCTCTTTGGCAAAGGCCTTAACCAAACGAATACCACTCAAGGCCTCATCAGCTTGGGCTGCTACCTCACCGGAACGACTTCTATTAGCTCTAAAAGCCCGCTTCATCCTGCTGTTAACAATAACAGTGTGAATGGTTTTAAAAATTAACAGGAAACAAATTACTCCAGCCAAAGGCGGATTCATCCAAAACATTATCAGGATGGTACCTACCATGGTAATAGAGCAGGTCATCACGTCATTTAAACCACGAAAGGTTAATTCACTAATTTCTACAATATCCCCAATCAGACGGGAAAGCAGCTGCCCTTTCTTACTATTATCAAAAAAGGTAAAGGACATATTTTCTAAATGGGTAAAAAGGGCACGACGCATATCATTTTCAATAGAAGCACTCATAACCCTACCATAATAATTTACCAGGCACATAAGTAGAAAATCTCCACAGTATAACAGCAGGAGCAGTCCCAACCAGGAAAATAAAGTTCCCAACTCCCCCTGTGGCAGCTCCACAGACATAACATGACGTACCAGGTACGGGAATAGTAAATCCAGCAGTGCCACCGTCATGGAGCCCAAGACAACACCCATAGCTGTCAGCTTGTAGGGACGATAATAGGCAAAATAGGCCTTAAGCATCATTTATCTCCTCCAATCTGCCAAATATGTAAACGATGGGAACCTAATAGTCTACCCTCAGGCAAAACTGCCGGTACTTCTACAGCTGCCAGCTTACTGCCATCCGTGGATAAAGCAATGGCCTGTACCGGGCCTTCCGTAGAAAAGGAAGCTCTGGGCTTCCCCTCGGCTAAGTCAAAAACCAGTGCTCCATGGGCAGCGTAATTGTGAGTTCTGACATTCCTACCAATGGCACAGGCTACATACTGCTGCGCAAAATCCAAATATTCCATCGTCCCCAGGCTTTGATACTGATAAGCATATCTACCAGCCAGGTCAAAAAGATAGATACTATTACTACTGGGATGCTCCACCGGTGTAGGTAATTGCCAATTTTCCCGATTAAAGGTATTTATTGTCGTAAAAAGTACACCATAGGGAGTTACATAGGCATCCCTGCCAGAAGCATTAATCCAGGCTCCATCCACCTGCGTGGGCTTGGAAACAGCCCTGCTCCACAGCATTTTTCCCTGATTATCAAAGAGCATACCACGGCCATCACTGCTGGCAGCAGCTAAATATTGCCCATCAGGAGAAAAATTAGGACTGCCACGCATAACCGTATTATTATAGGGTTCTACCACCGGTACCAATACCGAATTAAGGAGAGAACCATTCTGCTTATCAATAAAATACAGGGTGTCCTTATATTTCATCTCTTCCCTATATTCATAGGCAGAAGAGGAAATAACTACTCTACCATTAGCATCATTCACATCGCACCAGTTAATCCAGCTGTCAATAACCTCATCTTGAGGAAATTGCCACAATAACTGTCCCGTTCTACTGATGGCCAGCATTTTAGCCCGATAACCGCGACTACCGTCCTGAAGCGTAACAAAGCGGTACATATTAGCATAAATATTATCGTCACGGTCATGAACGATATGCACGACAGAGGGATGGGAGCGGACGGAAGCATCAGAACCGATAAAGTCAGCCGCCTTGTATTGCCAGAGAATATCACCACTATGGACATCAACTGCGTAAAGATTGCCCTCTGGACTAGCCTCACCAAGGAAGGCCAGCCTGCCGTCACCACTAACACAGGCAGTGGTAATACTGCCAATACCTAAAGAGCGCTTCCATAGCTGATGTCCCGTATTATCATAAAGACTAAGCTCTCCCCGTTCCGTACCTACCAGCCAGGTATCCTCACGGCTGATATATTTCACAATAGCCTTGGTAAAGCCCATACGGTCATAATTAACAGCTGGAATATCGCCTAGATAAACGCTGATTCCATCTTCATTTTTAAAAATGCTTAAATCTGCCCAGGGAGTCCTGCTACCAGTAATCCAATAGAGTGCCACCCAGGAAACAGCTAAGATAATCAAGGCTAAGGAGCCCTTTATTTTATTCATAAGTACATTTTCGTCCAATCATAAATTTGTCGTAGAGCACCAAAGTAAAGACCCTGCTCGGACAATAAATAAACCAGCTTACTGCTGACAACAATGGTAATTACCATAATAAGGCTATAGCAGAAAAATTTTTCCCTCCCTCGCCAGAGCATAGCACGTCCCTTTCCGTTAGCCAGAAAAAAGCCCCTGCTGACTACTGAAAGAGCCAGTGTCTGGGATCTACGCAGGCAACGGGCTAAAAGCGGCTTGATAATATACGGTAAATGCCGCAAAATAGCGGTTCTGCCCTGTTGGCTATCACTACGTAGCTGTAAGGCCGTAATGACCTCGCCCGTTTCTGCAGCTAAAACTGGTAAAAACCTGATGGCCGTTACCAGCATAAAAGCTACCTGAGGAGACAGGTGCCAGGACATTAGCGCCTGCAGCAGCTGACGTGGGTCGGAGCTCCAGCAGACTAATAAACCCAAAGAAAGCATGGTCACTGAGCGCATGCCCTGGATAGCACCGTAAAGAATGCCCTCCTGATAAATATAAAGCCCCCCTGTTAAGGGTCCAAAGAAGGATACCTCCGGACTGATAAGCAGTAAAAGCGGCGTGCGAGGATTCTGTGCATAAAAAAGAGCCTGGCTGACCATGGATCCCCAAAGTCCTAAAAGTAACAAGACCGCCAAAACCCTCCATTTGTGAATGGTTGTTCCAGCTAGACCATGAAGGATAAGGCTGACTGTAAAAAGTAAAAAAAGGCTACGTGGATTATCAATGGTTATACTCAGTACAGCAAATAAAAATAATGTCAGCAGCTTAGTCCGCCCATCTAATTGCTGTATCCAGGGTGCAGAATCAGCACCCTCCCATAACTGACGCACTGACATAATGGCCCACCTCCTCCGCCGTAATACAGGGTGGCAGTCCCAATGCCTCGCACACCCGTACCAGTGAGGGTACTACCAGACCTCCCCGCTGTAAAAGCTCCTTCTGTCCCAGAACCTGCCTGGTTGGTCCGTCAGCAATAAACCGTCCCTGCTGTAGCAGCAGTACTCTAGAAGAAATTTCGGCGGCCAGCTCTACATCATGGGTACAGATAAACACGCTGCCCCCCTGCTTTTGAAAATCCAGCAGTAAGTTTTTTATTTCAGTCAGGCTTGCTTCATCCTGACCAGTAGTTGGTTCATCCAACAAGATAAGACGGGGCCTTTTGGCCAGCATAGCCCCCAGCACTAGGCGCAGCCTTTGTCCTTTGCTGAGCCCTAAGGGGAAATCCTCCGCATATTCCTGTAAGTTCAAACGCTGCAGTAAGCTTTCCGCCTCCGACCTACTTAAAGACTTATTTTTCCAAGCAATTTCTTCAAGTACCGTATCCGCCAATAGCATCAAATCCGGCTCCTGACGCAGATAACCAACCTGTCCTAAACAATCATGCAGGGGCTTACCGCCCAAAAATATTTGTCCCTGTTGAAGCTTATTTAGACCACCCAATAAGTCCAACAGCGTGCTTTTACCTGCGCCATTAAAGCCCATCAATGCCGTAATCTGTCCTGCGTATAAACTAAAGCTCAATCCTCGCAGCGTAGGAGCAGCAGCACCGGGATAGGTATAAACCAGGTCCTTTGCCTCTACCAGCACCTCTTGCCGAGTACTAGTTTGCAAGTGGAAAGCTTTAGTTTGAGGCTTCAGCTGACACTCCCGCCGCACCAGCTCCTCTACCACCTGCTCCTGAAAGCTAAGTCTGGACAAGCCTAATAGACGGCATAATTTAACATTTTGAGGTTCACGTAAACCACTGAGCGCTACATCCTCTACCGGGGACCAGGCCTCCTCCATGGGGCCATCATAAACTATTCTTCCCTCCTGCATTACTGCTAAACGTTGAAAATAGCCGGCCAGTTCGTTAACACGATGCTCAATCATAAGAATCCCCAGCTGCTCCTGCTGATTCAAACGTAATAGCAGCTGCATAAACTGCTGTACTCCCTGAGGATTCATCTGACTAACAGGCTCGTCCAAAATTAACAGCTTCGGCTTTGTGATTAAAATGGAAGCCAAGGCTAATCTTTGCCTTTGTCCACCGGAAAGCTGGTGAATACCGTAGCCCTCCATACCTGCCAGTCCCACTAATGCCAAGGTTTCCCGCACCTGCTGCTGAATAAAGTCTGGTGCAAGTCCTTGATTTTCCAACGCAAAGCCTACTTCATCTGCCACATTCATCGCAAAAAGCTGATCATCCGGTGATTGGTAGACCGTACCTACTAATATGCCTATTTTTTCAGGTGACTCCCTGGTAATCTCCTCTCCCTGCAGGTAAATATGGCCATGCAGCTCTCCCCCCCCCTGTTCGCTTAAAAGACCACTAATAGCCTTAATCAGGGTTGATTTGCCACAGCCGCTCCTACCTGCCAGAAGTAGCATGCCTCCAGGCTCCAGCTCTAAATTAATCCGGTGCAGGGTAAACTGCTGCCTACTTTGATAACGATAGGATAAATCTGTAATTTTCAGCATGCTCATTCCCCCATAACCTGACGTAGCTTCAAACCGGTACGGCAGCCGAGCCAGGCTCCGATACTACTGTACACCACACCATTAATCAGCATATATAAAGCCAAATACCAGTCTGCATAATACAAACGGTAAAAAAACATCATCTGCTCCAGGTTAACAAAGGTAATGAAGGCATCTGCTATGCCCATAACCAGCGCTACCCACAGAAGCAGCTGCGATTTTAATTTTTCCTGGGCATAAAAGCCACTACAATATAGCGCAGTCTCTAAAACTACTATGTATACGCAACAGCTCAAAATGCCCAATGGTGAAAAGTTACCAAATATCAGGCAGGACAGCATAAACTTAACCAGGTACATTAGGCTGAGGGTACCCGGTGTCCGATACAGAGTAAGCAGAGCCATAATTAAAAGATACTGCAGAATTCCGCTCAGAATACCCGTTACCAGGCCCGAAAAAGGACCCAAAAAAGCATGAAGCAGGTCTCCCATAATTGTGGTAGGCAAGGTAATTCCACCAAAGGCCAAAGCAGCAAAAAGCGCCACTGAAATAGCTCCCTTAGCACCAATCTTATAAATACACCGCTTTATCCTGCCACAGGCCAAAATAACTATCAGCAGACAAACAAAGGCAAAGGCCACGGCCATAAGTCCCATACTATGCTTTTTAGCAATCGTCAGAGGAACCTCCTGAACCTTTTCCTGTCCATTCCCGCTCACGGTAACCCGCATGCTGTAATCGCCCTCCAAAACTTTAAAATAGTCAATATAAAGTGGAAGAACCACATTTTGGTTAGTTGTTCCATCCAGAGAAATTAATGCCGTAGTCTCCTCAGTGCTTTCTGCTGCCTCCCCCCAGCCTTCGCCGGCATTATCATCAGCAACCTTACCTGCAGTACATAAGCCAGGCACCTTTTCACCAGTAAAACGGTCCACCAGCTCTGCCTTAAAGCGCAAAACACGCACATCCTTTTTAGGATTACGCAGCTCTAGAAGGATGTAGGTGGCAGGATGGTTGAAAACAGCTGACCAGCTGGTAGCTCCTTCACCTGTCATCCGGTTACGAAAGCTTTCTAAAGAAGTATCTCTTACATAAACTACACCGGCAGCGGACCTATCGTCTCGGATGCCATAGCTATCTACCGGAAGCAGTACATTCTGGATATACCAGTTAAAATCCCCCTTGCCCCGTTGCTTTTTCTTAGTGGGCAGTGCCTTAACCTCTGTGCCGGGAGCATAAATAAAATCAACATTTCTACTAGTCTGCCATTTTTCACCTATCACCTGCAGCTGTAGCTGCTGTGACCCTAAAGAAGCAGTTTCTTCAGCTTTAATATAAACCAGATCAAAATTACGACCGTAATCAGCCGCCAATGTCCAACTTGTTACCAGCTGGCCCTGCTCATTCAGTCGCCAATGTGCATCTGGTAAAGGAGTAAAGCCCTTGGGTAAGGTCAGTATTACCTGTGCGTTTTCCTCTCGTTCCAGGTTATAGCTGGTCAGATTTACATAAAGTGGTACCGTACTACCAACCTGAACGACATTATGCTGTTTCTTATCCAAATTGTAGGGATAAACAACTTCTAGGTCATAACCTGCCAAGGCCGTCTGCATATAACAGCAGAGCAGCATAACAATTATTAAAAAACGCATTCTCTTACTCCATAAAAAAAGCCCTCTACTCCCAACAGGTGTGTAGAAGGCATAATATCCCCTTAAAAGCTTAGCTCTCCACCAACTGTCCCGCGCAGTAGTAGTTTATTATTTAATAGGCTGTTATTCTGACTTCAGTTCATCATAGCAATAGGTCTTCCCAGAAAATCCAGTGACATTTTTTATTGCTACTCCCTTTTACAGCGACGCGATCGTGTGGGATTTACACCCAACTTCTCATTTAAGCACGGCACCTATTAATTCATTTCTTTATTATCCTTGTGTTTGTGCAGCAGCTGCGTGTGCTACATCCTGAGCGTACTTCTGGCAAATCTCGTAAAGCGCTTCGGCAAAGCTGCCTTCTGGAACAGAAGCAAAGTTGCCCTGCTTTTCCTGTACATCAATCTCACGCTTAGAATCAGCAAAGACACGCATTATTTTTACGGTATAAAGGCCCTCCTGCAGCTTATACTGCATTTCCATAGTACAATACTTAGCCTTTTCCTTGCCGACTAATTTACCAGCATAGCTATTTTGTAAATTTTTCAACATATCCTTATTGGTAAAAATAGTTTTTACCAAGACATTGACAGTGTTAGTATCTACTTGTCCGTCTTTATCATAAGCAAAACCAAGAGAATCCATATCATAGGCGTAAACACCTAAATCATTTTCCAAAATAACAGACCATCTAGCCGCCTCAATTTCCTCAGCAGTAGGTTTGGGCATCATGCTAGCCTCCCAGTTCATAGGGCTGTCCACAACTACAGCTTTCTGAGCCTGAGCTACGTTCAGCCAGCTGGTTAAACCGATTACACAAGCTAAAAGCAAATTTTTAAACATAGCTTTCTCCTTATTCTTCTCATTGAATATTTGCATAGTACCTATTTCAGGGCAAGTCCTTCCCACCCCACTATCAGGTAAAATTATAAACCATATACTAAGCCTATTGTCAAGTTGTCTATCTTAAAGCATCTTTAGTCCACATATGCCAAAATAGTCCCTTTAAATATATTACTTTATCTCTTTGAAGTCAATAACAGAATCCGCTTTACTTATTTGGCAAAATAAAATGACCATGGACAAATAATATTAGTCCATGGTCACAATACATTTATAAGCTTTAGCTAAAGCTTAATCCTGCAAAGCCTTCCAGGCATCCTCTGCTCTTTCAACAAAGATTTTTTGAACAGCTTCGTTTTCGCCTAGACCCTGTAATTTTACATCTACACGGAAGCCCTCTCTCTGTAAAGCACTCTTGAAGGAATCCTCTTCATCGCCAGCCATATCATTGCTTGCATGGTCACCAGCTACCATCATCAGGGGCATCATTACCACATTTTTAACCTTTTTAGCATGTAATTGTGCAATTACTTCATCAATAGTAGGCCAGCCCTCTACGGTAAAAATCAAAGCCTTATCGTGACCAAGAGCTTCCAGCTTAGCCTGCATTACAGAATAGTAGGCATTGGATTGGTGGGGAGTACCATGAGCCATAAGTACTACGGCATCTTTTTTACCTAATTTAGGGAATTCATTGCTAACAGCAGTCATTACCTCGCTGACATCATCATCACGGCCCTCCTGGCCTTGCCAGAACATTAACGGAGTGCCCATGGTTACCTTTTTAAAATGATCCTTGTATTGGTTATAAACTGCTTTCTTATAGGAGTATTCAATACCAGGAATAACATCCAGAGTAGTCATTGCTACACGGGTATAGCCCTCTGCTTTCAGCTGCTCCAAAGCCTGCTCCGGAGTGGGAATAGTGAGACCCTCATTAGCTTTGACACGATCAATGATAATGTGGGAGGTAAAAGCTACAACAACCTTAGTATCAGGATGTAAGGCTTTAATGGCATTAACAGTAGCATCGATATTTTTAGCACGAGTTTCGGGGAAAGTAGTACCAAAGCTCATTACCAAAATTGCATCCTTGTTAGGTAAATTTTGTAAAGCTGCAGTTTCATGAGACAAAATACCGATTTGAGAAGCTTCCATTAAAGCTGCAGTTGGAGTCTTAACCTCATCACTCAGTTGGAAGGAAGATGCTTGAGTCATTGCACTAAAGCCACATACTGCAGTGCATACAGTAGCCATCGCCAAAACTTTTCTTAAATTTCTGTTCATAAAAAACACCCCTTAATTATATTACTTAAGCATTTTTCTTAGAGAAAGACACTTACAAAGAAGCAACTATATACCTACTATACTGTTCATGCTGGTTAAAATCAGAAATTATACCTCATACCCACGATAAAATTAAAGGGAGTAGCGTAATGTTCGCTGGAGGAAGAATAATACACTGTATCCTTGCGGTCCAAAATATTATTGAAGTTTGCAAAAATACTCAAATCCTCCTGAGGTGCGTATTCCACATTTAAATTAGTCAACAAATAAGGCTTAGCGGTATAATAATCAGTCTTTGCCGGTTTAGAACCCTTTTTACTACTATTCTTAAAGGTATCACGATCGGCAACATAAGCAGCGTTAATGGCTGCTTTCCATTTATCCAATCTATAGGTTAAGCATGCTTTGACCTCAAAGCGGCTGCCATCATCCTGCCAGCCAAAATTATAGCCATTTTTATCAATTTCTTCAGTTTGCGGATTACCATAGGAGGTTGATAAATTATAGCCCAAGCCCTTTTCCGGCAGCTTAGCATATTCAATTTCTATGCCAGTGTTGCGGATATTTTCATTCTTATAGCTGAACACATGGGTTCTGCTATCAACATTGGCGCTGATATTATCATCAATACGATAGTTGAAAACAGCCACACGCAAGGATTGTTCCTGATCGATATTCTTTTTCCAGCCTAATTCATAGTGCATACCCTTTTGGGGCTTTAATTCCTTAGCACTATTACCGTTTGCATCCGTCTTATAAATTTGGTACAGGGCCGGCATCTTAAAGGATTGACCAACGCTGGCATAAAGGCTCTGCTTATCACCTATTTTGTGAATAAATTGAGCCTGTCCACTGAAATTATGGAAATTGTCACCATTGGGAGCAGCGGCAGTCCAGCTTCGACGCGCTGAAAGAATCAGGCTATCAGTAGTATTAAGCTGACTATCCCACTGAGCATAAAGGGAATAATTATTGCGACTTCTGTTGCCACCAGTAGAACTGGGCAACAGTCCACCATCTAGATTTCCATCCTCGTCGTATTTTTGATTTAATTCAGTAGATTTATAATTTTCCTTCTGGTAGCTTGCGCCGACCAAAAGGGTTGCATTATCAAGCTGATAGGTATTTTGGATATCCAGGCCATAGTTTCTGGAGGTTTCATCCTCATCACTTAAAAAATCTCCACTATCCAATACCCATGCATTTTTCTCTCTTTCACGGTCCACACAGTACGCAGTAGCTTTAAAATTATCCTTTTGGTAATGGAGCTGTATGTTATTGCGGTCCACGTCCTGCTGGGTATCATTAGCAGGGCTCCATCCTTTCATGCTTTTTTGGCCGATAGTGCTGATGTAGTCATATTTAGACTCATTGTGGGAAGCATTGAGAGATAAATTATCATCAAATTTATAAGTTAAATCAAAATTATGATTTTCTGGTCCTCGCCAATCCTTAAAATAAGCAGCTAATTTTCTGTCCCAGCCGACATTATCAACATAACCCCATTTGGAATAGCTATAGCTGAAGCCTAATTTATCAGCCTGTACGGAAGCAGCATACTCTCGACGGTCGTAATTGCCTACTGCCACCTTCACATAATTAGACTTGTCCGCCTTAGTAATAATATTAATAACACCACCGGTAGCATCACTACCATAGAGAACGGAGCCACCACCACGGACAATTTCTACTCTTTCTACATTTTCCAAAGGAATGTCATTTAAATCGTAGGTACCACGGATATTAAGCGGTACACCATTTAACAGAATCAAAGTACCATTAACATTGCCACGTATTGAAATCTTGCTGGCCATATTTCCCATGGAAGAACCACCAGTACCATATTGTAAAACATTCAGGCCGGTACCATACTGCAGGGCCTCATATAAATTACTAGCACCCGTAGCCTGTAGCTTCTGTTGATCAAAAATCTGAGTGGAAACTGCTACATCCAAATCAGGTTTTTCATACCTAGTCGCCGTAACCACCACCGTATCCAAGGTAAATTCTTGTAAACCAACGGCCTCCACTGCTGGAACAGCTACTACCAAGGAACCGCAAAGTAACGCTCCCATCAACATCCCTCTGCTTACTTGCAAATCCATCATCAACTCTCCTTTTTATTATTTTTGACTACGTCTGACACATATAGCCTTCCGGCTGGAAGAAAAGCTTACATGCTTTTTTCAATTTTTTAGTTTAGTTTTTTAGCCTTATTCAAACTTCATCATGCTTAGTAGTCTATTCCATATACTAGGTATATTGTCAAGATTAGTACGAATATTTTAATTATATTCCCATCATTTTTCTTGATATTTTGAATTAACAATAGTAATTTTTATGGTACTATACCTTTCCCTTTGGTAATAAAAAATCAAAGATCCCTCGGCTACTACAGCCTGCCTGGTAGCTTCCCTGGGTAGACCCAGCTCCATGTTTACCTGCATAGCACGGCTGCGCCCCAGTCTTGTAAGAACCTGATCCGGTTTTAACTCGCACCAGCCCCCCTTCTTCTTACTACCCTGACTAAGATAATAGTTATCGAAGCCCTCCACAGAACAGGTCAATGGCAGTTCTTCCTTCGTACTACAGGAAAAATGCAGAGAAAGGACCTCCGGCTGTAGCCAAGCTTTAATAAAGCCCTGGTCTGCCAGATCAAAAACTTTAGCTTCAGTCTGTTGATACCTTAGCTGGCAGATATTAAAACTTGTATCTCCGCTAAAATTGCTTCTTAGAAAAGCTAACAAGCCTAGGAAAAATAAACCACAGAGAAAATAAAATATTTTTTTACACAAATTATTTCTCATTACCTACTCCTTAAGCAATATTTTTGATACAACATTTTTCCCATCAGGAAAATTAACATGAAAACACCTGGTGTACAACTAAAATTGCATTGTCCACAGCTGCCGGTACACCCACCACTACCTATACTGGCCATGGGTAAGCCCATAGCTATACCAAAATGAATGATTTTACTTTTCATACTGCTTCCTCCCATAGAAAATAGCCCTGGTAGGACAATGGGGCAGACATTCTCTACAACCAATACATTGATGAGGATTAATTACTGCCTTTTTATTTACCACAGTAATCGCCGCCATGGGACAATGCTGTGCACAACGATTACAGCCCACACAGCGTTTTTCCTGCAGTCTGATACGATAGGTCCAAGGTAAAAAACCAGTCAGGCAGGAAAGCAGGTTTTGCAGAACACCTACAGGACAAAGGAATAGACAAAACCCTCTGCCACCCTTGGTAAAAAATCCAAACACAAGCAGCCATAAAAAAAGAGTTAGCCACAGACTGGAAGTAAAAGAGACCAGATATCCCCAGAAAATGTAATTGACCAATAAATCAAAAACATAGAAATTACAATATGCACAGGCAACTGCCGTACCAAAGAAAGACATAACAACATAGGCTGCCAGCATTCCGTAACGCATAGCTGTAATATCTACATACTTTTGCCAATGCACCTGGTATTTTTTCGGTATCAGACGACTTAAATATTCGGTAACGGCGCCTGTAGGGCACAGAATTCCACAATAAATGGGCCCCAAAAATATAGTAGATAACAGCAGCAGTATAAAACCTACTATGAATATCGGTCCAAAAAGCGGCAGTAGACCATCCAACAAATGCTCTATCTGAATGCGCAGACAAAAACTATGTATGCTTAAATCATCCCAACGGCCAAAGCTGACATAATAAATCACTTTTTGAAAATAGGCAAAGGGACTATAAAAAAGAAGAAAGCCTAAAAGATAGCCCCACCATCGTTGTGCTAAATATTTCATATCCAACCTACCTAAAAAAATTACAAGCCAGGAAAATCCCAGCTTGTTTTATTAATAGTCCAACACTATCGTTTTTTCTGAATAGCCAAGCTAGTCCATCTCAGCCAAGGCCTTAAGAGCATGGTTAACAAACAAGGCCTGAATAACCTTTTTCCTGCCCAGTCCCTCCAGATGGAGCTCTGTAGCAATGCCCAAGCACTCAATCTGTTTTTGCCAGCTGTCCGCAGCTTCACCACACATATCATTAAAAGCATGGTCCCCTGCGACTACCATGAAGGGCCATAAATGTACTTTCCGATAGCCTCTCTCCTGAAGCAGTCCCAGTACAGCTTGAAAATTAGGACTATCCTCTTCCTCAACTACACCAATAATCACCGGCAGCTCCAGGTTATCAAAATACTTTTGTAAATTATTATAGGTACAACCAAAGGAGTCATTATTATTACGCGGACTTCCGTGTCCCATCAAAACAACACCCTCATCCTTTGCCAGACGGGGCAAAATAGAATTAACAGCAGCTGCTATCAGCTTATAATCTTCCGCTATGGTCAGTAACGGCTTGCCGATTACTAGCTTAGAAAAATTATCCTGATATTTTTGTAAGGTTAAAATTTTCTGTTCAAATTCCTCTCCGTGTAAAATATGCGTGGGCTGCACAATAACATCTTCATAGCCCGCAGCTACTAGCTTATCCATAACCTCTATAGGACTAAAAATGGTTATACCCCTACCTGCCAGGATTTTACGAATGATACTGGAGGTAAAAGCCTGAAACAAATCATAATTGGGAAAAGCTTCCGCCAAGGCCTGCTCAACACCGCCAATTTCCTGTTCACGTGCAACTGCAAAGGTAGACCCAAAGCTGATTACAACTAGAGCTCGTTTATTATTCATAAGCTATCTCCACCATTTCTAACTATTACTGACAAATCTGATTCAAAAGTTTATTTTCTTTAGCAATTTTTTCTGCATCCACCTTAGTAGAAATTTCAATGCTTTCCGTTACCGGATTTTTTACTACCTTAATTTTTGCATGATAAGCCCTGCTCAATAAGTCCTCTGTAAAAACTTTTTCAGGAGCATCATCCGCTAAAATTTTTTGTTCACCTAAAAGCAGAATTCTATTACAGTACTTAGCCGCAAAATTCAGCTCATGAACTACCATTAAAATAGTTTTTCCCATGCTGACCAGCTGCTTAGCAAAGCGGAAAAGTTCTTCCTGATAGACCATATCCAGACCAGTAGTCGGCTCATCCAAAAAAAGAATCGGTGTTTGCTGAGCCAAAACCTTAGCCCATAGGATTCTCTGCTTCTGACCACCGCTGACCTCAGTCAGAGGACGGTCTGCCAAATCCAGGGTACCAGTATAATCCATGCAGGCCAGAGCCAGTTTTTCATCATCCTCGGTTTCGCTTTCCCACCATTTCATAAAGGGATATCTACCGGCAAGGACTACATCGCGTCCGGTATAGCCAAAGCCCAGCTCCACCTGCTGCTGCAGATAGGCAATACTTCTGGCCAACTCCTTATCCTCGTATTCCTCTAAGGGCCTGTTAAAATACAGAACCTCACCACTCTGCTTAGGTAATAAACCACGGATGGTTTTTAAAAGCGTACTCTTACCAGCACCATTACAACCTACAATGCCGACTAGGTCGCCTTTATAAATCTTAGTGTTGACATCACCGATAACCTTTTTAGGGCCATAACCAATGGACAATTTTTTTAACTCAATAACAGCTTCTGACATTTTCTCTTCTCCATTACTACAAGCTACGCCTTATCCTGCCCAGCTCATTATCTTTCCTTAACCTTTACAAAGATAAATACTGCTCTACTAGCGGATAACCCTAGAAAAAAGGAGGTAGGGGCCTATAATAAGCCCTTACCTCTACAAATACTATTTCATACAGGCATCCCTTGGTAATCCCAGCTTCTCGGCCACATCGGGCCACTTTAATTGACGAGTTTTCATATTTAAAATATCTAATAAAGGAACATCACAATGACTGGCAATGTAGCGGGCCCGCTTCACCTGATGGGAAGCAAAGCCCAAGCGCAGGTATGCTTTCGTCAGCTCCGGCTCCAGACCAGCAACCCTATGCAGACGCTCTGCTTTATAAGCCAACTCCCTTTCATATAACCTTTCAGGAGTTAAACCAAGTAAAAATCTTACTCTAGTCCAGACATACTTTTCCCGCAAAGCCGCTACCTTTTCCAAGGACACTTGTGCATAATGAGCATATTTACACAACGTCCGTAAATCATTAGGACTAATTCCTTTATCTAAATACCTTGCAAGTACTACTTTATCATAATTAAAGTTAGTATGTAAAGTAGTAATTAGCTTTTCCTGGTCCGTAGGCCGGGAAACAGTTTCCTTAGCCACTGAAGCACACATATGTAAACACCTTAGCAAATTAATATGAGTAATCTTTCATCATTCAGCCGTCAACCTAGAAGCTTCTGGTATACATCAATCTCCAATTGAAGGGCAGGTCCAGATTACCATATTTATTAGAGTAATTATCATGGTCCAAAAGGTTATTCAGGGTTAGAGTTAAATTATCATTTTTTGTAAGGTCGTAGGAGGTATTCCAGGTCAGACGACTTCTAACAGGGATGGTACGTCCCTTGTATTCCTCACGATCACCTAAATATTTAAAGGAAAGAGTACTTCTCAGCTTATCAGCTGCATAGGTTACGGAAGCTGCACCGTCCAATTTCCCGGCATCCTGTACCCAACCGACGTTTTTGGTAGGATCCTTAATTTCAGGATTGCCGTAGCCCAAAGCTAAGCTATAGGACCAGTTATCATCCACTATCTGAGAATATTCCACTTCAACACCGGTATTTTTAAATTCACCCTTGTTGATGGCATATTGTTCACCAGTATCTTTATCCTTATCGGACCAGCCTAATTTATTATCAAAATCCATATGGTAAATGGACAACTTTATACTCTTATTTTCAAAAACCTTTTTGAAGCCGGTTTCATAGGTCCAACCTTCTTCTGGGTCCAGTTCGCGGTGAGCTCCCTTCTTACCGAAATAGGCATCTACTGTCGGCATCTGGAAGGCCTTACCGATATTAACAAACCAGGAAGTGTCCCCATCAATCTTATATAGGGTTTGGAACTGGGGATTGACAATGTTCTGATCATCATAGGGATCATTGATGAATTCACCGCGGAGTCCTAAAGTTGCACTAAATTTATCGTTAAAAACATTTTCATAGGACAGATAAAGAGAACTGCTGCTACGATGTGCCTTATTAGCATCGTTAACCTTATTCTCATAATCTTCCCTCTTAAAGCTGTAACCGGCAATTAAGGTATTATCACCTAATTCCCATTTCTTTTGCACGTCGGCAATATAACTGGATAAATCAGCAGAGGAGCTTACCGGCTTATCAGCAACAAAATCAAAACCATCAACCTGACGGTAATTATATCCGATAACCCCCTTCAAACCATGCTCTGCATCATCGTAGTGGAGGCCGGTAATTACCTTTTCATTGTCATAAACGTAATCGTATTTTTTAGAGATATCACCATTCTTTTTATATTTGGTACCACCTCTAGTAATATCACCATTTTCATACATGATATTAAAGCCTAATTTATCACTCAACTGAGCGGCCAGGGCAGCACGATCGGTTTGTCCCTTACCAACCCACCAGTCAGTATCAGAACCGGCAGGATAGTCATTGGAATGCGAGATATTATCGGAGTATTCCTTGCCCACACTCAAAATCAGCTTTTCATTAGCATAAGTCATGCCCCAATCCTTGTAATAATTACCAACGGTACCTTTGACCTTGAATTTCTCTTCGCCTGCAGGTCTCTTAGTAATAATATTAATAACGCCGCCCATGGCTTCACTGCCATAAAGGGTACCAGCTGCACCCTTGATTATTTCAATTTTTTGTACCATATCAATGGGAATACCGGAAAGGGAGTTATAATTTTTCAGGTTCATGGGAATGCCATCCACCATGACCAGAGTACCACGATCATAACCACGAATGACAGTTCTACCAGAGCTAAAGCCATAATCCTGACCTGCATCACCATAACCGGTGCTGGTTAAGCCTACCTGATGCTCAATAGCATCAAAAACATTCTTATAGCCGGCGTCCTTAATCTGCTGTGCGTCTATAACCTTAGTAGTTGCCGGAACATCGATATCCCTTTTTTCTGTTCTTTGAGCAGTAACAACCATGGGGTCTAAGACAAATTCCTGCATACCTGCTGCACTAACAGTACCTTCTACACAAGTCAATCCACCTAAAAGCAAGGCCGTCATTAAACAAGCTTTAGAAACAACTTTCTTCATCCGAAATCTCTCCTTTAAAAAGCAAATAATTTATTTAGTCCGAAACCAATTTATTGTCCATTGGTTTCGATAACTGAATCTTTTTTAACAGCTTTTCCGACATCCGTCCCCATTATTTCTCTATCTGACGGACGATGTGCAAAATCTGCTCCTTGCTCAATTTCTGCAAGCTATAGTAGCTTGCACCCATGGCCTGAGCAATTTTTTTCGCTATTCCTAATTTTATAAAATCACTTTCCGTATCAATAACCACGGAGGTAATTGCAGCCCTCCTAAGCCGCTCCGCCATTTTCACAGCCGCAGCTACAGGGTCGCCACCATCGGCTTCTACTGCATTAGCCCTACCATCAGTAACTAAAACCAAAATCGGCTCCATCTCACTGTCCTGTTTATTCATTCTGGTTAATAGCTGCAGAGAAACTGCTAAGGCGTCTGCCAGTGGTGTTTTACCACCGGTAGACATCTCAGCCAGACATTTTTGCGCCAGGTCAACGCTGCGGGTAATGGGTAGTAACACCTCGGCCCGGTCACGCCGAAAGGCCAGCATTCCTACCCGGTCACGCTTCTGATAGGCATCCTGCAGCATATAAAAGATTGCTCCCTTAACTGCACCCATACGTTTCCTGGCACCCATGGAACCACTGGCATCCACAGCAAAGAGAAAGGTATTCCCAATACGCTTTTCTCTAACCTTCTGTCTTAAATCATCCTTGTGGATATTCAAAGCACAATCGTTAGCTACCCGCAATACCTGGTAAGGAGCAGCAGCACGAATAGTTGCGTCAAAGGCTAAATCCTCTACCTTACCCTTAGGCAATTCAGCCCTAACATAGCGCCCCTGCTTTAAATCCGTCCTGGTGATGCTACGCTTACCGCTTCCACGCCGCTTAAGATTATTTTTACCCATCTCCACGACGATTTTTGGAAGAACAAATTTTCTATCAATTGCCGCCAACTCCTCCTCAGGAGCTGTCTGCTGCTTATCGGGCTCCTGCTGGGGCTGGATATCGTTGTCCCCATCCTGCTGTCCCTCCGCATCCGGTGGAGCATCCTCTGTATCTGGTGATTGGGGCGGTGTTACGTGCTCAGCACTGTCGGCGGAGTCGTTATCCTGTTCCTCCTTCACTTCAGAATCAGTATCTTCCTCCTGTTCCTGGTTGGGGTTATTTTCTTCCTGCTCCGGCGGAATACGCATCCGGTGGGGCAGCACATAAACAGCAGCTCTATCCATATCCTGCGGAAGCAGGTAATTACGACCAGCAAGAGCGGCAAGAGCCCTGGCTGTTTCTAACAGATAAAGCTCTGCCCGATGACCGGCACAAAAAGCCTGAGCACACATCTGGGCCGCCAGTTTAATCATGGCTGCCGTAAATTCAATAGTCGGTAAAAGCTTTCTGGCCTGAGCTATTTTGAGTGCCAGAGCGGCATTAGCCTGAGCATAGACAGCCTGAAAATGCTCCATATCCCGGCTAAAGGCTATATTCCTTTTAATAATTTCTACTCGCTGCTCCAGCCGTTCTTCATTTTGTACATCCACATACATGCCAAAACGATCAAGAATTGGCTGGGACAGAGTTCCCTCCTCTGGATTCATGGTGGCCAGCACAGTATACTGCACCGCCTGCTCATAGGAAATACCATCCCTTTCCACATGGTTAAAGCCGGCTTCATTAGTATCCAGAACTGCCAACAGCAGCTCCTGACGCAATAGATTAGCTTCATCAATGTATATAAATTGACCATCGGCACGGTTCATAATACCGAGAAGGAATTTCCGTTCACCCTTACTTACGGCCTGTTCAATATCTATACTGCCAAAAAGCATGTCCTCAGTGACATTTAACGGCAGATTGATAATCTCCTGGTTAGGAAGCAGAGCCTGGGCGGAACGGACCAGGGTTGTTTTTGCGGTGCCCTTACGGCCACCAATTAACAAGCCGCCTACCTGGGGATTGACCAAAGCTGCTAAAACAGCCTGCTTAACCTCTTCCTGACCAACAATAGCCGCGAAGGGATATATGGCCTGCTTAAACATTTAACCTTCCTCCATAGCCCTTTAAGCTAAAAAGCTTTCCACTTTACTCCAATCCAACTGGCCTTCCTCAAAGGGACGTCTACGCATACGGTGGGGCAGCACTAGCCTAGCAGCCCCCTTTACATCCTCCAGCTCTACCTGCTGGCGTCCATTAAAAGCCGCCAGAGTCAAGGCTGTCTTAATAACAGTAATATCGGCACGATGTCCATCCACACCCAATTCAATAGATAAGCGGGCAACCTTAGCTAACAGGTCATCAGCAATAGTTACCTGGGCTAAAAGACTACGAGCCTGCATAATACGAGCCGCTAATTTTTCCTGTTCATCCTTATAGGAGGCAATGAAAGCATCTGCATCAGCCTCATAAGCCAGTCTGCGTTTAATAACTTCTACACGCTGCTCGGGCTCATGTTCACCGACAACGACCACTGAAAGTCCAAAACGGTCTAATAATTGAGGACGGATATCACCCTCCTCAGGATTCATAGTACCAACCAGGACAAAACGGGCCGGATGGGAATAGGACACGCCCTCGCGTTCCACTGTATTGATACCCATGGCCGCAGCATCCAGCAGCACATCCACCACATGGTCATCCAACAAATTTATCTCATCCACATATAAAATATTACGATTGGCCTGAGCTAAAATACCAGCTTCAAATTTTTTTTCACCATGCTTAATAGCATGCTCAATATCCAAGGTACCAACTACACGATCCTCAGTAGCGCTGACTGGTAACTCTACCACGCGCATTTTGGCTTTCTCTATGGTAAAAGGCGTACCAGACGCATAAATTTGTGCACAAGAATCGCACAAAAGATGAGGTTCATGAGGATTACAATTGAATTTGCAACCATGGACAACGTCCATCTGTGGTAACAGCTCGGCCAATGCGCGAACTGCAGTTGATTTAGCAGTACCCTTTTCACCTTTAATTAACACTCCTCCCAGAGCCGGATTGATAATATTTAATATCAAGGCTAATTTCATATCATTCTGCCCAACAATAGCAGTAAATGGGTAGACAGCTGTTCTTTTCACTTATCTTTCTCTCCATTTCTATTTGCTGTGATTTTTATCACAATCCATATCTGTTATTATAAACTATATATCAACTACACCCTCAACAGATAAAAGAAAATATTTCTTATTTATTTAAATTTGCATTAAGAATCGATACTTTTTGCATAGCACATTCACTTTTATAAGCCATACTAAAAGGAGCTGCAAACCAACGGGCATAGCAGCCGCCACCGCAAAGCCTAAACTGCTCACAGGCGGTACAGGAAGACATAGCTGTGGCAATTTTTCCCCGTACCTTATCTACTAAAGCCGGCTCCGGTCCCTGGGCTACATTCCCCAGATAAAACTCAGGCCATCCTACCAGAGAGGAGCAGGCATAGATAGCTCCACCGGCATCCACAAAGGCTGCCTCCCCATTCATAGCATAGCAATGACCAAAGGCAGCGCTACAGCCCTTGGCAAGATTTTCCACCCGCTGTTGTTGGGTAATGAGCAGACGATAGCCAAAAAATCGGCTTAAAGCCCTATTTCTCTCATACACGGCTTCCATCGCACTTGCCATAGCCTCCTCAGAGGGCGGTACCATTCCCGCACCCCTACCCTGTCCCCGCAATATATCAAAGCCTATTTTACGAACATTACCCAGGAAATAAGCCATATCTACAATATCTGCCAACGTAGCTACATTTTCAGCAGTTACCACACAGGTTAAGCCGCAGCTGATATTCTGCTCCTTTAAAATTTCCAAACCCTGAAGAATATATTTGGTTGCTCCCTCACCAGTTTTCGTCAGTCGCAGCTGATCGTTAATTTTAGGCTTGCCATCCAGGCTGACTCCTATCCCCACCCGATGCTGTTTAAGGAAAAGAACCCGCTCCTCATTTATAAGGGAGGCGTTAGTCTGAACCTGCATCAATGCAGGCAGCTGCTGCTCCTTCACGTATTTTACCACTGCTTGCAAGCAGGAAAAATTTAAAAGCGGCTCGCCACCGGTAAACTGGATAACAAATCCTTCACCGGCAGCTGCCGCCATTTTTACCGCCTGTAAAGCAGTAGCAATACTCATCTTTTCCCCTGCATGTTCTGCAGCATAGCAGTAGCGGCAGGCAAAGTTACATTGACCGGTTAAGCTAAGCCCTAGCATCTTAATTCTAGGAATTTTCATCGCTCCGTTCCTCAATTTCTCCTTCTATAGACAAATATATTTTCTGTAATTCTAATTTTGTTTCTTCCTGTGCCTTCCATAAGCCACGCTGGTCGGCCTCCAAAAGTACCTCTGCCATACGCTGAAGGGCCCAGGGATTAACATCACGCAGCCAGTCCTGGACCTTAGGATCGAAGGTATATTTCTTCGCATATTCCTCGTACATCCAATCCTCCAGCACATCACTGGTAGCGTCCCACTGATAGCTGTGAGCTACCATATTAGCCAGGTCAGCTGCCCCCTTATAGCCGTGCTTCATCATGCCCTCAATAAATTTAGGATTGATGCATTCACTTCTAAAAAGGCGTTTAGCCTGCTCCTGCAGGCTTCTGACCTGTACCTTATTTCTATCCGCCGTATCCCCACAATAGGAACGAGGCGCAGAGCCCTTAATGCTTCGCACGGCCGCAATCATGCCACCATGATAGGCATTAAAGTCATCACTACTCAACATATTAGTTTCATGATTATCCTCATTCTTGATGGTAACGTCCATAACGCCTAAACGCTTTCTAAATTGCTGTGGCAAAAATTTACCTTTAAATTTACCACCATAGGCATGAGCTCCCCAACGGACAAAGACATCGGCAATATCATCAATGGTTTCCCAATTTTTAGCTTCCAAAAGGTTGGAAACACCAGCACCATAAACGCCCTGCTCATCGCCAAAAATTCTAAAGGCAGCCTGACGCCATGCATCCTCCCGGCTTAAGCCCTGCTCCTCCAGCTCCCTACTGTCTTCCACAATGTGCTTACGCACATAGTTCATATCCAAGGGCTCATCAGCTAAGCCTGCAACCTTCAATACTGCATTATCCAATAGGTTCACAATGGAAGGCATAGTATCCCTAAAAAGACCGCTAATTCTGGCAGTAACATCAATACGGGGTCGTTTTAGTTCGGCTAAGGGAATAACCTCCACGTCCTTGACTCTTAAGCTGCCACTTTGATATAGGGGTTTGAGACCCAAAAGATATAAAAATTCAGCCACGCACTGACCATGACTCCGCATATTGGCCCCGGACCAGAGAACGATGCCCACATTTTCCGGATAACGCCCCTCATCCATAATGAATTGTTCAATCATCCTGTCACCCAAAGCCTGCCCCAACTCCCAGGCCGCAGGTGTAGGCAGGGTACGAGGGTCCACACCATAAAAATTACGTCCCGTAGGTAGTAAATCAGCACCACCACTGGTAGGAGAACCGGAAGGTCCGGGTTCCACATAACCGGCACTAAGGCCACGCAGTACGTTAGTCTGCTCCTGTGCAGTTAGGCAAAGGTTGGGATAAAGAGTTTCACAGATATAGCTGCAGATTTTTCTGAGGGACTCCTGGACGGTCTGGTCAGCTCTTTGCACCCAGGGCAGCTGCAGCACCGTAGCCACAGCTTCCGAGGTAAAATTCCCCTCCTGTAACAGAGTGATAATAGTATGACTCTGCTCAGTAATTCTATCCAACAGCTTAGCATAGGTTATCTGAAGAGGAGTATAAACCTTAGTGCTATTTTCCAACAGCTGGTAGTATTCCAGGCCATAATATCCACATAGGACCTGATTCAGGCTGGGTACAGAACCATTTTCTAATCTGGTCAGAATCCATAAATATTCTGTCAAGCCCTCTGCTTCCGGTACCTGACCTAAAATATGTAGACCAGTATGAACTTCCATATTTTTTAAATCAGTAATATAGTTATGTAAATTACTAATATATTCATCAAAGGGCTGTTCCAGATCGTAAGAAACTTCCTCCTGCAAATTAGCAGCCTCCACCTTTTCCAGAACCAGCTGTTCCAAGCGGTCCAGCTGCTCCGGCTGGGAATTTCTAAAATCCAGATACTCGTCCATTACCTTCTCCAGCTCTTCCAGCTCATCATAAACACCGGCCTGTGCCTGAGGAGCAGGTAAATGCTCAATAATGCAGGCTGCACCCCTGCGCTTAGCCTGAATTCCCTCCCCTGTAATGGTCATGTTGTAGGGATAAATATTGGGCAGGTCACCTAAAGCCAAATCAGGATAGCAGCCGTTACTAAGGCCGGCATTCTTACCTGGTAGCCATTCCAAGCTACCATGAGTACCAATATGGGCCACAGCATCTGCCTGCCAAATGTCCCTTATCCACTGGTAAAAGGCCAGATAGTGATGCGTTGGTGCACAATAAGGAGAATGATAAATTTTACTAGGATCATCACCAAAGCCTCGAGGAGCCTGAACCGTAATAAAAACATTACCGTTCATTGTACCGGGCACGAGAAGGGAGCCGTCAAACTCCATAACATCCCCCGGCGCCCTGCCCCAGTCCTTTGTCAACTGTTCCTGTACCTTCTGAGGCATGGTATTGAAAAATTTTAAATATTCCTCTTTGGTTACCTTAGCAGCCCGAGCAATCTGTTTTTCACTCAAAAGCTCCTTATCATTAGTCGCATTTGCTGTTAACTCTTCAATAAATTCTTTAGTGTCCACAGGAAGATGATCTATTTTATAGCCCTGTGCCTGCATCCTCGCCAATAAACACCTTACACTTTCAATACTGTCTAGACCAAAAGCACTGCCGATATTAGAATTACGGGGCGGATAGTTATGGAAAATAATAGCAATCTTCTTTTCACTATTGGGCTTACGTTTTAAATTAGCCCATTTTTTGGCCTTGCTCACCATACGTCCTATCCGTTCAGCGATGGGCAGATAACGGATATCACCATTATCAAAAAGCTTTTTAGAAGCTACAGGTACACCGTGAATAACTCCATCAAATTCCGGTAAGGAAACGCTGATGGATACCTCCATAGCATTCATGCCTTCAAAGCTCTTTTCCCAATCCTCATAGGTACTCATGATGGTGTACACCTCTAACAGGGGTACGTCGTAACGCTTCAGGGAGGCTAGGCTAAGAGAGCCAGAACTGGTTGAAGAAAATTTAATAGCATTAAGTAAGACATCCACCTTAGTCGCTTCACTATGGAAGAAAAATTTATCACAAACCTGGCTCAGGCTGGGAATACCCATTTCCTCCACTGGTTGTCCATTGGTAAAAACACTGATAATATTCATGCCCTGGGCTTCCGCCTCTTCAATCAGAGCTGCCTGGTAGGTTAAATCTCCCCAGACCCATTCGTCACGATAAAAAAGTAGCCCTACTGTAGGACGACCCGGCACACAAAAATCTGCAAAATATTCCTCTACATCCGTGTATACCTTCTGCGCGCGAGGATGATAGATTCCACACCAATGCAAGCTTTGAGGAGCTGGAGCCGTAATGGATCGGCCGGAAAGCAGCTGATCCATATACTGCCACAAATTGTAATAATTCTCTTCACCGCCGTATATGGCATAATCACGTAGCAGGATAATTTGTTCCGGCTGTAACTCATTTGTCAGCTCATTAACATCACTACCTGCTGCATCAATATAAAATTTCTTATGTAGCAGCTTTAAATAATCTACTGCCTTCCTCAAAAAGGGAGTATCCAGCCCTGTCCCCATCCATTTTAGATAAACCAGGTCCACAGCTTGTAAGCGTTCCTGCCAAGTACCGTCCCAGACGGTTTCCTCCGTAATCCACTGGCAGGCATCAGTAGCGGGCAGCTTACCCTCCTGCTGCAGCTGCTCCAAAGCCTGCTGCATCATTCCCAGGGAACGGATGACATTGGTCATAAACAAAATTCTACTCATTTCCTCACCCTTCCTCAGCTCTCAGTCTCTGCTAATTAAAAGAAATTCTTCTGCATTCTACGCAATAAGTAGAGAAAATACGGAGTACCCAATAAAGCCGTCATGATACCTACTCTAACCTCTGCGGGAGGCATCAGTACCTTACCCAGAGAATCGCAAAGCACCAGGAACATCGCACCGCCTAAGGCACTAGCCGGCAAAAGCATACGGTGGTCAGGACCAAAGAGCATCCGCATCATATGGGGAATAACCAAACCGACAAAGCCAATGCTGCCACTGACGCAGACGGAGGTAGCAGTAGTCATTGCCGCTACAAAAAGCAGGCTCATACGATAGGTTGTAACAGGCATACCTACGGCCTTAGCTTCAGTTTCGCCCAAAGCCAGAATATTTAAATGGCGAGCCAAAAGCAGCATAATGAAAATACCGATGAGTACAGGACCAATTGCAATGTAGACATGCTCCCAACGACGGTAGTCCAGACCACCCACCATCCAGAATAAATACTGCTGTAATTTCTGTTCATTCATAAAAGTCAGTATACCGGAGGTAATTGCTCCCAAAAGCATACCTACGGCCACACCGGAAAGCAGCAGGGGCATAACGGGTACTTTACCATTGCGCATAGCCAGGAAAACAGTCAGACCCACGGCACAAAGACTACCACAGAAGGCAAAGGCCGGCATAGCAAACATATTGGCATTAGCTGCACCAAGAGCAATGGAAAGTACTGCACCTGTAGCCGCACCGGAGGATACGCCAATCAAACCAGGGTCAGCCAGGGGATTGCTGAAAATACCCTGCATAACAGCACCGGAAATACCGAGGGCTGCACCAACCAGCACTCCCACCAGCATACGGGGCACACGAATATACCAGACCACAGCCATCTGCTCCTTGGAAACATGGCTGTCAAAGGGTACTGGCAAATTAAGTTTTTCAAAAATAATCGCTATCACACTACTCATGGATACATCCACCTGGCCTAACACCAGAGAACCTACCATAACTAGCAGTAAAACAACAGCTAGAGCAGCTAGGATAAGAGTTTTACTAAGTTTTTCTTTCATCATTTTTCACCTCTAAAAATATGCGGATAGACGGAACGGGCAATATTTTCAATAGCATCAATTACATGATGGCTATTAACATATCTATATTTATCATTAATAAATTTTAATTGATTTTGTTTAATGGCCGTCACATCCTTATAGGCTGGATCGTAGAGAACACTATTGTAATAACCATTCACATTATGCTTATTATCATAATTCCAGGTAGGCAACAAAAAAATATCAGGATTAATCTGTACAACCAGCTCCTTGCTAATATGATTGGTCTGCATTTCTCCAGGTAAAAGTCCAGCCCCATTAATTACATGGGACTTGGTCAGCATATCGTCCAAAAGCCCCCCCCTGCGTCCAATAGCTGACTCAAAGCCAAAAGCAACTGCTACTTTTTTCTCTTTCTCTTCCAAGCCTGCTAGTTGCTTTTGTAGTCTGCTAAGACGCGCATCCATGCCGCTTACCAGCTGCCTGCCCCGCTCCTGCTCCCCCACAGCCTGAGCAATGCCAAAAACCTTTTCCCGCATTTCTTCAAAGCTGTCCGGGCTACCTGCCTGATAAACAGGTATCTGCATATTTTCTAGAGATTTGACAAACTCCTCACTAGCAGAGGTGGAGACAAAAACTAAATCCGGCTGCAGCAGGAGGATTTTTTCTGTGTTCTCATCCATCCTACAGCCCACTATCCGAGCTTGTTCCTTCGTGATGAAGGTAATCCCTTCATCCCCAGCCCAACGGCTATAGGCTACTATTCTTTTACTATCCACTAAATCTGTTAAAATCTCATCCGTACCATAGGTCAGAGAAACAATCCTTTGGGGCTTGCCCGCCAGATTAATCTCCCTACCAGCATCATCTACCACCTGATAGCCCCCCTCACAGGAGGTGGAGCCGGGCTGTGCTTGCTGCTGGTTACAGCCGCTTAAGATAAAAAGCAGACAGAGCAGACATCCAATTACTATCTGCTTCATAAATTTATCCATTTTTCTTTTTAGTACTGATATAGGCGTTCCATATTCTTTGCAGCAGGTGAGCACTACCACGAATCCCGGCGAAGGGATAAGCAATCATCAAAGCTTCGTCACATACAGGTAGGCTGATGTTACAGCTGACATAGCTACAGTCTCCCCTGTTATCTAAAAGCGTCGTTTCATAATTACTCCCCAAAACCAGAACGTCATTCACCTGGTCCAGAACCCTGTTGATGCCTGGGCCATCACTACCAGAATAATATACCTCATCAGCCAGAGTACAATACTTATTTTCTATTTTATTTTGACATATAACGGTCATCCAGCTGGTATCCAGCCATTCACTACGTAAAGCCTGGGCCAGACAAAGAGCCGTGGTTGAGCTTGCTGAAAGTACCACATTATCAAACCAAAGAGAACCCCAGACGGAGCGCAGCTCATTGCTCCAAGCTGTCAATCTCGCTTCCGTAGCAGCAATTTCTGTTAAAACCGCCTCCAGCTGCTCACAGGGAAGTACTGCCTGAAGCTGCTCCAGCCATTTTTTTGTGCCCTGTAAACCGTAGGGCATACCTAAAACGATATAGGGCTGCTTGCATTTGTCCTGCAGATACTGTGCTGTTTTCAAGCCTAATTCTTCATTACAGACAACATTTAAGCGAGCATTGCAAATTCCCTGCAGCTCAGCAATTCGACTGCCGCCTCCCGGCACCGCATTAATAGTATAACCAGCTTTGGTCAGAATACGGCAAAGCTCCTCCCTGTCAGCACGACCATTATAGGTAAAATCGCTCAAGCCCAAAAGGTTAATTCTCCCCGGAGCTACCTGAGCCACCGGCTTGACAAACTGCTTGATAATCTTTAGACAGGCCTTACTATAGCCCTCAGCAAAGCCACCTACTAGACCACCACAATCCATAGTTCCCACTGGGCAGGGCAGGTCCAGCTTTTTGGCAATACCTGCCGTATCATCACCAATCAGACTGATGGAACAGCTGTTTTCGATAAAAAGATATTCCGGATTACTACCATAGGAAAGTAGCCTTTCTAAGGCCTTGGTAAGACATTCCTCCGTACCATAGACGATGGCATTATTATCCGGTTGGGAGCCATGAAGGCGTAAGCCCACATCGTATTCAGAATACTCCAGATATCTTAACCCATAGAAATAACACCAGATAGGCCCATTTACTAAAATTTCTGCACCAGGAATGCCGGCAGCAAAGGCTGCCGCCCCAGTTAAGGCACAGGCCTCCACTCGTTCGCAAACATTACTCCATTGCTCATTTGACATAGAAGATACCACCCCCTTGGTTTTTACTGCAAAGCGTCCGCTGAATAGCCTGCATAAAGTCCTTCTCGCCTTTAGTCCCCACCTTCGGCAGCATGGGCAGGAAGATTTGCTTGATACCAGGCTCCTGCAGCTCATGAGTACTCAAAACAATATCTGCCTCCTGTAATAAACTGCTGCCCTCCTGATAATTATAAATGGGTACATCAGTACAAGCACGGATAACTGCTTCCATTTCCAGACGGTGGACATCATCATCAAAAGTATTAAGCATAACAATACCTAGAAAATCCAGCTGTAGTCTTTCCATTGTTTCAATTACAGTAACCGGGTCAAAATACATCAACCATCTGCCTACGCAGAGAATAGCCTTTTTATTTTTAGTAAAGCTGACAAATTTTTCTACCATTTTGGCAAAATCTGCCTGTTCCTGCTCCAATACCTGCTGTGCAGCCTTCTGGCACTGGAAAAGCTCGCCCATGGCTAAAATCCATTTTTGGGTATCACTCCAACCCACAGGATAAATCTGCGGCATGTGTTTAATATGAAACTTTTCCTCCAGCTCCTGGGCAATTTCTTCAAAGCCCTCCTGCGTCTTTCCCTTACCACCTAGGATAACCATACCCTCAGCACTGGGTACCTGACGTACCTCCTCCAACGTCAAATAGCTGGGGAACTGGCTTAGCACCCTTACTCCCATACCACGTAATAACCTGGTCACCTCCGTGGCATAGTGCCCCCAGGGACCGCCATTATCGCCAAAAAGTACGGCCGTACCTGCCTGTTTAGGTAGAGGCTTCATAAATCTGGCAATTAAATTTTTTATAGTTTCAAAGTAACCACCATAGTATTCCCCATCCAGGAATCCATAGCAATTTAAGGTTATAAAGGGAATCTGATATTGAGCCTCAGCATCTGCGGCTACAGAACCCACATCATCACCAATTACTCCGGAAACACAGGAGTTAGCGATTACCACACATGGGGGATGATAGGCCTGCACCACAAAATCAATACAACGCTGCAGCTTATCCGTGCCGCCAAAAATAGACTCTTTCTCGCTTAACAGACTGGAAACCAACGGCACCGTACGTCCCTTTTCGTGATAGCCATCGCCCATACTACGAAAATGAGCATTAATATCCATCGTCGTAGCTACATGAGTACAGGACCGTGGACTATGAAAGATGACCACCACGCCCCGCATATAGGCTACAGCACGCCAGGCACCAGGCATACTGCAGCTACAGCTTTTACGGCTGTTAATAAAACGCTTGGTCTCAATTGCCATACTTAGCCACCAGCTCTTCTAACTCTTCAAAGGTCATGGGCGTGGGCACGCTAAGTTCTTCATTATGCATGATATCACGGCCCAATTGGCGATAAACCTCGGCCTGCGCACTTTCAGGAGCATATTGTAAAACAGTCTGGCGATTATTTTCTGCCTTATTCACAATTACATCACGAGGAATAAAAGCCACCAGCCTGGTATGTAAACGTTTTGCAAATTCTTCCAATAATTGTTTTTCATTAGGCGTATTACGGCTATTACCGATAATACCACCTAAACGAACACCACCACGCAGAGCAAAGCGCTTTACACCCTTAGCAATATTATTAGCTGCGTAAAGGCTCATTAATTCACCGGAGGAGACAATATAAATATCCGTAGCGTAGCCCTCACGAATGGGTACTGCAAAGCCGCCGCAAACGACATCACCCAGAACGTCATAAATAATAACGTCCTCATCATCAATAATGTCCAAAGCTTTCACCTTTTCCAGAGCTACGATAATACCGCGTCCAGCACAGCCAACACCGGGCTCCGGTCCACCTGCTTCAATACATTTAATATTATTGTAGCCCAAATGCATAATATCTTCTTTGGTAATTTCGTCCTTATCCCTTACTACGTCCAACACCGTCTGACTGCAAATTTTTCCCAACAGCAGCCTAGTGGAATCATTCTTAGGATCACAGCCAATTTGGCACACCTTTAAGCCGGCTTCACTAAAAGCGGCAGAAAGATTGGAGGTGGTAGTGGACTTACCAATACCGCCCTTACCATATATTGCAATTTTTTTCATTTTAGGCCCTCCAAATTCAACTAATGTTATTTAATATATTATGATATAATAGACAGGATGCTAATGAATTGATTCTAAACCATATACCAACTGTACGGTCAAGGAGTGAAACATGATAATGTACGACGAGAATAACCTTTTTACTGCTGGCGAATTGGCCAATCTTTTTGGTATCTCCAAGCAAACCCTGCTTTACTATGACAAAATAAATTTGTTGTCTCCTAATTATATTAGTGATAACGGTTATCGCCATTATTCCATACAACAATACCTAGATTTAGAAATTATCGTTAATCTGCGTTCACTTAACATTAGCATTTCTGACATTAAAGACTTTCTCAAGGATCGTAATAAAGATAAATTTTTTAATCTCCTTAATAGACAGAAACATGCTTGTGAAAATATTATTCTAGAAAATGAAGAAATTATCCGCACCATTGACGTTATTGAAGCTAATCTGCAACAGAAATACCCTCATGTATTTGATCAGCCCCTCTTAAACTGGCAGGACGAAAGAGTAATTAGACAGACTGACGTTTCCCAGGTAATGGATGGTAAGGCTCGTGTAATTCTCTACACCAAGCATTCCCAAAATACTTTCCATAATCATAAATCCCTGGAAAAATTCGTAGGCTGGAGCGTTACCTGTGAGGATTTTTTTACCCAGGAGCATCCTAATCGTTCCTGTGAATACTTTTCCCTAGTTTCCAATACGCCCAAGCATAAGAGTAAGCTACAGCATACTCTACCTGCAGGACTTTATCTGGAGGTATACTTTCAAGGTACCTATTATGCCAAGGTTAAAGACCTTGCCCAGCTACTCCAAAATTTTATGCAGCTTAACCAGCTGCGGCCACTCAGTAAAATTTACATTATGCCAGTTACTAATCATCTCACCTGTAATAATACAAGTGACTATGTTAATAAGATTTTCCTTCATGTAGAACATCTATAAAAAAATCCAAGTTGGTCCAGGACCAGCTTGGATTTTTTTGACGGATTATTTCTTACAATGTCCGCTAGTATTTCCATCCATAATCTTCTTAAAGATTTCGTGGGCCTCATCCTTGGTTTTACCATTTTCTAAAGCCTTTTGGAAATGTACTACAGCAGTACGATACTTAGCATGTGCTTCATCAGTAGGAATTGAGTCCAAGTTCATACAGTCGTGTTCCATAACGCGTTTAAAAATAGCGTGGATTTCTTCACTGGATTTACCTGCCTTTTTAGCAGCTTCCACATGCTTCATAGCAGATTCATATAACATCTTACCGTGAGGGGTATTAGGAATTTCATATTTTGGATGTTCACAAGTCACAACCATCACCTCTTTCTTATTATACATTATACACTATATACCTAGAATATTGTCAATCATAAGCTCCTATTTTCTAGATATTCCTAATTATTTTTTCCTCTACTATTTTTTTATTGCTATCTAGGAGGATTTCTGCTTACTAGTAGCTACCACCGCCACCACCGTGGCCACCACTGCTACTGCCACCATTCCTGTTATTACCATTTCTCCGTGGAGTTCTTACAGTGTTACTATACATGTAATCATCTCTACCCTCTAAAAGCTGAAAACTGCCCTCCTTAAGATAATCATCGGCAGCTGCTGCCTCCTGAACATTATCCATGGAGCGCAGCAGGCTTTTACGCACCTTCTGCATAATGATGAAGGCACCAAAAAGCGCAAAAATCAGGGCAGGCTCATTTAAGCCCAGTTGTTTTTCCCAAGAAGCTCCTTCCTGATAGTAATTAGCCAGATAAGTTGTTTCTTCAATAAAAGCGGTATAGGCTCCCATATAATCGCCTTGTCGTAGAGCAGGTACAAGAACATGGGAAAAATTCTCCAGAGCTTCCGCACTTCCCAAAGTACCCCGTAAAGTAGCATCCGTGCTGATATACCATTTACGTGCATCCACTACCTGGACAAGTACCAACGTTCCCCCTGTCCCCTGGGGAATTTTTTCGTCAATAAGATAATCAGCATAGCTGCCTATACTTCGCCGGGAGAGGCTCGGCAGGGTAACTATGGCAGCTTTAATGCCATAATCCTGTTCCAGCTGTTCCAACTGCACAACTAGCTGCTGCTCCTGCTCCCGACTTAAAAGCTGTGCTTCATCCACCACGGCGGACATGGCCCAGGCCGTCGGTGTCAGCAGACAAACCAACAGCTGGACTAAGATTAAAATCTTCTTCACAACCGTCCCCTCCTATGCCATTATCGTTGTTGCTAAAAGTATATAGAATACTACCAAGGCCACTAAGAAGGTAGCTGCACAATAGAGTACTAATTTAGTTTTGTCAATCGGCAGGTACCCTACTATCTTGCCAGTTTGTCCATTCATCATAAAGGTATAGGGTTTATCCTGGTAACGTGTCGTGAGAATCCAAACTGGTACCATGGCATATCGCACCTCACCAGCCTCCTTGACAACTGAACAGGGCTGTAGAGAACTGATGCGGTTGTAACCGGAATCCAGTGTACTAGCCAGGCAGCCGGAGGCACTACTGGTAACACGCTGGTCCGCCCTCCCTACTGCCTGATCCGCCTTTACGTCATATTTATCTGCCAGAAAGCCGCTTAGGTACGCTGCCTGAAAGGGCTCCAGCTCCCGATAGTCAAAGGGCTCTATACTTTCCATATAAGCATCGTCCATTTTTTTACTACCGTCCACAGGAATACGTGCAAAAGCCATCTTTCCCAATCTGGTACAGTGAAAAATGCTGGTCGTCGTAATAATATAATCGCTGGTTGTTACCACACTATCACGCTCTGCCCTAAAGGCGGCACCGGCCGTAACCGCAGAATCAAAAAGCCAGAAAGGAACATACAGTCCCTGTATAGCCTGCACACGATTATTCTTAATAAAATCGTTGGGCAACAGCCTCTTACCCTGGTAAAATTTTTGCAGGGCAGCAATGGCCTCTTCCTTGCTTTTTTTAAAGGGAATAATATAATCCGGCTTCAGCATACCACTAAAGCGTCCTGGCAACATAGTGGGATTGCCGCAGTAGCAGCATTCCGTAGCCATAGTATTCTGATCACAAACTATCTCAGCGCCACAGCTGGAGCAAGTATAGCTTTGTAAATTATTTGCCTCTTTCGGCTCCCATTCCTTGCCAGCCTCAGCTGTCTTCCAGCTGGAGGTTTCAGCCTTAGTACGGTGTTCCTCCAGCTTCTGTTCACTGCCCAAAAGAGCCTCCAGCTGCTCTATACTATAGCTTGTACCACAGTATTCACAGGTTATCTGCTTCTGCTCCAAAGCATAAGGCAAGGGTGCACCGCAGCTGGGACAAGTAAAATTAACAGACGTATTAGCCATCCTTACTTCATCCTTCCTGCTCAAGGCTACTGCCTGTCATCTTCATTAAAAATATCGCCACACTCTGGGCAGAATTTAGGTGGATGGGTAGGCTCCTCCGGCTCCCAGCCACATTTATCACATTTATAAAGGGGAGCGCCTACCGGTTTTTTAGCACCGCATTCGGAACAGAATTTTCCCTTATTTACGGCACCACAGCTACAGGTCCAGCCTTGAACTACCACCTTTGGCTGACCACAGTTAGTACAGAATTTTCCCTGATTAGTAGTTCCACAGCTACAGGTCCACTCCACATTCTGAGCCGGTGCAGACTTCTGTACTTGTGCCTGTCCCTGGGCAAAGAGTCCCATGGGGTTTAGCCCTCCAGTATTTTGAGCCATATTCATTCCCATAAAGCCCATTGCAGCACCCATACCACCTTCATTAGCTGCTGCTGCCTTCATAGCCTCAGCCTGTGCACCAACGAGATGTGCTGCCGCCATATTGGGATTAGCCAAAACTCTGTTACGCTGTAATTCTTTAATCAGCTGCTCGTCTTCCTCACTAGCCTTCACACTGCTGACACCAAAGGAAACTATCTCCAGCCCACGCAATTCCCGCCATTTTTTACTTAAAACCTCGTTTAACGCGTTAGCCAGCTCCATAGTATGTGCGGGTAAAGCACTATAACGCACTCCCAAAGCAGATATTTTGGCAAAGGCAGGCTGTAAAGCAGTCATCAGCTCTGTTTTTAGCTGGGCATCAATAGCGCTACGCAGATAGCTTTCCGTTACATTGCCACAAACATTAGTGTAAAAAAGTAGGGGATTAATTACCCTGTAGCTATATTCGCCAAAGCAGCGAATAGAAATATCCATGTCCAAGCCGATATTCCGGTCTACTACACGGAAAGGAATTGCACTGGGAGTACCATATTTATTACCAATAATTTCCTTGGTATTAAAAAAATATACTCTCTGGTCCTTACCTGTATCGCCACCAAAGGTAAAACGTTTTCCCATGGTTTTAAATATGTCCTTAATGCCCTGTTGCAGATCACCTACAAAAATAGAAGGCTCCGTTGATTTATCATAAACATACTCACCTGGTTCAGCGCAGATATCAACCACCTTACCCTGTTCCACAATCAGCATACATTGCCCTTCATTCACAACAATGAGGGACCCATTAGAAATAATATTACTCTCACCACTGGTGTTAGAGCTTCTCCCCTGACCACTTATACGTTTACTACCCTTGACTACAAGAGTATCAACTGTCATATTTTCACAGTAAAGCATTTCTTTCCATTGATCAGCCAAAGTACCACCCAGGGCACCCGTTGCCGCTTTAATTAAGCCCATAGCCTTACCCCCTCTAAAAAGTTCATTCTACCTATTACTATACCCTATTCATCTACAGAAGTCGAATAAAAAACGAGAAGAATAATCTTCTCGTTTCTTATTTATGTGTGTACCTTAACTTACTCTCACTAAAATTACCTGTAACGATTAAGAGCCACTAAAAGCTTGCCGTAGCTTCCCTCTTTATTCGCCAGCATAATATTGACTGCCCACATAGCCTGTTCAGCATTGTCTTCCAAATGCCCACATTGTAAAAACCGCTTTACACCAGTAAAATCCACTATTTCCTCCGCTTCTAGTAAACAAGCCATGTCCATTCGTTTATAAGCCGCTAAGCCAAAATCAGAAAAAATAACCGTTGCCATGAGCATATCGTCCATGCGCCAGCATTCCAAATGATATGGGCGTCCATCGCTTAACTGCCCCTTATGATAGCCCACATCCATAATACCATCCTCATCGGGTTCGTAGAGGGAAGGCTGATAGCCGCTACGGTCGGGACGAGCAAATTTTTTTATCAACATAGTCTATTTCCTCATTTCAATATTAAAGGGAGTGTTACCCTTGTAGAAGTCTGTTTGCCAGCATTATATTTTGTTCTCGGTAACCGTTTTTGAATTTCAAAAGTCACCTTTTCATTAATCATTTCCACTGCTTCCAATGTAACAGATTTATTACCCATTTTGAAAAAAGCCTTGCTCTTATCACCTACGCGGGTGATACGACCATTATAAAGGGCCTTTCTACGCTTAACATCCAAAATTTTAAAGGGAGCTATGGCGGTAACCTCCTTACCCTTGGTAAAAGTAGTTACCTTGTCCTTACGCAGCATGGGTTCTAATTGCAGGAAAATAACATAATCAATATCGCTATTTTCATAAATGTCCAGAATATCTGCCCGTTCTGCGGTTACGATATCCTCAATGCCCATTTCTGCCAAAGCCTCCACATATGGTCTACCATCAATAAATTGATATTGATGCGGCTCCAGGACACGTTTGAAATTATCCATAATTTCTTCATCTACGTCCTTGTAAAAATCTACCTGTGCATTATTAATATACATCACAGCTACCTTAGGTAAGCGGGCACGCTCCTCCTGTGATACTTCCTGTGCCAGAAGCTGATAATCCTCATCCTCAGCTACATATTTTTGATAGGGATAATACAGCTCCTTAGCTGCAAAGCCCACAGAAGCCATGCAGAGCAGAGTCAAGGTCAGCAAAAATAAAATCAGCTTTTTCATCCTTAGTCCTCCTTCCAAAATAAGTGAAGCCTTTCCAGCTTCTAAAAGCCTCCAACTTCATTAATGTATCCATTTAAGCTAAATTTAACAAGAAGGGCACTGTCAAAGCGATGCTTAACAGTGCCCCATTTTTTAGAAGCTTTTACTCTTCTTTATCTCCAACGTATTTAACTTTAATGTCACGGTAACGACTCATACCGGTACCAGCAGGAATCAATTTACCAATAATAACATTTTCCTTCAACCCTAACAAGGGGTCAACCTTACCCTTGATAGCAGCATCGGTCAAGACACGGGTAGTTTCCTGAAAGGAAGCTGCGGACAGGAAGGAATCAGTAGCCAAGGAAGCTTTAGTAATACCCAAAAGTACAGGATGTGCCTGTGCGGGTTCCTTACCTGCTTCAATTGCTTCTGCATTCAAGGCTTCATATTGAGAAACATCAACATACTCGCCAGGCAGCATTGTAGTATCACCGGACTCATCAATTTTTACCTTGCGGAGCATTTGACGAACCATAACCTCGATATGCTTACTGTTAATAGCAACACCTTGAGATTTGTAAACATCGACAACCTGGGACACGATATAATGTCTAGTTGCTTTAACGCCACTGATGCTCAGTATATCATGAGGATTCAAGGAACCACCGGTTAAACGTTCCCCCTTCTTAATGGTGTCACCGTCTTTAACTACCAGGGTCAAATCATAAGGAATACTATAATCCTTCAGCTGCTTACCTTCTTCGTCAACGACGATAACAGTACGAATCAGCTTACCATCCTTATTATCCTCTTTGATGTGAATAATGCCATCGTATTCGCTAAGCATACCAGCATGTTTCGGACGACGTGCTTCGAACAATTCCTCAACACGGGGCAGACCTTGGGTAATATCCTCTGCACCTGCGATACCGCCACTATGGAAGTTACGCATGGTCAGCTGAGTACCAGGTTCACCGATGGATTGTGCTGCAATTGTACCAACTGCTTCACCAACATCAACATTCTTATTAGTTGCCAGGTTACGGCCATAACATTTACGGCATACACCGTTCTTAGCCTTACAGGTCAGGACGCTACGGATTTTAACCTTAGTACGAATCTTGCAGATAGCTTCTGCCATGTCTTCAGTAACATATTCATTAATATGATAAAGTACATTACCTTCTTCATCGCAGATATCTTCAGCCAAGTTACGACCAACAATGCGGTCATACAGGGTTTCAATAACAGTTTCATTATTTTTGCCCTGAGTCAAGGCTTCTACTTCAATACCAGCAATATCATTATTACGTACGCGCAATTCCTTCACGCTGCCATCGGTAAGAATAGCGTCAATCAGCTCTTCAGTCATAGTTTCACCTTCATGAGCTAAAACTGTGCCTTCAGCGTTTACAATATCACCGACAATTTCCTTGCCGTTGAAATTATGAATCATGGTCTCACGCAATACCTTATGTGCATATTCATCACTAATATTGATACATACGGCTTCAGTTTCTTCACCATTCATATCATCGGTGCTGTAAAGAACAATTTCTTCAACCTTAGCTTCTACTAATTTTTTGAAGAGATCTTCAGTAATATTAGTATCTGCTTCAGCAATCAGGTTGCCATCCTCAGCAAGAATGTTGCTTGCCAGAGTACGGTTGATGATATTTTCGTGAATTTTATTTTGGCTGCAGCCAAGAACGGATTTGCACAGACGATTTCTTTCCTTAACCAGGTTCATACCGATAATATCGCAATCGTCCTCACGTACGATAACATCCTGCGCAACGTCAACCAGACGACGGGTCAAATAACCAGAGTCAGCTGTACGCAATGCAGTATCAGCCAAGCCCTTACGAGCACCATGGGTGGAAATAAAGTATTCCAAAATGGTTAAGCCTTCACGGAAGTTTGCTTTAATAGGACGGTCAATGGTACGACCAGTAGGATCGGCCATCAAACCACGCATACCACCTAATTGACGCAATTGCTTAGTATCACCACGGGCACCGGAGTTAGCCATCATGTACACACTATTGAACTTATCCATAGTGCTGGACATCAATACATCGGTTACCTTAGCGGTAGCATCTTCCCACAATTTAATAACCTTATTATAACGTTCGTCTTCATTCATCAAGCCGCGACGGAACATTTTTTCAGCCTTATCAACTTCACGTTCTGTTGCTTCCAAAATGTCGTGCTTTTCAGCAGGAATTTTAATATCGGAAACCGCAATGGAAATACCTGCTTTACAAGCATTGTCGTAACCCATTTTCTTAACAATATCCAGAACATTAGCAGTACCTAGATTACCATAAAGTTTATGAGCCTTAGCAACCAGAGCGGCTAATTCCTTCTTGGTCATCAAGTTACTTAAATGCCATTCTTCCTTACCATCAGCATTAACTTCCTTGTAGTAGTAACGTAATTCCTTAGGTAATTCATTATTAAAAATGGTATTACCAACAGTGGTGCTGACTAAAGTATGCCCTTCATCGGACTCAATACCAACGATCTGGTCATTGGGCACATATACTTTAATCGGAGCCTGCAATTCTACTACACCATGAAAATAAGCCAACTGAGCTTCATCCACGCTGCAGAAACGCATGCCTTCACCTTTGCCGCCCTCTTTAATCATGGTCAGGTAGTAGGAACCTAAAACCATATCTTGAGAAGGAACAGCAACAGGCTTACCATCTTTAGGGGCCAAAATATTATTTACGGACAACATCAGCATTCTTGCTTCAGCCTGTGCTTCTACAGACAGGGGCAGATGGACTGCCATTTGGTCACCATCGAAGTCGGCGTTATATGCTGCACAAACCAAAGGATGCAATTTAATAGCACGGCCTTCGGAAAGGATGGGTTCAAAAGCCTGAATACCCAGTCTATGCAATGTCGGGGCACGGTTCAATAATACAGGATGTTCCTTAATTACCTCTTCCAAAACGTCCCAAACAGCATCATTAGCACGTTCTACCATACGTTTAGCGTTTTTAATATTGTTAGCCTTACCACTATTTACCAGGCGTTTCATAACAAAGGGCTTGAATAATTCCAAAGCCATTTCCTTAGGCAGACCGCATTGATGCATCTTCAGTTCCGGACCAACTACGATTACGGAACGGCCAGAATAGTCAACACGCTTACCCAACAGGTTCTGACGGAAACGACCTTGTTTACCCTTTAACATATCGGTTAAGGATTTCAAAGGACGGTTACCAGGACCAGTTACCGGGCGACCACGACGGCCGTTATCAATCAGAGCATCTACTGCTTCCTGCAACATACGTTTTTCATTACGTACGATGATATCAGGTGCGTTCAGCTCCAATAAGCGTTTTAAACGATTATTACGATTAATAACTCGACGATATAAATCGTTCAGGTCAGAGGTAGCAAAGCGACCGCCATCCAATTGTACCATAGGACGCAATTCAGGAGGAATTACCGGTACTACATCCAGAATCATCCATTCAGGACGATTGCCGGACTGCAGGAAAGCTTCACAAATTTCCAGACGACGTACAGCCTTAACACGACGTTGACCAGAAGTTTCACGCATTTCGGTACGCAGCTCTTTAGCTAAAGATTCCAGATCCAGCTCCTGCAGCAATTCTTTAACTGCGGCAGCACCCATACCTACACGGAAGCCATCACCATATTTGTCACGAGCTTCAATATATTCGGATTCAGTCAATAATTGTTTCTTGACTAATCCGGTTTCACCGGGGTCAAGAACAATATAGCTGGCAAAGTACAATACTTTTTCCAGGTTACGCGGAGTAATTTCCAAAATCATGCCTAAACGGCTAGGAATACCCTTGAAGTACCAGATATGGGATACAGGAGCAGCCAATTCTATATGGCCCATACGCTCACGACGAACCTTACTACGGGTTACTTCAACACCGCATTTATCGCAGATAATGCCTTTATAACGAATTCTTTTATATTTACCGCAATGGCATTCCCAGTCCTTAGTAGGGCCAAAGATTCTTTCACAGAACAGACCATCGCGTTCTGGTTTCAAGGTTCTATAGTTAATAGTTTCAGGCTTCTTAACTTCACCATAGGACCATGCACGGATTTGGTCAGGAGACGCCAAACCAATGCGCATAGATTCAAAATTGTTTACGTCTAACAAGAATCCCTCGCTCCCTTCTATTCCTCGCTATCGGTTACTTCGGATAATTCATCAATTACGGTCATATTGCCCAAATCAGCAATTCTATCCTCGGTATCCTCATTAGCATCTAAATCTTCATAATCATTGTTAGCTTTGTCATCAGGACCTGCTTCAACAACTCTATTATCCATTTCGAACTCTACTTCTCTAGCAGTTTCAGCGATATCATCATCGGTATCTTTTAAGGAAATTTCTTCATCGTCCTCATTCAGAACTTTAATATCCAAACCAATGGATTGTAATTCCTTAACCAATACCTTGAAGGATTCAGGAATACCAGGATCAGGAACATTTTCACCCTTTACAATGGCTTCATAGGTCTTGACACGGCCTACAACGTCATCGGATTTAACGGTAAGGATTTCCTGCAGGGTATAAGCTGCACCATAGCCTTCCAATGCCCAAACTTCCATTTCACCAAAGCGTTGGCCACCAAATTGAGCTTTACCACCCAAGGGCTGTTGAGTAACCAGGGAGTATGGGCCGGTGCTACGAGCATGGATTTTATCATCAACCAAATGGTGAAGCTTTAACATATAGGTCAAACCAACGGTTACCTTATTATCAAAGGGCTCACCAGTACGGCCATCATATAAAGTAGTCTTTGCACTTTGGTCAATGCCTGCTAAATCCAGGGCATCAGCAATATCTTGTTCATGAGCACCATCAAATACAGGTACTGCAATTTGTACTGCTTCTACCTTATGGTTGCCAAAATTATCAATTTCTACTGTCTTCGGCATGCCATATTTATCAATATCATAACCGGACTTGGTCAATCTTTCTACCAGGCCTTCGGCATCATTGGCAATTTGCATACCCAAGGAACGAGCAGCCCAACCTAAATGGTTCTCCAGAATTTGACCAATGTTCATACGAGAAGGTACGCCCAAAGGATTCAAAACGATATGTACGGGTTCACCACTAGGCAGGAAAGGCATATCCTCACGAGCCATAATGCGGGAAACGACACCCTTATTACCATGACGACCGGACATTTTATCGCCCTCAGAAATCTTACGTTTTTGAGCAATATGTACGCGAACCTGTTCATTTACTCCCGGAGGCAGTTCGTCACCGTTTTCACGGCTGAATACCTTTACGCTGACAATCTTGCCTGCCTCGCCATGAGGAACACGCAAGGAGCTGTCACGTACTTCGCGAGCTTTTTCACCGAAAATAGCACGCAGCAGACGTTCTTCTGCAGTCAACTCGGTTTCACCTTTCGGAGTAACCTTACCAACCAAGATATCGCCAGGGCGTACTTCGGCACCAATGCGGATAATACCACGTTCATCCAAATCTTTTAAGCCTTCTTCGGAAACATTGGGCAGTTCACGGGTAATTTCTTCTTTACCTAATTTAGTATCGCGGGCATCACAGTCATATTCTTCGATATGAATGGAAGTGAAGACATCTGCTTTTACCAAATCCTCATTCAGTAAAACAGCATCCTCGTAGTTATAACCTTCCCAAGGCATGTAGGCAACAATTACGTTGTGACCCAAAGCTAATTCGCCATGATCAGTTGCCGGACCATCTGCCAAAACTTGCTTTTCAACTACTTTATCACCCTTGTAAACAATGGGGCGTTGGTTTACGCAGGTACCTTGGTTGGAACGTTTAAATTTCAACAAGGGATAAATATCTACCTCGCCATTTTCAGTGCGTACGCGAATTTCATTACCTACAACACGTTCAACAACACCAGCACGTTTAGCTAAGACGCAAACGCCGGAGTCAACTGCAACCTTATATTCCATACCAGTACCGATAATCGGAGCCTGGGTGCACAGCAGAGGAACTGCTTGACGTTGCATGTTAGCGCCCATCAATGCACGGTTCGCGTCATCGTTTTCCAAGAAAGGAATTAATGCAGCAGCAATGGAAACAACCTGTTTAGGAGATACGTCCATGTAATCTACCTTATCAGGGGCCAAAGAAAGGACATCATCCTTATGACGAGCAGTTACACGTTCACCCAGGAAGTAACCTTGATCATCCAAAGGTTCGTTCGCTTGTGCTATGATGTAACGGTCTTCTACGTCAGCAGGCATATATTTAACTTCATCGGTTACACGTCTATTTTCCTTATCAACACGACGATAGGGAGTTTCCATAAAGCCGTATTTATTAATAACAGCAAAGGTTGCCAAGGAACCGATCAAACCGATGTTAGGACCTTCAGGGGTTTCAATAGGACACATACGACCATAGTGAGAGTTATGAACGTCACGTACTTCATAGCCGGCACGTTCACGGCTCAAACCACCGGGGCCAAGAGCGGAGAGACGACGTTTATGAGTCAGCTCTGCCAAGGGGTTGTTCTGGTCCATAAATTGGGACAACTGGCTACTACCAAAGAATTCTTTAATAGCTGCCACTACGGGACGGATATTGATCAATGCCTGAGGAGAAATAACATCAGCATCCTGAATAGTCATTCTTTCTCTAACAACTCTTTCCATACGAGCTAAGCCGATACGGAATTGGTTTTGCAACAATTCACCAACACAACGCACACGACGATTACCTAAATGGTCGATATCGTCTTTGGTGCCATGTCCATCCATCAAATTTAAAAGATAGTTAAAGGAAGCAAAAACATCCTCTTCAGTAATAGTACGGATGGATTCTGCGATACCGGTAGTAAACATTAGATGCATTTCAGTTTCTTTGAATTTAATATTCATAGAACGCAGGCCACGCTCTGCATAAACACCACTTGCCTCTACCTTATCCAAGTTTTCTTCATCCATCAGAGTGCCGGCCGGCAGGATAATTTCGCCAGTTTCCATGTCTACCAGAGGTTCTACAATGATATTGCCTTGGAGACGACTACGCCAACCCAGCTTCAAATTTAATTTATAGCGGCCAACGCCTGCCAAATCATAACGTTTATTATCAAAGAAAGTAGCTTCCATTAATTGTGCGGCATTTTCCAGAGTAGGAGGTTCACCGGGACGCAATTTTTTGTAAATCTCTACCAGAGCTTCATCCCTATTAGTGGTGATATCCTTTTCCAAGGTTTTCATGATAGCATCATGCTCACCAAAAACTTTCAGGATTTCTTCATTAGTAGATAAGCCCATAGCACGCAACAGAACAGTTGCAGGAACTTTTCTGGTACGATCAATATGAGCATAAATTACGTCATTGGAATCGGTTTCGTATTCAATCCAAGCACCACGATTCGGAATAACGGTAGTACCAAAAAGCTCTTTACCACTTGGTTCTCTAGTAATAGCATAGTAAACACCAGGAGAACGAACCAGCTGGCTGACAATTACACGTTCAGCACCATTAATAACAAAGGTACCGGTATCGGTCATCAATGGGAAATCACCCATAAATACGGCTGCTTCCTTAATTTCACCAGTATCTTTATATAAAAGGCGTACCTTAACTGTCATCGGTGCAGAGTAGGATTCATCCCTCTCCTTGCACTCCTCAACACCATATTTAGGCTTGCCAAGTTCAAAATCTTCCAAAGAAAGCTCTAGATTACCAGTAAAATCTTTAATAGGAGAAATATCGCGGAAAATTTCACGCAATCCCTCATCAATAAACCACTTATAGGATTTTCTTTGAACATCAATCAAATGCGGCATGGGCCAAACTTCATTGATACGAGCATAGCTGTACCGAATCCTATCACCAACGGGAACCGGTTTAAACATGTACTTCCTCACCCCTTCATATTATTTAGACACAGAAAAACCAACGTCATTCATACAAGAAAAAAAAACAAGGCTCTTACCACAAGGACCTTGTCTATTGTCTTTGATGAATGCGTTTCACCTCTATTACAAGATAAATACGCTGTCCAACCACTGACCCAACGCATATTTTTACATTACACAGTTTTACATTCTAATGATGTAGTATAAGATTATAGCATATAGTTACTTTCTTGTCAAGAAATTAAAGAAAGTTTTTTAATAAAAAAAACCACGAAGCTATCAAATAGCCTCGTGGTAATTCTTCTGGCCGTAAGAACCAAATTTACGCTACTAACGTAGCAGTAAATTATTTAACTTCTACGGAAGCGCCAGCAGCTTCGAGTTTTTCTTTCAAAGCTTCAGCGTCAGCTTTGGAAACGCCTTCTTTTACAGCTTTAGGAGCTTCGTCAACGATAGCTTTAGCTTCTTTCAAGCCCAAGCCGGTTACTTCGCGAACAACTTTGATTACGTTGATTTTGGAAGCGCCAGCAGCGGTCAATACAACGTCAAATTCAGTTTTTTCAGCAGCAGCTTCAGCAGCGGGAGCAGCGGCAGCAACAGCAACGGGAGCAGCAGCGGATACGCCGAATTTTTCTTCCAATGCTTTTACGAGTTCAGAGAGTTCGAGTACAGTCATAGATTCAATAGCTTCGATGATTTGGTCTTTATTCATTTCATTTACCTCCAATAAGTAAGTGTATAATTTGATTTAATATTTAGGCTGCACTAGGCAGCAATTCGCAAATTAAGCGGACTCTTTTTGTTGACGTACAGCTTCGAGAGCATATACGACGTTGCGGATGGTACCTTGAAGTACATTGACAAAACCGCTGATAGGAGCATTCATGCTGCCCAGCATTTTTGCAATAAGAACTTCTTTCGGCGGCAATGCAGCAAGAGCTTTGATTTCTTCAACGCTGATAACTTTGCCATCGAGAACACCCATTTTAACAACCAATTTTTCATTTGCTTTAGCAAATTCGCAAATGATTTTAGCAACTGCAACAGGATCTTCAGGAGCAGCAGCGATTGCTGTATTATGTTCCAGAACCGGTTCCAAGCCTTCAATGCCTGCTTCTTCAGCAGCAATACGGAGCATAGTATTTTTCACTACACCATATTTAACGCCAGCTTCACGCATTTTACGGCGAAGTTCGGTATCCTGAGCAACAGTTAAGCCACAGAAGTCAACCAAAATAGTGCATTTGGAAGAAGTAAGAAGTTCTTTCAGTTCAGCTACTTTAGCAGCCTTTTCAGGTCTAATAACTGCCATTGGATTGCACCTCCTTCTTTGATATTTCTTTATCAAATCAAAAAGACCTCTCGGCCGTAGCCGGAGGTCGAAGGTCTATATCTTCACGCTCCAGCCTCGGCAGGCGTACACAATTATGATACTTACGCGAAAGCACCTGCTGTCTTTGGCCCGATAATCTTCTGATTCAGTAAAATTTAGGACTACGATTACTTAAAAATTATTTGTCGCTAGTAGCTTTCAATACGTCAACTTTAACGCCAGGGCCCATGGTAGCGGACAGGGTAATAGTTTTCATGTATTGACCTTTAGCACCAGCAGGTTTAACCTTAACCAAGGTGTCAGCCAAAGCAATGTAGTTCTCTAAAAGTTGCTCTTCGGTAAAGGATGCTTTACCAATAGGAGCTTGGACGTTACCGGATTTATCGGTACGATACTCGATTTTACCAGCTTTAGATTCATTTACGGCACGAGTTACGTCCATAGTAACAGTACCAACCTTCGGGTTCGGCATCAAACCACGAGGGCCGAGGATTTTACCAAGACGACCAACTAGACCCATCATGTCGGGAGTAGCGATGCAGACATCAAAGTCCATCCAGCCATCTTTAATTTTAGCAACGAATTCTTCGCCACCAACAAAATCAGCACCAGCAGCTTCTGCTTCAGCGATTTTGGGGCCTTTAGCAAATACCAAAACAGTTTTGGATTTACCAGTACCATGAGGAAGAACCATAGCGCCACGAACTTGTTGATCAGGATATTTGGGGTTTACGCCCAAACGGAAAGCAACTTCGATAGTGCTGTCAAATTTAGTATTAGCGGTTTTTTTAACCAATTCTACTGCTTCTTTAGGAGAGTAGAATTTATTTGCTTCGATAAGTTTCAAAGCGTCATTATACTTTTTACCCATTGTAAAAATACCTCCTAGTGGTGAAACGGCTTTTGCCTCCCACAAACTTAACTAATAAAATTAGTCTTCAACAGTGATACCCATGCTACGAGCAGTACCTTCTACCATTTTCATAGCAGCTTCTACGTTAGCAGCATTAAGGTCGGCCATTTTGCTTTCTGCGATTTCGCGAATTTTATCACGACCCAGTTTAGCAACCTTCTTTTTGTTAGGTTCACCAGAAGCTTTTTCCAAGCCAGCAGCTTTTTTCAAAAGAACTGCAGCGGGAGGAGTTTTGGTGACAAAAGTAAAGGAACGGTCTTCAAATACGGTAATTTCTACCGGAATGATCAAGCCTGCTTGTTTAGCAGTTCTTTCGTTAAATTCTTTAACGAAAGCCATGATGTTAACACCAGCTTGACCAAGTGCAGGACCTACAGGAGGAGCCGGAGTAGCTTTTGCAGCCGGTACCTGTAATTTTACCATCTTAACGACTTTTTTCGGCATATGTTTGCACCCCCTTCTTATTCAGTTTCTTCAACTTGTGTAAAATCAATTTCAACAGGAGTTTCACGACCGAACATATCAACGAGAACCTTAAGTTTACCTTTTTCTTCGTTAATTTCGGCAATTTTACCAACACAGTCAGCAAAAGGACCAGTTTTCAGGCGCACCAGCTGTTGTAACTGAAAATCAATTTTAGGATGACTCTCTTCGACACCCATGGAATGCATAATTGCCTGCACCTCATCATCGGTCAAAGGAATCGGTTTACTACCGGAACCAACAAAGCCGGTTACACCGGGAGTATTACGAACAGCATACCAGCTACGGTCATTAACGATCATTTCCACCAGAACATAGCCAGGGAAAACTTTACGTTGGACACTACGCTTTTTGCCATCCTTAACTTCAACTTCATTTTCCATAGGTATTACAATACGGAAAATTTCATTTTCCATACCCAAGGAATGAACTTTGCGTTCCAGGTTTGCGCTTACTTTATTTTCATAGCCAGAATAGGTATGGATTACATACCAATGTCTTTCTTGCTTCTCTTCCATCAATATGTGGAAAGCAATCGCTTCCCCTTCCCTCCTTACACACTTATCACTAAATTATTGCAGAAGCAGACGGAAAAAACCGCTAAAAATTGTATCAAATACCCAAATCAAGGTTGAGCACAATACAACCGCAATAAGTACCACCACGGTATGAGCAATAAGTTCTTGCTTGGTAGGCCAGGTTACCTTTTTAAGTTCTACTTTTGTTTCTTTCAAAAAATCCATAATACCTGTGGATCTCTTTTCAGTTTCAGTAGTTTCCGGAACGGCCATTTCTTCACATCCTTGCTTCTATTACCCATTAAGTCACACTATCAGACTATTATTTAGTTTCTTTATGTAAAGTGTGTTTTTTGCAGAACTTGCAATATTTATTGATTTCGATACGATCGGGATCGTTCTTTTTGTTTTTGTTGGTTTGATAATTTCTTTGTTTGCATTCAGTACATGCCAAAGTAATCAAAGTACGCATCTGTTTTACACCTCGCTTACATTAATAAAATAAAACCAATCACAAATTGTCGCTAATATAGAGTAACACAGACAACTCTTTATGTCAATACTAATTATCTTTATATTTTAAAAAGATAAGACCGGTCAGGGACCGGTCTTAAATACTTGGATTTACAGGGAAATTAGATTTCTTCTACTTCGGAAACAACGCCTGCACCAACGGTACGGCCGCCTTCACGAATAGCGAAACGCAAACCTTTTTCGATAG
>RCNI01000010.1_pt1 | contig 159034 bp, 143 predicted proteins | sample 2041151 | NCBI WGS metagenome assembly RCNI01 (sample SAMN09708214, study PRJNA481090) | feces metagenome | isolation source: feces | place: Antarctica: Albino Rookery
AAAGTTTTGCCCGCTTTTTCAAAAGCGGCAGGGTCTTGGGACAGCGTCCCGAGCCGTGCTCCGCAGAGCACGGGATACTCACCCGTCCGGAAACACAGGAAGGGGCAGAGCGGACTAACGTATTTATAAAAGTAAAGACGGGGGAACCCTTGTGAGGGGTTCCCCTTTTGCTTTACTTCAAGTGGTGATAAGAAAACTTTTTCACTTGTAAAAAGTTTTCTCTTTGCGGTTGTCACCGCAAATTCACTTTCAAAAATACGCTTCTAGGGATAAGATTTCGCTTCCTGCGGGAAGCGCTTTAGGGCGTTGCCCTAAAAACCCACCGCCTTTAAAAAGGCGGGCGAAATTTTATTTTCGGGCGGATAATATCCGCCCCTACGGCTTCTATTTTTTAAATACAAATTTTTCCCTAAAATGATTTATACGCCAAACAAAAAACGGACACCCTTTTTGGATGTCCGTTTTCTTTTATATTTCTTAGTTAAAATTCAGCTAAACTATTTTCTAAGGTAGGGAAGCGGGTTCACGCGCTTACCATTGATACGCACCTCGAAGTGCAAGTGCGGACCGGTAACGTTACCTGTAGAACCAATATTACCGATAGCCTGTCCCTGAGAAACCTGCTGACCGACGCGCACCTTAATCGAGCCTTCAATCATATGCGCATAAAGGGTCTGGACTCCGCCGCCGTGGTCGATGATAACGCACTGACCAAAGGTCGAGAACCAGCCGGCTTTTACAACTCTGCCGCTGTCCGCCGCGATAATCAAAGCACCGGTACTGTGACCGCCGGGCTTAACAATATCAATACCCATGTGACGACGTTTGCCGCCGTACGGAGAAGATATGTTATAAGCACCAACTGCCGGCCAAACGAATCTGCCGCCGTAGCTCGTAGGCGTATAAGGACCGACCGGGCCGCCGGAATAGCCGGAGGATTTCTTTGTACCGATTTGAATAATTTCGGAAACAGGTGATTTTACGGTTTCCCTGGAAATTTGCTTTGTAGATACGCGAACGCCGTCCACATAGGTTACAAGCTCGGTGATTTCATCCTCACCCTGCTGGCCCTTCTGCTTCACGCGCTTGGTACCGGAATACAGCTTGTTGTTTTCTTCCTTAACCGTTTCAAATGCCGTTGCAACGCGGCGTCTTTCGGTTCTGGTGACCTGTACTTGAATATAGCTGACTTCGCGCGAAATCAAAATTCTGTCGCCGATATGAATATTTTCGGTCAGCGACGGGTTGAGCGCTTGAAGCTGTGCTATCTTCAAATGGAATCTGGAGGCGATACCCGAAAGGCTGTCGCCGGGCTGTGCGGTATAATATTCTGCCGCTTCTTTTTTGGAATTGAGTCGTTCGGAAAGCTTCGAGGCATCCCAAATCGTCTCGGGTGTATCGGGATAAAGACCCTGCACATAGGCAATTTTTTCCACGAAACCGACCACGTCATTGGGGTCATCGGTTTTATAACTGCGCAGCATCGTATCAAAAACGGTGGTTGCATCCGTTTCATTCTTTACGGCGCAAAGGAATTCGTCATTGATATAAATACCGCAGGCATTTGTGGTTTTGTTGTTGCCGCGCTTTAAAAGCTCATCGCAAAGCACGTTTGCATCTTGGATTTCACTGCGCTTCACGGGCTTAATCGCAAAGGTAACGGCCTTGTCCTTTGCCGCATCTGCCTGCTGTTCGACCTTCGCGACAGAGGAAAGACGGCTGACCACCTGTTCCTGCGCCTCGCGGTATTCCTGCTCGGATTCCACGTAGCCGATAACGGCATCGTTATATTTTACCTCGAGAGCCAAGGTTCTTGCGCTGTAGTGCCCGATTGTGTAGCAAAGCAAGGTGAACATGAGAACGGGGAGCACGATGTTGACCACGGTTTTGACAACATAGCCATGGCGGTAAAACGCTTTTTGCATATAATATTTAAAAAGCTTTTTCCCGTATTTTTTATCGTGCTTCATGGTGTCGACAAGATTCGACCAAGCACGTTTTACATCGACAAAGAAAGCTTTAAAAGCTTTTGCGCCCTGACGAATTTTTCTTAAAACCGTTTTATCAAAAAGTAAAAATCCCGCAAAGAAGAAAGCACCAATGGCTTTTAAAGGCGCTTTGATTTTGCGAACTAAGAAATTACAAAAATCCCTTAAAAGATAGCCGCTTTTGAGGCCGAGAAAATATATGTTTTTATAAAGTTTATGAAACATAAAATTCCTCTTTTCCTTGAGTTACGCTGTTTATTACGGATTAAATCACTTTAGTATAGCACATTTGATTCTATTTTTCAAGGGTCGCCGCAGGGCGACGGCTAACGCACGGGAAAGTTAGTACAGACTTTTTACTCGTAGTTCGCACAAGAGACTTTAGGTAAAATTTCATCAATGTAAAAGGTAAGCCACCCGTAGGGGCGGATATCATCCGCCCGAAAGCAAAATCACATCTGTTTTTATGCAACACACATTAAAAGTTTTGCTCGCTTTTTCAAAAGCGGCAGGGTCTTGGGACAGCGTTCCGAGCCGTGCTCCGCAGAGCACGGAATACTCATCCGTCCAGAAACACAGGAAGGGGCAGCAGAAACTTTAAATTTTATAAAAAGTAAAGACGGGGGAACCCTTGTGAGGGGTTCCCCCGTTTGTCGCGAACGCGCGACGGCGAATCACGGGAGAGTTAGTGCTAATTTTTTACTCGTACTTCCATACTTTTCCACGCAAAAAAGGGAACCCTTTTCGGATTCCCTTTTTGAAAAATTGCCTTTTAAATTTTATTCGTGCTTCGTTGTTTTCACGCTGAAGGTGTATTTGAGAGGCTTAAACGGGGAAAAAGCAATTTGATGCTCTTTTGCCGGCATCGGACCGCAGGAGTTCGTACCGGAGCCACGCATGAAGCCGTCCACGCTCAAGAAAGTGGTATCGCAGTCGGGCAAATCCTCAATATGCTTTGCTTTTTTGAGCTGAGAAAGCGTATAGGGATTGGCGTTGAAGTTGAGCGGTTTTTCCACAGCCGAAACGGTAAAGGCATCGCCGTTTGCATTCTGAAGTGCTGCAAAACGAACGCCGCCGCGGTTGCCTGCATCCTGCGGCTTGATATATTTATGCGCCATTTCTGCCACTTCGGTTTCATAAACGCCGACCGTCGAATGTTCCTTAAAATCGGAGTAGTTTTCATCCGGACCGAGACCGTAATAGCAAACCTTTGTGAAGTCCTCGGGAAGCTCCATGTGCAAGCCGAAGCGCGGCAACTGGAATGGGAACGCAATCGGTGTGGTGAGCTTCGCCGCAACGGTCATTTTGCCGTCGGACTCAAAGAAATAATCAAGGGTTGCCGTTGCCAAAATGAAAATGCCTCTGGTTACCATGTGGTACACAATGCGCACGCCGGGTTTGCCCTCTTTGTGAATGGTCTTGACCGAAGCAAGCTTGGCTTTTGCTGAGGAAAGACCTAAGAAATTCCAGTACATGACTAAGAATCTGTCGTTGTCGATAAGACCTCTATACATATGCGGCACGAAGCCGGTTTCCCCGTCTAAGGGATTCTGTTTTACGAATTCCACGCCGTCTTTTATGTAGCTGGTAAGACCCTGCTTTTTCGCAAACACTGCCTTGCCGCCCTCGAATTGTACGGTGATTGTGCCGTTCTTCTCGGAGATTTTGGCGTCGGCATGTACAGGTGCACCCTGCAAGGAAGCTTCGCTCACGACGAGCTGTTCTTTGGCAAATACAAAGCCGGTTTTGGTGTGGACATAGGTAAGATTGATAAAGACATCCTGCTTTTCACTGTGGAGTGCTTCAGCGTTGAGGCTGACAACCGCTTTTTCGCCGGCAGGAATTTGGGTTTCTAAAACGCCGCTTTCCTTCACGATGCCATTAACAAGCACTTCCCACTGCGCCGCAATGTGCTTGGTGCTCTTGAAATTCTGTGTATTCCAAAGCTCAACCTTACCGTCGCCCAAATATTTCGCACGAACGGGTCTATAGACCGCTTTCATTTCGAGCGCACCGGAGGACGGGGTTCTGTCTGGATAGAATAAACCGTCTACGCAGAAGTTGCCGTCATGAATCGGCTCATTGTGGTCGCCGCCGTAGGTCCATTTGTACTCTGCGTTTTCATCATAAACGCTGTGGTCTGCCCATTCCCAAATGCAGCCGCCCATGAACTGCTCGCTGGAATAGAAAAGCTCCATATATTCCTCTAAGCCGCCGGGGCCGTTGCCCATGGCGTGAGCATATTCACACTGGAAGAAGGGCTTGCCCTTGTATTTGTCGCCCGCTCTGCCGTCACGGATTTTACGCATTAAATCGGGTGTGCCGTACATGTGGGAAACCACGTCATAAGCCCAACGCTTGGAGCGGATAACGCCCTCGTAATGCACGGGGATTTCGGGATTTTCTTTTTTGAGGAAGTCGTAGCAGACATCTTGGCACTTGTAGCCGCCGGACTCATTACCGAGAGACCACATGGTAATGCTCGGGTGATTCTTGTCGCGCTCGTACATACGGCGCACGCGGTCTAAATAATGTTCTGCCCATTTTAAATCGTTGCTGAGCTTGCCCGGGTGATAGGAAGCCGGGTTGGAATAGAATCCGTGAGTTTCAATATCGGCTTCATCGACGACATAAAGACCGTAAATATCGCAAAGATAGAGGAACGCCGGGTCGGGCGGATAGTGAGAAGTACGCACGGTGTTGCAGTTGTATTCTTTCATAAGGCGCACATCGGTTTCCATATCCTCTAAAGACATAGCATAGCCCTTGGTCATGTGGGTATCGTGGTGGTTGACGCCCTTCATCTTAATGGCTTTGCCGTTGAAGTAGAACACTTCGCCGTCGATTTTTACATCCTTAAAGCCCAAATAGGTGCGCATGGCTTCTTGCTCGCCGTTTTCGCCTACGATAGAAATTTCCACGGTGTAAAGACAGGGCTGTTCGGCATTCCACTCCATGACCTTTAAGTTCTCTAAAACGGTTTTGCCGTCCTTCGGGAGGTCTAAATCGAAGAGGATTTCGTCTTTTAAGAAGCCTTTGACGTGGACGCTTTCGCCCTCGGCGAGTTTTGCCTCTGCTGAAATAGTTAAATTATAACTACCATCTGCATTCTTGTTCGAACGAAGCAAATAATCCTCTAAATAGCTCTTTTCGCGCTCGACAATATAGACGTCGCGGAAGATACCGTTTTCACGGAACATATCCTGGCACTCTAAGTAGGTGCCGTTGCTCCACTTATAGTTTACAGCGACAAGCTCGTTTTCGCCGTCCTGTTTAAAGGGGGTAATATCAAACTCCGCCGTGTTGTGAGAGCCTTCGCTGTAGCCGACAAATTTGCCGTTCATGTAAACAGCGAGTGCGCCTGCAACGCCTAAAAAGGTGAGAATGGAGCTGTCATGTGCCTCGTTAAAGGAAAATTTCTTGCGGTAAATACCCACAGCGACATCCTCGGGGATGCGCGGCGGCTTTTTCGGGAACGGGTAACGGGTATTGATGTAGGCAATCTGGTCATAGCCGTTTCTCTGCCAAGTCGAGGGCACTTCCTGCGCCTTAAAGGGGGCGTTTTCGCTGTCAAACGGGGTCGGGATTTCGGAAAGTTTTGCATAGTAAGCAAAATCCCAAGTGCCCGAGAGCATCAATACGCGGTCGGACTCGTATCTTTCTTTAATCATCGAGCTGTTTTCCGCTTTTTCTAAGGAAGAAAAGGGAATAAAATAGCTACGCGCGGCGCGCTTGTTCTGCTCGATTACGCTGAAATCCGTATGCAGATTTCTTGCAATTTCGTAATTCATTGTTTTTGGCTCCTTTGCTTTTGGAGTATTTTTTCACCGACAAGCGGTGGGAAATTCCTTAAAAAATGAGGATGACAGCGCCCATAGCGGGAACGCTGATGCTCTCGCCGGAGAAATCTCCGCGTAAAAGCTCCTCTTTACCTTGCCATTTTTTCGGCAGGTGATAGTCAATTTCGTTTTCGTTGCGGTTGGCAATCACCAAAACGGCGCTTTCCTCATTTTCACGCTCATAGGCAACACAGCCCAAAACAGCGGAAAGAAAATGTAATTCGCCATTCTTAAAGCAGGGAATTTCGCGGCGGATTTCGCCGAGCTTTTTGTAAAACGCCAAAAGACGTTTATTTTCTCTGCCCCAAGGGTAACAGCCACGGTTAAAGGGGTCTTTATAACCCTCGAGACCTGCCTCATCGCCATAATAGAGGGAAGGCACACCGGGCAGGGTATACTGCAAAACCGCCGCCATTTGAAGGAGCGTTTCGCCCTTTTGGTATTCTGTTTCGGAAAGGTGCTTTTGAGACTGCCACGCGCGGTCTCGATATTCGCAGGATTCGCCGGCAATTTTGGTAATCGCGCGTTCGGTATCGTGCGTACCGATATGATTCATCAGCACATCGAGCACCGGTTTCGGATAGTTTTCGACAATGTTCATCACCGCGTCTTCAAAGCGTTCGGCGATGCCGCCGCGTGCAAAATTTAAAATCGCCGCGGCAAACGGATAGTTCATCACGCTGTCGAGCTCTTCCCCCAAAAGGTATTTACGGCGTTTGCCATAAGCCCATTTGGTTGTGGCATCCTCCCAAACTTCGCCGACAATAAAGGCATCTTTCTTTTCTGCCTTTGCCGCCTTGCTGAGGGCGGCAATGAAGCTGTCGGGCAGTTCGTCAGCCACATCCAAACGCCAGCCGGAAGCGCCGAGCTTTAACCACTTACGCACCACGCCGTTTTTGCCGTTGATAAACTGCATATAAGCGGGACTTTCCTCTTTGACCTCGGGGAGACTTTCAAAGCCCCACCAGCTTTTGTAGCGGTTCGGAAAACTGCTGAAGCTGTACCACGGGTAATAGGGGGAATCCTCAGAATTATAAGCCCCCACGGTGTCGTAGCGGTTTGCGCGGTTGAAATAGCGGCTGTCTGCGCCTGTGTGGGAAAATACGCCGTCTAAAATAATATGAATTCCCAGCTTTTTGGCGTCGGCACAAAGCTTTTTAAAGTCCTTTTCCGTGCCGAGAAGCGGGTCGATTTTTTCGTAATCCGCCGTGTTGTAGCGGTGGTTGGAATGTGCCTCGAAAATCGGATTCAAATAAATACACGAAACGCCGAGCGACTGCAAATAGGGCAGTTTTTCGCGTATGCCCTCTAAATCGCCGCCGAAGTAATCGTTATTTAAAACTCTGCCCTTTTCGTCGGGCTTCCAGTAGGGCGCATTTTCGGTGTCGGTGCGCAAGATTCTGTCCTGCGGCACGTTTTCTTTCGGCTTGCCCGAATTATAAAAGCGGTCGGGGAAAATCTGGTAAATAATACCGCCCTTCATCCAGTCGGGTGTTTCAAATGTCGCATCGTAGACCGTTAACTGCCACGCACTTTGCATTTCTATGCCGTTGGCAATCGCACCGATGCCGTTTTCTTTTAAGAAAATCGAACCTCTGCCCCAAGAGGATTCATAATCAAAATGGTAGAAATAAAGCCCCGGTGAGGTGATTTCCATTTCTATATCCCAAATTTCCTTATCCTCGCCGTTCATGCCCGCCCAATACATCGGGTAATCGACCATATCTTCGCCGTCTTTTTTGAGCATGAAGTGTGCCGCCGTCACCGAAAAGGAACGGGGCAAAAGCAGGCGAAATCTTACTTTTTCGTGGGTTTTCATCGCGCCGAATTTGCTTTTAAAAAAGGGATCTCGTGAATTAAAAGGTATAAAAAACATGGTTAGTACGTTCTTTCACAAACTTCATAGATTTTTTGTTGAAGCAAAAGGAAGTCCTCGAGCGCCGCACCTTTATTGACGGGATTTCGAAGCAGAGCCGCCGGATGATAGGTACCCATCACATAAAACGGCGGTTTTTCATAGAATTTCCCGTGCTCCTTGGTGACCCTAAAATCGGGAGAAATCAGCTTCTGCGCGGCAATTCTGCCGAGACAGACGATGATTTTCGGCTGCATGAGCGCAATCTGCTGTCTTAAATACGGTAGGCACGCCGCCTGTTCCTCTTCTTTCGGGTCGCGGTTTTGCGGTGGACGGCACTTTACAATATTGGCGATATAAATATTTTTATTGCGGTCCAAATCAATATGCTTTAAATATTTATCGAAAAGGATGCCGGCTCTGCCGACAAACGGCTCGCCCTGCTTATCCTCTTCGCCCCCGGGACCTTCGCCCACGAAAAGCACCTCGGCTGTTTCATTGCCCGCGCCGAATACCACCTTATTGCGTGTTTCGCAAAGCGGACATTTTTGGCAGACCAGGGCTTCTTCCTTTAAACTTTGGAAGTCGGAAAACACGTTTTTCACCTCCCCCAAGATAGACAGAAAAGGCAGACGTCAAATTCTGACCTGCCTTTTCTTTATTTTCTGTGAATTAGTTAATTTTCATCTAACATTTCTTTTAAGAGCTTCTGCACCTCTTGTGCCGGTGCTTTACCCTTTAAGGCGCGCATGGCTTGACCCATGATATAGCCCATAGCCTGGGTTTTACCGCCCTTATATTCGTTTACGCTCTTTTCGTTGTTCGCGATAACTTCTTCAATCACGGGACGAAGCGCAGAAAGGTCGGTAATCTGTGCCAAATTGTTTTCTTTGACATAGGCTTCGGGGTCTACGCCCTCTTTAAAGACCTTTTCAAGAACGGTCTTACCTGTACCGCGGTTAATGGTATTTTTGCCCACCATTTCAAGGATTTTCGCAAGGTCCTTTGCGGAAAGGGTCATATCCTCGGGCAGGGTTGCGGTATCTTTTAAGAGCTTCATGACCTCGCCCATAATCCAGTTGGAAGCAACCTTTGCATCCGCACCGAGAGCTACGGTTTCTTCGAAGAGCTTTACATAGCTTCTGTCGCTGGTTAACACTTCGGTGTCGTATTCGGGAAGCCCCAAAACGTTTATATATCTTGCCTTTTTCTGAGCGGGAAGCTCGGGCATTTCGTTTTGAATGCGTTCAATCGTTTCCTCGGAAATCTCGAGCGGCGGCAGGTCGGGTTCGGGGAAATACTTATAATCCTGTGCATCTTCCTTGGAGCGCATCGCATAAGAAATACCCTTGTTGTCGTCCCAACGTCTGGTTTCCTGTGTTACTTTTTCGCCGTCCTCTAAAAGCTCAATCTGTCTTTCCGCTTCATAAGCAATCGCTCTTTGAATTGCGTGGAAGGAGTTCAAATTCTTCATTTCAGTTCTGGTGCCGAATTCCTTTTGACCCTTAGGACGAACGGAAAGGTTAACGTCCGCACGAAGGGAGCCTTCCTGCATTTTGCAATCGGAAACGCCGGTGAACTGTAAGATGCCGCGAAGCTGTTCAAGATAGGAAATAACTTCCTCAGCCGAACGGAAATCCGGCTCGGAAACGATTTCAAGAAGCGGCACGCCGCAGCGGTTGTAGTCCACTAAGGTGCATTCTTCAAAATCATCGTGAATGAGCTTACCTGCATCCTCTTCCATATGGATTTCGTGGATGCCGATTTGCTTATCGTTGCCGTCCTTATCCTTTACAGTTAAGTGACCGTCATGACAAATCGGGAAGTAGAGCTGTGAAATCTGATAAGCCTTCGGCAAATCGGGGTAGAAATAGTTTTTGCGGTCGAATTTATTATGACGTGTGATTTCGCAGTTGGTAGCAAGACCGGTGCGAATCGCATATTCTAATACTTTTTCGTTGAGCTTCGGGAGTGTGCCGGGCATACCGGAACAAATCTCGCATACGTGCTCGTTGCAGCCTGCGCCGAATTCGGTGGAACAGCCGCAGAAAATCTTGGTTTTGGTGGCGAGCTCGGTGTGAACCTCAAGCCCCATTACAATTTCCCATTCCATGGTCGTTCCTCCTTAGTTTTTCGGGGACTTCTTATGGAAGTCCGTTACATTTTGATAAGCACAAGCGGCGGATAAAATTTCCGCTTCCTTGTAGGGCTTGCCGATGAGCTGCATACCAATCGGCATATTCTGTGCATCGAAGCCGCAGGGAATCGCCATAGAGGGGAGACCGGCGAGGTTAATCATAACGGTGTAAATATCGCCAAGATACATCTTCAGCGGGTCGCTAAGGCTTTCGCCGATTTTAAGTGCGGTGGTCGGTGCAACCGGGCCTAAAAGGAAATCATAGGTTTCAAGTGCCTTAAAGCAAGCATCTTGAATAATCTTCTTTGCCTTTAATGCCTTGTTGTAGTAAGCATCGTAATAGCCGGAGGAAAGCACGAAGTTGCCAAGCATAATGCGGCGCTTCACTTCCATGCCGAAGCCCTCGGAGCGGGATTTTACATACACGCTCATGAGGTCATGGGCTTCCGGGCTCTTGTAGCCGTATTTGATGCCGTCATAACGGGAAAGGTTGGAGCAGGCTTCTGCGCACGCAATGATATAATATGCAGGAATCGCATATTTAACACTGGGCATGGGGAAGAATTCCACCTCTGCGCCGAGCGCTTTAAACTGCTCTGCGGCTTTTAAAATGCCGTCTTTCACTTCGGGGGCAATGCCCTCGCCGATATATTCTTCGGGAATACCGATTTTTTTGCCCTTAACGTCGCCCTTGGTAGCTTCTGCAAAATCGAAGGGCGGATTCGGCATAGAAGTGCCGTCCTTTTCGTCTTTACCCTCAATTACGGAGAAGAGCGCGGCGCAATCCTCTGCGCTTTTTGCCATCGGGCCGATTTGGTCGAGGGAGGAAGCGTAAGCGATTAAACCATAACGGGAAACCGCACCGTAGGTGGGTTTCAGACCGGAAATACCGCAAAAGCTCGCGGGCTGACGGATAGAACCGCCGGTGTCGGAGCCTAAGGTAATCGGTGCAAGCTCTGCCGCAACAGCTGCTGCCGCACCGCCCGAGGAGCCGCCGGGTACGCAGTCTAAATTCCACGGGTTATGGGTCACGCCGGTTGCCGAAGTCTCTGTGGTCGAACCCATAGCAAATTCATCCATGTTAAGCTTGCCGAGGAACACAAGACCTGCATCCAGAAGTCTTTCGACAACGGTTGCGTTATAAGGCGGAACAAAGTTTTCTAAAATCTTAGAAGAGCAGGTGGTCTTTACGCCCTTGGTGCAGATATTATCTTTAATACCTACCGGCACACCAGCTAACGGACCGGTGTATTTGCCCTCGTCGATGCCTTTTTGTACTTCATCGGCACGCTGTAAAGCTTCTTCGCGGCAAACGGTATTGTAGCAGTGATAAATGCTGTCCTCTTTTTCAATGGCATCCAAAAAGCATTCGGTAACTTCGCGAACGCTTGCCTGTTTTTCACGAATGGCACGCCCGATTTCGAGTGCGCCCATTTTCAAAAAGTTCATGCCCGTCCCTCCTTATTCTACAGTCTTCGGCACAACAAAACAGCCGTCTCTCTGTTCCGGTGCGTTGCTTAAAATAGCGTCTACGTTGGCTTCGTTGGTCACAACATCCGCACGCATGACGTTCGGGATGGGGAAGGAGTGCGATGCAGGCTCCACACCCTCGGTGTCCAGCTCGTTCAGGGTATCCATATAGGACACGATGTCCTGTAAATCTTTCATAGATTCCGCTCTTTCTTCTTCACTCAAGGTGATGCGTCCGAGCTTTTCAAGGTATAAAACCAAGTCTCTATCGATTTGCATAATCTGCCTCCGATTTTTATATTGTTTCGGGATTGCACCCGTTTTCGTCTAAGTCATAATCGCCCGTGCAAACGATTTTTGCAGGGCCGCGCATGAGAACGGAGCCGTCCTCCTGCCAAAGAATATGCAAAATGCCGCCGCGAAGCCGCACTTCGATTTCTTTTTCTCTGTCGCAATGGCCGTTTAAAATCGAAGCCACTGCCGCCGCGCAAGCACCCGTGCCACAGGCAAGAGTTTCGCCGCTGCCGCGTTCCCAAACACGCATTTCAATGCAGTCTTTGGAAAGAATACGCACGAATTCGGTGTTGATTCTGTCGGGGAACAGGGCGTGATTTTCAAATTTCGGGCCTAATTTTTTAAGATTCAGTTCTTCTGTCGGTTCTTCTGTAAAGACAACACAATGCGGGTTGCCCATAGAAAGGCAGGTAACAGCGTAAGTTTTTTCGTGTTTTCCTGTGATAGTCAGTTTTTGACTAATTACACTTTCCGTGTCGAAGAGGGTGGGAATTTCCGAGGCCTTTAAAATCGGGCTTCCCATATTGACCGTAGCAGAAACGACCTTGCCGTTTTCGGTTTCAACTTGAATCGTCTTAATGCCGCTTCTGGTTTCCAAAGTAAATTCCGTTTTATCGGTCATGCCGTTATCGTACACGTATTTTGCCACGCATCTCGACGCATTGCCGCACATTTTGGCAAGAGAGCCGTCTGCGTTGTAAATATCCATAAAGAAATCTGCGACCTCGGAGGGTTTAATCAGTACCAAACCATCCGCCCCTACACCGAAATGGCGATCGCTTACCGCAATCGCCGTTTTGGAGGGGTCAGCCACTTGTTCCGAAAAGCAGTTCACATAGATATAATCATTTCCTGCGCCCTGCATTTTTGTAAACTTCATAGTTGCCTGCCTTATATGTTTTATTTTTGCCCTTTACCGCTTATTCGTAAAGGGGATATTTTGCGCAAATCTCATTTACGCTGGCACGGATATAATCTGCCTTTGCTTCAAAATCCGTTGCTGCAAGTGCGATGCACTCTGCAACCTTGTCCATATCCGCTTCCACTAAGCCTCTGGTGGTTACAGCCGGCGTACCGAGTCTTACGCCGCTGGTTACGAAGGGCTTTTCGGGGTCATTCGGAATGGCATTTTTATTGGCGGTGATGTAAACATCATCGAGTCTCTTTTCAAGCTCTTTACCGGTGATGCCGACGGAGCGAAGGTCCACAAGGAGTAAGTGGTTGTCGGTGCCGCCGGAAACGAGGTCGATGCCACGAGAGGTGAGGCCCTTAGCGAGTGCCGCCGCGTTGAGCACAACCTGTTTCTGATATTCTTTGAATTCCGGCTTTAATGCTTCGCCGAGGCAAACAGCCTTTGCCGCAATGACGTGCATTAAGGGACCGCCTTGAGAGCCGGGGAAAATCGCCTTGTTGATTTTCTTGGCGATTTCTTCATCGTTGCAGAGAATCATGCCGCCGCGCGGACCACGCAGGGTCTTGTGGGTGGTGGTGGTGACAACGTCTGCATACGGAACGGGTGAGGGATGAAGGCCTGCCGCAACAAGACCTGCAATGTGCGCCATATCGACCATGAAGTAAGCACCGACTTCCTTTGCGATTTCGGAAATACGCTTAAAGTCGATGATTCTCGGATAAGCACTTGCGCCGGCTACGATGAGCTTGGGCTGGCATTCTTTGGCCTTTCTTTCGAATTCATCATAGTCGATGAAGCCGTCGGCATTGACGCCGTAGGGCACAAAGTTGTAATGCTTACCGGACATATTTACGGGTGAACCGTGGGTTAAGTGACCGCCCTCTGCAAGATTCATACCCATAATGGTGTCGCCGAGGTTTACAAGGGCAAAATATGCCGCCATGTTAGCCTGTGCACCGGAGTGGGGCTGTACGTTTGCGAATTTTGCGCCGAAGAGCTCGCAAGCTCTGTCTCTTGCCAAATCTTCTACAATATCTACAAATTCGCAGCCACCGTAATAGCGTTTGCCCGGGTAGCCTTCTGCGTATTTGTTGGTGAGCACACTGCCCATAGCTGCCATAACAGCGGGGGAAACAACGTTTTCACTGGCAATAAGCTCTAAGTTTCTGCGCTGACGGAAAAGTTCTTTTTCCATAGCCTCGCCGACAGCGGGGTCTACAGTTTTCAAGTAGCCAATGGAATCCTGTAAATCTGCGTACATTGCTTATGCTCCTTTTTCTCTCTCTTTTAATTAGTCAGAATTCATCTATTAAAGATTTACCGTGTAGTTCGGTGCTTCCTTGGTGATGTAAACATCATGCGGGTGGCTCTCTTTAAGACCTGCACCGGTGATGCGGATGAATTTTGTATTCTGCTGTAATTCGGTAAGGTTATGACAACCGCAGTAACCCATACCTGCTTTTAAGCCGCCGAGCATCTGGAAGATTGTGTCGGAGAGTTTTCCCTTGTAAGGTACACGACCTTCAATGCCTTCGGGAACAAGCTTCTTGTTGTTTGCCTGGAAGTAACGGTCCTTAGAACCGCAGTTCATCGCTGCAAGGCTGCCCATGCCACGATAGGTCTTGAAGCTTCTGCCCTGGTAAACTTCGGTTTCTCCGGGGGATTCTTCACAGCCTGCAATCAAGGAACCAACCATGATAGCGGATGCACCTGCGGCGATAGCCTTTACAATTTCACCGGAGTACTTAATACCGCCGTCTGCGATAACACCGATACCGTGCTTTGCAGCTTCGTTTGCGGAATCATAAACGGCAGTAATCTGCGGAACACCGATACCTGCAACAACGCGGGTAGTGCAGATAGAGCCGGGGCCGATACCAACCTTAACGCAGTCTGCGCCGGCATCAATCAAAGCCTTGGTAGCTTCTGCAGTTGCAACGTTACCGGCAACTAAAGCTACGTTCGGGAATGCAGTCTTTACTCTTTCTACAGCCTTTAAAATGTTGCGGCTGTGACCGTGAGCGGAGTCAAGCGCTAAAATATCAACGCCTGCTTCAACAAGAGCGGAAGCACGATCTAAAACGTCTGTGGTTGCGCCGATTGCCGCACCGCAGAGAAGTCTGCCCTGTGCATCTCTTGCAGAGTTCGGATACTGAACTGCTTTTTCAATATCCTTAATGGTGATAAGACCCTTTAAGAAGCCGCCGTCATCTACGAGCGGAAGCTTTTCAATCTTGTGCTGCATGAGGATTTTCTTAGCGTCCTCTAAGGTTGTGCCGATGTGAGAAGTTACGAGGTTATCCTTAGTCATAACTTCGCCGATTTTTACAGCATAATCGGACATGAAACGCATATCACGGTTGGTTAAGATACCGATGAGTCTGCCGTCGTTATCGCAAACCGGAACACCGGAAATTCTGTAGCGGTGCATGAGGTTGTCCGCTTCCTCTACTGTATTGTCAGGATGCAGGAAGAAGGGGTTCACAATAACGCCGTTTTCACTGCGCTTTACCTTATCTACTTCGCTCTGCTGACTTTCGATAGACATGTTTTTGTGAATGATACCCAAACCGCCTTCACGTGCGATTGCAATCGCCATACGGGATTCTGTAACCGTATCCATTGCCGCGGTTAAAATCGGGGTATTGAGCTTAATGTTTTTGGTAAGCTGAACGCTTACGTCAACGTCCGAAGGCAATACATCGCTTTCGGCAGGGATTAAGAGCACGTCGTCAAACGTTAAGCCCTCTTTTGCAAATTTGTCGTTCACCATTTTAAGTCCTCCTGCTATTCACTTTTTTATGCAATTTATAATAGTCTGCCTATTATAATATGATACTTCATTATAGCACCATTCTATAGGTGTTTTCAATAGATAAAAAAGAAAAAAACACGCGGTTTTAAGGCGTGTTTTTAGATATTATCTTCGGTTTTTAAGGATTTACGGCAGTCTTCTTCTGCGCGCTCTTCTGTGGGGGCAGACTTCTGCCATTTTTTCGGGCATGCCTTACGCTTTTCGCGCAGTTCCTTAAAGAAATCGGTTAAAAGCGCCGCACATTCCGATTCCAATACGCCGCCCTCGATTTCGGGCTGAAAGGTAAAGGGCAAAGTATACATCTGCATCACGGAAGAAACCGCGCCGTTTTTCTCATCGTAAGCGCCGAAGGTCACCTTTTTGAGGCGTGCGTTTAAAATCGCACCGGCGCACATCGGGCATGGCTCTAAGGTGACATACATTTCACATTCCCAAAGCCGCCAGCCGCCCAATTTTTGACACGCTTTATAAATGGCCTCCGTTTCCGCGTGGGAAAGGGCATTTTTCGAGGATTCCCGACGATTGAAAGCAGAAGCAATGATTTCGTCACCGCGCACGATGACTGCACCGACAGGGACCTCGCCCATAGCGGCACTTTTTTTCGCTTCTTCAATTGCCAATCGCATGAAATCTTCTTTTTGCATGGCACTAATCCTTTTCCGTTACTGGATAAAATGTGTAAGTTTCTTGTCTTCGCCTTTTGGAAGAGGGAAGGCAAAAAATATTCTGCTTTTGTTTTTATAAAAAAACGTAGGGGCGGATACTATCCGCCCGTTATGAGCTATAAAGTTTACACGAAAGTTCAATGTGCGAACTATCTGTAAAAAGTCTGCACTAATTATCCCGTGCATTAGCCGTCGCCCTGTGGCGACACAGAAAACTTTTTTTCTTGTAAAAAGTTTTCTCTTTGCGGTTTGCACCGCAAATTCACTTTCAAAAATACGCTTCTCAGGATAAGAGCTTCCGTGCTCTGCGGAGCACGGCTCGGGACGCTGTCCCAAGACCCTGCCGCTTTTAAAAAAGCGGACAAAACTTTTAATCTAAAGTGCGTCGAGCGAACTACGAGTAAAAAGTCTGCACTACCTCTCCCGTGCATGAGCCGTCGCCCTGCGGCGACCCCGTGATTCGCCGGGCGCCGGCGCGCCCTACCATTCGATGTATTGGGCGGTTTCTACTAAGAGATAAAGTATCGCGAGTACCATCGCTACCGTTAAAATATAAGACTTCGCACGGGTGCCGTTGGTCAAATGATCCTCGCCCTTTGCGAGAGGAATTTTTTTATAATTCACAATGTAAAGAATTAAGCAGATGATGCCTGCCGCAAATACCGCCGCAATAAGGATTAAACCAACTACGTTCGCCACAGTCTGCGTTAAATTATCTTCTAAAATCTGCAAGGTCAGCGCCAGCGCATTGTTCGCGCAGTGAATGAGTACACCCGTCCACATAGAACCGGTAATCGTCACCGCGTAGCCGATGGCAATACCTGCAATGAACGCAAACGGAATCTGTACCATGTTGCCGTGCATGAGCGCAAATACCATGGCCGACATCAAAATCGCAAACCAGTCGCCGTATTTTTTTAAGGATTGCATCACAACGCCGCGAATCGCAAATTCTTCCACAATCGCCGGAACAATCGCGACCTTCACGAACGATAAAAGAATCACCGGTACGCTCACGAGCGCTATATCATCGGGCGGCATCTTGAATTCCACTTGGAACACGGTTTCCAAAAGCGTGTTTAAAATGCCGGAAGCATAGCTGCCTGCGAGACAGGCGGCAAGTCCGATAAAGACCAAAAGCGTCGCCGCCTTGGCATTATAAGGCGCATGGAGCGGCAGTTCGCCGATGAGCTTTTTCTTTTTGAGCACGGTATAGCCGATGAAAAACGGCACAAAGAGTACAATCGCACCGAATCCAACATCTATTGCCGTGTGGAAAAGATCATTGTTTTGATATAAATCCCTAAAATTCGGAATCAGCGAAATCATCAAATAACTGAGTACAAACGCAAACAGAGAAAAGCCCAAAAGGGAAAGACCGTGTATCGTGCTTAAACGTTTTAAGGTCTTTTTTTCCTGCTTTTTTTCCTCGGCCAAGGGGTCGGGCTTCTGCGGACAGTAGTAGCCTGTCGCATAATAACCATATTGCGGATTGTATGCGTTTTGGGGATTATAGGCGCCGTAGTTATTTTGCGGACTGTAGCCGCCAGCGGGGTTCTGCGCTCCGTACTGCGGATTTTGCCCGTTCGCATAAGGATTCTGATAAGCACCATTCGGATTTTGACGGTTCACATATGGATTTTGATATGCACCGTTTTGCGCCTGCCCGTTCGCGTAAGGATTTTGATAGGCCGTGTTGGGATTCTGCCCATTTGTGTAGGCAGTTTGCCCCTGCTGTGCGTTATTTCCATAGGGTGGCGCGGTGTAATTCGGGTTTTGCGTACCCGGATTATAGGCGTTCCCCGCCCCGTTAAACGGGGTTCCGTTTTGATTTTGTTCCATAAAACACCCTGATTTCTTCAAATTTTAAAAGCTTATTTTCTTTCAGCATAGCATGAAAATTCTAAAAATTTGTTACAAATTTAAAAATTTTCCAGAAAGCTTTTTTTAAGCTTTACTCAGGCATTTTCGTTTGTTTCTGTTTGCTCTTCTGCTACTGCTTCTGCTTCGGTTGCTTCTGCAGAGGCTTCTTCGCCCTCTTCTGTATTTTCCTCTTCGGCTTCATGCTCAGCAAGAGAGAGGGTGATGAGTCTTTCGCCCTCGGAAACACGCATGACGCGAACACCCTTGGAGGGACGTGCAAATTCGCTAATGTCAAGCGCCTCAATACGGATAATAATACCGTCGGAGGAAATCAAAATAACGTCATCGGTTTCGGAAACCATGGTAATCGCCGCTACGTCGCCGTATTGCTCGGTGTGGTAGTTGATAAGACCCTTACCGCCACGGGACTGAATACGATAATTCGAAACATCCGATCTTCTGCCGTAACCGGTTTCGGAAACGGTAAGTACCTTCTTTTCGGGATCGAGTACGCACATACCGGCAACTTCATCGCCCTCGGAAAGCGTAATTGCCTTCACACCGCGCGCGGTTCTGCCGATGCATCTAGCATCCTGCTCGTTAAAGGAAATGGACATACCCTTTTTAGTTGCAATCATGAGGTTCTGCTCACCGTCGGTGAGTTTTACCCAGCAGAGCTCGTCGCCCTCGTCGAGATTAATCGCGAGAATACCGTTTTTACGGATATTTTTATAAGCATCCAGCTCGGTTCTCTTAATGATACCGTTTCTTGTAACCATGCAGAGATAGTGCGGGGTTTCTTGACCGAAGTCCGGCACGCGAAGCATCGCGGTGATTTTTTCATCGGGCAGAAGCGGTAAAATATTGACAACGTTCATGCCCTTGCCGGTACGGCTACCCTCGGGAATTTCATAACCCTTTAAGCGATAAACTCGACCGAAGGAGGTAAAGAACATAATATAATCATGCGAAGAGCAGGTGAACATGGTTTCTGCCACATCCTCTTCACGTCTAGTCATACCCTTAATGCCCTTACCACCGCGGCGCTGTGCCTGGTAGGTGTCGACGGGCTGACGCTTAATGTAACCCATGTTGGTTAAGGTGAATACGCAGGTTTCCTCGGGAATGAGGTCCTCAATGTCCACTTCACCGCTGACGGTTGCAATTTCGGTGCGTCTTTCGTCGGTGTATTTTTCGGAAATCGCCTGTAATTCGGTGTCGACGATTTCAAGGATTCTCGCTTCAGAGCCGAGGATTTCCTTGTATTCGGCAATCTTCTTGGCAAGCTCTTCACGCTCATCCATAATCTTCTTGATTTCGAGACCGGCGAGCTGACCTAAACGGTAGGCAACAATCGCGCCTGCTTGAATTTCATCGAAGTCGAATTTTTCCATAATGGCGACCTTGGCTTCTGCCTGACCGCCCTTGCAGGAACGAATGGTAGCGATAATATCATCGACAATGTCGATTGCCTTAGCAAGACCGTCTAAGATATGCTCTCTTGCTTCGGCCTTCTTTAAATCATATTCGGTTCTTCTGCGGATAATTTCGCACTGGAAGTCGATATAATTCTGTAAAATTTCTTTAAGAGTTAAAATCTTCGGCTCACCGTTGACGATTGCCAGCTGAATAATACCAAAGGTGGTCTGGAGCTGGGTGTACTGGTAGAGGTGATTTAAAACGACCTGCGGATTGGCGTCGCGCTTTAAGTCGATAACGACACGCATACCCTCACGGTTGGAGTAGTCGTTGATGTCGGAAATGCCTTCGATTTTCTTATCCTTGGTGAGATCGGCAATGTTTTCAATGAGTCTTGCCTTGTTGACCTGATAGGGAAGCTCGGTTACGATAATCGAAAATCTGCCGGTCTTTTCATTTTCCACGATTTCCGCTCTGGCACGAACGGTAACCTTACCACGACCGGTTGCATAAGCGGAACGAATACCGCTTCTGCCCATGATGATGCCGGCAGTCGGGAAGTCGGGGCCCTTAATGTGTTCCATAAGGTCTTCCAAGGAAGCCTCGGGATTTTCGATTAAAGCATGGATACCGTCTACCACTTCGCCGAGGTTATGGGGCGGAATGTTGGTCGCCATACCAACCGCAATACCGGTAGAACCGTTGACGAGAAGGTTCGGGAAACGGGACGGTAAAACGGAGGGCTCTTTCAAACGGTCATCGTAGTTCGGGATGAAATCTACGGTGTCTTTGTCAATATTCTTGAGCATTTCCATGGAAATCTTGCTCATTTTAGATTCCGTATAACGGTAAGCAGCCGGCGGGTCGCCGTCCACAGAACCGAAGTTACCGTGGCCGTCTACCAGCATGTAACGCATCGAGAAGCTCTGTGCCAAACGAACCATGGCATCGTATACGGACATATCACCGTGGGGATGATAACGACCCAAAACCGCACCGACGGTGTCTGCGCACTTACGGTAGGCCTTTTCGGGATACAGATTATTTTCAAACATCGTGTATAAAATACGGCGATGTACGGGCTTTAAGCCGTCGCGAACATCGGGAAGTGCACGGGAAATAATAACCGACATGGAGTAGTCAAGGAAGGATTTTTTCATTTCCTTGTTGATTTCCACGTTGATAATATTCTGCTGCTCTTCGGGGATGTATTCGTGGAGCGGCTCGTTTTTATGTTTGTTCATGTTTTACTACCTCTTTTGCAATTCTCTAAAATCTAAAAGTCATCGTTTGATTTTAAAAGGTTATACGTCCAAATTCTGTACGTATTTTGCATTCTTTTCAATGAACAGACGGCGAGGCTCAACCTTGTCGCCCATTAAAATGGAGAAGGTTTCGTCCGCTTCCATTGCATCATCCAGCGTTACGCGCAGCATCGTTCTGTTGTCGGGATTCATAGTGGTTTCCCAAAGCTGGTCGGGGTCCATTTCACCAAGACCTTTATAGCGCTGAATATCGCAAGAGCCGCTGCCGCCGAACTCGTTAATCTCCTCATCTCTCTGCTCGTCGGAGAACGCATAAACATGTTTTTTGCCCTTAGAAATTTTATAAAGCGGGGGCTGTGCGATGTAAACATAGCCGTTTTCAATAAGCGGGCGCATATAGCGGAAGAAGAAGGTTAAAAGCAAGGTACGGATATGTGCACCGTCGACATCGGCATCCGCCATGATAACAACTTTGTGATAACGGAGCTTGTTAATATCAAAGTCATCGCCGATGCCCGTACCGAGCGCGGTAATGACGGGGGTCAGCTTTTCGTTGCCGATAACCTTGTCGACTCTCGCCTTTTCTACGTTCAGCATTTTACCCCAAAGCGGGAGAATCGCCTGGATGTTCTTGTCTCTGCCTTCCTTTGCAGAGCCGCCTGCGGAATCACCCTCGACGATGTAGATTTCGGTGTTCTCGGGATTTTTGTTAATGCAGTCTGCCAGCTTACCGGGGAGAGAATTGCTCTCGAGTGCGGATTTACGTCTAGCATTATCTCTGGCTTTTCTTGCCGCTTCTCTAGCACGGGAAGCATCTAAAGCCTTCGAGAAAATCGCCTTTGCCACGGCGGGATTTTCTTCAAAATAGGTCATCATTTTTTCATAGACCATCTTAGAAACGATACCCGTCATTTCGGTGTTGCCGAGCTTGCCCTTGGTCTGACCTTCGAACTGTGCTTCGGTCAGCTTAACGCTGATAACCGCTGAAAGACCTTCACGAACGTCCTCGCCGGAAAGCTTCTTGTCGCTCTCTTTCAAAAGACCGAACTTTCTGCCGTATTCGTTAAAGACTCTTGTCAGCGCGGTTTTAAAGCCCTGTTCATGTGTACCGCCGTCAATCGTGCGAACGTCATTGGCAAAGCTCAAAATAATTTCGTTGTAGCCGTCGTTATAAGAAATCGCAACCTCTGCGCTCTTATCGCCCTGCACGGCACTAAAGTGCATAATATCTTCATGTACAGGAGAAAGACCGCGGCTAGTGTTGATATAATCTACGAAGCTCTTAATACCGCCTTCGTAGCAGAACACTTCGCTCTGAATATTGCTTTCGTCGCGCTTATCGGTAAGGCTAATGGAAAGACCGGCATTTAAAAATGCCTGCTCACGCAAGCGGCGTGCCAAAATATCATATTCATAAACGGTGGTTTCTTTAAAGATTTCGGGGTCAGCCTTGAATTTAATAAAGGTACCGGTTTTGTCGGTGTCGCCGATGATTTCGAGGGGAGACGCGATATTACCTCTTGTGAATCTCTGTCTGTGAACATGACCCTCTTGGCTGACTTCGACCTCGAACCACTCGGACAGCGCGTTAACAACCGAAGAACCAACGCCGTGCAAGCCGCCGGAAACCTTATAACCGCTGCCGCCGAATTTACCGCCGGCATGCAAAACGGTTAAAACAACCGTAACTGCAGGCAGACCCTGCTGTTCGTTGATACCAACCGGAATACCACGGCCGTTATCGCGAACGGTGATGACATCGCCGGGCAAAATTTCTACTTCGATATGGGTGCAGTAGCCCGCCAAGGCTTCGTCGATGGAGTTATCCACGATTTCATAAACCAAATGGTGTAAGCCCTTAGGACCGGTAGAGCCGATATACATACCGGGGCGCTTACGAACGGCCTCCAGACCTTCTAAGACCTGAATTGCCGAAGCGTCATAGGTTTCGGTTACGACAGTATCCATTTCCTCTGCGTCATCGAATTCTACTTCATTTACTTTGAGTTCTTCGTTTGCCATACTGTTCCTCCAAGTTTCTATTGCCTGTTTCTCCTAAGATTTCGGGGCGCAAGCGTTTGTAGATTGTGCCCGTTAACAGGGGAGATATATATACGAACGGGGAATTTTTTTCCACGGTAACCAAAAAGGATTTTGGTAAATCATAGGAAACCGTTTTGGAATATCCCTCTTTTTCCGCGTGATTCAAATAATCTCGCGTGGGTTTGTTGACTGTTGTATTATCTAAATCGAAAATCCCTAAAATGGATTCCGAGCGAATGAGCGTTTCGCCGCCGATGTCCAAATACATATTATTCCGCCTTCTTGATTTGCCCGCCCTCGACGAGAAAGCTCTTGCCGCCGCAAAGGCGCAGGACGTTCGACGGGTCACAGCAGGTTAAGAACACCTGCCGGTCTTGCATATGGTTTAAAATATAATCCTGTCTCGAAACATCGAGTTCACTGAGCACATCATCCAAAAGAATAACGGGGTCTTCGCCTGTTTTTTCTTTAATGATTTCGGCTTCCGAAAGCTTTAAGGCCAGCGCCGCGGAGCGTTGCTGTCCCTGCGAGCCGTAATTTCTCGCCGAAAGCCCGTCAATTTCTATTTTCAAATCATCACGGTGCGGACCGCTGGTTGTGATGCGGTTTTCCAAATCATCCCGCCGCTTTTCCTGTAACAAACTTAAAAGCATAGCTTTCACTTCTGCGGCATCCGCACTGTAGGCTTTTACATTATTTTGATAGGCGACGGTGATTTTCTCTTTGCCGCCCGAAAGACCTCTATAAATGCTGTCGGTCTTTTCGCTTAAATTCTCGGCATAGGCCACACGCTCGGCAATGATATACGCGCCGACGGTTGCGAGCCGGTCATCCCAAATATCTAAGGTGTCGAGAAGCTCGGGGTGCGCCATAATATCCTTTAAAAGCGCATTTCTCTGCACCAGTGTGTGATTGTATTTGGCGAGTGCCTTGGCGTAATTCGGTTTGATTTCGCAAAGCGCGGTATCCAAAAACCGACGCCGAAAGGCAGGGCCGTCCTTTACAAGCGAAAGGTGTGCAGGCACAAACACCACCGCATAAAACGAGCCAATCAGCTCGGCGGGGGAGCGAAGATTTACGCCGTTTTTCATGGCGCTTCTCTTTTTATCCACCCAAAGCGTGGCACTCTGTTCTCTGCCGAACGCGCGAAAGTGCATTTCGTTTTTGGCGAAGCTTTCCTCGAATTCCACCATTTCCTTATCGCGCCTCGAACGAAAGCTTTTACAGCCCGTAAAGAGCCAAAGGCTTTCTAAGAGATTGGTTTTACCCTGTGCATTTTCGCCGTAAATGACATTTACGCCGGGGGAGGGCTCTAAAAGCGCCTCCTTAATATTTCTGAAATGCTCGAGCTTTAAGCTTTCAACTTGCATTTTGTCAGTCCTTTATTACCGAGTAGAGCACGTGGTCTAATTCAAAGGTGTCGCCGCCGCGCAGCTTTTTACCACGCTGCATGCAAACTTCATCGTTTACCTTGACGTCGCCCTCTGTAATGACGATTTTTGCGTGACCGCCCGTCTGCACGGCATCTGCGAGTTTGAGTGCCGCATCCAAACGGATATAATCGGTCGAGATATGTACATCTTTTTTCTGCTTTTCTGCTACTTTTACAACTAATTTTTTCATTCTGTTTTCAGCCTCACAGGTAATACCAAGAATAAGAAGTCCTCGCCCTCTGTCGGGGTGATTAAGATGGGCAGAATCGGGCTGCTTAAATGTAAATCTACTTCATCTGCATCGCAGACGCGAAGGGCGTCCAATAAATAACGGTTGTTAAAGCCGATTTCCATTTTCTCGCCCGAACCCTCACAGGGAAGCTTATCAGTTGCTGTACCGAGGGCGGTGGTAGAAGAAATACGAATCATATCTTCGGAGAAAATGCAGCGGATGGGGCTCTTCGCTCTATCCGTAATAATTAAAGAGGTTCTTTCGATACTCTGAATCAGCATTCTGGTGTTAACGCGAAGCTTTGCATTCTCTGCGCCGGAAATTGCCGCCTGATAGTTTAAGAATTCACCCTCTAAAAGACGGGAAACAATTCTGTAAGTACCGATTTGGAATACGATGAAACGTCTGCCGATATTTAAGGAGACGGTATCCTCTTCGGAGGAGATGAGTTTAACCACTTCGTTAAGGGTCTTTTTCGGTGTAACAAAGGTTTTCTCTTCGCCGTCATAATCAAGCTCTTCGTTACGAATTGCAAGACGGAAGCCGTCTACAGCAATCAAACGGATTTTATGCGGTGTAATTTCAAAACGTACGCCGGTATGTACGACCTTAACATCGTTCTCGGCGGTTGCAAAAATGGTCTTGCGAATCATATCCTTTAAAACTTCGCCGTTTAAGGAAATCGGAGAACCACTTTCTACGGAGGGAAGCTCCGGGTATTCCTCTGCGCCGATACCAATTAAGGAGAATTCAGCGTCACCGCTCTTAATGCGGCAGGAAAGTCTTTCGTCTACGGTAATAGTAACGGTCTCTGACGGGAGGGTTCTTAAAATGTCGCAAAGAATCTTTGCATTTAAAATGACAGAGCCTTCTTCTTCGATTCTCGCCTCCATAGAGGTCACGATGCCGACTTCTAAGTCATAGCCGGTTAAGGTTAAGGTCTCCCCCTCAGCCTTTAAGAGAATGCCCTCAATCGCCGGAATAGAGGATTTAGAGGAAACAGCTCTTTGAACATTTGAACATGCAAAAGAAAGATTTTGGGTGTTACAGGAAAGCTTCATGATAAAAAATCCTTTCTTCAATCATATCATAATAAATATTTTAGTAGCATTAGCAGTAGGGGCAGAGGAAACTGTCTAAAAGTCTCAAAAGCCCTTTAAAATCGGGACAAGAGCCGCAATTTTAAAATGTTGAAAATTCGTTAAAATAATTTTCAAAAGTTTTATAATCAAACAGTCAAAAATTAACTGTTCAAAAGTTGAGTGTTCAAAATCAAAACTTGTTCAAAAGTCGCGAGGGCGCGACAGGCCAATCACGGGGTACTTGGGCGGTGTTTTTTACCAATAGTTCGCGCAACGTACGGCGTGGAAAATTTGAACTTGTAAGGTCGCGAAGGCGCGACAGCCAATCACGGGGTAGTTGGGCGGTGATTTTTACCAATAGTTCGCGCAACGTACGGCGTGGAAAATGCATGAAAAGTTTTGTCCACTTTTTCAAAAGCGGCAGGGTCTTGGGACAGCGTCCCGAGCCGTGCTCCGCAGAGCACGGAACACTTATCCTGAGAAACGTATTTTTAAAGGTGAATTTAGGGCGCAAGCCCTAAAGAGGATGCTTTTTAAACGAAAGTCCGATGTGCGAACTATCTGTAAAAAGTCTGTAATTACTCTCCCGTGCTTGCCTGTCGGGGCTTCCCGACAAGGATGCTTTTTACAAGAAAAAAAGCATCTTTTTCACGCTGAAAAATAAAATTATTTATAATATAGAAATAAATAGAACTTCGTAGGGGCGGATATCATCCGCCCGTAACGGGAATTATTTCTCTAACGTATTTAGAATTTCGCAAGGAAAAAATTTTTTCTTTCCCTTTATCAAAGGAAATGGAGGATCGCTTGCGGTGGATGCGATTTGTCTGCGGTCTTTCTAAATTTGTATATACAAGCCATAAAAAGCTGTGTTTTTTATAAAATTAACTTTTTTATTTGCCGGAGAATTGCGGGCGGATTCTATCCGCCCCTACGGGATGTTACCTTTTATATGGATAAAATTCGTACAAAGTCCGTTGTGCGAACTACGAGTATAAAGTCTGTACTAACTCTCCCGTGATTGGCAGGCGCGCCGTCGCGCCCGTTGTGCGAACTACGAGTAAAAAGTTTGTACTAACTCTCCCGTGCATTCACTGCTGACTGGCGTCGGCTAAAAAGGCGGGCGAAATTTTTAACGTGAAGTGCGATATACGAAAGAAATATATTTTGCGGGCGGATACTATCCGCCCCTACGGGATGTTACCTTTAATATAGATAAAATTCGTACAAAGTCGGCTGTGCGAACTACGAGTAAAAAGTCTGTACTAAGTTCCCCGTGATTCGATGCCGACCGGTGTCGGCTGTGCGAACTACGAGTAAAAAGTCTGTACCGACTCTCCCGTGCATTCACTGCCGACTGGCGTCGGCTAGTCTTCTTGGACGTTGCGCATGATGTTTTCTACTAAGGTCTTGAATTCCTTGTCCTTGTCCATCTTGTCCGCAACCGTCATAATCGAATGTTTAACCGTCGAGTGCGTCTTGCCGCTGAAAATCTTACCAATTTCCTCGAGCGGCATACCTGTCAGCTCTCGAATAATATACATCGCCATCTGGCGTGCATCCTTAATATTCTTGTCGCGCTTATCCGAAGTAATATTCTGCGTCGAAACACCCATCGTCAAGGAAACCTGCTCCAAAACCTTTTCGCGGGTAACCGAAACGGGCTGTGTCGTGTTCATCAGCTCTTTGATCGCATCCTTCGTGATCTCAATCGTCGGCGGCGTGTTGAGCAGCGAGCAAATCGCCTGCAGCTTCTTCACCGCACCCTCTAATTGACGCACGTTGTGGTTGACCTGCTCAGCAATGTATTCTACAACCGTGTCGGGCATCTGGAAATCAATCGCCTCTGCCTTGTTTTTGATAATTGCCATACGCATTTCAAAATCCGGCGGCTGAACGTCAGCCATAAGACCCCACTCAAAGCGGTTTTTGAGTCGCTCGGTGAGCTTCGGAATCTCGTTGGGCGGGTTATCACTGGATAATACAATCTGCTTGCCGTCCTCGGTTAAGGAGTTAAACGTGTGGAAGAATTCCTCCTCAATGGAGTTCTTACCGGCAATAAACTGAATATCATCGACCAAAAGCGCATCCGCACGTCTGTACTTCTCGCGAAGCTCAAAGGTGTTGGAATTACGAATGTGCTCGATAATGTCGTTTGTGAAATGTTCACTCGTTACGTAAATAATGACCGCGTCCGGATTCTTTTGACGCATATAATTTTCAATCGCCTTTAAAAGGTGGGTCTTGCCAAGGCCGCTCTTGCCGTAGATGAATAACGGGTTGTAAGCCTTGCCGGGATTTTCCGCAACCTTTTTCGCCGCCGCATAAGCATAGTTGTTAGATTTACCGACAACGAAGTTTTCAAAGCTGTTGTTGCGGTTGTTAATAACCAGGTTGCCTGTTTCATCGGTATCTGCCGCCGGCTCAGCCTTTTGCGGCTTTGCAGCTTCGGGCATGGCGGGCTTTTCTTCTTCAGCCTGCGTTAAAACGATTTCGACTTCCACCGGAAAACCGAGGGTGTTTAAAAAGGCCTCTTTTAAAAGCGGATTAAATCTTTTTTCCACAATACCGAATTTAAATTCGTTTTCGATGCCTAAAATCACCTTTTCGCCGTCGAATTTCAAAATATGTAAGGGCTGAAACCAAAGCGTAAATACGGAACTCGTAATGCCGCCCTCATTTTTTAAATAAGAGCAGACCGCTTCCCATAGCTCTGAGAGAGAATTCATAAACCTTTCTCCAATCTCCAAAAAATATATAAAACTTGAATTTTCGTTTAAACATGGCAATTTAGCGTTTCTGCGCCCAAAATGGGAAACCGTTAAAAAGGGGGTAAATGCCGTAATAAGCCGCGTTAAGACGAAATTTCAAAAACATCCAGTATTATAATAACATAATTTCGGTTTCTTTTCAACCACTATTTCGCTTTCTTATGGCCCTTATATATAATAGAAAACAGGATTTTTTAAGGAAAAGGTGGGTAAAATCATCCAAAATACGAAAATAATGAAAAATTTTTCTAAAAAATCTTAAAATCTTTTAAAATAAAAATTTTTAAAAAATAATTTTTTATAGATTTTTCGGGTGAAATTTGCCCTAAATCCCCTATATATCTATATAAAGTGATTGACAAACCCTTTATTTTTCGATATAATGGTTCTCCACGGAAATTTATTTTGATAACGATTGGAGGAATTCAAAATGAAAAGAACATACCAGCCGAAAAAGCGTCATCGCGAGATGGTACACGGTTTTCGTAAAAGAATGTCCACAAAGAACGGAAGAAAAGTTCTTGCCCGTCGCAGAAGCAAAGGCAGAAAGCACCTTTCCTACTAAGAGAGGGTTATTCTTTTGAACGACACCAAAACGCTTCACCGAAACGGAGATTTTCTCCGGCTTTATCACCGCGGAAAATCTTATACAAATCCTGCACTGGTTATCTATTTACAGAAAAACCGTGCGGGAATTTGTTGTGTCGGCATTACTGTGAGCAAAAAGCTCGGCAATGCCGTTACGCGTAATCGCTGTAAACGAATCATCCGCGCGGCTTACCGTGAATTAGAGCCGCAAATCGTGGGCAATTACGATATAGTCTTCGTTGCGAGAGGCAAAACCAAATTCAAAAAAAGCACGGAAATCAAAGCAGTCATGCTTTCTTTACTCCAAAAGGCGGGCGCCATAGAAAAATGAAACAGCTTTTTTTAAGATGCATTCGTTTTTATCAGAAAAAAATCTCCCCGCTTTTTCCGCCTCGTTGCAGATTTTATCCGACCTGTTCGCAATACATGCTTGAAGCTGTAGAACGATTCGGAGTTTTTAAAGGTGGTTTACTCGGTATATGGCGATTGATGCGGTGCAATCCGCTCTTTCCGGGCGGATACGACCCCGTTCCGCAACACAAACACAACTGTAAACACAAGAAAACAAAATAAGCACTTTTGCTTATTTGGAGGAACTATATGCAAACCATTATCAACATTTTAAGTGCACCGTTCGGTTGGGTCATGGCGATTTTCTACAATATGACCGGCACTTTTATGCTGTCTGTTTTCTTATTAACTATTTTGGTTAAGCTTTGCTTAATTCCTTCTGCCATTAAACAGCAAAAGGGTCAGGCGAAACAGGCTAGATTACAGCCGAAGCTTCGTAAAATTCAGCAAAAGTACCAAGGCAATCCTCAGAAAATTCAAGAAGCCACATCCGAGCTTTATGCGCGTGAAGGCTATTCGGCTATGACTGCCGGCTGCCTCCCGATGCTCATTCAGCTCCCCATCATGATGGCTCTTTTCCAAATCAACTATCACCCGCTTTCCATGGTTTTGAGAATCCCGAAAGATGTTGTAGCAGCACTCAGCGCCGCCGCAACACCTCTTGCACAGGCGGCTTCTAGTTTGAATCCCAGCAGACTCGCTTACCAAATGGAAATCCACACGCTCACTTATTTCGATCAAATCGATAAGAGCGCGATTGCGGGTCTTACCGATGACATGATTCAGAAAATCCAGCTTTTCTCTGAAAAATTCAGCTTCTTAGGCATGAATCTTGCAGAGGTTCCGGATGTTAAAAACTTCAGCGTCCTTTGGGCTGTTCCGATTGTTTCGGGTGTTATCGCGCTTGCCATGAGCATTTATTCTCTCATGCAGCAGAAAAAAATGAACCCCGAAATGGCAAAGAATCCGTCCATGGGCTGCATGATGCTCTTTACCCCGATTATGCAGGTTTGGTTCGGCTTCATGTTCCCGGTAGGCGTTGGTCTTTACACCATTTTCTCTGTTATCATTTCTTTTGCACAGATGATTTTGTTGAATCATTTCTACAGCCCGAAAAAGGTGTTGGCAAAAATCATGGTCGAAGAGACGATTTATCGCCGTTCGAAAGAAAAGAACATGAAAAAGATTGCAGAAATGAAAGAGGATGCCGAATAATTTGCGGCATATGAAGGAGAATTCGTAATGACGAAAGACGTAATTAAAGAGGGTGCAACCGTCGAAGAAGCTAGAGCGGCGGCAATGCTCGAACTCGGTATTACCGAAGACGACGATTTCCATATGGAAGTTTTAAGAATGCCCGAAAAGAAGTTTTTAGGTCTTTTCGGTGGTTGTAAAGCGCAGGTTAAGGTAAGCGTTGAGCTTCCCGAAGAAAAGAAGGCAGCTCCTGCTCCGAAAAAGGCAGAAAAAGCCAAAGCACCTGCTCCAAAAAAAGATAAACCCGCTAAAGAAAAGAAACCGGCAGCTCCTGCTCCTAAGAAGGCAGAAAAGCCGGCACCGAAGAAAGCAGAAGAAAAGAAGCCCTTGCTTCCTTCTGATGCACATGAAAAAACTGCCCAGTACATCGTTTCCGTTGTAAAAGGCTTAGGCCTTCAGGATTGCGAAGTTAAGGCATTCGATAACGATGAGGAAGTTTCCTTTGAGCTTTCCTGCGGCGAAGATTACGGCATTGTAATCGGTAGACGCGGTGAAACCTTAGATGCTATCCAGTATCTTGCTCGCATGGTAGAAAACCGCGGCACACAGAGCTATAAGCGCGTGTCCATCAACGTCGGCAACTACCGTGAAAAGAGAGAGGCAGCTCTTGTTGCTCTCGCACAGAAGGATGCGGCTCGTGTACTTCGTATGAACAGAAGCTTCACCTTAGAACCTATGAATCCTTATGAGCGCAGAATCATCCACACCGTGATTCAAGATATTGAAGGCGTAACCTCTTACAGCATCGGCGAAGATTTAGACCGCCGCGTTGTCATTGCCGTAGAAGGTCAGCCTCAGAGACAGGATCGCAAGGATTACGGCAAACGTGATCGCCGTGACCGCCGCGACCGTCGTGACAGACCGAAGCGTGAACCCTATGTTCCCGAAGTTTCCGCAGACAGAGAAAAGCACAGCGATGCTGCCGGCGTTTCCCGTTACGGAAAAATCGAGGTAAAGAAGGACGCTTCCGAAAACACAGCTGAATAAGAAAGAGGGAAAACCCTCGTAAAAAGCAGGCGAGATTTTCCGTGCCTGCTTTTTTTACTTTTAATTTTAAAAAGCATGCCGTGCAGATTTTGTAATTTCACTTTCCTAAAATCTGCACGCGGCTTTCAAAACAGTTTTCCAAATTTTTTTGCGTTATAATGAAATTCCAATTTCTCAGAAAAAATTTTGAAAATTGCTTTGAAAATAGGAAAAAACAGGGCAAAAATGCCCCAAAAAAGCACCCGTTTACAGCTAATCAGTTTATTTTAAACAGGGTAGGATTAAATTGAAACAATTCTATTGGCTACAAAAGGGCAGTTTTGCTAGACACTATGTCTAGCAAAATGAGAGATTTTCAGAAAATAAAAAGCAGAATTTTGAATTTACAGTAGAATGAAGTGGTGAAGATATGCAAACAATCGCGGCAATCGCAACAGGGCAGGCGGCAGGCGGTATCGGTGTCGTTCGTATTTCCGGTGAGAATGCCATAGAGGTTGCGGATAAAATGTTTCGCTCGATTTCCGGCAAGAAGCTCGAGTCTCTTTCTGGCTATCGTGCGACACTCGGCACAGTCTATTTACAGGATGCGCCGGTCGATGAAGCAATCGCCACGGTGTTTCGTGCACCAAAAAGCTATACCGGCGAAAACGTGGTAGAATTTTCCTGCCACGGCGGACTTTACGTTACAAAACAAGTATTGCGAGCCGCTTTAAGCTCCGGTGCGCGCGCCGCTGAATCCGGAGAATTTACCAAACAGGCTTTTTTGAATGGTAAAATGGATTTAACCAAGGCAGAAGCCGTTATGTCCTTGATTTCTGCACAGGGCGAACAGGCAAAGACCGCTGCTCTGCAGGTCTTAGACGGCAAATTATTCGGCAGAATTTCGAAAATTTCCGATGCATTAAAGGATTTATCGGCATCTTTGGCGGCTTGGGTAGATTATCCGGACGAAGAAATTGAAGATGTTTCGGATGAAGCCATGGAAAAGGTGCTCACAGAGAATATTGCGGCTTTAAAGGCCTTAATTTCGCAGTTTGACAGCGGAAAACCTGTGTTAAACGGTGTAGATACGGCGATTGTCGGCAAACCGAACGTCGGAAAATCCACGCTGATGAACCTTTTAACCGGCCATGAAAAGTCGATTGTTACGGAAATTGCCGGTACAACTCGCGACATTGTGGAAGAAACCGCGGTTATAGATGGCATTGTGCTCCGTTTATCGGACACGGCAGGCATTCACGAGACCGAGGACACGGTAGAGAAAATCGGTGTAGCGCGTGCGAGAAAGAAAATCAACAATGCGGCTTTAGTTTTAGCTGTTTTTGATGCTTCTGCGGTTTTGACCGAAGAAGATGAAGAACTTTGCGAGCTTTGCAAGGGAAAACACGCGATTGCGATTGTAAATAAGACCGATTTAGAGAGCAAAATGGACACAAAAACCTTAGAAAACGGCTTTGAACGTGTGATTTACATCTCCGCAAAGGAACAAATGGGTATCGAAGAGCTTTCTAAGGCGATAGGTGAGGTCTTAGGCACGAACAAATTCGATGCATCCTCGGAAACGCTCTTGAATGAACGCCAGTTCCAGTGCTGTGAAACCGCACTTTCCGCCTTAAATGAGGCAGAAGAAGCCCTCGAAATGGGTATGACGCGAGACGCGATTCATGTTTGTTTAGATGATGCGGTCGAAGTTCTCGATGATTTGACCGGAAAACGGGCTACGGAAACGGTAGTAGATGCCATTTTCTCCAAATTTTGTGTCGGTAAATAGTCGGGAAGCCCCGACAGGCAATCACGGGGAACTTAGTGCGTATTTTATACTCGTAGTTCGCGCAACGTACTTTGTACTGAATTTTAGCTGTATAAAAGATAACATCCCGTAGGGGCGGATATTATCCGCCCGAAAAATAATTGATTTTTATATTTTATTCAAAATTTTACCCGCTTTTTAGCCGACACCGGTCGGTATCGAATCACGGGGAACTTAGCACAAACTCTTTACAGATAGTTCGCTCAACGCACTCTGCATTCAAAGTTTTGCCCGCTTTTTCAAAAGCGGCAGGGTCTTGGGACAGCGTCCCGAGCCGTGCTCCGCAGAGCACGGAAACTTTTATCCTTAGAAACGTATTTTTAAAGGTGAATTTAGGGCGTAAGCCCTAAAGAGGATGCTTTTTACACGAAAAAAAGCATCCTGTATCGCCACCATGCAACGGTAAATTACGGGTCGCCACAGGGCGACGGCTAACGCACGGGAAAGTCAGTGCAGACTTTTTACAGATAGTTCGCGCAACGTACTTTGTACAGAATTTTACCTGTATAAAAGATAACATCCCGTAGGGGCGGATAATATCCGCCCGCAAGCAATTCACACCATATTTTATACTAAAAATTTTCAAAATGTTTCACGTGAAACGTTTGAAAACGCTTAATTTGTTTCTATTTTCGCTGTTTTGGCGAGTTTATTTTGGCTTTGACTGGACTTTTGCCTTAAAAAGTCCGAAGAAAGAAGGAAAATCATGCGATATTTTGCAAAACAATATGATGTTGTGGTCATCGGCGCAGGTCATGCCGGCATTGAAGCCGGTCTTGCATCCGCACGTTTGGGCTGCTCGACCGGTGTATTTACCATAAATTTAGACTGGATCGGCAACATGCCTTGTAATCCGTCCATTGGCGGCACATCTAAAGGCCATTTGGTCCGTGAAATTGATGCGCTCGGCGGTGAAATGGGTAAGGCATCCGATGCAACGAAGCTTCAAGCGCGTATGCTGAACAGGGGAAAGGGCCCGGCTGTGCACTCTCTTCGCGCACAAATCGACCGAAAAGCCTATTCTCGTTACATGAAGCACACCATGGAACGCCAAGAAAATTTGGATGTGAAGCAGGCAGAAGTGACCAAGCTTTCCAAAAATGCAGACGGACTTTGGGAGCTGGAAACCCGTTTGGAAGCGGTTTACACCGCAAAATGTGTCGTTTTGGCGACCGGCACCTTCCTCGGCGGCCGTATTTTCATTGGCGATGTTTCCTACGAAAGCGGCCCGGACGGTATGTTCCCGGCAACGGAGCTTACAAAATCCCTTTTGGCACTGAATGTGCCTGTGCGCCGTTTCAAAACCGGTACACCTTCCCGTGTCAATGCACGTAGTATTGATTTTTCTGTACTCGAAAAGCAGGTGGGCGACGAAACCGACGTACCATTTTCCTTTGATACCAAACCCGCTTATGTAGATAAGGCAAACTGCTATATCGCTTATACCAACGATAAAACTAAGCAGGTGATTTTGGAAAATATCCACACTTCGCCCCTCTACGGCGGCAAAATTCAAGGCGTTGGCCCGCGTTATTGCCCGAGCTTTGAAGATAAAATCATGCGTTTCCCCGATAAGCTTCGCCATCAGCTCTTTATTGAGCCGTGTGAGGAAGGCTCGGACGAATTATATTTACAGGGTATGTCCTCTTCACTTCCCGAAAAGGTACAGCTTGAGTTTTTACGCACCATTAAGGGCTTTGAGCATATTGAAGTTATGCGTACAGCCTACGCGATTGAATATGACTGCGTAGACCCCTTGGCACTCAAGCCCTCTCTGGAATTCTTGGATTTAGACGGCTTGTTCGGTGCCGGTCAGTTTAATGGTTCTTCGGGTTACGAAGAAGCTGCGGCACAGGGCCTCATTGCCGGTATCAACGCGGCATTGAAGGTGCAGGGGAGAGAACCTTTTGTGCTCGACCGCGCATCCTCCTATATCGGCACACTCATTGATGATTTAGTTACCAAGGGCTGTTCCGACCCCTACAGAATGATGACATCCCGTTCTGAATACCGCTTACTTTTGCGCCAGGACAACGCAGATTTGCGTTTAATGCCCTTAGGCCACGAAATCGGTTTAGTCGGCGAGGAGCGTTACGAGAGATTTTTAACCAAAAAAGCACAAATCGAGGCAGAACTCGAGCGCGTAAAGGAAGCTCCCGTTTCTCCAACACCCGAATTACAGGAGATGCTTGTTTCACGTGAAACATCCCCGTTAAAGGCAGGATGCAAGCTGCAAGAACTTATCAAACGCCCGCAGCTCGACTACGAATGCTTAACCCCGTTCGACAAAACACGACCCGATTACCCGAAAGAAGTCTTTGAACAGGTGGAAATCGAGTTAAAATATGACGGCTACATTCGCAGACAGGAAGCGCAAATTCGCGAAATGCGCCGTTTGGAAACCAAAAAAATCCCCGAATCCATTGACTATAAGTCGATTGAGGGCTTGCGCCTCGAAGCACGCGAAAAGCTCGAAAAGGTGCGCCCCGAAAACGTGGGTCAAGCTTCCCGTATCAGTGGCGTATCGCCTGCGGACATCTCCGTTCTCTTAATTTATCTGACAAAGGAGGGCGTTTAATGCTCTTAGATTTTGATTTACTCAAATCCCTGACGGCTTGCGACAATCTCGAATTAGACGCCGAAACCTTAGAGCGTTTGGACACCTACGCGGCACTGCTCGTGGAAACCAACCAAAAATTCAACTTAACAGCAATTACAGAACCGAAAGAAATGACGATCAAGCATTTTGCCGACTGCTTACTGTTGTTTCGCTATGTAGATTTTCCGAAAAATGCCAAAATCATTGACGTCGGCACAGGTGCAGGTTTCCCTGGATTGGTCTTGAAGCTGACACGCCCCGATTTAGACGTCACTTTTTTAGACAGCACCAAGAAAAAGCTGGGCTTTATTGATACTGTATTGCAGGAAGTCGGTCTTTCCGGCGAGATTTTGCACAGCCGCGCCGAAGAAGCCGGTCAAAATATAAAATACCGTGAGCAATTTGATTTTGCCACAGCTCGTGCGGTTTCCAATTTACCCATGCTTTCGGAATATGCGCTCCCGTTCGTGAAGAAGGGCGGTAGTTTTATTTCTATGAAATCCGCAACAGTAGGGGAGGAGCTTGCCTCGGCAGAGGGTGCTATTCGCACGCTCGGCGGCAAAATCGAAGAAAATATTTTGTTTGATTTGGTCGAAGATATGCCCAGACGTATTTTACGCATCAAAAAAGTTTCGCAAACTCCGTCAAAATATCCGCGTCCCTCAGCAAAAATCGCTAAAAATCCGTTAAAATAAAAGAAGATAAAGCAAGAACCGCCCGCAACGTGTCGGACGGTTTTTCTTTACAAACCGCGCCTTCGCGTGCTATCCTTGAGTCACAGAACAGGACAAGCACAGCGGAGGTTTTTATTATGTTAAGAAGCGCAAAAACGAAAAGCGCAGGGCAGATTTTCTTGATTCCGCAGGAGCTAATTCAGCCGAATCCGAACCAGCCCAGACAGCGTTTTGATTATGAAGAATTAGAGAATTTGGCGCAAAGTATTCGTCAAAACGGGATTTTACAGCCGATTACGCTGCGCAAGACCGCAGAAGACCATTACGAACTGATTGCAGGCGAACGTAGACTGCGCGCGGCACGTCTCGTCGGCATTACAAAAGTACCGGCGATTGTATTAGATATGGACGAAAAGTCCTCGGCGGTGTTTTCACTGCTTGAAAATCTACAGCGCGAGGATTTAGATTATTTTGAAGAAGCAGAAGCGATTGAGCGTCTCATCAATGATTTTTGTATGAGCCAAGAAGAGGTGAGCCGCAAGCTCGGCAAAGCGCAATCCACGATTTCTAACAAATTGCGACTTTTGCGACTTCCCGAAGATATGCGCCATCAAATTGCGCGCGCCAAGCTCACCGAGCGCCATGCACGTGCGCTTTTGACCTTAGATAATGACATGTTACGCACCCGTGCGTTGGGCATTATTATAGACAGGCATTTGAATGTCGCGGAAAGCGAACGTTTAATTGAGCAGATGCTTTGCAAAAATCGTCCCGGACACAACAACATTCGAGGCATTCGCGATGTACGTGTATTTATTAACACTTTGAATCACGCGGTGGATGCCATTCGTCGTGCTGGTGTTGATGCCGATGCGGCAAAGAGCGAAACGCCCGAATACATAGAATACGTGGTACGTATTCCGAAACTCGAACAGATGAAGCTGAAAATGCCCGTTGATGACGAAATCGCCGGTTAATTTTCGCGAAAATGTTCAAAACTTTTGTGCCGAGCCGAATTGCGGCAGAAGCAGAGCGAAAACAGCAAGGAAAGCTGAATCGGCACAGGTTTAATTTTGTTAAAACGTGGGCTACGGTGTCCCCTTTTTACCGTATACCCGTTTTAAATATCCATATCCTTCTCTTTCACACCCCACATCCAAGCAAAAGCGGTACGGCATTGCCCGTGCCGCTTTTGCTTTGTGTCGGGAAGCCCCGACGGGCAATCACGGGAGAGTTAGTGCAGACTTTTTATCAATAGTTCGCTCAACGTACTTTAGATTAAAAGTTTTGCCCGCTTTTTGTCGCCGCAGGGCGACGGCTAACGCACGGGATACATAGTGCAGACTTTTTACAGATAGTTCGCACAGGCGACTTTTCATTAAAATTTTCGCCCGCCTTTTTAAAGGCGGCAGGGTCTTGGGACAGCGTCCTGAGACGTGCTCCGCAGAGCACGGAAAACTCATCCTTCCAAAACACAGGAGGGGGTAAAGCAAAGGTAAAAAAGTATAAAAGTAAAGATGGGGGAACCCTTGTAAGGGGTTCCCCCCATGCACCTTACTTCCAATATACGTACTCAAAAAAATAAAAATCAAGGTAATTTATCCACCGAATCACGGGGTCGGGAAGCCTCGACGGGCAATCACAGGGTCGGGAAGCCCCGACAGGCAATCACGGGGAACTTTGGTGCAGACTTTTTACAGATAGTTCGCTCAACGTACTTTGGATGCAGCTTTATCTGTGTAAAAGACGACTCCCCGTAGGGGCGGATATCATCCGCCCGCAAGCAAGCTCGCTCTATCTTTCGTATAATATCATGCAAAGTTTTGCCCGCTTTTTTAAAAGCGGTGGGTTCTTAGGGCAACGCCCTAAAGCGCTTTCCGCAGAAAGCGAAATCTTATCCTTTGAAGCGTATTTTTGAAAGTGAATTTGCGGTGCAAACCGCAAAGAGAAAACTTTTTATAAGAAAAAAAGTTTTCTGTCACCGCTAGGTGACTGTAAATCACAGGGTCGGGAAGCCCCGACGGGCAATCACGGGGTACTTGGGTGCGAAAATTTTACTCATAGTTCGCTCAACGTACTTTGGGTAGAGCTTTATCCGTCCCTACGATGAGGCTTACGTATAACCCTCACTTAAAATGTATTTTTTACACAGTTAAGTACCGATACAGGCGGTTCTATGCTAGACAATTTCTCAATCCAAACGTCTAACGTTTCACGTGAAACATTTTTCGGAAAAATCTCCTCAAATGGAGAAAGAAAAGCGGAAAAACGCTTCCTTTTTTATGGCTTTTATGCTATACTTAATATTCAGGAAATAAGGTTCTGCGTATGCAGAAATTTGGAAAGAGATTACGAAAAAACGTAACATCCTAAAGCAAAAATGCGGAGATGAAAAGGATAATGGCGAAAACCATAGCGATAATCAATCAAAAAGGCGGCGTCGGTAAAACCACTACGGCGGTTAACCTTTCAGCGGCTGTCGGCGCGCTCGGCAAAAAAGTATTGCTTTGCGATATTGATCCGCAGGGCAACTCCACGAGCGGTTACGGCATCAATAAAAGGGAAATCGGCAGTTCCGCTTATGATGTTTTAATTAACGGCGTGTCCACCAAGGATGCAATAATACACACAAAGTTCAAAAATGTTGATGTTCTGCCGTCCGATATTCATTTGGCAGGCGCAGAAGTCGAACTCATCGGCATGGAACGCCGCGAGAGCAGACTGAAAACCGCTCTTGCCGGTGTTTGGGAAAATTATGACTACGTATTTTTAGATTGTCCGCCGTCTTTGGGCCTTATTACCATTAACGCCCTTTGCGCGAGCGATAGCTTCTTAGTGCCGATTCAGTGCGAATACTACGCCCTCGAAGGTCTGGCACAGCTCATGAACACCGTGCGCCAAATCAAACGTCTTTACAATCCGAGAATCGAGCTTGAAGGCGTTTTGCTCACGATGTATGACGGTAGATTAAACCTCACCAATCAGGTGGTCGAGGAAGTTAAAAAGTTCTTCCCGAAAAAGGTTTACAAATCCACCATTCCGCGCAACGTGCGCCTTTCGGAAGCGCCGAGCTTCGGTGAACCGGTTCTGTATTATGACAGAAACTCCAAGGGTGCGCTTGCCTATAACGATTTTGCAGAAGAATTCTTAAAGAAAGCCTAAACGAAAGCTTTGGCGGTCGCTTTTGCGACTCTTAAAAGGAGAATGACAAATGAAACAAAAATATTTTGCTCTTTTTGCTGCCTTGCTTCTTCTTATCAGCAGTGTGTTTGCAGGTTGCGGCAGAAAAAGAGAATTTGAAAAGGTAGATCCGAACAGCATTACCACAGTCCCCGAAACCACAACGCAGGAGGCTGAGGTGCCGAAAGAAGAGACTACGGATAACCCCGATGAACAGCCGTTCTTGTTTTACGGCGATATTCAAATGGGTATGACGATAAGAGAAGTCAAAGACAGAATCGGTGTGGATGTGCCGGTGAAGCTCATTGATGACCGTAAAAATATGGCTGTGCAATTTGAAGGCCCGTTCGTAAATTATTCCACCGTAAAAAACGTGCAGTTCATGTTCAACCGTCAAACCGAAAAGCTCGAACAGTATCAGTTCAGCTGTAATACCGAAGCCGACGGCGCAATGCCGACAGATGCCGTTTCTCTTTTTAATCTTCGTTACGGCAAACAGGTGGCAAATACCACAAAATATGAAAACCATATTTGGTACAGCGGCGGCGTTTACATTATGATTTCGATTGTGGATGATAACAACTACATCATCACTTACACCGCAAAAGATTACTTTAAAGAGAACTTTAAAGAGGAATACGAGCTTTATCAAAAAGCGAAATAAAGGAAGGATAGAAATGGCTAAAAAAAGCGGACTCGGAAAGGGTGTAGATGCGCTTTTTTTCGATAATACCGTAGAAGAGAACGACGCGATTCTCTCGGTAGATGAAATTATTCCCAACAAAGACCAGCCCCGAAAATATTTCGACGAGGCGGCACTTTTAGAGCTTTCCGACAGCATTAAGGAACACGGCGTTTTGCAGCCGCTCTTAGTGCGCCCGATGGCGGACGGCACTTATCGCTTGATTGCAGGCGAAAGACGCTACAGAGCTTCGAGAATGGCAGGGCTTCGCGAAGTCCCCGTTACCGTTCGTGAAATGACGGATGAAGAAGAAGCAATTTTTGCGCTGATTGAAAACTTACAGCGTGAAGATTTAAACCCGATGGAAGAGGCGAAAGGCCTTAAAAACTTGATTGACTCCTTCGGCTTAACCCAGGAGGAGGCGGCAAGCCGTGTCGGCAAAAGCCGCAGTGCCGTAACCAATGCGTTAAGACTTTTGAATTTGCCCGAGGAAACTGCGGCTCTTTTAGAAGAGGGTAAGCTTTCCATGGGTCATGCAAGAGCACTTTTGGCTCTCGACAGCAAAGAAGAAATGCAGAAGGCGGCAGATGCCGTCATCAAAGAAAGCCTTTCCGTGCGTGAAACGGAGAGACTCGTAAAGCGTGCAGGCAAAGAACCTGCCGTGCATGAAAAACGTGCGAAAAAGCGCGACGGCTTCTATGATGAAGTTGAACTTGCCTTGACTGCCGCTCTCGGCAGAAAGGTTAAGGTCTATGTCGGCAAAGGCGGCAAAGGCACCTTAGAAGTGGAATTCTTCGGCACAGAGGATTTAAGAAAGCTCGCCGCAGAATTCAAAGAAGACTAATTTTGTAAATCATTTTTTATTTTAAAATAGATTTTGAAACCCTAATTCGGAAAGGACGTAAAAACCCATGCTCGATATTAAATTTTTAAGAGAAAATCCCGACGTCGTTAAGGAAAATATTAAAAAGAAATTCCAGGACGCCAAGCTTCCTATGGTAGATGAAGTTATCGAACTCGATAAGGAATACCGTGAAAGCAAACAGCGTGCCGACCAGCTTCGCGGCGACAGAAACCGCATCAGCAAGCAAATCGGCGGTCTTATGGCAAAGGGCGAAAAGGAAGAGGCTGAAAAGTGCAAGCAGCAGGTTAAAGACATGGCTGACGAACTCAAAGCACTCGAAGAAAAGGAAGAGGAGCTTTCCGCTGAAATCAGAAAGCGTATGCTCGTTATTCCGAACATCATCGCTGACACCGTACCGATTGGTAAGGACGATAAGGAAAACGTAGAGCTCGAGCGCTTTGGCGAGCCGGTTGTACCGGATTTTGAAGTGCCCTATCATGTAGACATTATGGAATCCTTAGACGGCATCGACCTTGACGCCGCAAGAAGAACCAGCGGTAACGGCTTCTATTACTTAAAGGGCGACATCGCCAGACTCCATTCCGCCATTCTTTCCTACGCCAGAGATTTCATGATTGACCGCGGCTTTACCTACTATGTACCGCCGTTCATGATTCGTTCTGACGTTGTTTCCGGCGTTATGAGCTTTGCAGAAATGGAAGATATGATGTACAAAATCGAGGGTGAAGACCTCTACCTTATCGGTACGAGTGAACACTCCATGATTGGTAAGTTCATCGACACCATTACCCCCGAAGCCGATATGCCCCAGACCTTAACCAGCTATTCTCCCTGCTTCCGTAAGGAAGTCGGTGCACACGGCATCGAAGAACGCGGCGTTTACCGTATCCACCAGTTCGAAAAGCAGGAAATGATTGTTGTCTGCAAGCCCGAAGAGAGCGACAAGTGGTATGATGTGCTTTGGAACAACACCGTAGACTTCTTCCGCTCCTTAGATATTCCGGTTCGCACCCTCGAGTGCTGCTCCGGCGACCTTGCTGACCTCAAGGTAAAGAGCTTAGACGTAGAAGCTTGGAGCCCGAGACAGAAGAAGTATTTCGAAGTTGGTTCCTGCTCCAACCTCGGTGATGCACAGGCTAGAAGACTTGGCATCCGCATCAAGGGCGAAAAGGGTAACTATTTAGCTCACACCCTCAACAACACCGTTGTTGCACCTCCGAGAATGCTTATCGCGTTCCTTGAAAACAACCTCAATGCAGACGGCTCCGTTCGCATCCCTGAACCGCTCCGTATGTACATGGGCGGCAAAGACTGCATCAAGAAATAAGTCTTTTAGAAAAAAGAAACTTTGTCGAAAACGGTCGCACACTTCCAAAACGGGTGCTTGCGACCGGTGTTTTCGATTTTTGCCAAGGGCTTTTCCTTGACAATTTGTAGAAAACGCGATAAAATAATTTGGATAATCCTTTTACTTTGCATAGTTTCGTACAAAAAAAGCAAAGAAAAGTTATCATAACCTATGTTTTATACCCATTTCCATTTATCGGAAAACCAAAAAATTTAATAGGAGGTGCAACACTTTTTGAGTCCCACAGTAATTGCAATCATTGCAGCCGTAGTTTCTGCGATTGTGTTCGGTGTTTTGGGCTTCGTTTTGGGTGGTCTTCACCGTAAAAAAGTCGGCGAAGCCGCAATCGGCTCTGCTACACAGGAAGCCGCCAGAATCGTAAACAACGCCGTGCAGACTGCTGAAAATAAGCGCAAAGAGACCATCTTAGAAGCGAAAGATGAAGCCCACAGGCTCATTACCGAAGCTGAAAAAGAAACCAAAGAGCGCCGTGCAGAAGTGCAAAGACAGGAACGCAGGCTGATTCAAAAAGAAGAAGCGCTCGACAAAAAAGTTGAAGCGCAGGAAAAGAAAGAAGAAAAGCTCAACGATAAGCTCAAAGAAGCCGACGAAAGACTTTCCGAGGTAGAGCAGATTAAAAAGAGCGAGTTCGAGATGCTCGAAAAGATTTCGGGCTTCACAAAAGAACAGGCGAAATCCTTACTTCTTCAGAATTTGGAAGAAGAATTAACCCACGACAAGGCCGTTCGCATCATGGAATTCGAGCAGAAAACCAAGGATGAAGCGGATCAAATGGCAAGAGAGATTATCTCCACCGCCATTCAGCGTTGTGCAGCGGATCACGCTTCCGAAGCAACTGTTTCCGTTGTAAACCTGCCCAGCGACGAAATGAAGGGCAGAATCATCGGCCGAGAGGGCAGAAATATTAGAACTCTCGAAACCATCACCGGCGTTGACTTAATCATCGACGATACACCGGAAGCTATCACGGTATCCAGCTTCGAGCCGGTACGCCGCGAGGTAGCTAGATTAACCATTGAAAAGCTCATTTCCGACGGCCGTATTCATCCGGCAAGAATCGAGGAAATGTATGAAAAATCCCGCCGCGAGGTGGATCAGACCATTCGCCAGACCGGTGAACGTGCAGTCATTGATGCCGGCGTAAACGGTATTCACCCCGAGCTTGTAAAACTTCTCGGTAAATTAAAATACAGAACCAGCTACGGTCAAAACGTATTAAACCACTCCTTAGAGGTTTCTTACCTTGCAGGCCTTATGGCTGCGGAGCTGGGTGCTGATGTAAAAACCGCGAAGCGTGCAGGCTTACTCCACGATATCGGTAAGGCACTCGACAGAGAGTACGAAGGCTCCCATATTGAACTCGGCGTGGAATATGCGAAGAAATATCGCGAAAACGAAGCCGTTGTTCATGCGATTCATGCGCATCACGGCGACGTGGAAGCCAAGACCATTGTGGCATGTCTCGTTCAGGCTGCGGATGCGATTTCTGCGGCACGTCCGGGTGCTAGACGCGAAAATGTTCAAAACTACATTAAGCGTCTTGAAAAGCTGGAGGAAATTGCAACCTCTTTCGAGGGCGTTGAAAAATCCTTCGCCATTCAGGCGGGCAGAGAAGTGCGCATCATGGTAAAACCCGAGATTGTTTCCGACGATCAGATGACGATCATCGCACGCGATGTTGTTAAGAGAATCGAAGAAGAACTCGAATATCCGGGTCAGATTAAAGTACATATCATTCGCGAAAACAGAGCGATTGAGTACGCAAAATAAAAACAATGCAGTCCTGATTCTACGTTTTAGGGTCAGGACTTTTGCGCTTTTAAAGTGCAAATTTAAATAGAAATCGGTGTCTTATGAACGGCAGTATCGTAAAAATTTTAATGATAGGGGACATTGTCTCGAATCAGGGCTGTGAAAAGCTCTACGAGGTGCTCCCGAAACTCCGGCGTGAACAGAATATCGACCTTGTGATTGCCAACGGCGAAAACGCCGCCGACGGAAACGGCATTACACCCTATGCCGCCGACCGCATTTTTTCGGCGGGCGTAGATTTAATTACAGGCGGCAACCACACCTTCAGACGGCGCGAGCTGTATGAGGCATTAGAGGAAAATCCTTTCCTTTTGCGTCCGGCGAATTATAAAGACTTCTGTCCCGGCAAGGGCTATGCGGTGCTCGACAAGGGCGCGGTGCGCGTAGGCGTTTTGAATCTCATCGGTACGGTGTTCATGGAGCCGCTCGACAATCCCTTTGACTGCGCGGATCAAGCCTTAGAAGCCTTAAAGGACGAGGCGGATTTCGTGCTTGTGGACTTTCACGCCGAAGCGACCGCCGAAAAGCGGGCGATGGGCTTTTACTTAGACGGCAGAGCCGCCGCAGTGGTCGGCACACATACCCACGTGCAAACGGCGGATGCCGAAATCCTGCCGGGCGGTACTGCTTATATTACCGACCTCGGGATGACAGGGCCGAAACAGTCCGTTTTGGGTGTTTGCCCCGAGCTTGCGATTGAAAAAATGCGCACCAATATGCCCGTGCGCTTTCAGAATCCGAAAGGGGAGTGCTCGTTTGAGGGCGTCCTTTTGGAAGTAGATAAGAAAACCAAAAAAGCCGTTTCTATAGAGCGCGTGCGCCTCTAAACGGCAGAAGAAAAAAGGAGAGAATGACCATGCAGAAACGAAACAGAAACCTTTTGCGCTTCGGTGCACTCTTTTTCTGCCTGCTCTTCTTGTTTGCCGGCTGTAAGGGGAGTAATACCGAAGAAGACTCCACCGAGCCAGGTCAAACGAATATCAGCGGCGGCACAGTAGACCCCACTGAGAAAAATATTAAACTGCCTTATTTTGAAAAGGATGCTTTAAATCCGTATTTTGCGGCCAGCCGCGAAAATCGCTTTCTCGCATTCCTCTATGCCGAGCCACTTTACCGTGTGGCGTCGAATTATACCGCGCGTGCCGTTTTGGCAAAGGACGGAAGCTCGAAGGATAAAACCTATACTGTAGAATTGCAGGATGCCTCTTTTTCCGATGGCTCGAAGCTTACGGCGGCGGATGTTGTGTACTCCTTCCAAAAGGCGAAGGCATCTACATGGTACGCCGCACGTCTTGCGAAAATCGAAAGTGCCAGAGCGCGTTCTAATGCAGTGGAATTTGTTCTTAGCGAGCCGAATGCCTATGTGCAGAATCTTTTGACCTTTCCCATTTTGAAGCAGGGGACGGCGGAAACGGCGGAGGGTGTGCCCGTCGGCACGGGACCTTACATTTTGCGCCCGAACGGTCAAACGGAAAAGAACGGTCATAACGCGGCAGCAGAAGCGGCAACGCCCGTGTCGCTCGTTACGATTAAAGACCCCGCGCATCTTAAAAATGCGCTCGAAATCGGCAATGTGAGTTTCCTGTTTGCCGACTTTGAAAAAGGCTCCTATGAGCGTATTGTCGCGCAGAATACCTTTATCACCATGAATCATCTCGTTTATCTCGGCATAAATCATGCGAAACCGCCGCTGAATTCCGCGGCACTGCGTACGGCGATTTATTACGGCGTGGATCAGGACGGCATTGCTTCCTCCGCGTTCCAAGGCTGTGCCCAAGCGGCAGGATTGCCCTTGCATCCCGCGGCACTTGAGCCACAGGGCGTTAGTGCACCGCCGACCTCGAGAAATGCGCTCCGTGCGCTCGAAATTCTCTCCAACATCGGCTACAATCGTTACGATAAAAAGGATATCCTTTCGAACGGTACCTCCAGTCTCGAAATGACCGTGCTGGTCAATGAGGAAAATCCGTTCCGCGTGGCAACCGCGAAGCATGTGGCAAAATCCCTTTCGGAGCTTGGTATGCGTGTTTCGGTGGAAAGCGTGCCTTACGATACCTATGCGGCAAGATTGCACGCGGGCGATTTCTTCCTCTATGTGGGCGAAGTCAAGCTCTCCGAGGATTTGGATTTATCGACTTTCTTCGTGCCCGGTGGCGCAACCAGCTTCGGTATCGCACAGGATTTGCCTGTTTGCTCGGCGGCATCGGCTTGGCACCGCGGTGAAAGCACCACCGCACAGTTTGCCGAAAGCTTCTTAGATGATATGCCCTTTGTGCCGCTTTGCTACCGTTCGGGTATGGCGGCTTACGAAAAGCGTTTGACGCCCGATTTTTCTGTTGCAACCTACGATTTATACGGCAATTTGGCGGCATGGAAAACGACAGGCTGATGATTATTAGACCCCTTTAAATATTCATTTAAAACCGCGCAAAGTCATTGACTTAGCGCGGTTTTTTGGGTATAATGTAATCTGTATAGATATGGAAAATTAAAGAGGTTTTCCGCTATGCAAAAGGGACTTTTAAGAAAAGCCCTATCCTTAAAAAAGGAGTGTACCAGATATGATTCGTATTGAAAATCATCTCGGAAATATTGAAGTCAACGACAACTACTTTTCAGACCTCATCGGTCATACCGTAACATCCTGCTTTGGCGTTTCGGGTATGGCAAACTGCGGTGCATCGCAGGGTCTACGCGCCTTTTTCTTCCGTCAGAGGAACTATATTGACCAAGGCGTCAGAGTGAAATCCGTTGGCAATGAGCTTATTTTGGATTTACACATTTTCGTCACCTACGGTGTCAACATTGCCGCGATTGTCGACAGCATCACCAATAAAGTGCGTTATACGGTGGAGCGCGCAACCAGCCTTGCCGTGAAAAAAATCAACGTATATGTAGACGGCATAAAGGAGAATTAACGTGGCAGAATTATTAACCGGTGAAATTTTTAAAAACGCTCTGCTTTCGGGCGCAAATCTTTTAGTGAACCACAGCGCAGAGGTAGACGCTTTAAACGTATTCCCTGTACCGGACGGCGATACGGGCACCAATATGTCCATGACCATTGAATCCGCGGCAGGTGCGCTTCGCGTGGCAACAGAAACCGAACTCGGTGCGATTGCAAAAGTTACAGCAGGCGGACTTTTAAGAGGCGCAAGAGGTAACTCCGGCGTTATCTTATCTCTTATTTTCCGTGGCATTTCTAAAGGCTTAAAAGGCATTGAAGCGGCAGACGGCTTACAGCTTGCCGCCGCATTTGATAAGGGTAGAGAAGCCGCCTACAAGGCAGTTATGAAGCCTACCGAGGGCACCATTTTAACCGTGGTTCGTTTGGCAGCTGCCAAGGCACTCGAAGCGAATGAAGAAGATTATAAAAAGACCTTTGTAATTTTCTATGAGGCGGCGAAAGAAGCTCTCGCCATGACCCCCGAAATGCTTCCCGTACTGAAAGAGGCAGGCGTTGTAGATGCCGGCGGTCAAGGCTTTGTTTATGTCTTAGAGGGCATGAAGAGCTATATTTTAGACGGCGTCATGGTCAACCTCAACGGTGAGGACAAGGCAGAGGCAGAGGATACAAAGCAGTACGGCTACAGCGTAAAGCTTACCGTCCGCCACGTGCAGACCACGCAGGCTGAGGTCGAAGCTTTCCAGAACTTCCTCAAAAACAGCGGTCTTTTGAAAGAGTTTTCCTGCGAAAATAAAAAACTCTATATCCATGTGCATCTCGATGACCCGAGTGCTGTGCTTGCCGCCGCTTTAAAACTCGGCGCTATCTATGATGTTGCCGTTTTGAACATTTTAGAGGAAGCTGACGACGCAGAGGAAGAAGCTTCGGAAGAAAGTGCTAAAAAAGAAGAATTCATCCGTGTAGAGCCCGAAAACGAATACGGCTTTGTTGCGGTTGCCGCAGGCGAAGGCGTAAAAGAGCTCTTTAAGGAGCTTGGCGCAGACGTTGTGGTTTCCGGCGGTCAAACGATGAATCCCTCCACGGATGACATTTTAAAGGCAGTCGAAGCAACCCCCGCACGTCATGTTTTCGTGCTTCCGAACAATAAAAACATCATCATGGCGGCTGAGCAGACCGTTCCGCTCGCCGACAGAGGCGTGAGCGTGCTCTCCACCAAGACCATTCCGCAGGGCATTACCGCCATTCTCTCCTTCGACGAATCTTTAAGCGCAGAAGAGAATCATCTCGAAATGATGAAAGCAGCAGAGGGAGTACATACCGCACAGGTGACCTTTGCGGCGCGTGATTCCGAATACAGCGGCGAACGCATCAAAAAGGGTCAAATCCTCGGCATGGAGGATGGCAAAATCACCTTGGTAGAGGATGATTTGGTTTCTACAGCGTACAGAGTCACCAGAAGACTTATGAAGAAGCACGGCGGCTCTATGATGACGATTTTATACGGCGAGGATACCGATGAAGCGACCGCAAACGCACTTGCAGAACGCTTGCAGGCTCGATTCCCCGCGGCGGAAATCAACGTGGTAAACGGCGGTCAGCCGGTTTACTATTTCGTGGTTTCCGTAGAATAAACGGAGCTGTTTTTGCATGAAATTACAGGCAGATATACAATTTGTAAAGGGTGTCGGTCCGGCGCGCGCGGAAGCTTTTAAAAAGCTTTCGGTGCCGTCTGCCGGTGCCCTTTTGCGCTATTATCCACGTGCCTACGAGGATTGGCGCAAAATCGTGCCCATTCGGGAAATGCCCGTGGGCGAAAACGTGTGCATCAAAGCCGTAGTGACCTACGCCCCGCAGGAAATCCGCACAGGGCGAGGGATGTCGCTTTATAAAACGTCGGTTGCCGATGATAGCGGCGTTTTGAACCTCACGTTTTTCAATAATAAATATGTAAAGCATATGCTGAAAGAGGGCGAAACCTATCTCTTTTTCGGCAAGATGACTGTCGGCCGTTACGGTGAACGCGAAATGGCTTCTCCGCTCTTTCAAAAGCCCCAAAGTGCCGACAAAATCCGACCGATTTATCCCTCTTCGGCGGCGCTTTCGACGAAGATTATCGAAAAAACCGTGCGCGCGGTATTCGAGGAATTAGAAGCGCCCATTGCGGATTTTTTACCAGAATCTATCCGTAAAACCTATGGTTTATGCTCTCTCGATTGGGCAATTCATAAGATTCATTTTCCCGAAACAGACGAGGAACTGGAAGAAGCCAAAAAACGTCTGATTTTCGATGAATTGTTCCTCTTGCACCTCGGACTTTTGCTCCTCAAAAAGCAGAAAAAGCAGGGGAGAACCGAATATGTTTTGCAACAGCCTTCGGTAGAAGCTTTCTATAAAACCTTGCCGTTTACGCCGACAAATGCACAAAAACGTGCCGTGAACGAAGCCCTTTCGGATATGCAGTCCGGCGAAGCGATGAACCGTCTTTTGCAGGGTGATGTTGGCTCGGGCAAAACCTTGGTTGCCGCGGCGCTCGTCTATGCCGCCTACCAAAACGGCTTCCAATCTGCCGTTATGGCACCGACAGAGGTACTGGCGGAACAGCATTTTCGCTCGTTCCAAAGCTTTTTAGCGCCCCTCGGCGTGCCGATTGTGCTTCTCACCGGCAGCATGACCGCTAAGCAAAAACGGGAAGCGCAGGCGATTTTGGAAAGCGCAGACGGCGCACTCGCCGTGGGTACGCATGCCCTCATCAGCGAAGCGGTAAATTATAAAAACTTGGGTCTCGTCATCACCGATGAACAGCATCGTTTCGGCGTGAATCAGCGTGCGGCACTCTCCGAAAAAGGCGAAAATCCGCATACGCTCGTCATGTCCGCAACACCGATTCCGAGAACCTTAGGCCTGCTCTTATACGGCGACCTCAACGTTTCCATTTTAGATGAATTACCCCCCGGCAGGCAGGAAATCGAGACCTATGCCGTGCCGCTTTCCTATCACAATCGCATTTATAAATTCCTTTTAAAGCACGTGGCAAAGGGTCTACAGGGCTATATCGTCTGCCCGCTCGTAGAGGAGAGCGAAAGCCGCCTCATCCCTGCCGAGCAGTATTATGAAATCCTAAAAAACGGGCCGCTTTCCTCTTGCCGCTTAGGTCTTTTACACGGCAAAATGAAGCCCAAGGATAAGGACCGGGTCATGCGCGATTTCAAGGACGGTAAAATTGATATTTTGGTTTCGACCGTCGTTATCGAGGTCGGCGTCGATGTGCCGAATGCCGCCGTCATGGTGATTGAAAACGCCGAACGCTTCGGGCTTTCTCAGCTGCATCAGCTGCGCGGACGAGTGGGCAGAGGCAAGGAAAAATCCACCTGCATTTTGGTGTCGGATGCACAAAACGAAGAAGCGAAAACCAGGCTTCAAACTATGTGTGAAACAAGCGACGGTTTTAAAATTGCCGATGCCGATTTAAAATTGCGCGGCCCCGGCGATTTCTTTGGGGATAGACAGCACGGTCTGCCGCCCCTACGCATTGCGGATTTGTTAAGGGATACAAGGCTTTTAGAAACGGTGCAAACCGCCGCCGCAGCGCTTTTGAGCGAGGACCCGAGCTTGGATGCCCCCGAACATAAGGCACTCAAAAAGCAGATTTTAAAAATGTTTGAAAGTGCAAATGTGTTGTAAAACAGAAGAAACAGGTTTTCTTCTTCCATAAAAAAGAAAAAACCGAGAGGTGAAAATGCCTCTCGGTTTTTCTTTTTGGAAATTTATTTTTTCTTGGTTTCGGTTTCTTTAGGCTCCACCTTTTCAAAGATGAAGTTTTGCAAAATTTCTTTGTTCTTTTGCATATCGGGAACGAGACAATCCTGCCCGCGGTGGTTTTCACTCTTGTAAGCACCCTGTGCAGGAATCTGCTGTTCTACAAGCTCATACGTGAAAAACTTCGGTGCTAAGGTCGAAAGCGATAAAAGCTCGCTGGCATCGTAGCTGGTGTGGAGCATCGGCAAAATCTTTTTCGCAATGCCGATGAGCTTCGAAATATCTTGGCTCTTGGCACGGCTGAAGAGGGCGGAAAGCACCTTTCTTTGACGGGCAGTGCGCTGGAAGTCGCTGTCTAAATAGCGGATACGGCTGTACCAAAGTGCCTGCTGACCGTTAAAGTGCTGCATACCGGCTTCGAGCTTTTTGGGGAATGCCGCAATATCCTCTTTTGCCATGTGGTCGCGGCTGTTGATGTATTTGGCTTCCTTTTTGGTGATTTCTACATCCACGCCGCCGAGCGAGTCAATCAGCTCCGTGAAAATCTCAAAGGTAACCATAACATAGCCGTCAATCTTGATTTTGAAATTGGATTCTAAGGTGTGAATCAAAAGCTGTGTGCCGCCGTGGCTGTGTGCCGCATTGATTTTATCTTTGCGGTAGCCGGGAATATCAATATACATGTCACGCAAAATAGAAGTGATTTTAATTTGCTCATGCTTGCGGTCCACGGTGATAATCAGCATGGTGTCGGAACGCGTTTTTTGCGGGTCTTCGCCGGCTCTCGCATCCGTACCGATTAAAAGAATATTCTGAATTTCGGGCAGAGATTTTAAATCCGCTTCATTGACATAGGGGTTTTTCTCAATCGGGTCTGTATCCACAAGGCCGAGCATTTTTTTGATTTGGTTGTGCCCGAGCATACCCAAAATAAGAAGCAGAGCCAAAAGTCCGCCGATGACACCAAAGGTGATTTTTAAGCCCTTGTGCTTTATCGGCTTTTTATCTTTCGACATTTTGCCCTTGCCACTGTCGATATCTTCAAAAATCTCGTCGCCGTTTTTGGCACGGTGCGGGGCTTTTTTGTCTTCGCTGTAATTGTAGCTGTAGGGCATGTCCGCCTTGGGTGTGGTGTCCCGACGGGGTGCCGGTGTGGGATAATCCTCGGCAAAATGCTCGAATACGTCCTCGTCAATCTCCGTGAAGAAATCGGATTCAAACGGCGGAAGGGGACTTAATTTTTCATCCTCTCTGCCGGTGAAAAAATCCTCGAATTCCTGCTTCGGCTGTTGGGCCGGACGGTCTGTTCTGCCACTGCTGATGTCTTCAAAGTCCTGTTTTTTAGAAGAAGAGAAAAAATCCTCATACTCCTTTTTACCCTTGGAATCGGGCATTTTTCTATCGTTCAACGAGAAAACCTCCGTGAATTTTCATTTTCTCCCTATATTTTAAAGGAAAAAAGCAAAATATGCAATGTTTTTTTCTAAAATAGAGTGGCAAAGCGGAAAACTTTATGCTATAATCTATATTTGTATAATTAGGAATTTTTAAAGAAAAATTCTTTTCGGAAGGAATGAATCAAAAATTATGAAATACAGAACCCATAACTGCGGTGAACTCACCCTCGACAACTTAGGCGAGACCGTCTCTTTGGCCGGTTGGGTAGATACCATCCGTGACCACGGCGGCGTTGCATTCGTGGATTTAAGAGACCAAGAGGGCGTAACACAGGTTGTTGTTCACGATGAAGCTATGCTGTCCGATTTCCGCAAGGAAAGCGTTATCAGCGTAACCGGTAAGGTTGTAAAACGTGACGAAGAAACTGTCAATAAAAAGATTGCAACCGGTGAAGTAGAAGTACACGTAGAATCCGCCGAAGTGCTCGGTGCCTGCACCGCTTCTCTTCCCTTTGATGTTAGCGAATCCAAGGAAACCAGAGAGGATGTTCGACTGACCTACCGTTTCTTAGACCTTAGAAACCAGAAGGTACATGACAATATTTTATTCCGTTCCGAGGTAGTTAGCTTCCTTCGCAAGAAAATGGAATCCATGGGCTTCCCGGAAATCAATACCCCGATTTTAACCTGCTCCTCTCCTGAGGGCGCAAGAGACTATATCATCCCGTCCAGAAAGCATGAAGGCAAGTTCTATGCACTGCCGCAGGCACCCCAGCAGTTCAAACAGCTCTTAATGGTGTCCGGCTTCGACAAGTATTTCCAGATTGCACCCTGCTTTAGAGATGAAGATGCCAGAGCTGACCGCTCTCCCGGTGAGTTCTACCAGTTAGACTTCGAAATGGCATTCGCCACCCAGGAAGACGTTTTCGCAGTAGCTGAAGAAGTGCTTTATGACACCTTCGAAAAGTTCGGCAACGGCAAATACGTTTCTCCCGCACCGTTCAGAAGAATTCCGTTTGAAGAGGCTATGCTCAAATACGGTACAGACAAGCCCGACCTTCGCAACCCCTTGGAAATCTGCGATTTGACCGACTTCTTCTCCGATGTAGAATTCAAACCCTTTAAAGGCAGACCCGTTCGCGGTATCGTAGCTCCCGGCTGTGGCAAAAAGAGCAAGGGCTTCTTCGAGAAGATGCTCGATTATGCAATGTCTATCGGCATGAAGGGTCTCGGCTACTTAACCGTTTTAGAGGACGGCTCCTTCAAAGGCCCGATCGACAAGTTCTTAGTTCCCGAAAAGAAAGCGGAACTTACCAATACCTTAAACCTCAAGACCGATGATACACTCTTCTTCATCTGCGACAGCCCGAAGGTTGTTAACCTTCTCGCCGGTCAGATTCGTACCGAGCTCGGTAAGCGTATGGAAATCATCGACACCGACCGTTTTGAAATGTGCTTCATCACCGACTTCCCGATGTATGAGAGAAACGAAGAGGGCGGCTTAGACTTCACCCACAACCCCTTCTCCATGCCGCAGGGCGGTTTAGAGGCACTCGAGCATGACGACCCGCTCACCATTAAAGCTTACCAGTACGACATTGTCTGCAACGGCGTAGAGCTTTCTTCCGGTGCGGTTCGTAATCATCGCCCCGACATCATGGTTAAGGCATTCGAGCTTGCAGGCTACGAGGCTTCCGAGGTTGAAAAACGCTTCGGCGCACTCTTCAAAGCCTTCCACTACGGCGCACCGCCGCACGCAGGTATGGCACCCGGCGTAGACCGTATGATTATGCTCTTAAAGGATGAAGAAAACATCCGTGAAGTCATCGCTTTCCCGATGAACTCTAATGCACAGGATATGCTCCTCGGTGCTCCCGGCACCGTAACCGAGCAGCAGCTGCGCGAAGTACATATCAAGCTTCGCCGCCCCGTGCCGGAGAAATAATTTCGTTCAAACAGCTTATACTTTATAATATCTGCAACAGCGATTCATGGAGGAAACCTTATGAAAAATGTTTATGAAAGCCCTTTAAATTCCCGTTATGCCAGCAAAGAAATGCTCTATCTTTTTTCGCCGGATTTCAAATTCAGAACTTGGCGTAAGCTTTGGATTGCGCTTGCCGAAAGCGAAAAGGAGTTAGGTCTTCCGATTACGGATGAGCAGATTGCAGAACTCAAAGCGCATGCGGATGATATTAACTACGAAGTTGCCGAAGAAAGAGAAAAGCAGGTTCGTCACGATGTAATGAGCCACGTTTATGCTTACGGCGTACAGTGCCCCAAGGCAAAGGGCATCATCCACCTCGGTGCAACCTCTTGCTATGTCGGCGACAACACCGATGTAATCATCATGACTGAGGGCATGAAGCTGGTTCGCAAAAAAATGGTTAACCTTTTAAAAGCACTCGCCGATTTTGCAGACGAATATAAAAACATGCCTTGCCTTGCGTTTACCCACTTCCAGCCGGCACAGCCGACCACCGTTGGTAAGCGTGCCAGCCTTTGGCTCATGGATTTACTCATGGACTTCGATGCTCTCGAGCACCAGATTTCCACCATGCGTCTCTTAGGCTCCAAGGGTACAACCGGTACACAGGCAAGCTTTGTAGAGCTTTTCGATGGCGACAGCGAAAAGATTAAGGCACTCGATAAGAAAATTGCCGAGAAAATGGGCTTCGACCGTTGCTTCCCGGTTTCCGGTCAGACCTATCCCAGAAAGCTCGACAGCCAGGTGCTCTTCGTGCTTTCCGGTATCGCACAGTCCGCACATAAATTCTCCAACGACCTTCGTCTCCTCCAGCACTTAAAGGAAATCGAAGAGCCGTTTGAAAAGAACCAGATTGGTTCCTCCGCTATGGCATATAAGAGAAACCCGATGCGTAGCGAAAGAATCGCTTCTCTTGCACGCTATGTCATCGCCGATGCTTTGAACCCGTCCATTACCGCTTCCGGTCAGTGGTTCGAGAGAACCCTCGATGACTCCGCCAACAAGAGAATCAGCATTCCCGAGGCATTCCTTGCTGTGGATGCTGTGTTAGAGCTTTATATCAACGTTGTCAGCGGTCTTGTGGTTTATCCCAAGATGGTGGCAAAGCACTTAAACGATGAGCTTCCCTTTATGGCTACTGAAAACATCATGATGGCAGCTGTAAAGAAGGGCGGCGACAGACAGGAGCTTCACGAGAGAATCCGTCAGCATTCTATGGCAGCCGGCAGAACCGTTAAGGTAGAAGGTCTTCCGAACGATTTGCCCGAGCGCATTGCCGCTGACCCCGCTTTCTCCCTCACCTTAGAGGAAATCAAGGCAGAAATGGTGCCGGAAAACTTTGTAGGCAGAGCACCCGAGCAGGTCACCGAATTCTTAGAATCCGAAGTGAAGCCCATTATCGAACAGTATAAGGACTGCTTAGGTTTAGACGTTGAAATCAACGTTTAAGGAGAAATGAAGCTGGAACAAACAAAGGAATAAAAGGAGTTTGATCCAATGCAATACACAGGGGAACTTTGCCCCGTATGTCACGAGGCGTTCTGCGAGGACGACGACATTGTCGTTTGCCCGACCTGCGGAACACCACATCACAGAAAATGCTATTTTGAGCACAAAAACTGCGCCTATGCAGAAAAGCACGGTGAAGGCTTTGTTTGGACACCCCAGCAGGTGACCGCCGCGCCGGTACAGCCTCAAAAAGCAGAAACAGAAAATTCCCACGGGCACAGAATTGCGTTTTGCCCGAACTGCGGCGCAGAAAATCCCGCAGAAGAGCCAAACTGTCAAAAGTGCGGCGCAAGACTTTACAACAATCCCGACGGCAGACCCGCCCCGCAGATTCAGCTGCCCGACGGCTCGAAACAACCCTTCAGAGCTGGCAATTTGGTGATTTCCCCCGATGAAAAGCTCGGCGAAAACACCGTAGGCGACACGGCAGAATATGTCAGAATCAACGCCAATAAATATATTCCGAAGTTTTTCGTCATGGAAAAAACGAAGAAAAAGGTTTCCTTTAACTGGGGCGCCTTACTCTTCGGCCCGATTTGGTTTTTCTTCCGCCGTATGTATGTAATCGGCGCTGTGCTGATTGCCTTTTTACTGGCAGTGTTCGGTTTTACAACTACCCCGCGTCTCGTGGAGCAGGTGAATGCCACTTCGGAAATTCTGATGCAGGCGCAAAACAGTGTGACTTCTGTAGAAGCACAGGAACGTGCTATAGATGCGACGATGAAGCTGGCTAAGATGCCCGAGGTGCAAATTCGTGTGGCGCTCGACTTTTTAACCTATTTGCTTTGCGGTCTTTTCGGCAATTATGCCTATAAGATGCACAGTGAAAAGCAGGTGGCAAAGCTCAAAAAAGAGTGTGCCACCGAGCAGCAATACCGCTTGCTGCTCTTTAAAAACGGCGGTACATCGATGCTCATGGGCCTTGCGGCTTTCCTGATTTTGCAGGCGGGAACGCAGATTTTGGCCATGCTACTCATACGATAGCTTTTTTGCACCGTTTCTTTATAATAGTATAGTAATTCATTTTTACCCTATCCGCCGCAGGGGCGGACAAGAAAAAATCAACCTGAGAGGAGCAAATATTTATGAAAATCACAAAGGCAATTATCCCGGCAGCGGGTCTTGGCACTAGAGTTCTTCCGGCATCCAAGGCAGTACCGAAGGAAATGCTCAATATCGTAGATAAGCCGGCGATTCAGTATATCGTAGAAGAAGCTGTTGCCGCAGGTATTACCGATATTTTAGTTATTACCAACCGTGGTAAGGGCGTTATCGAAGACCACTTCGACCACGCTTTCGAGCTTGAAACCAAGTTACAGGGCAATCCCTCTAAGGCAGACATCTTAGAGCAGGTTGAAAAATGCTCCGCTCTTGCAAATATGTACTACGTTCGTCAGAAAGAAACCAAGGGCCTTGCACATGCGATTTCCTGTGCAAGAAGCTTTGTCGGCAATGAGCCGTTCGCTATTATGTACGGCGATGACGTTATCGTAGCCGGCGAAAATGAAGCTCCCGCAATCGGTCAGCTCATGGATGCTTATGAAAAATACGGCTGCGGCGTTGTAGGTGTAAACGAAGTACCGAGAAAAGATGTTCCGAAGTACTGCTCTTTGGATGTAACACCCTTAGAGGACCGCATCATGCAGGTACACAACATCATCGAAAAGCCTACACCCGACCAGATTATGTCCTGCTATTCCATTTTGGGCAGAGTGGTTATGCCGCCCGAAATCTTCGACATCATCGACAGAACCCCCGTTGACCCCAAGGGCGGCGAAGTTTACTTCACCGACGCTATGCTCGAGCTTGCGGCTGCAGATAAGCTCAATGCTGTAGATTTTGTGGGTACGCGTTATGATATGGGCAACAAGCTCGGCATTATGAAAGCCAACTGCGAAGTTGCACTCCGTCATCCTGAAATCGGCGAAGACTTCAAGGCTTATATTAAAGATTTGGCTTCTCAGCTGTAATTTTAAATTTTGTAACAAAAAAGAACCGTTTTGCATCGAAAATGCGAAGCGGTTCTTTTTATTTCTTTTGAATTTTTTTAAAAAATTTTCTATATAAATAAGGAGTGAAAATCTATTAGTAAACACAGGGCAAAAATAGTGTCGAAAAGTAGAAAAAATAAAAGAAAAAAACAGAAAAACTGGGACTAGCGGTGTATGCTGTCAGCGATATACCAGATTTAGTAGAATTCCCCAAAAAGCCCATGAAATCAAGGGATACGACCTGCCAAAATTTTAACGATTCCCAAAAGTTTCCCGAAAAATATATTGACAGGAAAGGTAAAATGATATATCATATAGGCAAACTATGAAATCATGGAAAAATGTACCTCTTTTTAGAAAAATGTGGTCAACATTTCTCTATGATTTGTTGAAAAATTCTGCAAAGAAAACACTGAAAATGGTGGAGGCAAAGACTTTGGAAGATCTCAAAACTTTTTCTCTCTTCGACGGGGCTGAACCGAAAGAGGGGAAATACAAAAACGCAAAAACAGAAGCTGAGTTTCCCTACATTAAAAAAGCGGATATGAAGCAGGCGTTCCCTGCAGGCGGCTACACCGTAGTTGGTCAAATCGGCAAAGGCGATGAGCAAATCGGAACGCTTTTTGTAAACGGCTGTGAAGAGCCGGTTTATAGAACCTCAAAAAAAGCGATGACCAAAATTGCGGGCTTCGCGAAGGTCGGCGAAAACGAGTTCTTAGCCGTTGTAAAAAGCACGTGGTTGCTTTTACTGTTGATTCTGCTTCTTGTGGCTCTTTTGTGCGGGCTTTTAGGCTTCCTGTTACATAAATTCCTGCCGACGAAGCCGGAGGAGTCGCCCACACTGCCGCCGATTATTATTGATGCCGGCGCAGAGGAAGGCGAGGGTAAGCTCGAAATTCCCGACAAGATTGAAACCACGAACCGAGGGATTAAGGTCAACGGCGTGCCGGTGATTCATATGAAGGCAAATCAGCTCGAACAGAATTTCCCGTTTGCCAACCCGAAAGAAAATCCCTGCTTCTTTGTGATTGACCTTATGCTCAAGGACAGCTTCGTTTGCACATCCTGTAAAGAAAAGTGCGACAGCTTCTCTGAGAAATGTCCGCACTGCGGCAAAAAGGGCACCGTCAGCTACGAGGTGATTTACACCTCCGATATGATTCCGCCCGGCTATGCGGTTTCCAATTTCAAGCTGAACCGTCCGCTTCCTAAGGGTACTTACAATGTTATCATACATTATAATACCTATTCCTTTGATCAGGAAAGACGCCCGCTGAACGATGCGAATATGCATTCCACCATTGTTGCGGAATAAATCAGAATTTTACTTTTTTAAATAGAAAAACGAAAGAAAAGAGGAGTCGTTATGCAAAAGAAAAAGGATACACAACTTCAAAAACGCATAACAGCACTTGTGATGAGCGGTGTGCTTTTAGCCACGTCTGTGCCGCTGATGACAAGACCTATGGCGGCTGAACCGTCTCCGACGGACGGCCACTGGAGCCCCGAACCGTATTTCAGTGATGCGGCAAAGGATGAGGGCGCAGCGGCTTGGTTCCAAAACGACGGTTCTATTGCTGTGAAATTCCCGGCGGCAATCGGCGGTGAAACAAGCTTCAGAGAGCAAGAGAAAAAGAAGAACATAGAGGGTTATATGTTTGAAATTTTCGCTCTCGGTAAAAAGAATCCCGACTTGACCGGCGCACCGGAAGCACTTCCGGAAACACCGATTTACAGCACCATGGTGGCAGCAGCGGATGTTATAAAAACCATGGACGGCAAAAGCTTCATGCTTACCAAGCTGTTCCAGCCGGGCGAAATTCAAATGAATGGGCAGCCGGTTACACGTGACACCGATGTTCGTCTGGATATCCGCATCACCGCAGTGGATGACGGCAAATGGTTCTCCGAACCGATTGATACCATCGTTACAGATGTTCCTGTTTTTGAATATGATGAACAGAAATATGAACTAATTGATGAACGTAACGAATACGCTATGCGCCAAATCACAATGTTTGAAAATGGCTGGGCGGATAAGAGTAAAAGAGGTTTATTAAATGATTTTCCAAACGAGGACGACAGGGGAATCGAATTTTCCAACCTTGACCCAAACCCTGAAACTAGTGTATCTAAAATTGTACCTGAAGTTGGTGCACCTTACGGTATTGATGCAGGGGAAAATAAGGTCGGAAGACCTTCCAATGCGATTGGTTTTAGAATTAAGAATCTTATTGGCGCTACAGGATCAAAAAATTTCTATTTCGATTCAGCACTTTCCAGAGAAGCCTATGACTTCACAAATACAGATGAAATTTGGTTTTGGTTTGATTGTTCAGAGGTTCATTTAAAGGATGTTTCCTTCCGCCTTCGCTACAATGAAAAACTCATGCGTGCGTGGAAAGATGCAAATGTAAATCCGGCACCTGAGGGATACGGAAATGACAACATGTCTCGTGTGCCTTATTCTACAAAGGGTTTCTCCGTGAATAAGACACAGGCAGAAATAGATGCCGCTAAGCCGATTTTAATGCAAAGCGCAGACGGCGGCTGGAAACAGGTTAAGCTTTCTGCAAACGGTACGGTGGATTTAGACCATTTTAAGGGCTATGTTCGAGTGCCGTTAGAACTTTTCTGCGCAGAAGAGGATGTTACAGTTAATATGCATGCCAATGTAGTAAAGAATGCTTACTATAACAATCCGTTTATTCAAGGAAAAGAGAACTTTGTGACTTTAACTAAAGCGGGTACCCCGATTACCGAAGGCTACTTAACGCAGTTGGTAGAAACCTGGAAAGGTTGGTCCACTACTTACACGGATAAAGGATTTGCACCGGCCGTTATGGTTCGAGACGCTGGCACCGAAAGCGGTCGCCGCATTTTCTGGGACGGAACAGCCTTTGTAGATAAAGGCGGCGAGTTTACGGATGCCGCAGGCAACAAGAAGACAGGCGCCTTTAAAGCGATAGAAGATATTTATTCTGCCGGTTTTGAAATCGGCTCTTATACAGAGGAAAGTGTAAAAAAAGAATTCTTCTACGACAATGTTATGGCGTACAAGAAGCCGATAATTGATGAACATGGTGTAGCACATCCAAATCCGTTCCCGGATGATCAATTAAATGGTGGCTCCAACTCTATCGGTAAACCGGTAAATAACTTCTATAATCAGAAGTTGGATCGTGCAAATATTATTTTAAATGCGATTGATAACCTTATTCTTGCCCCTGCATGGACGAATTATAAGGAAGTTGAATATATCAGTGATATGATTAAAGGTTTCTCACTTTCCTTTGGAGAGAAACCGGGCAATCCGAAGAATATCTTTGCGGATACGGATGAAAATGCAACGAACGGTATGACTGCTATGGCAATCGAGCTCGACAGACTGGACACTTGGAAGAAATACAGAACTGCTCGAGCGCTTTGCTTAGAGTATGGCACAATCCAAGAGGTCAACGGTGAGTTGCAAATTCCGGCAAACGCAGATATGACCGACTTAGTTCCGGGCATGATTGAGATTTTGGAAAACCTTCCGCCTCGCGACTGGATGGTCAACCCGGATGCAAAGCAGAAAGCAGAAATTATCAAGCTTTATCAGGCATATGTCACGCTGAACCGCACACAGTTAGAAGCACTGGGCACGGAAGAAATCAAGGCTTGCTTTGATTACTTCGCTATCCTCGGTAAGAGCCTCGGTGCATCTCAGAACGATTTCGTCGTTGGTCAGCATTTGGCAGAAAAACCCTTCCTACCTTTCTGCGATTTTGAGCAGTGCTCTATTGGTATGAATCAAATTGTACCTCGCGTAGAAGATGACCACCATTCTTATTATGGTGCAGAAACCGATTGCCGACACACAAAGGGTGTTAACACCATGGCTGGTCCGGTGGGTAATATACATGCTAAAGGTGAATATCTTCCCCAAAATGCAATTCCGAATTCCACAAGTATTCACGCCACAACAGCTGTTATGAGACCGGACGGTTTTATGGGCAGTAAGGCTCCGAGAATCTATATCCATTCAAATTCCAATGCAGTGAATACATTAACCGTTTCCCGCGACGGTAAAGACAATGCAGACTTGAATGCATTGAAACGGAGCGGCGGCTGCGGTGCTAATGGCTATCAGCTTGGCAAACTGGCAAAGGGCTATAGCGGCAACGAGAGCGACGAGGCTACAGAGCCGCCGCTTTCCTTGATTTTCTATGTAGACTTTACTGAGCTTGACAAAGAGTTCAATATGGCCGTTAACATCTTCTCGACCAACAATGACGGCACAATCGTAAAGCTTCGTCCGAACCTCAGTCTTTTCGGTACGGACAGCAACAGAAAGTTCTTCCTTCTCGACCCCGAAACCGGTAACTGGGAATTGACCCACTGCGCAGCAACACAGTATCACTTCAATTCCGAAAGCAATGCCAACGACAAGCTGGATTTGAACGGCTACAAGGGCTATGTTCGCATTCCGCTTTACCATATCAAGGGCGGTGCTCTTGATGATACCAAGTTAGATGAAACCGCAGAGTGGCTCAACAACATTTTTGCTATTCAAATCGGTGTCGGCGGTGCAGGCATGCAGGGTAAATCCTACGTTATCGACAACATCGGTTTTACCTATTCTGAAAATTATTACAACCCCAACGGTCAGCAGAAACCGAAGGATAAGACCTACGAAGAAATCTATAATGCAAAGGCAAATCCGGCACTCGAATTTGAATATGCCGTAGACGAACTCGATGCCTTCAGAAAAGATCAGACAACCGAAGTCGAGAATGTAAAGAATGCCATTAAGCTTTATGATGGCTTAACGGATCATCAGAGAACCTTACCTTCTGTTAAGAATGCGGTTATTGCCTTACAGCGTGCCGCAAAATGGGCGAACTTAGAGTGGAATGGTCAGCCGAATTCCTTACCCGTTATTATTCCGGGCGAATCTGTCAGACCGAACGCCGTAGACCCCTTCGCAGACCCGACAATTACGGCAGATGTCTTGGAAAGCGAGAAAATGACATATAAACGCGAATCCTTAACCTTAAAAAGCTTTAAAGCTTATGTAGAGGATGCAAACCTCTTCCCGACAGAGGCAAAGAAGGCGGATTTGTCCGTAAAGACCGGCAACAACGTCCGCTTCCCTGGCTTTAATACTAAGCAGAACGATCCACTTGCCGTCGGAGAAGTAAACTACGCAGGCCTCGGCTTCAAGGATAAGGACCAAGTAGACAGAATCTTGCTTCTCTTTGAATACGGCTTCTCCAGACTTTCTTGGGCTGATCAAATGAAATTCCAAAAAGCGCCGGCTTTAGATAACTTGAGTAGGGAAGCGGACATTTGGAATAAGACAGACGAAGAAATCAATGCTTTGCCGGATTCTCCCCAATTTATCGAAGCTTGGAACGTTTATAAAGCGGCAGTTCGTTGCCGTGAACTCGAAAAGACCAGAACGGCTGTAGAGGAAATCTGCCAGGGCAACAAAAATGCTGTACCGCCCGTTCCGGAAGAACAAAAGCATGAAGGCATCTTCTCCATGTACAAATCTTACGGTTACAAACCGGAAGACGCAGGCCCAAACGAATCGGAGAAGATTCAGGACTTCACCGAAATCGCACGTCGCGGCGAGATTGAAAATCTCTATAATAAGGTTTATGTCGCACAGCCCTATTACGCAAAGGTTGCAGCGCAGTCCGGTGCAGTTGTACCGATTCTAAACAACTTTGCTTCCAGCGTAAATCTGTTCCTCCTCAACTCAAAGGAATATCAGTTCGGCGCCCAGGCTCCGACTGCAGCAGGCCTCTTACAGCTTCAGCAGAAGTATACCGAGCTCAATACTGAGCTGAACAAAGTCATTGCGAAGGACCAGCTCATTCAAAGCAGTATGAATCCCAGAGGTCTTTGGGAAAATATTCTGTATGCGATTGATGACTATACCAACCTTCTGAACAATTTCAAGCGCACCGGTGAGCTTTACACACCGATTGAACACATTAGACGCAAATTCCCGATTGTAAAGACCACCACCGCACCGGAAACGGATACCACCAGACCGGCAGGTACAGACCTCTTTATGACCGAGAAAAACAACTACACCGACAAGACCGTAGCGAACAGCTTTCAGGTCACTTACGCAGTTGATCTTTCTCAGCTGGATGGCGTTAACCAGAACTGGCTGACCTTTAAGCCGACCGCCGGTGTAATGAAGGTGGCAGCAAATATGGAGGGCGGCGTACCTTACGAATTAACCTTGCAGATTAACAAGGTGAAACGTGATGCACAGGGCGCAGTTCTCTCCACCGAGCCTGTAAAGGATGCCGTAACCGCTCTCACCGCCAAACAGATTCAAGCGGCGGTTGCCGGCGCACCGATCGGCCTTTGCCAAATCGAACCGAACCTCTACGGTAAGGATGCAGACGGCAACAGCTACAGTTTAGAGGTGCAAATCCTTTCCAAGATGAATGCGGCGGATATTCCGGTTAACGCATTCTACGGCGAGGATACCTTTACTTTAGAGGTTAAGACTAAGAACGGCGCAGACTTTGTTCCGTTCGTCAACGCCAAGAACCAGAACTATGCTTCTTCTATCACACCCAAGACCTACACCGTAGCTTACGGTAAGGGCGACACCTACAGCGTAAGCTTCCCGGCAGAAACCCAAGTCAACTGGGGAACAACCGCACCGGTGGATGTCAGCTATCAGGTCACCAGCCAAATGGCAGACACCGCATCCTTAAAGGTTACGGTAGAAGATGCCAAGGCAGCCGCTTCTGCTACACCTTATCAGTTCCTTCTTAACGGAACAGATACCAAGCAGTTCCTTGCCTATACTCCCGCCGGTTTCACAACACCCACAGAATTTAAGGGTGTATTAAACAACGTGAAACCGCAAACCGCCTGCACCTTGACCATTCCCACAGAAGAGTGGAAAAAGAGCATCGGCGATTATCAAACAACCTTAACCTACACGGTTGAATATAAAAATGACTCGACGCCGGCTCCCGAGCCGACGCCGGGTGTGTGAGAAAGGTTAGGGTGATAAGAAATGACAAAGACCATCCTACAGCTTAAAAAGGAGGTGAATCAATGAAGAAATTTGCATCCTTAGCAGTGGCTTCTCTTTTGATTATCCAACTGCTCATTCCTGCCTTTGCGGCAAGCGCGGAAACCAAGGTTTCTTCTGAAGGCTCCGCCTCCATGAAGATTTCTACATCGACAACGGCAGAGTATACGCTTTCTTTCCCGGCAGATATAACGATTCCGTGGGAATCCGCAACATGTAATATCGGTGAAGTAAAAGCTGTAAAAATGCTCGTTGAACCGAAAATGGCCGTTCTTGTGGACGTCACTTCACAAAACGATTTCAAATTGATTCACGAAACCAGTGCCATTCCTTATACGCTTCTTGCAGCGGGCGCGCAAGCCAATCAGTTTAGCTTTGGCGCCGGAGATATCGGTAAAACTGTACCGCTTAGTGTACAGATTTCTCCCGAGGCGTGGGCAAACGCCGCTTCCGGTAAACACAACGATAAGCTGACCTTTACCGTCCACTATGTAGAAGCCAAAATTTAATTGAGGTGATTGTAATGAAAAAAACAGTATCCATTCTTTTATCCGTGCTTATGCTCTTTGCACTTTGCGTTCCGGCTTTCGCCGCACCGCAGAAAATTGAAGCACCTGCACCCAAAAACGGCACAACCCTTGTAAAAACAGATTTAAGCGAACTTCCTTCCGAAGACGGCTACTTCACCGTAACCATTCCGGCAGATACAGCCATTAAATGGGGTAGCACTGCTGCTGTTGATCTTTCCTACACCGTTGAGTCTCACCTCAGCCGTGCAAAAAGATTAAACGTTACTGTAGATGCTTCCGGCGCAATGAAGACTGCAGACGGCGCTTACAGCATTGCTTACCAGTTAAATAATGACGGCGAAACCGCTTACCATGCAACCGAGCCGGTTGTTTTCCCGGCAGTATCCTGCCCGCTCAACTTAACCGTTGCTCAGGCAGCTTGGGATACCGCAGTTGTAGAAACTTACAGCGATACCTTAACCTTTAACGTATCTGTTGTTGCAGCTTAAACTTAAAAATCCCTTCTCCAAAATGGGGAAGGGGCTGAAATAATAAACATCCGAAGGGAGTTTCTAAAATGAAAAAGACAGTAGCAATTTTAATGGCACTTACCATGCTCTTCGCACTTTGTGTTCCGGCTTTTGCCGCAAACCCCATTGTTGAAACCGGCGAACAGAACGGTCTGGGCGAAGTTAAGGTTTTGGGTTCTACCGCAACCGAAAACTATACCGTAACCTTCCCGGCTACCACCGAAATCGCTTGGGGTCAGGATGCTGCACTTACCTATCAGGTACGTTGCCAGCTTAAAACTGAAAACAGATTAAATGTTACCGTAGCTCCGGTCAGCGATCCCACCAATGCCAAGGCTTTCTTACAGTCCGCAGAAAATGAGAAGATTCTCTACACCTTGGGCGGCGACATGAATGTTACCACAACAACCAATAACATTCCGGCAGACGAGGCACATAACCTCTCTGTTACCGTTGCAGCTGATGAATGGGCAAAGGCACCGCTTAAAGATTACAGCGATCACCTTACCTTCACCGTAGCCGTTGTTCCGGCTGTTTAATTGTTTTATATATTCTGCTGAAATCAGCAAACAATAAACACTCTTGAAAGGAGTAAAATGATGAAAAAGACACTTTCCGTTTTATTAGCGCTCACCATGCTTTTCGCACTTTGCGTACCGGCATTTGCAGCAAACCCGATTACAGAGGCAAATTCCGCTCCCGACAGCTCTGCAATCATTAAGACCAACACCGACGCTTTCGTAGATACCGACGGTTATTACAGCGTAACTTTCCCGGCAGAAACCTCCATTCCGTGGAGCAAGGTAGACAGCAAGACTCCCTTAAACTGCACAGTTTATTCCAACCTTATGAACAATAAGAAGCTCAACATTACCGTTGCAGCAGCAGACGCAGCTTCCGTTATGAAGGATGCAAACAACAACGAGATTGCTTTCACCCTCGGCGGTGCAGCTTACAATGCAGCTGCTTCCTTCGTAAACAACGAAGCATGGGCACCCACAGTTGATATTACCGCTGCAGCTTGGAATGGCGCACCCATCGGTGCATATTCTGCAAACCTTACCTTCACCGTAGCTGTTGCTTAAATTTAAGAAAAAGGAGAACGACTTATGAAAAAGTTATGCGCAGTTTTGCTTTCTCTTACCATGCTCTTCGCACTTTGCGTACCTGCATTTGCAGAAAGCCCGCTTACAGAAGCTAAACCCGGTTCGGACAGCACTTCTGTAATTAAAACCGATACAAGCAGCCTGCCCAGCGCAGACGGTTACTTCACCGTAACCTTCCCGGCAGAAACCGCTATCAAATGGCAGATGACCGGCGACAGCCACACCTTAATCGAAGGCTGCACCATGGATTCTCACCTTATTCAGGGCAAAACCCTCGAAGTTACCGTTGCACCGAGCGGCGCTGCAGAAATGACAGCAACCGACCCGAGCGTAACCACCAAATTGGCTTACACCCTCACCGGTGACACCACCGTAAACCACAACACCCCTGTTGTAAACAACCAGGCATTTGCACCTTATGTAGACATTGCAGCAGACCAGTGGAGCCATGCAGTTGTTGGCGAATACACCGCACACCTTACCTTTACCGCAACTGTTCTGTAAACTACGGCGTTTTAAAGGTAACATAAAGTAAAAAATACCAGATTAGGAGGTGGTTGATTTGAAAAAGTTTCTGAGCCTTGCACTTAGCCTTTTGCTTTGCTTCTCTATGACGCTTTGCGCATTTGCCGCACCCGCGCCCACAGAAAGTGCAACCGGCGGTGAAATGGTCCTTGAAACCGAAGTCCCCACAAATCACAAAATAACCATCACCTACAACGACGGTGGCTATGTCCTTGCAGAGGGTACCCTCCTTGCAAGCGGCAACACCATCACTGTTGTGCGTTTTGATTCTTTACGTTTGGATGTCATTGAAAATTTGGACACCCATCTCGAAAAAGTAACTGTCAACGGGCAAGATGTGACCGACCAAGTGGTAAACGGTCAGCTGACCCTGGAACGGATTCATACCGATATGGATGTTGTTTTTAGCTTCCAGAATTGTAAAGATGTTGAGCCGCCGCACGTAGATCCCTGCCATCACATGCTGATGAACGGTAAAATCTATATCGGTGAAGCCATTTTCAAAAATGCCCAGCTCGACATTGACTTCGGCAACATCAAAGCGCAGGCAGATAAAGAAGGTAACTATCGCGTTGACGATATCAAAGACGGCTGCCATAAAGCCGTAATTTCCGATGAAAAAGGAAACGTCAAAGGCGAAGAAGTATTTTGCATTACCGTAGATGCCTCGGTCACCGAACCGATGGTAGAGCGTCTTCCCAACGGCACACAGCTTGTCCGTGTTCCGGAGGGCACAAAGGAATTTAAAATGGATTTCATTGTGAACGAAGACGGCTCTATTACCATTCGTCCGAGCATCGAAATCCCCGGCGATAACCCGCCTCTCATTAAAACCGGCGGCGCTGAGTATAACACCCCGCACTTCTATGCAAATATCTTTTTAACTTCTTTTGCTGTTTTTTCTCTCTTTCTTCTTTTCCTTGCACTCGCAAAGAAAAAAGACGAAGACGAAGAAGAGCAGGCCATCCGTTCGTAATGTAGCGGTGCTGAAAAAGTGAAAACAACTCTGAACCCGACACAACTTGTGTCGGGTTTTTGTTTTTTAGAAAAGGGGAGAGATGAACTTTTTCTAAAATTCGTTTCAAAAGGTTTCCTTTTTAAGAGAAATTTGGTATAATATTAAGTTAGAAAAATACAATGAAATAAAACCAATATTTGGAGGAAAATATGCTCGAATTTTTAAAAGCTATCTTGCTTGGCATCGTCGAGGGCGTAACCGAATGGCTGCCCATCAGCTCCACAGGTCATATGATTTTGCTCGACGAATTTATCCACCTGAACGTCACACCCGAATTTAAAGAGATGTTCTTCGTTGTTATCCAGCTCGGCGCAATTTTAGCGGTTGTGCTTCTGTTCTGGAAACAGCTTTGGCCCTTCGGCATTCAAGAAAAGAAGCTCTTAGTCAAAAAATCCATTTTTACTATGTGGTTTAAGGTCGTGGTTTCCTGCGTGCCTGCCGCGATTATCGGTCTGCTCTTCGATGACCTTTTGAACGAATGGTTCTACAACTGGCAAACCGTTTCCATTATGCTCATCCTCTTCGGTATTCTCTTCATCATCATTGAAAATACCAATAAAAAGAGAGAGCCGAAAATCAATTCGATTGCGGAGTTGAGCTATAAGACCGCGTTTTATATCGGTCTTTTCCAGCTGATTGCTGCCATATTCCCCGGTACCTCCCGTTCCGGTGCAACTATTCTCGGTGCCTTGATGATTGGCGTTTCCAGAACCGTTGCCGCGGAATATACCTTCTTCCTTGCCGTTCCGGTTATGTTCGGCGCAAGCCTTTTAAAAATCGTTAAATTCGGCTTCCACTTCACCGCCATGGAGCTTGGTATCTTAGCTGTCGGCATGGTGGTTGCCTTCCTCGTTTCGATTCTCGTCATCAAGTTCTTGATGCAGTACATTAAAAAGCATGATTTCAAAGCTTTCGGTTGGTATCGTATCGTGCTCGGCGCACTCGTGATTGCCTACTTTGCGATTAAAACCCTTTGCTTTGCCTAAATTAAAATAAAGAAGTCGATACTATGCAAACAGAAGTTATTAAAGTTACACCCGAAAATTTAACCGCTGCCGCCGAACAGGCGGGAGCGCTCCTCAGAGACGGCGAAGTGGTCGGCATTCCGACCGAAACCGTTTACGGCCTTGCCGCCAATGCCTTTGATGAAACTGCGGTTTCTAAAATCTTCAAGGCAAAGGGCAGACCGCAGGATAATCCGCTCATTGTGCACATTGCGAAATTCGAGGAGCTGGAAGCCCTCGTCACAGAAGTGCCCGAAGCGGCAAAGCAGCTTGCCGAGGCCTTTTGGCCCGGCCCGCTGACCATGATTTTGCCCAAGAGCGATAAAATTCCCGATGCCGTTTGCGCTGGTCTCCAGACCGTAGCCATTCGTTGCCCGTCGCATCCCGTGGCACATGCCGTGATTGAAAAAGCCGGCGTGCCGCTTGCCGCACCGAGCGCAAATCTCTCCGGCAGTCCCAGCCCGACCAATGCAAAATATGTCTATGACGATATGAACGGCAAAATCCCGCTCATCTTAGACGGTGGCCAAAGTGCCGTTGGCGTGGAATCCACTGTCGTTACCTTAGCACTCGACAGACCGAGAGTTCTTCGTCCCGGCGGTGTCACCGTGGAACAGCTTCGCGCCGTACTCCACGAGGTCGACGTCGATGAAGCCGTAGTCAAGCCCCTCAAAAAGGGCGCGGTTGCCGCTTCTCCCGGCATGAAATATAAACACTATGCCCCGAAAGCCGAAATCACGATTTTAAAAGGCTCTTTCGAGCAGTTCAAAGCTTATGTCGAAGCGCAAAATGCCGAAGAACACTTCGTGCTTTGCTTCGAGGGCGAGGAAAAAGATTTTCCCCATGCCGTCACCTACGGCAGATGCGGCGACGGTCTTTCCGAAGCCAACCGCCTGTTCGATGCGCTTCGTGAATTGGACGAGCAGGGCGCAAAAACCGTTTTTGCACGTTGTCCCTCTGAAAATGAGGTCGGTTTAGCCGTCTATAACCGTCTGCTTCGTGCGGCGGCGTTCCGCGTGGTGGAATTATAAACCTTTTCTTCCCGACGGGCGCAGAAAACGAAAGGAGCGTTTTTATGCAAATTATCGGAATTACCGGTCAAACCGGCGCCGGAAAAAGCAGTGTGTGCAGGCTTTTGCAGTCGCGCGGCTTTTATCACATTGATGCCGATGCCGTGGCAAAATCCCTGTATGAAAAAGGTGCACCGATTTTAGAGGCTTTGGTCTCTGCCTTTGGTAGTCAAATTTTATCTATTGACGGCACGCTCGATAAAAAAATGCTGGCGCTCACTGCGTTTTCTTCCGAGGAGCAAAAAGAAAAGCTCAATGCGATTGTGCATCCGGCAGTGACAGAAAAAATTAAAGAAATCCTAAAGACCCAAGAAACATTAGGCACAAAAGGGGTAATACTAGATGCGATAGCGCTTTTTGAAAGTGGCGAAAACGAGCTTTGCGAAATGACCCTCGGCGTCATCGCGCCGCAGGAAATTCGTCTTTCACGTATCATGAAGCGCGACGGAATCACAGAAGGGGAGGCACTTTTACGTATGCGTGCCCAGCCCGACGAGCAGTTCTATATTTCAAAATGTGACCGTATTATTCGCAACTTCCCGCCCTATGTGCTCGAAGAGGAGGTCGCGAAGCTATTTCCGCAATGAAACAGAAGAAAAGAAAAAAGCAAAAGAAAACAGCAAAAAATGCCCCGAAAATCCTCGCGATTTCGCTTATTTGTCTTTTGATTTTGGGCGTTATTGGCGTTTTGGTCGGTAAAAAGACGCAAGAAACGTATTACCCTTTAAAATACCAAAGGACGATTGAAAAATACACCGAAGAATATGATTTGCCGCCTGCGCTTTTGTATGCGGTGATTCACACTGAAAGCAGCTTCGACCCCGAAGCGGAATCCGACGTCGGCGCTATCGGTTTAACGCAAATCATGCCCGAAACCTTCGAGTGGCTCCAGAAAAAGCTCAAAGAAGAGCATCCCGAGGAAGCCCTCTATGACCCCGAAATCTCGATTAAATACGGTGCATATTTTTATAAAATCTTATTAGATAAATACGACGGGGACGTAAAAACCGCCGCCGCGGCGTACCATTCCGGCACGGGGCAGGTGGCAAAATGGCTGAGTGACCCGCAATATTCCGCAAACGGGAAAACCTTGGACAAAATCCCCGGTAAAAATGCAAATCATTATGCCTCTAAAATTTTAAAGGCAATGGAAACTTATGAAACAATCTACGAAAAGGAGATAGGTACCTATGGCACAGGAAAAAACACAGACTGAACTTTTAAAAGAAAAGCTCTTTATGCAGCATCCGAACGCTGCAGCTACACTTTCTAAAGAAGAAATCGCCAAGGCAGATGCGTTCTGCGACGGCTATATGGCATTCTTAAACGAAGCAAAAATCGAGCGTGAAGCTGTGCAGTATATGGTGAAAAAGGCAGAGAGCCTCGGCTATGTGCCCTTTGACCGCGATAAGAAATACGAAGCAGGCGCAAAAATTTATTTCAACAACAGAGGCAAGAGCATTGTGCTTGCCGTTATCGGTAAAAAAGCCCTTTCCGAAGGCGTTCGCCTTTCCGCCGCACACATTGATTCCCCGAGACTCGACTTAAAGCCCTCTCCGCTTTACGAGAGCAGTGAATTGGCACTCTTTAAGACCCATTATTACGGCGGCATCAAGAAATATCAGTGGACAACTGTTCCCATGGCGTTACACGGCGCTGTAGTTAAGAAAAATGGCGAAGTGATTCGTGTCAACATCGGTGAAGATGAAAACGACCCGCAGTTCGTTGTCACCGATTTACTGCCGCATCTCGGCCAGGAGCAGATGAAGAGAACCCTTGCCGACGGCGTTCGTGGCGAAGAACTTAACCTCTTAGTTGGTAGCCGTCCGTTCTCTGACGATGAAGCCGGCGAGCAGGTAAAACTCAACATTTTAAATATTCTCTATGAAAAGTACGGCATGACCGAAGCGGACTTCCTCTCCGCAGAGCTTGAGGCTGTTCCTGCTGCTAAAGCAAGAGACATCGGTTTCGACAGAAGCATGATTGGTGCTTACGGTCATGATGATAAGGTTTGCGCTTATCCGGCGGCTGAGGCGATTTTCGCTACAGAAAACCCCGAATACACCTGCATTACCTGCCTTACCGATAAGGAAGAAATCGGCTCCGACGGCAACACAGGTCTCAATTCCTCTTACCTTCGCTTCTTCATTGCGGATTTGGCAAAGGCAAACGGCGAAAACTATCACACCGTACTGCGTAACACCAAGTGCCTTTCCGCTGACGTAAACGCAGCATTTGACCCGACCTTCCCCGAAGTGACCGAAAAAACGAATGCGGCATACCTCAACAAGGGCGTAACCATTACCAAATACACCGGCTCCAGAGGCAAGAGCGGCACTTCCGATGCTTCCGCTGAATTTATGGCAGAGATTAGAAGCCTGCTCGACGAAAACGAAGTCACCTGGCAGTGTGCCGAGCTTGGCGCAGTAGACGCAGGCGGCGGCGGAACCGTGGCTATGTACCTTGCCGCACTCGACATTGACGTTGTGGATCTCGGCGTTCCGGTACTCTCCATGCATGCCCCGTTCGAGGTGGTTTCCAAGCTCGACGTCTATATGGCATACAGAGCTTTCAAGGCCTTTTTTGAAAGATAAAATCAAAAATTCAGTCTAAAACGAAAAGAGCACTTTCCGAAAGAAAGTGCTCTTTTTTATAAAAAATAAAAAAACAGTGTCCTTTTTCGCGGTTTTATGCTATGATATGTAAAACTATAAAAGGAGCGTGAACCATGGATAAACAGAAAAAAGGTCTGATTTTAGGCTTTTCGATTATGGCGGCAATCATTGTGATTTTAGCCGGTACGCTGATTTACGTTTCACAAGCCAGCAAAACGCCCGAAACCGTCTGCCAGCCGACAGACAGCAACCATATTCGAATTGCAACCTTTAATTTGGCTGCCTATGACCATCCGAAGATGAAAAAAGTGAACCAACAGCTCGAGGCCTATGCGATCGACGTGGTCGGTTTCCAAGAGGTAGACAAGTTCACAAAACGCAATAAGCGCGATTTAATGCAGGATTTGGCAGAGTGCGAAAATTATCCTTATGTCGATTTCCAGAAACGCTTTGACTATCAGGGCGGTGAATACGGCATCGGTATGGCATCCAACATGGAAATTGCCAAGCGCTCCGGTGGCTTATTCGCGCAGGCAGGCGAAACCGAGGTTTGCGCCTGGGAAATGATTAGCGTGCAAAAGGGCAGTAGAGTGGTACATATCTATAATACGCACTTCGACTGGCTCAATAAGGAAAAGCGCCGCGCGCAGATTTGCGAAATGGTCGAGATTTTAAACAGCGATTCCTGCCCCTATAAGATTTTAACGGGCGATTTCAACACCGACCAGGATTATCGCGAATGTGACCCGTTCCTCAAGAATTATAACATTACCAACGGCTACAACGGCAACTGGGTGGATACCTACAACGAAGAGGATGAAAACATGAAGGTCTATGCGATAGACAATATCGTAACGACCCGCAACCTTCGCCTTGTAAAATCCGAAGCCGTGAAAAATAGCAAGCTTTCCGACCACAGCATGCTCTATGCAGAATTTGAATTCTTAGATGAAAAAATGCCGTCCCGTCAGCTTTTGGAATCCTACATCGCTGACGCACAGGCACTTGCCTCAAGCGACCCCGAGGTCAGAGGTGCGCTGATTTTGGCAAGACATTTGCGCGAGGATGCTTCTCAGGTAGAAATTAACCTTGCCGTCGAAGCTTTGGAAAGAGCTTTAGAGGATTAAATCTTTTAAATAAAAAGAAACAGCCGAGTGAGTTTTCACTCGGCTGTTTTTATGTAAGCTTTTGCTTAATAGCTTTCTTTTAAGCCCTCGGAATCAAAGAGGAAGGCGGTTTCCAAAAGAATGTCAACGCCTGCTTCAATGGTCTTGGGGTCTAAGTTGTCGGCTGTGTCGCCGCGGGTGTGGTAATATCTTGCCGGTGCGGGATCCATAGCGGCAAGAGCAACGGCGTTCATGCCGCCCTGCTGAATGGCTGCTGCGTCGGAAGAACCGAAGAATACGTTTGCGTAATCTAAGTTGTAGCCGGCAATTTCACTTGCTTTCTTGAGCATCGCAGCTGCGCGTGCGTCAAGCTTTACAGTACCGGACATATCCTTGTTGTAAACGCCCATGTAGTCGAAATCTCTGAGGGTGTCGGTTGCAACGAATACGGTTTCTACGTCATCTTCGTTTGCGTGCTTCTTAGCGAAAGCTTTCGCACCGCGAAGACCTGCTTCTTCACAAGCCATGGAAACAGCAACAACTTCGGTGTTCTCAAAACGAATATCATTTGCGTTCATGTACTGTAAAACAGCCATAGAAGCGAAAACGCCGGTTAAGTTGTCGTTTGCGCCCGGAACAACTCTCTTCCAGTTTACGAAGAAAGCACCGAGAATAATCGGGAAGGTGCAAACAATGCCGATAACCATAATGGTGGTATCGAGCCACTGCGGAATGTTAAAAAGACCGATAATATCGAGCACAAAGTGTACGAATACAGAGCCAAAGGCCAAGGCAATCACTGCGGTTAAGAGCTTGCCGCCGCCAAGATGTGTGTAAGTCCATTCATAAGCGGAGTCGATGTGGCCGGAGAAGATGATGCGCTTTTTAACTTCACCCTTGGGCTTGCGGGTGCAAACCACGTTGCAGGTTTGGCGCTTGGGGAAGAAGGGGTCTAAAATCGGTTTGTAGAATAAGAATTCAAACACCATGAAAAGAAGAGAGAAGCTCGAAAGAATAAGAGCTGCTACAGTTAAAGGTGTTTGAGCGTCTGCGGAAAAACGACCGCAGAGGAATAAAACGGAGGAAATCATCATCAAAATAACGTCGAGGAGAACCCAGCCCATGAAGGCTTTCGGATGTAACTCGAAGTCCTCTATTTCCACGGAATCCGCGACATTCTTCATGGATTCTGCGACATAGGCTTGTGCCTTTCTTTCGCTTTCCTCACCGGATTCACGGGGTCCGATTTCTTTACAGATCTTTTTGACTTCGCGAATCGTGTAATTGGTCATTTCACGACGGCGAGAAGGGTAGTTTGCATTGCTTTCTCGTGCAAGCATGTAATCACTTCCAAATCTTTGTTTTTTGTACTTTGTGCTCCAAAGCCAAATCTTATTTTACCATAATCTGCACGCAAAGTCGATAGGAAAATCGGTTTTAAAAGAAGTTAGACACAAGGGCTGGAATCAGTTGACAATCCTATAAAAATCCTTTAAAATAAAGGATTAGAATACCTTCGAGAAAAGGGTGGAAACATGGCGAAGCAGATGAGCCGTAAGGTAAAGCTCACAAAGGCCATTATGGCGTTATTTTTGGTCCTCGTTTTAGGAGGGCTTTCTTTGGGTTACTATTTAACCCGAGATAAAAAAGGCACAGTTTCAGAAACTGTAGAAATCATGACCGAAGCACCGACAGAAGCAGTGCCGGAAGAAACGAGCGCAGAGGACGAGAACCGCGAATCCTCGCCGGAGGCTGGGACAGCGGCTTGTGCCGTTAAAAAGCCGGAGCTGCCGCAAAAGAAGGACGACGGCACGCCCGTGACCGTTTCCCCCGCAGGGGAGGAGTGGGCGCTGACGCTGGTGAACCGCTATTATACCTTGCCGCCGAGCTATCTGCCCGAGCTTCTGCCTGCCATTCCCGGCAGTGCCGTACAGCTCGACAGCCGCGTTGTGCCGCAGTTCCGCGCAATGTATGATGCCGCTAAAGAGGATGGGCTTTTACTCTATCCCTATTCCGGCCACCGTTCCTATGCCCGCCAAAAAGAAAATTATGACCGCAAGGTGAGCTTCTTTTTAAGACAGGGGCTTTCCGAAGCGGATGCCAAACAGAAAACCGCCGAAACGATTTTGCCGGCAGGCTGTTCGGAACACAATTTGGGGCTTTCTTTGGACATCGGTAAGGCAAGCGCTGAGTTTGCCACCTCCAAGGAATACGCATGGCTTGTGATTCATGCGGCGGATTACGGCTTTATTTTACGTTATCCCGAGGGCAAGGAAGCCGTTACCGGTGTGCAGTTCCTGCCGTTCCATTGGCGCTATGTCGGCGTCGATGCCGCAAAAGAAATGCAAAGCGGCAATCTTACTTTAGAAGAATACTTAGAAGCAGTTTAAATTTTATATTTACCGCAAAGGAGTTTTTTCTATGCTTAGAATTCAAGACGGTCAGTTCTATATGGACGAGAAACCATTTCACATTTATTCCGGTGCGATGCACTATTTCCGCATTCCTAGATGCTACTGGGAAGACCGTCTTTTGAAATTAAAGGCGGCAGGTTTTAATACCGTAGAAACCTATACCTCTTGGAATCTCCATGAGCCGAAACCCGGCGAATTTCACTTCGACGGTATGCTCGATATTGCCGAATTTTTAAGAACAGCGCAAAAGGTCGGCCTTTATGCCATTGTACGTCCCGGCCCGTATATCTGCGCAGAATGGGACTTCGGCGGCTTACCGGCATGGCTCTTAAAAGACCGCAACATGCGCCTGCGCTGTAACTATGCGCCCTATCTCGAGTGCGTAAAAAATTACTATGCGGCGCTCTCTAAAGAGATTACTCCCTTACTGCAAAAGAACGGCGGCAATATTTTGGCGTTGCAGGTCGAAAATGAATACGGCAGTTACGGCAACGACAAGGCGTATTTGCAGTCCGTTTTAAATATTATGGAAGAAACCGGTCTGACCGATACGTTCCTGTTTACTTCCGACGGTGACTGCGACTACATGCTCACCGGTGGCGGCTTGCCCGGCATTTTCAAGGCCCTCAATTTCGGTAGCCGCAGTAAAACCGCATTCCCGAAGCTTAAAGCCTATCAGGAAAATGCACCCTATATGTGCGCGGAATTTTGGGACGGCTGGTTCGACCATTGGGCAGATAAACACCACACCCGCCCGAGCATCGAGGTTGTGCATGAAATTAAGAATTTCTTGGAGCTGGATGCTTCGTTTAATATGTATATGTTCCACGGCGGCACCAATTTCGGCTTTACCGCCGGTGCAAACCACAATGGAGCTTATCAGCCGACCGTTACGAGCTACGACTATAACGCACCCTTGACCGAATGGGGCGCCTACACCGAAACCTACCATAAAATCCGCAAGATGATGCACGAAAAGCAAAATCTGCCCCTCGGTGAGCTTCCGCCCGAACCGAAATTACAAAATATCGGCAGGGTAGAGCTGAAGGAATCCACGGGACTTTTCGAGAATTTACAGAATATCGGCGAATTCCACCATTCTCCCACACCGGAAAATATGGAATTCTTCGACCAGAATTTCGGCTACATTCTGTATTCCACCACCTTGAAAGGCAGCTACGGCGCGGGACTTTTACAGTTTGAGGGCGTGCACGATAATGCCTATGTGTTTGTGAACGGCGAACTTAAAAAGACCTATTATCGCCATGAAAACAAGGGCTGTAAGCATGCGGACGGCTTCACCATGCCGTTTGGCGGATGCAAAGAAGAATGTAAAATCGAAATCTTCGTTGAAGCCATGGGCAGAGTCAACTACGGCAAAGCCCTCTATGACCGCAAGGGCATAGAAAGAGTGCTTCTCGGCAATCAGACGCTGTTCGATTTTGATATTTGCTGTCTGCCGATGGACGCTCTCGACAAGCTTGATTTTAACCTCGGCGCCAATAAGTTCCCCAAATTCTTTAAAGGCACCTTTAAAGCTTCTACCGAGGCTGACTGCTTCGTTTCACCCGACGGCTTCAAAAAAGGCTGTATCTTTATCAACGACTTTAATCTCGGCAGATATTGGGAAATCGGTCCGCAGAAAACCCTCTATGTACCGAAAGACGTTTTAAAGGAAGAAAACGAAATCCTGATTTTTGAGCAGGAGGGCTGTTCTTCTCCCTATGTCACCTTGACCGATACCCCCCAGCTGAGTCAAAACAAACGAAGATTCTGCTTCTTTAAATAAAACAAAAATCGCACAGTTCGACGAAATAAAGAGAGGTTATTGATTCATGTGTTTTTTTAAGAAAAAATATGCCACCGCAGGCAGAGATTATACCATTCCGCAAGTGGATTTAAGCGTAAAGCCGGAAAATGTTGACCCGGAGCTTGCTTATCTTTTTGAACCCACCACCCTCGACGAGGGCAACGGCTATTTGGGTCATCCCGATTCCGTGCTCTTAAAGGACGGCAGTATTTTAACCTTCTATCCCGAAGGTCACGGCAAGGGCAGAACCCTTTCCAAAATCAGCCATGACGGCGGCTTGACCTATCCCGACGCCATCGAAAATGCCCCCAAATCTTGGGCAAATTCCTTGGAGACCCCGACCGTTTACCGCTTGGAATTCACCGAGCACGCTTGGGAGGATAAGCTGATTTTGACCTGCGGCAATCCGAAGTGGCCGAACCTCAAAAGCCCGGGTGGCTTCTCTTGCTCCATTTCTTCCGATGAGGGCAAAACTTGGACAGAATATCAAAACTTCTACGGCAATGATGACCCCGTTTTTCAGTGCTTCCCCATTGTGCCGATGAGCTCTCTTACCAAGCTCAAGGAAAACGGCAAATTCGTCGATCAGTGGATGGGTCTATTCCACGAGAGTAGTTTTGTCAATTATAAAACGATTTTGACCTTTGATGACGAGGGCAATATGCACTGGTCTAAGCCCGAACCGTATTTCGCCGCCTATCGCGGCATTGAAAAAGCTTCCAATATGTGTGAAGTTGAGTGTGTACGCTCTGAGGGCGGCAGAGGCGACGAGCTGATGCTTATCACCCGAAGCAATGCCAAGAATATTAACTCCCTTTTGACCTTCTCCAAGGATGAGGGCAAAACCTGGTCTAAACCCGTGGAAGCCCCCTCTGCACTCAGCGGCGAACGCCATAAGGCAGATTATTTACCAGACGGTAGATTGTTCATCACCTTCCGCTCCATTGAAAGAGATAAAGAGAAGCTTCGAAAGAACCGCGAAAAGAAAACCATGAACTGGTATTCCGAAGGCTGGATTGCTTGGGTTGGTACCTATGACGATTTAAAGAACGGCAGAGAAGGCGAGCTTCGCATGAAGGTGGCACACACCTACTTAAACAACCAAAATGCGCCCTGCATCACTGCAAACGCCGATACCGGCTACTGCGGCAACGTTGTTTTGGAGGACGGCACCGTTGTAACCTCCTCTTACGGCATCTTCAGCCCCGAAACCAAAGAACAGGGTACTTACTCCACCGATAAGGGTAAGCAGATTCGTAAAACATACATCATCTCCAAACGCATTCGTGTAGAAGATGTGGAAAAACTTTTAGAAAAATAAACCGCAGAAAACGAAAGGCCCTTGCGGCTTTTCGAAGCGGTAAGCTTATAGGGGATGACACCATTTGAAATCATTATTATCGATTATCATACCGTCCTATAACGAAGAAGGCAATATTCACAATACAGCGAAAACCGTGCTGGAAATCATGGATGCCGAAAAAATTCCCTGCGAGCTTCTGTTCGTCAGCGACGGCTCAAAGGATGCCACCTACGCGCATATTGTAGAGGAATCCCAAAAGGATGCCCGTGTGCGCGGCATCGAGTTCAGCCGCAATTTCGGCAAAGAAGCCGCGATTTTAGCGGGCCTCGAAGCCGGCAAGGGCGATTGCTTTGTCATTATGGATTGCGATTTACAGCACCCGCCGCAAACGATTGTGGAAATGTACAGGCTTTGGCAGCAGGGCTATGATATTGTCGAGGGTATGAAAAAGGATAGGGGAGACGAGTCCTTCTTTTATAAAAAATGCGCCGGTGCGTTTTATAAAATCCTGTCCTCCTTAACCGGCTTTGATATGGAAAACACAAGCGACTTTAAACTCATTGATAAAAAGGTCGCCAAAATTATTCTGGAAATGCCGGAGCGCCAAACCTTTTTCCGCGCGCTTTCGTTCTGGGTCGGCTTTAAGAGCTGCCAGGTGTATTACGAGGTTGCCGAACGCCAAAACGGGCAGGGCAAATGGTCTTTTACCTCTCTTGTTAAGTACGCCATTACCAATATTATTTCCTTTAGCTCGAAGCCTTTAAATGTTGTAACCATAATCGGCGCCCTGTCGCTTGTATTCGGCATTGTCGGGTGCATTTACACATTCATCTATTGGCTCGTCGGTAGAGCGGTAGAGGGCTTCACAACCGTGATTTTACTGCTTTTAATGCTCGGTGGCTGTATCTTGCTGGGCCTTGGCATTATCGGGCAGTATATCGCCGCGATTTACCAGGAAGTCAAATGCCGTCCGCGCTATATCGTGCAGTATAAGACAGAGGACGAGAAAAAGAGGGCAGAGGACGATGCAGAAGAATAAACCTGATATTTTCGACCGCCTCATGCATTTGCCGGGGCTTCGTGTTTTCGAGCCGTTTTATAAAAAACAAAAGGATGTTCTTTTATATATCTTTTTCGGCGGCTTAACAACCCTCGTTAGCATCGGCTCTTTTGCACTGATGAATACGGCTCTGCATCAAAATGAACATATTTCCAATGTGGTTTCCTGGATTTGTGCCGTAACCTTTGCCTATGTGACTAACCGCATTTGGGTGTTTCAGTCCGAAGCGAAGGGCAAGGCGATTGTCGGCGAAGTCCTTTCGTTCTTTGGCGGCAGACTGGCGACACTGGGCTTAGAGGAACTCATGCTTCTTGTGTTCGTCACATGGATGCACCTAAACGGTCTCTTTATTAAAATTTTAGCGCAGTTCGTGGTGCTCGTGCTCAATTATTTTATTTCCAAAATTGTGGTTTTCCGCAAAAAGAAAAAATAAATTTCTTAAAATACGAAAAATGTATATAGTGCTTTTGAAAAAGCAAAAGAAAAAGGCTGAGAGAAAAACTCTCAGCCTTTTTTTGATATATAACATGGTATATAAAAATAAAAAACCATAAAAAATCAAAACCGGAAAACAGAAAGAAAATAATAAAAAACACAGAACTTAAAAAAGAAAAAAGACGGTTTAGAAAAACCGTCTTTTGTTGGAGGCGACACCCAGATTTGAACTGGGGATCAAGGTTTTGCAGACCCATGCCTTACCACTTGGCTATGTCGCCTTATTTTGTTTTGTGTCGGTAATTGTCACTGGTATGAAAAAAGACGTTTAATGAATAACTTCTTTAAACGTCCTTCCTCACAATTTGGAGCGGATGACGAGGCTCGAACTCGCTACCTCCACCTTGGCAAGGTGGCGCTCTACCAGATGAGCTACATCCGCATATATGGTGCCTCCGATCGGAATCGAACCAATGACACGAGGATTTTCAGTCCTCTGCTCTACCGACTGAGCTACAGAGGCAAATGTGGCGACCCGGAACGGGATCGAACCGTCGACCTCTAGCGTGACAGGCTAGCGTTCTAACCAGCTGAACTACCGGGCCACATGGTGGGAACAATAGGGCTCGAACCTATGACCCTCTGCTTGTAAGGCAGATGCTCTCCCAGCTGAGCTATGCTCCCACGTGTTTGCCGCTGTCCTCAACGGCTCAATAAGAATACCACACATCAACGCATATGTCAACACTTTTTCGAAACTTTTTTTAAAAATTTTTAAAAAAGTTTTTGAAAAGGCGCAAAACCCTTGATTTATAAGGGTTTTTGAAAAATCGGCGGAATGTTTCTAATTTCCTTCTTTACTTCTAAGTTTTAGTGTGCTAAAATACAAATCGAAAAAGCCTATATATAGTTATAGGGAAAAACGTGAAATTTTACGGAGGAACTTGTAAGTTATGGCAAATCACAGAATGCAAAATGAAAATACAGATTTTTTATTTAATTGTGTATTAGCTCTTAAAGATTTAGATGAATGCTACGACTTCTTTGAGGACCTTTGCACCGTGAACGAATTGCAGGCGCTTTCTCAGCGCATCATCGTTGCTAAGATGCTTTCCGAAAAAAGAGTCTATTCCGATATCGTAAAGGAGACCGGCGCATCGACCGCGACCATCAGCCGCGTAAACCGTTCTTTGCAGTTTGGCTGCAACGGCTATGACCATTTATTTGAGCGCGTGAAAAACGGAGAAGGCCAGAAATGAGCTACGGGGTCTTTTCTTACTTTTATGATGACCTGATGCAGGAAGTAAAATACGATACCCTAGAAAGCCGAATTTGCTCTCTGCTGACCCAATATGGTGTCAGTGGGGGGCTTTTGCTTGATTTAGCCTGTGGTACGGGTACGGTGTCTGCGGCGCTTTCTAAAGCGGGCTATGAGGTCATCGGCGTGGATTTTTCCGAAGACATGCTCATGGAAGCCCAGCAAAAGGCGGCAGAAGAAAAGCAGAATATTTTATTTCTCTGCCAAGATATGCGAAATCTCGACCTCTACGGCACGATAGATGCCGCTGTCTGCACCCTCGACGGGCTCAATCATTTGGCATCGCGCGAGGATGTGCAAACCGTTCTTGATAAAGTTTCTCTCTTTATGAATCCGGGCGGCGTGTTCTTATTTGATGTCAATACCGTATATAAGCATCAAAACGTTTTAGAAAACAACAGCTTTATCTATGATATGGAAGACGTCTTTTGCGTGTGGCAGAATGCACTTTCCGAGGATGGCAGAGCCGTTTCCATGGATTTGGATTTCTTTATTTTGGGCGAAGACGGGCTTTACGAGCGCGAGAGCGAACATTTAGAGGAGCGCGCCTACACCCTTTTGGAGTGGGAAGCCATGCTGCAACAGGCAGGCTTTAAAATTTTAGATGTTTTTGACGGCTACACGGTGCAGGCACCGAAAGAAAATACCGAACGCTATCTCTTTGCCGTCAGAAAGGAAACCTTATGAACAATCTTTTTCATATTACCGATGCCGACAAAACCTTTTCGGTCTTGACGGTGGATTCAACCGACACTGTTCGGGAAATGCAGAGAATGCATAAATTAGATAAGGACGGTGCTACCGCACTTTCTAAGCTTTTAACGGCGGCAACGCTTATGAGCACTATGCTCGTGCAAGAGGAAACCATTACCTTAACCGCAGAGGGCGTGCTCGATAAGGGCACAGCCGTGGCGATTGCGGCGGTAGACGGCACCGTGCGCGGCTTCTATGATGCCGACGAAGAAGACGATGCCAAACGTCAAATCCCGATGCTCAAGGTCATGCGCCGTGCAGGGCTTTCTGAGCCACGTATGAGCTTTTGTGCGCTTACCCCCGACAGCATGGCGGAAAGCTTCAAGGAGTACTACAGAGCCTGTGAGCAGATGCAGGCGCTTTGCCGCTTAGAAACCGAATTTTCCGAGGACGGCAAGGAAATCCTTTTTGCCGGCGGCGTATTTTTACTGCCGTGGACGATGCACAAATCCGAAGTTATGGAGCGCGTCGAAGCGTTCTTAGAAACGGCAGATTTAAAAGCCCTTCTGCAAACCGATTCCGGTGAAGCACCGCTTTTAAAGCAGTTCCCCGACGAGGAATTTTTAGTGCGCGATGAAAAAACGGCGGCGTACCACTGCACCTGCTCTTTAGAGCGCATGGAGCGCGGTCTGCAAAGCATCGGTGCTATGGCACTTTCCGAGCTTTTAGAGGATGAATTTACCGAAATGCACTGCCGCTTCTGCGACCAAAAATATATTTTCTCGAGAGAATCTATCAAAGTGCTTTTAGAAGAGCTTGAAGCGGCGCAAAAAGCCGCCAAGGAAGAACCCTTGCAGTAAAAATTTACGGAATTGAAAGAAAAGAGAGGCGCCCGATTTTGGGAAAACACCTCTCTTTTTTCTTTTCTTTAAAAAAATATGCAAAAATTAGGCGAAGAAACCCTCGAGGGATTGAAAAGCCGCCCTTTTTTTGATACAATATATAAGATAAGCGCAAACTATAGAACGAAAATGTAAATTTTTAAATGTATCTATATCTATATGCCTTTAGAAAGGAAGTAAAATTATGCAGGAAAAACCGAAATTTTACATCACCACTGCCATAGCTTATACCTCCAGAAAGCCGCACATCGGCAACAGCTATGAAATTGTTTTAACCGACGCGATTGCACGTTATAAGCGTATGCAGGGCTATGATGTTTATTTCCTCACCGGTACCGATGAACACGGTCAGAAGATTGAGGAATATGCAAAGGAAGCCGGCGTCAGCCCCAAGGAATATGTAGACAAGGTGGCGGGCGAAATCCGCGGCGTATGCGATGCTTTACACATCAGCTATGACCAGTTCATTCGTACTACCGATGAATACCACGAAAAGTGCGTACAGAAAATCTTTAAAAAGCTCTATGACCAAGGCGATATTTATAAGAGCGAATACGAGGGCCTTTACTGCACCCCCTGCGAAAGCTTCTGGACCGAAAGCCAGTTAGATGAAAACGGCTGCTGCCCCGACTGCCACCGCCCCGTGCAAAAGGCAAAGGAAGAAGCCTATTTCTTAAAGCTTTCCAAATATCAAAAACAGCTCGAAGAATTCATCGAAACCCATGAAAACTTCATTTATCCCGAAGCACGCAAAAAAGAAATGCTCAATAACTTCATTAAGCCCGGTCTTCAGGACCTTTGCGTTTCGAGAACCTCCTTTAAATGGGGTATCCCCGTAACCTTCGATGACAAACACGTTATTTACGTTTGGCTCGATGCACTTTCAAACTATATCACCGCCCTCGGCTATGACCCCGACGGCAGCTCTGAGAAATATAAGAAATACTGGCCGGCTGATGTCCATATCATCGGTAAGGATATTGTAAGATTCCACACCATTTATTGGCCGATTATGCTCATGGCACTCGGTGAGCCGCTCCCGAAACAGGTTTACGGTCACCCGTGGCTCCTCTTCGGCGAGGATAAAATGTCGAAATCCCGTGGCAACGTGATTTATGCCGATGATTTAATCGACGTATTCGGCGTTGACCCCGTTCGTTATTATCTTCTTTCCGAAATGCCGCACGCAACCGACGGCTCTATCACCTATGAAACCATGATTGAGCGTTACAACACCGATTTGGCTAACACCATCGGCAACCTCGTAAACCGTACCGTTGCCATGCAGAATAAGTATTTCGGCGGTGTGATTCAGTCCGCAGACCACAAAGAAGCACTCGACGAGGAAATCTCCGCTTTGGCGCTCAAGACCGTGGCAGATGTAGACAGATGCTTTAACGAATACAAAATCAGCGACAGCGTAGAGGCTATTTTAACCCTCGCTCGCCGTCTGAACAAATACATTGATGAAACCATGCCGTGGGCACTCGCTAAGAGCGAAGAAACCAAGCCGAGACTCGGCACCGTGCTTTACAACCTCTTAGAGGGCATCCGTTACCTCGGTATCCTCTTAACTCCCTACATGCCCGAAGCGGCAGCTTCCATTTTGAAGCAGCTCAACACCGATGTTGTTTCCTATGATTCTCTCAAAGAATTCGGCGGCATCAAGGTCGGCGAGAGCGTTGGCACAGCTACACCGCTCTTTGCAAGAATCGACGGCGAAAAGCTCATCGAAGAGCTGACCGCCCAGTTAAAGGCAAAGCAGGAAGAAGCTCAGAAGGCAGAGCAGCCCGAAATCGAGCACCTTCCCGAAATTACCATTGACGATGTAGACAAAGTCGAGCTTCGCGTAGCTGAGGTTTTGGCTTGCGAGCCGATTAAAAAGGCAAAGAAGCTCTTAAAGCTCACCTTAGATGCAGGCGAAAAAGAGCCGAGAACCGTAGCCAGCGGCATTGCCAAATGGTATAAGCCCGAGGACTTAGTCGGCAAAAAAGTTATTCTTGTTGCCAACTTAAAGCCCGCAAAGCTCTGCGGCGTAGAAAGCTGTGGCATGATTTTGGCAGGCGACGGCAAGGATGATACCGTAGAAGTTATCTTCCCGTCTCAGGAATTGCCGAACGGCGCGAGGATTTGCTAATGGCAGGCATTTTCGATACCCACGCCCATTATGATGATGAACGCTTCGACGAGGACAGGGATGCACTTTTGGCATCCCTCCCCGAAAAAGGCGTTTCCTATGTGCTCTCCTGCGGTGTAAACGAGGAAACCTCCCGTTTCGCGGCAGAGTTGCACGAAACATATCCCTATATCTACGCGGCGGCAGGCTTTCACCCCTTAAATTTAGAGGATGCCCCGCGCACCGAAGCGGAAGTAAAAGCGGCTTTAGAGCCGATTGTCGCTCTGCCGCAAACGGTCGCTGTCGGTGAAATCGGTCTCGATTATTATTACGAAAAAGAATCGAGAAACGAACAGCTTTGGCTGTTTGAAACCCAGTTAAAGCTCGCCAAAGAGTGGGATTTGCCCGTCTCCGTCCATGACCGAGACGCCCACGAGGACACCCTGCGTCTGCTTCAAAAATACAGACCCAAAGGTGCGGTTCACTGCTATTCGGGCAGTGTAGAAATGGCAAAAGAAATTTTAAAGCTTGGGATGCATCTCGGCTTCGGCGGTGCGGTCACCTTTAAAAATGCGGTAAAACCCGTCAAGGCGGCGGAATTTGTGCCGGCAGACCGTTTGCTTTTAGAAACCGATGCCCCTTATATGACCCCCGTTCCGTTCCGCGGCAAACGCTGTGATTCTTCGTACATTGCCTACACGGCAGAAAAACTTGCCGAAATCCGCGGAACAACGGTGGAGGAAATTTTGAAAATCACCGAAGAAAACGCCAAACGCTTATTCGGTATAGAATAAGATTTGCAGAAAGGAGCGACCATGCAAGAAACGTTTGAAATCGCAAAACTCCGCGTAAACTTCGAAGCAAAGGGCGAATTGCTCTATACGCGCACACGTCCCTATTTGACGGAAAAAACCGAAACGCCCGACCTCACCCTCACCTTAGAGGAGGAAGTCGTCCGTCAAAAGCACGAGATGTTTCCGCAGTTAACGATGGATGAATGTCGCTATATGTGGATGGGCGAAGCTTTTTACAGACAGCTTCTCTTTCATGACGGCATTTTGATGCACGCTTCCTGTATCGAACGCGACGGCAAAGCCTATCTCTTCTCTGCAAAGAGTGGCACAGGTAAATCCACCCATACGGGGATTTGGATGCGTCATTTCGGCGACTGCCGCATGATTAATGACGACAAACCCGCGATTCGCCGTATGAACGGTACGTTTTATGCCTGCGGTACGCCCTTTAGCGGCAAGGATGATGCCAGTGAAAACATTCAAGTGCCGATTCGGGCGATTGTTTTTATTGAGCGAGCCAAGGAAAACAGCATCGAGAAAATCTCGGCGCAAAGCGCCATTCCGCTCTTCTTGTCGCAGACCCTGCGCCCGCCGCAAAAGGAAATCATGCAGAAAATGCTCGACCTTTTGGGTGCGCTCTTAGAAGCTGTGCCGGTGTTCCTTTTGAAATGCAATATGGAAAACGAGGCCGCAGAGGTTTCGTATCAAGGTATAGAAAATTATTATAAACAAATAGAAAAAGCGAGGGATACAAAATGAAAATCAAAGAAGGCTATTTGCTCCGCGAGGTTGCCGGCTCTAATATCGTTGTGCCTTTGGGCGCGGCGGAACTGGATTTGGGCGGCATGATGACCTTAAACGAGGTCGGCGCTTTTGTTTGGCACGCCCTCGAAGAAAATACCAACGAAGAACAGATTGTAAAAGCCCTCCTTTCGGAATATGACGTCGAAGAAGCGGTTGCCGCACGCGACGTGCATACCTATATTGAAAAGCTCCGCGAAAAGGGCTTAATCGAGGACTGAAATGGAAAAGAAAAAAGTAAGGCTCGAAACGCTTTTGCCAGCGATGGAAGAAACCTTGGCTTCCGGCGGTACGGTTAAACTCCCGATTACGGGAACGAGTATGCTGCCGCTCTTGGTGCAGGGCAGAGATTTCGTGCTTTTAAAAAAGCCCGAGGGAAAGCTCCAAAAGCTCGATTTGCCGTTCTACAGAAGAAAAGACGGCGCCTTTGTGCTTCACAGAGTTGTGAAGGTGGAAGAAAACACCTACACCATGTGTGGGGATAACCAGTGGATTTTGGAACCGGGCATTGAGGACGGGCAGATTTTGGGCATCGTGACCCATATCGTGCGAAACGGAAAGGAATTTCCCGTCACCTCGAAAAAATACAGACGCTATGTGCGCATTTGGCATAGCTTATTGCCGATTCGCAAGTTTTTTGTGAAACTGCGCGGCGTAAAAAACAGGTTAAAAAGGATGGGGGCAAAGTGAAAAAGCCATCGGCACTTTCTTGGATACGAACCCGCGTGAAACGGGAAATACCGCTTCTCCTGTTGCTGACAGTTTGCAACGCCTTGTTTGCGCTTTGCACCGTTTTTGTGGCGCTTGTCATGAAGGGCATGATTGATGCGGCACAGCTCGGCAATAAAGCCCTGCTCTTAAAAAATGCCGCCCTTTTTCTGGCGGTTCTTCTTCTGGAAATCCTTTTGCGTATTGCGGTCAAGGATTTGGAGGTGCGTGTTTCAGGCAAAATTGAAATGCGCCTCAAGGGGTCGCTTTACAGTACGATTCTCAGCCGAGAATACAGCGCCATTACAAAGCATCACACGGGCGATTTGCTGACGCGTCTTACCGCGGATGTCACGGTCGTGAGCGACAATGTCACCCTGCTTTTGCCGAATCTCGTTTCCATGCTGACCCAGAGTATCACCGCCTTTATTGTGATTTGCTCTTTGGATTATCGTTTTGCGCTTCTGCTTTTGGCGGCAGGTCTTTGCCTGTTCGGCATTACGATGCTGTTCCGCGGTCGCCTCAAAAAAATGCACAAGGATGTGCAGGAAAGTGACGGCAAGCTTCGCGCCTTTTTGCAGGAGACGATGGAAAGCCTGTTGGCGATTCAAGTGTTCGGCGTGCGAAAAAAGACCGAAGCGCAGGCAGATGCCCTGCAAAATAACCTTTTTAAAGCGAAAATGCACCGCAATTACTGGGGCATTGCCGCAGATGTCGGCCTAGGTGCGACCTTTAATTTCGGCGTGTTTTTCACCCTCCTTTGGAGTGGACTTCGCCTTTGCGTCGGTCAAATTACGTTCGGCACTTTAACGGCACTTTTACAGCTTGTCAATCGCGTGCAGGTGCCGCTGACCAACCTTTCGGGGCTTGTGCCGCGCTATTATTCCATGATTTCTTCGGCAGAGCGCTTAATGGAAATCGAAGCCTTGCCCGAAGACAGCCCCAAAAACGAAAGTCTTGTGGATGAAGAGACTCTCAAACAGCAGTTCAAAGGCTTCCGCTTTCAAAATGTCGATTTTGCCTACGGCGAAAATGCTGTGTTAAAGCAGGCAGATTTCACGATTCACCGAAACGAATTTATTGCTATCAGCGGTATTTCGGGCATCGGTAAGAGCACACTTTTAAAGCTTTTGCTCGGTGTTTTAACACCGCAACAGGGTACTATATATATAGAAACAGAAAATCAACCCTACAAGGCAGGCCGCGACACAAGAGGCATCTTCTCCTATGTGCCGCAGGGCAACCTCCTTTTTTCGGGTACGGTACGCGACAATCTTTGTCTCATTCGTCCCGAAGCGACACAGGCAGAGGTCGAAGAAGCCGTGCGCCTTTCCTGCGCCGATAGCTTCGTTTATGATTTGCCCGAGGGGCTGGACACCGTGCTCGGTGAGGGCGGTAAGGGTCTTTCTGAAGGACAGCTACAGCGACTTGCTGTCGGCAGAGCCATTTTGTCGGGTGCGCCCGTGCTCCTTTTAGATGAGGCGACCTCCGCGCTTGATGAGCAAACCGAAAAACGGTTGCTCGAAAATCTGCGCGCCATGCAAAACAAAACCTGCATCCTCATTTCACACAAAAAGGCCGCGCTCGAGATTTGTGACCGAGAGCTTGTCATCCAAGACGGCTCTGTGCATTTTAAATAGAAACAGAAAAAAGAATCTGCTTTTCTTCTTGCGAAAAGCAGATTCTTTTGTTATAATGGATATAATCATTGTAAAAAAGTCGATTGCGTCTTTTTTTAAAAGGGGAAACACTATGGAATATAATAACACGCCGTCCAAACCTCAAGAGGAAGGCATGAATTTAGAAACCGTGTTAATTTACACGAAAAAGATTTTAAAAAAATGGTGGGTAATTCTCGTTTCCGCGCTTGTGTTTGCGGCAGTGGGTCTTTCTTTGGCTATTGTTAACGATGTGCCGACCTATTCTTCCAAAATCATGTTTATTGCGAACAACCGTCAGCTCTCCACACAGGTTTCCGGTCAGAGCTCTTCGGACCTCAATGCTTCTGTACAGCTTGCCGAAAGCTTCAGCTATATTTTCAAAACGACCGACCTTTCTACAAAGGTTGCTCAGAACTGCGGCTATAAGGACATTACTTCGCAGGATATTAAAAAGTATGTTTCCGTGGAAGCTGTTCCCGAAACTATGATTATTTATTTGACCGTAACCACAACCGATAAGGATGTTTCTTACGCGATTGCGAAAACCTATCAGGATTTCTATGCCGATGCGATTAAAAAGGCCTTCCCCAGCACAACGCTTACCGTCATCGACCCGCCGCTTTTGGCAACGCAGCCAAATGTGAATAACGATAAAGTGATTTATCCGCTTTTAGGCTTCCTGCTTGGCATCCTTCTCGCCGTATTCATTATGGTTATGGCAATTATGGCAAAAGATACCATCAAGAGCATGGATGATTTACAGAAGAAACTCGATTTAAAGATTTTGGGTTCTGTAAACCGCGTAATTAAGCCCAAAAAGCATGAAAAAGAAAGCGTGCTTTTGACCGAACGCACTTCGGGCTTCGGTTTCATCGAATCCTTTAAGCTGATTCGTACCAAGATTGAGCATCTGGCGGCACGCAAGAAGATGAAGAGCTTCGTGGTTACCTCCGCTACCGAAAACGAAGGCAAAACCACAACAGCTGTAAACCTTGCTTTGGCACTTGCGAAAAACGGCAAAGAGGTTCTCCTCATCGACGGCGACCTTCGTAAACCCGCCGTTGCAAAATCCCTCGGCATCAACGCCGCAGGCGATACCGGTATCTTAGGCGTTGCCGACGGCAGTAAGTCCCTTGCAGATTCCATTAAATATTCCGAAAAATATAACCTCTATCTTCTTCTCAGCGGTCAGAGCTTCAAGGATCCGTCCGAGCTTCTTTCCACCGCACAGACCGAAGAAATTATTCAAAGAGCCAAAGAAGAGTTTGACTACGTTATTGTGGATACGCCCCCCAGCAGCATGGTGGCAGACACCGCAATTTTGGCAGGCTACACCGATGCGATTGTTATGGTCGTTCGCCAGGATACAGCACCTCTTCGCCGCATCCGCAGAGCACTCGACAACCTCGATAACTCCGGCGCAGAAATCATCGGCTGCATCTACAACGATTCTTCTACCGGCATGCGTGGTGTAAAGTCCTACAATAAAAAATACGGTTATGGCTACGGCTACGAAGAATCTTCGAAATAAAATATAAACCAGTATACAAAACGCTGATTATTGCAAGAACTTGTGATAATTGGCGTTTTTCTTTATGAATGTTGACTAAAAACAGTTTTGGTTTTTAAGTTAAAAAAATAAAACTGTCAAAAAGCATAAAAAAACATTGACGTGACGGCTAGAATAGGGTAATATATAATAAATAATGAAATTTTAATGAACATCTTCACATTAAAGTAACATTTTGAAGCAGAAAAAACCGTATGTTTACGGGGGTTTTCTGGAAAACAAAATAGTAAATGAAACAAAAGAAAGCTGTGTGGCAGGTAGAGTTTGAAAAATCTGTAAAGAAAACTGTACAATTTTCTTGAAAAAGTCTTTTGACTTTTCAAAATCTTCCGAAGCCTCGCGGACCTTCTTTTGTTGTCTCTTTTTTTATAAACAAGCTCGCTTTTCCGCTTAGCGTGAAAAGTATAGGGCAACGAAAACCTTGGAGGGCTTTACATATGGATATGAATATGGACGTCAAAGATTTAATTGCGAAGCTGAAAAAAGGCGGCGGCAAGAAAGACGCGGCAAACAAAAAGGGCGGAAACCCCGTGCTCGCGTTCTTTGATAAGAATCCGAAAATGAAAATCATCCTTCCGCTCATCCTTCTTTTGATTGCGGCGGCGGTTGCGGTTGCCTTCATTGTGACGGGTGCCAAAACGGATGTGGATGTAAATACAGCTGACGGAAAGCCCCATGGTGAGGCGGTGGACGTAATGCCCATGCTGGAAAGACCCGTTGGCGATGCTTTAGAGGACGGCGCCAATCCGTTTGATGAAGACGCGATTGCCAATGCCAAGCTTAAAGGCACGATGTATAACAGCAACGGTTACTGGACCGCACTGGTAGAAACCAAAACCCATTCTTATGTACTTCAAGTCGGAGATTATGTTTCCAATTCCGACTGGCTGGTAGAAGAAATCAACGACAACAGCATCACGTTTTCTATGGGCGATAAAAAACGCACCGTTGAAATTAAAGCGTGATGAAAAAGTCCTAAAGAAAAATCATATAATCCGAAAAATGTTTAAGATTTAGGGGGATTTACATATGAACCGAACAAAGAAAACTATGAAAGTGGCCATCGTTTTTGCACTGGCTTTTGTTTTGCTTGCCAACGCATTTATGCCTATGGCAGTAAAGGGATCCGGCAGAGATAATTCCGCCGAATACCAGTATTATGCCGTTAAGGTCGGTGACACACTGACAAGAATTGCCAAAAACAACGGCGTAACGATCAGCGACATTATGACGGCGAACAACCTCTCCGACGCAGACCATATCCGCGCAGGTCAGGTGCTCAAAGTGCCGGTTAGCTCCGCTTCCGCAAGCAGTAACAGCCTTGCCAGCTCCAGAGTTTCCATGCGCCTTGTCGATGCCAACGTTAAGGATGTCATTTCGGCAATCGCATTGAATGCGGGCTATACCGTTATCATGGAAAAATCCGCTAAGGATAACAGCGAAAAAATCACCGTTAACTTAGAGGAAATGAGCGTTTTAAAGGCGATTGATACGATCACTCGTCTGGTTGATCTTACCTATTTGAAAGATGGTAACACGCTTATGATCGGTACTGCCGACGGCCTTAACACCACTTTCGTTGACAAGACCGTGCTCAGCAAAATTACCCTGAACTATATTTCCGCCGAAGCCCTCCAGGCACAAATGGGTGCACTGGGCCTCAGCAACGTACAAATGGTAGCCACCAATAATAAGGATGAATTCTATATCTCCGGCTATCCCAAGGAGCTTGCTAAGGTTACCGAGCTTAAAAAGCTTTTGGATGTCAGCTCCAATATTATGGCAGGCGGCGGCTCTATTCCGTCCCACTTTACCTCTCTTGATCTTAAACATATTACCGCATCCGAATTTAACGGCCTTCTCGGCAGCTTAGGTCTTAGCCAGGGCATTGTGTTAGGTTCCAGACCTTATACCCTTTATGTCTATGTCACCGGTGCAAACCTTGCTGACATTAAGACCATTCAGAAGATTGTCGACCAGCCCCTCAGCGGTGCAAACCTCGAGGCACTCCACAACGGTGCACAGAACGGCGGCGACACCACCAATCCGGATACACCTGTTGCACCCACAGCGCCTGCAACCAAGCCGGATACCACCACACCTACAGAACCCGCACAGCCGGCACCGGAAACAAATCCGAATGCTGCAAATACAGTACTTCGTCAGATTCAGCTCAACGTGATTAACCGTACCGAAGCTGAAAAGATTTTGAAGAGCTTCCCGCTCCAGATTCAGATTTACGGTCCGGAAAAATACACCAAGTCCATTTGGATTGCCGGTGCAGCTGCAGAGCTGGATAAGGCAGAAGGCTATATTGCCCAGTTCGATAATGCAGATTACGCATCCAGCGCACTCAGAGGCGATACCGAATTCTTCGTTTATGATTTGATGAACTGCACCGCAGCTGAAATGCTTGACAGACTTTCTAACCTCCAGCTCGACGGCGTTACCTTCCGTGCTAACGGTACAGCGACAATTTCTAAGTCGCTCTTCGTATTCTGCCCCAGCTATTTGAAGGAAGAAGCTACCAAGCTCTTAGAGGAAATGGATGTAGCCGCAACCGCTTCCACAAAGACAAACTATGTCGTAGAATCCAATAAAGAGGCGGCTTCTGCACAATCCAGAATCGACGTGCTTCAGAAGCTCTATCCCGAGCTTGCCGATACTTCTGTTTACGAGTTCTCTATTCAGACAATTCCGGATAAGTCCGGCGCAATCAAATACATCACCTACGTAAAGACAACCGCAGAAGGTATCAATTACGTCAGAGGTCTCTTCGCAGAAATGGATTCTGCAGCATAAGAACGATTTAGGGGGCGTGGATTTTCCACACCCCCATAACGGGCTTTTAGAAAAAGTACGATTTTCAATAAAAACAAGACCTTTGGGGGAGAAACAACAGTGAAATACACAGGCTTAGAAAGTCATTATCCGGTTGCGTTAACCGACCTTTTACGATTAACGATTGAAAAGAAAGGTTCCGACCTGCACCTTGTTGCCGGCATCGAGCCGAGAATCCGTATTAACGGTCATTTGGAAAAGCAAGATTTACCGCCGTTAAAGCCGGAAGATGTAGAGCAAATGCTCTTCACGATTATGAACGAGGAACAGAAAGCAGAATTTGAACAGGAGTGGGAATTAGACCTCGGCGTTTCCGTTCCCAACTGTGCGCGTTTCAGAGGCAATATGATTGTACAGCGCGGCACGATTGCGGCGGTATTCAGAGCCATTCCCTTTGAGGTTCCGGACCTCGACAAATTAGGACTTCCCGCCGATGTAAAACGTCTTTGCACCTTACCGCGTGGTTTGGTTTTGGTTACAGGCCCTACCGGTTCCGGTAAATCCACAACCCTTGCGGCGATGATTAAATACATCAACGAGAACTTTGAAAAGAACATTGTCACCGTTGAAGACCCCATTGAGTTTTTACATTCTCACAAGAAATCCACCGTCCGTCAACGCGAAATCGGAACTGATACCCACAGCTTCGCAAATTCTCTTCGTAACGTTTTGCGTCATGACCCGGATGTTATTATGATTGGTGAAATGCGTGACCCGGAAAGTATCGCGATTGCAATTACTGCCGCGGAAACCGGACACCTTGTTTTCTCCACCTTACATACACAGACCGCACCGATGACTATTTCGCGAATTGTCGATTCCTTCCCCGCAGAGCAAAAGGGGCAGATTCGTCAACAGCTTTCAAACTCCATTAAAGCGGTTATTTCTCAGCAGCTCATTCCGAATATCGGCGGTAAAGGTCGCTCGGTAGCGGTAGAATATATGACCGACGCACCGGCAGTTAAAAACCTCATTCGTGAAGAAAAAGAATATCAGCTTTACGGCGTTATGCAGACCGCACAGCTGCAGGGCATGCAGACTATGGACCAGGCGCTCTTAAAGCTTTACAGAGAACGCAGAATTACTAAGGAATCTGTAATTGAATTTTGCGTGGATGAGAAAGAGGTCAGACGTCTGCTCTCCACTATGGGTTATTAAGAAAATTCCTCAAACATTGATTTGCTATAAGGGGGCGTTTTTTTGGCAGCATTTACATATGACGGTATTAACCATCAGGGACAAAATGTACACGGCGAGGTTGCCGCGGATACCTCGGCGGCAGCGATTGATAAGCTGCGTGAAGCCGGTGTTATTGTTACCGAAATTGCCGAAAAAGCCGAAAAGAAAGAGAAAAAAGGCAGAGGCGGTAAGGTTACCTTAACCGACACCGCACTTTTCAGCCGTCAGCTTGCGGCCATGCTTTCCGCCGGTGTACCGATTACACGTGCACTTTCCACACTGGCAAAGCAGACCACCAACAAAACCTTAGCGGCGGCGATTGACGATATTTCCAAAAACGTAGAAAGCGGCGGCACGCTTGCCGAAGCTTTCGCACAATATCCGAAAATCTTTAACAAGCTTTTCGTTTCCATGATTGAAACCGGTGAGTTAGGCGGTATTTTGGAACAATCCTTAATGAGCCTTTCTAACCAGCTTCAAAAGGAAAAAACTTTAAAAGATAATATTAAGTCGGCAACTTCCTACCCGAAAAACATCGGTATTTTTGCAATCGTTTTGTTGATTCTCATGTTGGTATTCATGGTACCCATGTTCCAGAACATGATTCCGGAAGATACCAAAATCAATGCGATTACCGCCGGTATTTTCGCTTTATCGGAAAGTCTTCGCACCAACTGGTATATCTGGTTACTCGGTGCTGTAATCTTGATTGTTGCCCTTACCTTGCTGTTTAAGAGCAAGCCTATGCACAGATTTTGGGAAAACATTAAACTGCGTATACCCATGTTCGGCAGTTTTATTACCAAAATGTGTGTTGCCAGATTCTGCCGTACCCTTGCGACCTTGGTTTCCGGTGGTGTTACCGCTGTAGAAGCTCTGCAAAATGCAGGTCCTACCGCCGGCAGTGATTTGATTGAAAAAGCAGTTAGTGATGCGATTATCGATATTGAGGAAGGTAAAGGCATCGCCGAATCCTTAGATAAAAGCGGACTTTTCCCGCCTATGGTTATTGGTATGATTGCCATCGGCGAAGAAGCCGGTACACTTCCGGAGCTTCTTGACAAGGTTGCGGAATTTTACGAGGAAGATGTAGAGGCAACGTCCCGAAATCTCGGTGCCATCATCGAACCGATTGCACTTATTTTCGTCGGTTCTTTGGTCGGCTTCATGCTCGTTTCCCTTTACCTGCCCGTATTTACGGCGACAACAGCAATGCCGGAATAAAGCCTGCGACTTGCGCAAAGCCGGCGACTCCCACTCGGGGAGAAATCCTCTAAGAAGAGAAAATCCATTGTATAGGAGAAATGAACGATGGCAAAGTTAAAAAGCATAATCGGCTGTGAAGTAGATACCACAGAAATTCGTGCAGTTGAGCTTACACGCGAAAACGGTGTTTATTCCGTGCTTGCCTGCGGCAAGGTCGGTTTAGACGATGGCATTATGGAAAACGGCTTTGTACGGGATGCAGACGGTTTCAACACAAAGCTTATTCAGCTTTTACAGGGGGCTAATTTCAAGGCAACCAACGTAGTTGTCGGCGTTAACAACGAAAACGTCATCATGCGTTATGCGAGCTTCCCGAAGGTACCCAACGATAAGCTCCGCAACATGGTACTTTTACAGGCGCAGGAATTTATTCCGATTCCCGTGCAGGAAATGGAACTCGATTTTGTTGTGGCAGGCGAGGGCGTAAACGATGAGGATCAGCCCATTGTGAATGTTTTGCTGATTGCCGCACGTCAAAATATGCTAGAGCAGTATATCATGATGCTCAATGCGGCAAAGCTGCAGGTCGTGGATATTGATTCCTCTGCATTGGCCTATTGCCGTGCACTTTCGTCGAAAACACCGGAAAAGAAATATGCTTTCTTGAATTTGACCGACAGCATTTTGAATTTCTTGGTTTTACAAAACGAAGAAATCTCAATGGTTCGTTCCATTACAATTCCCGAGCGTTCCGAAGCGGCGGTTAAGAATTTATTTAAAGAAACCAAGGAAGGCGAAATTTCCGAGGAAACTTTGGAAGAAGTTAGCAGCTTCCTGGTATCGGAAACTTCCTCCTCCGTTAGTTATTATACGATGCAAAACATGGAAAGCCCCATCGAAACGATTTATTTCGTGACCGATGCTGGCAAAGCCGATGTTTTGGCTTCTCGCATCGAGGAGGCCGTCTTTACCATTCCGGTAGAGCTTCCGAAATTCTACGAAACAGAAAATTTGGGTCTCACCGAGGAGCAGAAAAAGGAATTTGCCGGTTGCATAGGTCTTGCTATGCAGGCATTGGAGGGATAATATCGTGTTTAAAGTCAGCTTGTTGCCTGCTTCTTACCGTAAGCAGTTAGAGGAGAAGGCAAAAAAAGAAATCCTTGAAAAAGTGGCATTGCTTGTGCTCGTCTGTATGCTGATTGTGTTTGGCGGTGTGTTTGCAAAAGGGCAGATTTTAAATGCGAAGCTGCGTGCCATCACCCGTGAAAATGCCGCACTCCAGTCGCAGTTCCCGGCTTTGCAGCAGTATCAGACCATTTATAATGATTTGCAGTCCACAAGAGATATGATGGCATCTGTTTTGCCGAAAAAGACAGACGCTGTAAATTTTGTGACCATGATTTCCAATGCAACGCCCGATTACATTGAGGTTAGGGATTTGAAAATAGAAAACTGGTTCACACAGGGCATTTGCACATTGCAATGTGTTTGCCAGGATTACAGCGATATGAACGATTATGAGACGCTTTTGAAATCCGGCGAAATCGGTGAAGTGGTAACCGATATCCAAATTAAGGATATTAACCGTCAAACCGAAGGTGATACCAGCAAGATCGTTCTCTTCACCGTAGTTTTATCCTTGGATGCGCCCATCTCTGCAGACGGTCAGGCGCCGCAGGTAAATGTTGTGGAAAACAGCAGTACCCCTGCAAACAGCGAAGAAAAGTCCACAGCGGCACAAGGCGATAAAGATAAGGACAAAGATAAAGATAAGGACAAGGACAAAGACAAGGACAAAGACAAGGATAAAGACAAGGATAAAGATAAAGACAAAAACAAGGATAAAGATAAGCAGGAAGAAAAAACGACCGAGGAAAACGCAAAAGCGGCAGATAAAAAGGCGTAATTTCTGAAAGCTTATAGGGGAGGCATCCGGATGGCATTCAAAAAAAAGACGGGCGAAGCAAAGCAAAAAGGGCAGAAGTCCGCAATGGATATTCGCGTGTTTGCAGCAATCATGGTGGTTGCTTTTGTTGTAATGGCAGTCATGATTGGCTTCGGCGTTAAAAACACCAAGCAGATTCAAGAAGAGATTGAAAAAGAAAAGAAAACCTATGTGCAAAATCAGACAGCGATTGATAACTTAAAGGCGCTGCAGAGCAAAAGCTCGGAATATGAAGCACAGAGGGAAGCCTATAATGCAATGATTCCCGAAACACAGGATTTAAAGCAAATCATGATTGATATTGAAAAACGTACCGAGGAAAACGGCTGCGTCTTAACCGATATCAAATTCGAAGAGGCAGGCGAAGCAGCGCAAGCCAGTGCCGGCCTTGTTAAGGAACAAAAGGTAAATGTATCCCTGCGTGGTAGCTATGCAGATATTTTGAAGCTCCAGCAGTCCTTAACAAAAGATAACGAGTTTATGCGTATTGATGACATCCACATGAGCGCCATCGGCGAAGGTCAGATGGAAGCACAGTTCATGCTGGTTAAGTTCTCAAAGAAATAATTGCGAATTTTCATTCAAATGATTAGTACATATAACAGGAGATTGATGAAATGTCGAACCCAGTTCTCTTTCCGGGAAGCATCTGCTCCAGACTTGTAAAAGCCGGTATTGTTACCGAAGCGCAGGTCATGGAAGCGTTGGAAATCCAAAAAACCAGTAAAGCGTTGATTGGTAGTATTTTAACACAGCTCGGTTACTGTACCGAGGATGATATTGCCAGAACGCTTGCACAGAAAAGCGGATTTCGCTATGTCTCCATCAACGATGTCGGCGTAAACCCCGGCGCAGCAAACCTCATTACACCGGAAATGGCGTTTCGTAACAATGTATTGCCGCTGTATCAAGAAGGCAAAACCTTGTATGTGGCAATGAAAAACCCGAATGATATTATCACGATAGACAACCTGCATTTAATGACGGGCCTCGAAATTTGCCCCTTGGTTGTTGCCGATATGGAGCTTGCCGCGGCGATAGAGAACTTCGCCAACATGAACTCCAGCGTCGAAAATTTTGACGAGGAGGAGCTGCAGGATACCGACACCGAAAGCGAAGAGCTTTCCCTCGACGACAAGCCTGCCGTTCAGCTCGTAAATCAGATTATCAACAACGCGATTAAGAGCGGCGCTTCCGATATTCATATCGAAGCACTCGAAAAATCCTTGCGCGTTCGTTTCCGTATCGACGGCGTTTTGCAGGAAGTTATGCAGAACCCCATTAAAATTTTCCCGTCTGTTGTCTCCCGTGTAAAGGTTTTGGGCGGTATGGATATTGCGGAAAAGCGTATTCCGCAGGACGGCCGTGCTACCGTACGCTACGACGACCGAACCTTAGATATTCGTATTGCAACTATGCCCACCGTTTACGGTGAAAAGATTGTTATGCGTCTTTTAGAGCGTAACAAGGGCAATGTTACTATTAAAGATATTCACTTCTCCGAGCGTCAGTTCCCGCGTTTTGATAAAGCAATTCACATGCCTTACGGCTTCGTTTTGGTTACCGGCCCTACCGGTTCCGGTAAATCCACAACCCTTTATGCAACACTTGCGGAAATCAGTACGCTGGAAAAGAACGTTATTACCTTGGAAGACCCGGTAGAACGCCGTATGGCGGGCATCAATCAGGTGCAGATGAACAATAGAGCCGGTATGACCTTCGCGGCGGCACTTCGTTCCGTTTTGCGTTCCGACCCGGACATCGTCATGGTCGGTGAAATCCGTGACGGTGAAACTGCAAAAATCGCCGTCGAGGCAGCACTTACCGGTCATATGGTTCTTTCTACCTTACATACCAACGACGCCGCCGGTGCCGTTACCCGTTTGGAGGAAATGGGTGTTGAGCCTTTCCTCACCGCTTCTTCCTTAGTCGGCGTATTGGCACAGCGTCTTGTGCGTAAGCTTTGCCCGAAGTGCAAAGAGGAATACACCATTACTAAAGAAGAGCTTTTAAAGATTATGCCCGACTTCCCTGTGGATGAATATCCGGGCGAAACCTTCACCCTTTATAAGCCGAAAGGCTGTTTGACCTGTAACAATACCGGCTATAAAGGCCGTGAAGCGGTATTTGAATTCTTAACCGTTACCGAAGAAATGAAAAAACTCATTTTGGACCGTGCCAACGGTGCAGAAATTAAAAAGCTTGCCTTACAGCAGGGCATGTTTACCCTTAAAAATGAGGGCATCTATAAGGTGATGCACGGTCAAACTTCTATTGAAGAATTGATGCGTGTTATTGTTTGATTTTTAGGGAACTTTTGTTAAAAAAGGGCGGTGCAGAGATGGAGAAACAAGAACAAAATCTGTTAAAAGATAATCACGGTGTCGCATTGACTATGGTGATGGCACTGCTTCTTATTATGACGTTTTTGGGCGGCACAATGTATGCTTATACCATGCAATCCTTAAAAACCTTGGAATACGGAACCAATCGCCAAAAGGCAGAATATATTGCGCGTTCCGGCATAGAGGCCTCGGTTTTCATGTATCAGGATGCCATGATGAAAAATAATACGGAACATTCCGGCATTCAGGAATTTCTCAAAAAAACCGACCGAACCGGTGCAACGTCAGGCGAAGATATTCTTACCAACTGGGTGTATCTTTTGAAGGACGGTAAAACCTATGTGGATGGTGGCAGCGATGAGCAGCCAGCAGAAATTTCGCAAAATTATATTGGCTATTTTCGCGTAACCATTCGAAATGGCGAAGAAGAATACTTCATGCCTAAAGCTGATGGTACGAAAGAGAAGAAAACACAGTATGTAAAGCATTTCATTTCCGAAGGCTATTGCAAGGGCAGCAAATGCACGAAAAAAGCCTATATTGTTCCGTTAGTTGATGTAACTTCTAAAGGTTGGATTAACGATAAAGGCGAAATCGTTTTAGAAAATGCGGCTTCAGATTCAACCTCGATGATACAAAGCTCAAAGGTATCTATTGAATGTGGTTGGATTGATGACTTTATAGAGCAGGCAAAAAGAAAATTCGGAAATCTCAATGATTATTTGAATAAAAAATATCCTTTCTTGGGCGGAAAATTGCCGACCTATCCGGAATCTCCGAGATTAAAGGATTTACCCGTCTATATCGGTGCAACCTCAGGTAATATGGTACTCAATGCGCCGAAAAATGCAGATGGAAAAGATTTGCCGATTCACTTTAAACAGGAATTGAAAGACCACAATGCCGGCTTTTTATCTCTTGAAAATCTGTTTATCAACGGCGATTTGGATACGGAACCGTTGGCGACCCGTTTTAACAGTATAATTTTAAGAGGCAACCAGATTGTAATAAATGGCGAAATCAATATATATGTTTATGATCCGCAGACCAACAACAGCAACGGCTTTACCGATTTAATGAGTGGTCTTGCGGCAAAGGTTGCCCGTAACTACCGCTTTTCCACAGTTATTCTTGGTACGCCCTCCTCTCAGGGGTCAACTGTAACCGATCCGATGCCCAAAGCAGCAGGCGGTCTTGGTCAGTGCGGTCAGGTGTTCTTCGGCGGCGATGTTTATGTGAACTTCATCACCCGTAACGGAGAAAGTCGAAAATACAAGGCGTTCTGTGCTGGTGAAACTTATTATTTTGACGGCAATTTTGCCATAACTGCGGAAACCGACCAAGCCGGTAACTCCACAACAACACCTTTAGGTATTGATTTACTCAAATATTTCTTAGACACTGAAATCGAAAAACAGCATTATTCTCCGCAGGTTCTTCAGCAGTTTGAGAGAACCAGAAGATTCTATTACAACAAGAGCGGCACGCAAGATGCGTATTCCGCTGGACTCAAAACCGGTCAATCTCCGAGCATGAGAAAGATTGACCCGCAAAAAAATAAGAAATATGACAGCATTACCGATACCGTTGTGCCCAGTCCCAGTGAGGGTTCTTATATCATTTGGGAATAACGGCGGTTACTTTCCGAATACAGCAGAAAGGAGCTTTTGTAAATGAAATGCCATAAAAAACAAAAATATCAACACATTGCCAATAACCAAGGTATGACATTAGTTGAAGTTTTGGTTGCCATGGCAGTTTTGATGGTAGCACTACTTACCTTTTTGCCTTTAGGACAGACCACTTTCCAAAATATTTATACTGCCGGTAAAAAAATTAAAGAAGGCTATGCTTCGGTAAGTGTTATTGAAAAACTCCTCGGTAATGACGGTGCAAACGGAGATTATGAAACTAGAACCGGAAATGTTCCCTTACAGTTTCATGCTTATAAAGAAGATGGCAACAAGGATGCAACAGTTACCCCTTTGAAAGCGGGCAAAGATAACAAGGAAAGCAAGGACGGCATTCAAAGTATTGATGGCGCAACATTGCTTTCTACACCCGAGCAGCCCGGTAAAGGCTTTTCCACCTTTATTTGTGACTCTGTTACGTCATCTATGTTGGCGTTCCCGACACACATTGCGGATGACTTTATAAAAAAACATATTACGCTTTATGCGGTAGGCTTTCACTTTGCCAATGATGAACCTGTAAAGCTTGAATATACCGACGAAAACGGAAAACGGCAGACGGTTACGGCAGACGATAAGTATTATACTTTTACGCCGGACAAAAAAGATGCTTCCATTGCCCATTTGGTACTTTGCGGAGATAATGATCAAATAAACTTTACCCATTCTCCGCTTTATGTTACCTATGATGATTATACAATTCGCTTAGAAATAGACGCTCCGACGGTTATTATGGTTGGCGAAGTGGCTTCCGACGGAAATTATTATTACTATGTCACCAGCGGCGAGCCCATTGATGAAAACGGTATGGTAAATGAGGAAACCGGAGAAGTCCAAATTGTTCGTAAGAAAATGGATAACATCGGACCGATTTCCAAAGAACACGTCACGCTGAATGCAGCGATGAATAACGTTGTTTGGGTGGACAAAGGCGAAGGCGACAACTACGGTGGCTCTAATGAATATGGCTCTTATATTATGTGTGGCGACCATGGTCAAATTCGTCGATTTTGGAAAAATTCCACAACCGGTAACTACGGTTGGGACGGCGACAGAGTTATAGATTACGATTACTATAACGGCGCAGAAACCAAAATCGAAAAAATGGGAACCACGGTGAACTATTCCTATGCTGTTTCGGATTCAAATACGAACATGGAACTTTTGCCGAAACCGCCAGATAATAATAAACCGATTTTTAACCGCGTATGTACACATACGCTTTTCACTTCTAATGCAATCAACAAACATCCCGATTTGAAGTTTTATGCGGCGGGTAATTTGCTTTATGCAGAAGCGGTAAGAGGCGCGGCAAAAGGCGGAAACTGTTTCATCACTTCTCCTACAAAAAGTGGCTATAATAAAAACTTGATGAAGGAGAACGACATTAAAGACGGAACGATGCTCCAACAAGTTTCTGCAAAGAATATTACACCTTATGATGAGTTCCATGGCTTAGATACAAGTATTGCAAATAGAAACGATATTACGTTAACCTCTGTTGTGCCGATTAACTTTAAAACTAAGGGCCAAGGGTCGACACATGAGCAATATCCGCAGAAGTCTTATATGCTGTATTGCGGTTCTATTCCGGCGGTTATGGATATTTGGACAAAAGATGGTTTAATCGACTATAACTCCAACGGTGACCGCATTACGCCGTGGCGTGCTACTTTAGGCGTAGCTTTTCAGGATGACAAAAAAACCGGAGCACCGTTTTATAAAAAAATAGGAAAAATTTGGGGTAATGGGGCTAGCGAGCACCATGGACATGTGTGGAATTATGGGGCAACAACCCCCAAAAACTATGCGCTTTCCGGTGTGTGTGGACCGGAAAACTACGATGAGAATCGTTGTAAAACCTTAGTGAACTCGTTAAAAAGTGCACAGCAGAGCGGTGTGTTAAATACTTACGAGAAAACGGTTTATCCCTTGCACATGGGCTTCCATCAGCAATATATGCAGACACAGAACGAAACGGAAATCACAGTTTCCTATCTGTCTCATCCGTATGCACTTGCGGATAAACCGATTGTACGTTGTGCCCGCGACCAGTCCCCCAACCGTACGGATGCATATTCCGGTGTATTTGAATGGGGCTCTGATAAGAGTGTAACCATTATTGATGCCGATACCGTCAATTATCCGGATGATGAGGGTAATGACCGCTATTTCTCCATTGCCGTTGGCTACTATGTCGGTGGTCTTGCCTATGAGGATTGGAGTTACGGTGGCTCAACACTTTGGGATTATCACAATGTCAGCGTTCCTACCGTTATGAACAACGGTATTGTGTTTATGCGTTCCGGCTTTAATAAGGATAGCGAAGATAAAACTTTTGTTGCCAATCAAATGGCACAGATGACCAAAGAAAATAATATTTTCAGGCCCTTCTTTACGACCAATGACTATACGGTGCGTACGCAGAGTGACGGTACTTCGACGCTGAACCTTAGAAAAAATACTTTTGACCGAAATGTTAGTGCCGGCTACTGGCGTGACGTTTATCATCCGCTGTTTTACTCCATTCACGGTACAGAATATGAACCCATAGGGGGAAATAGATTTAACTATGTTATGGGTCATATCTTACAGGATAAGCAATTAAACTGCGTGTGCTGGGGTGAAACCTGGACAGGTAGACCGGAAGCCATGTGGGGTGCCAGCGACGGTACTATGATGAGCTGGTATTTAGATAAAGATAATAATAAAACCCGAGGCAATAATGTAGATGCCGAGTTCCAATCTTATTTGAATTTAAAGCGTGCAAATGATTTACATAAAAAATATGATGAGGAGTGTGGCGGTGACTGGCAATTTGAGCAGAAGTACTGTACAGCGCTCTCACCAGAATCAAAATGGTTTGCACTTCCCAACAGTTTAACCGGTCATAAGGGTGTTATTGCTGCTTTCAGAACAGACGATTCCGGCTGGAATTCCGGGGATGAGAGCTGCTATTCAACAAAAGACAAACAAAACAACCCAATGTTCAATAACACCTATCTGGATAAATGCAGTCTACAGCTTGCAACTAAGGGCGGCACAAAGATTGAGGATGAATCTATTCTCGAGAAACGTGGCTTTATTTCTCCCTTACGGACGATTGAAGATGTGGAATTCGCCAATGATACCTGGGTAGGCGTCGGTGACTGGGGCCTTTCTAACCCGATTAAGGAAGATGGCATTACCTACTGTGGTAAAGATGCAGTTTTATACAACGGTAAAGGTGCACCGCGTGGCTCTTGGGTATGTGTGCGTACATGGCTTGACCAAAACAACGGTGTGGACAGAGGACCGAAAGACGGCAACTGCAACTATATTTGGCAGGCAGTACAGGTCAGCAAACAGGAACACTGTAATATAGAGCAGGTTTCCTACGCCAATGGTATGTGGTATGCTATGGGCTATTACGATGCCAACGGGAACGGGGAATATGACTATAACGCAAAGGAATACGCTATGCTGTTCTATGCTCGTGACCCGCAAAAGCCTTGCAACGGTGAGGAGAAAGACGGCTCGTGGGATGGCGGTTGGAAACTTTGCAAAACCAAAGGCTCCGACCATACACAGGCTTATCAAAATGATGGCAACGGTGAATTTATACCGTTTGAAATCGACGGCATCAACTCTGTTGCAAGCCGTAATGACTAATTAAAATTTTTGTCGCGGTGTGAGATTCACACCGCGACACATCCATTAGAAACCAAGGAGGAAAGGCTTATGCGCGAAAAATTAGAGAAATTGAAACAAAAGCAAGGCGGCTTTACCTTGGTAGAATTGATGGTTACCATAGCCATCTTGGGTATTGTTGTACTTATGTCTGTGCAGTTGATGCATTCTTTCTATCATCGCTATCGCATGGTCGAAATGCGTTGGAAAACCCAAAATGCTGCACAACATGTTATGCAATATTTCGAGCTGCGTTCTGAGGCACTCAATAATTCGGCGACCATTTCTTTGTTCCGTACAGAGCAAGACCAGCCACCGGTGAAACCGGCAAAGCATGACCCGAAATTGCCGCTTTCAGTGATGCAAGGCGTGCCGGATGAGGGCAATGATACTTATGCCTATATCTATGCACAGTCCCCCAATCCGGGAGACCCGAATCAAGGCAAGCTGATTTATGTGTTAGAGCGCGGTGCCGGCAAAAAGCCCGTAAGCTTGACAAGGTATCTCATGAAGGAAGATATTCCGCTGGATATTAGCTTCCATATTTCTACTGCACCTGTAGCGGTTCAGAAAGAGGGAACAGATACCCGCCCGAGTTATGTTTACGACGGGGGCGAAGATACTTATTTGCGTGCTACCGTGGATGTGCTTATTACTACACCGCAATCCATCGGTGGTAACTATCAGCTCAAAACCTCCTTTACCATGAATAATATGGCGAAAAACCAAATGGCGAATTTTGAGGGAGATGGCGATGTTACGCCGACGGCAGGAGATATAGGTATTGCAGGATGGACGAATCAAAAATTAAATGATAAGGGGCTTTGCCCAGTAGATAAAAATATCTATCCCAGTGCACAGCAACCGGCAAACATTTTGCGTTATGTTTCCACAAAATCGTTCTTGGAATCGCAAAATATAAACGGTGCAGGTGTCGATTTGCAAGGCGCAGGCCTCTGCTTCGGTAAGCTTTCCATGCGCGGCTCCAGATATGAGGCGCAGGCGGTCGGTGCGTTGCACGATTTCCGTGACAATGTTCTCGCCAAAACCGAATTGGGTAACCATATCATTGATGCCTATTATAATACGTGGTCTCCGGCACTTGTGAATATGGCAGCCGAGCATCCCGCCCTTTTAAAGGTCGGTAAGTGTGTTCTGCTTCCCGTATCCTTCGTTGCCATGCTTGCCGCAGATTAAAGCAAAATAAAAAGCCGACCGTGAAGGTCGGCTTTTTTTCGTTGGTTCATCAGATAAATAAGCTGATTTTGCTTAAATTACAAATCTCTTTTCCCCTTACCAAAGGGGAAGGGGGAAAGTTTTATTGTTGCTTTTATTGAAACAGAACTTCGTAGGGGCGGATGGTTGCCTTTTACGCAGATAAATTTCGCACAAAATACGTTGAGCGAACTACGAGTAAAAAGTCTGCACCCAAGTTCCCCGTGATTCGCCGTCGCGCGTTCGCGACCATCGTGCTTGCCCGTCGGGCTTCCCGACCCCTTGCCTTCCCCTAGAAGGGGAAGGCAAGAAAGCTTCTTTTTTATTTTTATAGGAAACGAAACTTTGAATATAAAAATCAACGTAGGGGCGGATATTATCCGCCCGCAATATCCACCCACAACTTTGCAAGTAAAAGGGGGAACCCCTCACAAGGGTTCCCCCGTCTTTACTTTTATAAATACTTTAGTCTGCGATACCCCTTCCTGTGTTTTGGAAGGATGAGAGATTTCGCTTTCTGCGGAAAGCGCTTTAGGGCGTTGCCCTAAAAACACACCGCTTTTGAAAAAGCGGGCAAAACTTTGAATACAAAGTACGTTGAGCGAACTACGAGTAAAAAGTTTGCACTAACTTTCCCGTGCGTTAGCCGTCGCCCTGCGGCGACTAGTTGACTACGTTTTGCGGTTTGCCTGCAAAATAGGCTTTGAAATTATCCTTTAAAATCTCCATAAGTCTGGCTCTTGTCTCAAAGCCTGCCCATGCAATGTGGGGTGTAATCAAGCAGTTTTTCGCGTTAAGCAGGGGATTGTCGGCTTTCGCCGGCTCTACCGATAAAACATCCACGCCTGCGCCGGCAAGCTTGCCGCTGTTTAAAGCTTCAGCAACTGCCGCTTCATCCAATACCGGCCCTCTCGAGGTGTTGATTAGATAAGCGGAGGGCTTGCAGTGCGAAAGAAATTCTGCATTTACAAGGTGCTCGGTCTTTTCGTTTAACGGGCAGTGGAACGTAATGAAATCCGACTGCTCGGCAAGCTCCTCGAGACTTGCCCAAGCAAAATTCTTTCTTGCACTCTGGTCGGTTTCGTGACCCGAATGTGCCAAAACACGCATACCGAATGCCTCCGCAAGATCAGCAACTCTCTGCCCGATTTTGCCGAAGCCGACAATGCCGAGGGTCTTGCCACTTAACTCGAAAAGCGGTGTTTTGCAGAAGCAAAAATCGGGGGAATTTACCCATTCACCAGCGTGTACCGCGTCGCTGTGTACGCTGACTGCATTTGCAAAAGCTAAAATAAAAGCAAAGGTCAGCTGCGCCACCGCGTTGGTGGAGTAGGAGGGAATGTTGCAAACGGGAATACCGCGTTCACGCAGAACCGCGCCGTCTACAATGTTAAAACCGGTGGAAAGCAGTGCCACAAATTTGAGCTTCGGCAGTTCCCTGATAACCGCTTCGCGCAGCGGCGTCTTGTTCAAAATTAAAATATCCGCATCTTTCGAACGCTCTAAAATCAAATCGTCGGGCGTGCGGTCATAGAGCGTAACTTCGCCGTAAGCGCTCAGCCAGTCCCAAGAAAGGTCGCCGGGATTTTCGGTGAAGGCGTCTAAAATCACAATTTTCATGAAAAACACTCCTTTTCCTCTCATTTGAGGACCTGTATTTTCGTATATTGTAGCATATATTTTCATACCATAACAGCAAAACGGAGAAAATTTTAAAAAAAGATGCAAATTCATTGACCTTAGAGGCAATCTGTTATAAAATTAAAATAGCTATATTTGTGTAAAGATATCTTTTGAAAGCGGAAAGGACGGTGAGACAAAATGCGAAAGAAAATCAATCGTAACGTGGCACTGAATATCTCGGGCGCGATTCTGTTGATTTTGGCTGTCGTACTCTTTTTTGTCGCACTGCTCTTTCAGGACCCCGTATTTGTTTCTCACTATGAGGATGCTCTGCGGCGCTTAGCGGAGTTTGAATATGCCGTGGCATCCCTGCCTTACAAATGGCAGTTTTTCCTTGCCATATTCTCTATCTTTTTGTTGAAAGCGATTGTGCCGATTCCGATTCCAATTTCGGCTGTCTGCTTAATTTCCGGTATGGCGCTGCCGATGCCTCTGGCGATTCTCGTCAATATTATCGGCTTCGGGATTCTCGCCACCGTGAAATATTTCTGGGGCAAGCATCTGGGCGGCGGCTGGGTGCACAAATTTTTAGTGCGTAACGATGAATTTAAAAAGGTGCTCAATGCCGACCGCAAAGCGAATGCGATTTTGCTGGTGGTGTTCCGCCTTGTACCGAGCTTCCCGGTGAGTACGATTAGTAAACTTTACGGCGCGATGAATTATTCTTACGGCAGATTCATGCTGTATTCGATTCTCGGCTATCTGCCGAAGCTGATTTCCTACAGCGTCATCGGTAAAAACGTTTACAATCCGTTCTCCATGGCGTTCATGCTCCCGATTGTACTTTTGTTCTTGATTTCTGGCCTTGCGATGTTCGCCATCAACGGGATTATCCAGTTTATCAATAAAACCTTTAAAAATAAGGAAAACAAAGAAAACAAAAATCAAAACCACTCTCTCAAAGAAGGAAGGATGTTTTAAATGCCCAATTTAGCAACCGTAAAAGAAAATATCTTAAAAGGGGCTTATGACGAGCGTTTCCGCCGTGTCTATGTGACCGATGCAGAAATCAAAGCGCAGTATGAGCGTTACATAAAGCTTGCAGAAACTTTCGCAGAGCTTTATGACGCAGAGCGTGATATTCGTTTGTTTACCGCACCCGGCAGAACAGAGGTTGGTGGTAACCATACCGACCATAACCACGGTAAGGTGCTTGCAGCCGGCATCAATTTGGATGCTATCGCCGCAGCGGCAAAGAACGATGAAAATATCGTTCGCGTAAAATCCGCAGGTTACCCGATGGACGTGGTTGACCTTTCCGATCTCTCTGTAGTAGAGGATGAAAAAGGCACTTCTCCCGCTCTTGTTCGCGGCGTATGCCAGGGCTTCTTAGAAAACGGCTATAAAATCGGTGGCTTTGATGCCGCAACTGCATCCAAGGTTCTTTCCGGCTCCGGACTTTCTTCCTCCGCCGCTTATGAGGTTTTGGTTGGCACCATGCTCAACTACCTCTACAATGACGGTAAGGTAGACCCCGTAACCGTTGCTAAAATTGCCCAGTATGCAGAAAATAAATATTTCGGTAAGCCCTGTGGCCTTATGGACCAGATGGCTTGCTCGGTCGGCTCTTTTGTTAATATTGACTTTAACGACCCGCAGAATCCCGTTATCAACGAAGTAAAGTTTGACTTCTCCGCTTGCGGACATGCGCTTTGCATCGTAGATACCAAGGGTAGCCACGCAGATTTGACCGACGAATACGGCTTCATCCGTGAGGAAATGGAAGCAGTTGCACATCACTTCGGCAAATCCGTGCTTCGTGAAGTACCGGAAAGCGAATTCTGTGGCGAAATCAGCGCCCTCAGAAACGACGTCGGTGACAGAGCCGTGCTTCGTGCGATGCATTTCTATGCAGAAAACAACCGCGTAGAGCAGGAAGTTGCCGCCCTTCGTGCCGGCGATTTCGAATCCTTCAAGAAGGTTGTTTTAGAGAGCGGCGCTTCTTCTTATATGTATAATCAGAACGTATTCTCTGTAAAGAAAATCAAAGAACAGCCGGTTTCCTTGGCACTTGCTCTTTCCGAAAAGGTCTTAAAGGGCAGAGGCGCATGGCGTGTACACGGCGGCGGCTTCGCAGGTACCATTCAGGCATTCGTTCCCATGGATTTATTAGAGGATTACAAGTCCACCATTGAGGGCGTATTTGGTGAAGGCGCTTGCTACGTGCTTTCCATTCGTCCCGTCGGCGGCGCAGAAATCTAAGCAAAAACGATTCCAAATCTAAAAGGAGCATAGTTTCGTGGAGTTAGAAACGGTTTTAAAAGAATTGGTGTTCGCCCCCGGTGCATCCGGGTCGGAACAGGAAATCGCCGTACTCGGAAAGCAACTGCTTTCCCCCTACGGGGAGACGCATATTGACGTCATGGGCAATGTTTGTTGCTTTATGCAGGGCAACGGCAAGGCGCATGTGCAGCTCGATGCGCACATGGATGAAATCGGCCTGTGCGTTTTGGAAATTGAGGACGGCTTTTTGAAAACCGCCCCCTGCGGCGGCATTGACCGCCGTGTCATGGACGGCGTGGAACTGCTCGTGCACGGTAAAGAAACCCTGTACGGCGTTGTGACTAGTATTCCGCCCCATTTGCAAAAGGGCGGCGATGATAAAAAAATGCCCGAGGAAATTCTCCTCGATATGGGACTTCCAAAAGAAAAGCTCGAACAGCTCGTGAGCCTTGGCGACCGCGCCACCATTAAGCCGCAGTTTAAGCACCTGTTAAATGGCTGTGTCAGCGCACCCGCGCTCGATGACCGTGCAGGCTTGGCGGCGCTCTTGCTCGCGGCAGAGGAACTCCAAAAAACCGAAGACCGACCCGACGTGACTTTGGTCTTTTCCACACGCGAAGAAACCACGGAAAGCGGTGCAAAAACCGCGGCATACCGCGCGAAAGCGGATTATGTGATTGCTGTGGATGTTAGCTTCGCGAAAACCCCCGATGCGAAACCCGAGGACTGCGGTGTTTTGGGCAAGGGCCCGATGATTGGCTTTGCCCCGTCCTTAACCCACGCGCGCAGTATCGAAATTCAAAAGCTCGCCGCGCAAAATGGCATCCCCTATCAAGTGGAGGTCATGGGCGGCTCTACGGGTACAAACTGTGATGTAATGGCGGCGGAAGCCGGCGGCAGAGAATCCGCCCTCATTTCTATTCCGCTTCGCTATATGCACACAGGCATCGAGGTTATTTCCTTAGAGGATTTAAAAAATACAGGTCTTTTGCTGGCAAAGGCCGTTTTGGCGGGGGTGAAGGCAGATGCTTAAAACGTTATGCGAATTAAACGGCACCTCCGGCAGAGAAGAAAAGGTGCGTGCCTATATTTTAGAGCACATTCCCGCGGATGTTGCCACCGAAGTCGATGCCATGGGCAATTTGTACGCCTATAAAAAGGGCAGACAGCCGGCGAAAAACAAGATCATGCTTTTCTCTCATATGGATGAGGTCGGCCTCATCATCACCTACATCACCGACGAGGGCTATCTCAAATTTGCCCCGGTCGGCGGCATAGATGAACGCGTGATTTTCGGCAAGGCGGTCAAGGTCGGCGAGCAGGAAATCAGCGGCGTTATCGGCGCAAAAGCGATTCATCAAGTCGCGAAAGCCGACCGCGATAAGGTGCCGGCTATGGAGGATTTGTATATCGACATCGGCGCCACCTCCAAAGCGCAGGCGGAGCAGTATGTTTCCCTCGGTGACAATGCTTATTTTGATGTTGAATTTACCGAATACGGCGACGGCTTCATCAAGAGCAAGGCGATTGACGACAGAGCTGGTAATGCGGTCATGCTCGAGCTTTTAAATAAGGATTTACCCTATGACCTTTCGTTCTGCTTCACCGTGCAGGAGGAAATCGGTACAAGAGGCGCAACCGCGGCGGCTTATAAGGCAAAACCCGACTATGCGCTTGTGTTAGAGAGCACCACGGCGGCGGATTTGCCCGATGCCGAGGGCTTCAAAAGAGTCTGCGAAGCGGGCAAGGGCGTTGTGGTGAGCTTCATGGACGGCGGAACGGTCTATGACCACAATTTATATAAACAGGCAAGAGCGATTGCCGAAGCAAAGGGCATCCCTTGCCAAACCAAAACCCGAATTGCCGGCGGCAACGATGCGGCGGCGATTCATAAGGCGGCAGGCGGTATTCGCACCTTGGCACTTTCCGTGCCGTGCCGCTATTTACATTCTCCCGCCTGCGTTGCAAAATGGGAGGATATAGAAAGTATGCGTGCCTTAACCGAGGCACTCAGCGAGGAGTTCGCTCATGCTGAATCTCATTGAAAATCTTTCGGCAGACACCGCGCGTCAGTTATATGAGGTATTGCCGCAGGATTACGTCACCGCCTATATGCTGTTTGCCCTTTTAGACAGCTTCGCGGTGGACGGGGCTTGGGTACAAACCGAAAACGAGAAGGTCACGGCGTTGGTGATTGAAAAAGGGCAGACGAAGGCCTTTGTCGCGGCAAGTAAAGATGCCGATTTTGAGGAGCTTCGCTATTTTCTGCGTGCGCTCGGCGGCGTAGTGATACATGCCGCGCCCGAATATATGCGTGCGCTCGGCGTAACGCCGTTTTCCCGTCACGGGCTTATGGCACTGCACGAATTGCCCGAAACGGGCAGAGAAGCTAAAACCGTTACCGAGGATTTACGTCCCGTGTATCAGCTTTTGACCCAAAATGCCAGAGAAGCGGCAGGCGATACGATGCAGTATCGAAAATACGCACAAAAGGCCTATAAGGAATGGCTCTCCGCCCAGTCGCGCGGCATCTTCGGCGGCTACACGGTAGTTAAAGCCGTTTTCGCCGAGCAGAATTCTCTTCTTTCGGCGGCGATTGCTGATATTTTAGGCGATTTCATTTATATTCGCGACGTGGTCACCGATGCCGATTACCGTAAAATGGGTTACGGCAGAGACTGCGTTTCAGGGCTTTGCAAGGAGCTTAAAACCGAAAAGAATCATATCTTTTTACTGTCCGGTGATTTAAAGACAGAAAACTTTTATAAAAAATGCGGCTTCCAAAGAGAAGCGGCAATAGAATTGGGAATTATTGAACTATGAACGAATTTTTTGCGGTATCGTACCGCGTAAGAGCCGCAGCAGAAGCGGCACAGCAAAAAGCAGAAGCGGCCATGGCGCGTGTTCGGGAGATTACCGAATATAACCAGCAAAAGGTGCTCGCCGCTTTCATAAACAACAGAATTGCCGAAACAGACTTTGGCACCTCCACAGGCTACGGCTACAATGACCGCGGCAGAGAAAAATTAGACCTCTTAACCGCCGAGATTTTCGGCGCAGAAAAAGCCTTTATTCGTGCCGGTCAGCTTTCCTGTGGCACACATACCTTATCCGTTTGCCTTTACGGTGTGCTTCGCCCCGGTGATGTCTTGCTCAGCGTCAGCAGCACCCCGTATGATACACTTCGCTCCACCATCGGTATTGACGGCGGCGAAAGCGACGGCAAAGGTACATTAAAGGATTTCGGCATCGAATACCGAGAAATTGATTTTACCGAAAATGACGAGCTTGACTATGCCGCTATCGAACAGGAAGCGGCAAAGGACGATGTTCGTATGGTTTATATTCAGCGTTCGCGCGGCTATTCACTTCGCCACAGCATCAGCATTGCAGAAATCGAAAAGGTGTGCGAAATCGTGCACCGCGTCAATCAAAATGCGATTGTTATGGTCGATAACTGCTACGGCGAATTTGCCGAAAAGAAAGAACCGACACAGGTCGGCGCCGATTTGATGGCAGGCTCGCTTATTAAGAACCCCGGCGGCGGTATCGCGGCTTCGGGCGGCTATATTGCCGGCAGAGCAGACCTCGTGGATCTTTGCGCGTACAGACTTACAACCCCGGGCTTGGGACTTGAAGTCGGCGCGACCTTGGGGCAGAACAGAAGCCTTTACATGGGTCTTTTCCATGCACCGCACGTGGTCGGCGAAGCGATGAAAACCGCCATTTTTGCGGCGGCACTCTTCACCGAGCTTGGTTTCAAGGTAACCCCCACCGTAGACGAAGAACGCCACGATATTATCGAAGCGATTTGTCTCGAAAATGCCGACAGACTCATTGCATTCTGCCAGGGTCTCCAGTCCGGCGCACCGGTTGACTCCTATGTCACCCCCGAGCCGTGGGATATGCCCGGCTATGATAATCAGGTCATCATGGCGTGCGGCGCGTTCACAGGCGGCTCTTCTATCGAGCTTTCCGGCGATGCTCCCCTTCGTGAGCCGTTCGCCGTTTGGATGCAGGGCGGCCTCAACTTCGATACCGGTAAAATCGGCGTTTTACTGGCGGCAGAGGAGCTTGCCAAGAGAAACCTTTTAAAATAAAAATTACATATATAAAAGGGAGTGTTTTCTATGAAGCTTTTGCACTTAAAGAGCGGCACAGATGTCCGCGGTTCTGCGATTAACCCCGAACAGCCCACAGAGGTGGATTTAACGAACGAAGCGGTTCGCCGCATCGTTTCCGGCTTTGTTTGGTTTCTTTTAAAGGAAACGGGTAAAAAAGCCGATACACTTCGTATTTCAGTCGGTCATGATTCCCGCCTTTCCGCCGAGCGGATTCGCACGGCAGTTTTGCAGGAGCTTACCTTTTATGGTATCGAAAGCTTAGACTGCGGTCTTTCTTCGACACCTGCCATGTTTATGACAACACAGACTGAGCACTGTGACGGCGCGGTGCAAATTACCGCCAGCCACCACCCGTGGAAGCGCAACGGCTTAAAATTCTTCCTGCCGAGCGGCTCCCTTTCGGGCGCACAGCTCACCGAGATTTTATCCTTTGCCGAGGAAAACGAGCCGAAAGCTTCGGATGCGTCTCCCATAGAAACCACACCCCTTGCCTATACCGCGATTTATGCTTCGATTTTAAGAGATATGATTCGCAAGGATTTGGCGAACGGCGGCGAAATGTCGGAAAAGCCCTTACAGGGACTTAAAATTGTTGTAGATGCCGGAAACGGTGTCGGCGGATTTTACGCCTCTGAGGTGTTAGAACCCCTTGGCGCCGATGTTACCGGCAGTCAGTTCTTAGAGCCGGACGGCACCTTCCCGAATCATGCACCGAATCCAGAAAACGAAGCGGCTATGGAATCCGTAAAGGCGGCGACCTTAAAGGCACATGCCGATTTAGGTGTGATTTTCGATACCGATGCCGACCGCGGCGGTGCAGTTACAGCCGACGGTGAGGAATTAAACCGCAACCGCCTTGTTGCCGCTGCCGCAGTGATTGCCTTGGAAACACACCCCAAAGCGACGGTTGTCACCGATTCCGTCACTTGGTCGGGTCTTACCGATTTCATCGAGCAAAAGCTCGGCGGCAAGCACATTCGCTTTAAGCGCGGCTATAAAAATGTGATTGACGAAGCCAAACGCCGCATGGAAAACGGCGAGGAAACGCCACTCGCTATCGAAACCTCCGGCCACGCGGCTTTTTCCGATAACTATTTCTTAGACGACGGCGCCTATCTTGTTACAAAGCTTATCATTAAGCTTTGCGCCCTCAAAAAAGAAAACAAAAGCTTAGACGATTTAATCGAAGGCTTAGAAGCACCCCTCGAGGAAGATGAAATCCGCCTTTCTATTAAAGAAGCCGATTTTAAAGCCTATGGCAACGCTGTCATCGAGCGCTTAGAAGAAAAAGCGCAAAAGACCGACGGTGTTTCTTTAGCGACCGACAGCTTCGAGGGCACAAAGGTCATCTTTAAAACCGAGGAAGTCAGCGGCTTTTTCATCTTCCGTCTGAGCGTCCATGACCCAGTCATCCCCGTGAATTTCTTCTCGGATACCGCGGGCGGTGTAGAGAAAATGGCGGCGCAGTTAAAGGCTTGGCTCTCGGAAGAAAGCGGTTTGGATTTGTCTGCATTTGCACAAATTTCCTAAGAATTTATAAAATGTTATTGACAAAGACAAATATTTTCTTAAAATAAAGAAGTACAACCTTTTAATTAAAATGTAGATTTATGCTCAGGAGGCGTAATTATGATTTTTGAAAAAGTATGCAAAATCATCAGCGAACAGTTTGACTTAGACCCACAGGAAATCACAGAGGATACTCTCCTTATCGACGATTTAGATGCAGACAGCTTGGATCTCGTTGACCTTGTGATGTCTTTTGAAGACGAATTCCAGATGGAAGTTCCCGAAGAGGAAGTTGAAAACATCAAAACTGTCGGTGATATTGTAAAATACATCGAAGAGAACTAAAGGTTCTCGCGGCAAAAGCCGCACTATAATGAAGAATTGAGGACTTTTGAAAATGGCACAACAGAAGAAAATGGTAGAAGAAATCACCTCCATGGAGGAAGATTTCGCGAAATGGTATACAGACGTCGTAAAGAAAGCGGAGCTGATTGAATACACCTCCGTTAAGGGATGCATGGTCATCCGTCCTTACGGCTATGCAATTTGGGAAAATATGCAGAAGGAACTCGACACCCGCTTTAAAGAGCTCGGCCACGAGAATGTTTGCATGCCCATGTTCATTCCCGAAAGCTTACTGAATAAGGAAAAGGATCACGTTGAGGGCTTCGCTCCCGAAGTAGCTTGGGTTACCCACGGCGGTAACGAGCCGCTTGAGGAACGCCTTTGCGTTCGCCCGACCTCCGAAACTCTTTTCTGCGAACACTATAAGGCTATCGTGCAGTCTTACAGAGATTTGCCGAAGCTTTATAACCAGTGGGTATCGGTTGTACGTTGGGAAAAAACCACAAGACCCTTCCTTCGTTCCCGTGAATTCTTATGGCAGGAGGGTCACACCATTCATGCAACTGCAGAGGAAGCACGCGAAGAAACCCTTCGCATCTTAGACCTCTATGCAGATTTCTGCGAAAACTTCTTGGCAATGCCGGTTGTTAAGGGCGTTAAGACCGAAAAGGAACGCTTCGCCGGTGCAGAAGATACATACACCATCGAAGCTTTAATGCATGACGGTAAGGCGCTCCAGAGCGGTACCTCTCATTACTTCGGTGACGGCTTTGCAAAAGCCTTCGGTATTCAGTATACCGATAAGGATAACCAGTTAAAGACTCCCTATCAGACTTCTTGGGGTGTAACCACCAGACTTATCGGCGCTATCATCATGACTCACGGTGACAACAACGGCTTAGTGCTTCCGCCCAAAGTTGCACCGATTCAGGTTGTAGTTGTTCCCGTTGCGGCACATAAGCCCGGCGTTATCGAAGCGGCAAGAGATTTAACACAGAGACTTTCCAAGGTCTGCCGTGTAAAGATCGACGAAACCGACAACTCCCCCGGATGGAAGTTCGCCGAATACGAAATGAAGGGCGTTCCGCTCCGTATCGAAATCGGCCCGAAAGATATTGAAAAAGGTACCTGCGTTGCAGTTCGTCGTGACAATCGCGAAAAGAGCTTTATTGACCTTTCCGAAGTGGAGACTGCAATTCCTGCACTTCTCGATGCCGTACATCAAGGCCTTTACGATGCAGCGATTGAGCGTCGTAAGGTTATGACCTATGAAGCTAAGGACTTAGAAGAGCTCAAGGATATTGCCGACAACAAGCCCGGCTTCATCAAAGCTATGTGGTGCGGCGACAGAGCTTGCGAAGATAAGCTCAAGGAATATGCCGGCGTAACCTCTCGTTGCGAACCCTTCGAACAGGAACAAATTTCCGACGTTTGCGTTTGCTGTGGCAAACCGGCAAAGAAAATGCTCTACTGGGGTAAGGCGTATTAAACCGCCGAAGAGAGAATACGGAGGGACAAAAATGAAACAGAGAATCATCGCAGCGGCATTAGCGGTACTCCTGGTAGCACTGAGCTTCTCCGCCTGCGGGAAGAAAAAAACAATTATCACAAAGAACGGTCAAGAATATGAAGTGGTTACCGATGAAAATGGCGAGTTTGTAACTGGACTCGACGGTGATGTTGCTGTATATTCTAAAGACGAAAACGGCAAATATCAAAAAGATGAAAATGGCGATAAGCTTAAGGTTTACGTTGATTTTCCCAGAGCGGTTGCGGACAGTTCTTCTTATGAAACACCGTATTTTAAGCTGACAATGCCTGAGGGCTGGAAGGCTGAAAAAGACGTTGAAGGCAGTTTTATGAAGGCGGACAATGAGAAAATCATCTTCTCAGTTGATGAGGCCTCCACGCTCAATGATGAATATACCATGGAAAAGTATGTGGATATTCAAACCGGAGCTGTAGATTCCATCAATAACATGGGGAACAATGATGGAAAGATTTCTTATGAAGTAAAAGAAAGAACGCCGATCACAGACGAAAATCGTCGATGCATTGAAATTGCAATGACAGTGCAGAATGAAAATGGTACTACGATTGCAGAACAGCATTTGTTCTATATATATAATGAAATTGTAATGTTAAGATTTTCTTTCGTTTGTCAAGATGAAACTCAGCTCGGTAAGATAGATGGATATTCCTTCCTTCAAGAGAATGTGAATTTCAAGGCTTTGCCGCACAAAGATACAGCCCAGTAAATAAAATGAATAAGAAACAGCTTCTTGCAGTGCAGGAAGCTGTTTTTTTATTTAAAAAGGGACTTACCTTTACACAATATATAGGGAATATTTCGGGAAAAAACTAGATATAGGCATTTGAAAAAAGGTAAAAAAATTCCCAAAATGTTCAAAACTCTGTCGAAACAATGAGCAAAAAATGTCTAAAACCGAGCGTTCACAATTTGTTCATAAAGCTTCAACGTTTTTGACAAAATCCTTTGCACACAATGCTCAAAAATAACAAATATATTTGTTTAAAAGGGCAAAAGCGCCTGAAAAAATAAATAATTTATTGACAATCTTATGAAATGATTTTATAATTTAAGTAACCATAGGAATGGTGTAATGGGGTGAATTGTCTTCTTTTTTAGGTAGTTACGCGCCTTGCTACAAGCGAGGTGTGCTCCGAACCCATTTCGATACACATCCTACGGTCATAAGCCCCGACTCGGGTGTGTATCATTCAGTCTTCCGCCGTTTAACGTTCGTGTGCGGAAAACGGAGGGAGTCAATCCGAGTAAAGAACGCTTTTGCCGAGCCCTGTTCTCCTCAAAAGAGGAGTGCATGGTCAGAGGAGGAAGCAACTGAGTTCCGGAGCCGGACCTGTATTGCACCGGCAAACTTGCAATACAACAATTTCACTGTGGATACAGTGTATATTAAAAGAAAGGATGATTTTTACAAATGAAAAAATCAGCAAAATTGTTAAGCATTCTCTTAGCAATCCTTATGATTTTTTCAAGTGTTTCTGTTTTAGCGGCAGCAGCGCCCACACAGTATAAGACGTCTGCTGATCTTGAAAATCTTCAAGCTTACGACCCCTATGGCAGAGTTACCAGATTTGAAACAGATGAAAGAATTTCCATCTTTTTTGACTTCTTGGATCAGACACTTGGAAAAGCAAACATTAACCTTGGCGAAGTGGTTAACGTAAATCTTGGCGTAGCTCATATCAAGATTATGCTTGACCTTCGCTCTATTGATAGAATTTGTGCATCTTTAGATACTATTGCAAACACAGTCAATGGCTATCAAGGTCTTATCGGCGGTGACGTTAATAAGCTTTGGTTCACTGAGGAAGTTTGGCAGCGCGGCATGCAGAGAGGCAATGTTGCAACGCAGGGCAAGATTCTCTTTGAACTTGTTAAGCTTTTAAATAAGAACGCTGTTCCGCTTGGTAACATTCTTAGAGCTGGCAAGATTAACCTTGGCCTTATCGGTTCTTTCGTTCCGATTGATCTCAACAGCGTTCTCAGCGGTCTTCCGTCTATGATTAAGGGCTTCATTTTCCCGCTTCTCGAAAGATGGGATGATGACGAAGCTAGAATTAATCTTCTTAAAGATACAAACGGTAGCGTAGAGAAGGTTATTCAGGACTATGTGAACGGCATGCTTACCAAGAACGTAAGCATCGCAACCTACAAGGAAGATGCTGCAGGCAAATGCATTAGTGCACATCATCTTCCCGGTGCACCGGCAAAGGGCACCGTTGGTACTCGTCACTACTTTGTAAAGGGCGGCACAGGTGCTTCCTCTTACTTTACCCGTTATTTCTATGATGAAACAAAGGGTATATATGTTCCGGAAAAAGAAGTATATGAGAGAGTTCAGGAAACTGAAAACGTATTCCATTACACCAGAAAGGCAACAAATGAAAACCTTGTTTGGTATGTAGATGGCACCCCGGCTCTTCACTCCATGCACACTGTTGACGCAAACGGTGTTCCGCATTTGAAGAAAGGTATTACAACAGAAAACTTTAACCTTAAAACAAAGTCTGGTGCAGATCTTCTCTATTTCTTCTTACCTTATATCTTCAGAGATATGGCTCCGATTGCTGCAAACGGTTCCCTTAAAAAGGAAATGGCACAGTTCTTCGGCGCAAAGTTCAATGTTGTAGGCGATAAGAACTCTGCTGAACTTCAGAACGAAATCAAAGGCCTCAACTTGAACGGCAGCGATTTCTTCACCAAGGATCAGGAAACCTATATTTGGGATTACTCCGATTATGCTGTATTCACAGATGCAGAAGGTAACCCGGTTCATTTCTGGAGATGGCAGGATCAGTACTGGAAGGCAGACCTTTCCGGCACAAATCCGTTCTTTGACATCATTGACTGGAATTACAGAATTTCTCCTGACTTCATTGATGAGTTTATGCCCAATGCAGACGGTACTGCAAAGGCAGGTCAGCCTGCTTACAGAACCCACATCTTCAGCAGCTTGAATGACCTTGTTTATAAGGTAGTTCAACTTGTTATGAATGATAAGGCTATGATTCCTGGCACACAGACTCCTCTTAAGTCTCTTTGGGAAAAGGGCGACAACTCTAAGCTTGTGGACAACGCGCAGAAGCTTGCACAGGCAGTAATCAAGGTAAGCCCTGAATCCATTTTCGGTACGAACTATGATCGCCCCGAAAGATATTACAACTTAATCATGACCGAAGGCACCACTGCAAAAGACAGACAGCAGATTCTTGTTGGTGTTGCTTGCACTCTTATTGATCTCTTCGCTCCGCAAATTGTTCTTCCTAGAGGCGATGAACTTGCAAAGCAGAACGTAGATCTCGGCGCAATCCTTGCAGCTCTTGTTCGTGAACTTGCAACTCAGCTTGTTCCGAATAAAGATTATGATGCACTTATTTATAAGGATTACGCAACAAAGACCTTCCTTCCTGGTAAGGACAACATGTACTGGTTAGATGTTATCTTCACAATCGGTACCGATATTGGCTATAAGTATGTAGCTTCTGTTGTTGACCTTGGCGAAGATAAGGCAACCTTCTCCGGTGCACACTGGGATATGAAAGATAAGGTTTATACACCTGCTGACCTCACCGTCAAAGAAGGTGCAAAGACCTTTAAACTTTGGGAAGCAAGACTTGACTATATCTTTGACTTAGGTCTTACTAAGGATATTGACTTCGGCTTCCACTTTGAGAAGTTCTTTAACATCGGTAATGCAACTGTTGATCTTAAAACAGTTCAGGATCCGCTTCAGAAGGCTGAAAACGCTGTAAATGCTATTATTGCAAACAGCGAAATTGTTCACCTTTTGAACATTGATACCAGCAAGACCGGCTGGCTCAGAACCATGCTCTTTGACAAGCTGATCTTAGCAGCATTCAATTTAGACTTCACTGTTTTGTTCGGTGCTGCAAATGCAACTGGTACTTTCAATGTACCGAAGAATTCTCCGCTTAGAAAAGCAGACATTCTTACTCAGGTTGTTGTAGTTGCTAGAGACCTTGTAAATGGCATTTTAAGAAATGTTCTTGATAACAAGGGTAGCACAGCAGACGACCCGAACCTTTTGAGTACGTCTCTTGTTACTGGTGTAGACAATATCTTCACTTTACAGACCATTGGTACTCTTGTTGAGTCTGTTTTAGATAAGACTTATCATGCTTATAACAACGGCGCACTTGATCCGGTTCTTCCTCTTCTCAACATGTTCGTTGGTTGGAAATCTATCGGTCAGCAGTTCCAGAATCCTTTCGTAAGCATTAAGGATTCTGCTACAGGCGGCAGAACTCTTGCTGCTGACGCAAACAAGAAGATTTCTGCAGACGTTGTTGTTATCAATGACATCGGCGGTATGCTCTTAAAGCATAAGACTGCAGATGGCAAGACCGAAATTGATAAAAACTATGTCATCACCATTGAAGACATTACAACTAACGATCCTTCCCTTGGTCTTAGCGTTACCAAGGCAGACGGTTCTGCATTCACTAAGGGTCAGAAGATTGGTCCTTGGGAAAAGGCAGAGTTCAAAGTTACAGGCACATTCAAGAGAGAAGCTCCTGTTACTGTTACCGTTAAATACTCTGTAACTGGTAGAGACGGTAAGCAAATCGGTTCATCTAAGGAACTTAACTTCTACACCTACACAACCGCAGTTAAGACTCCGATGACTACTGCAGCTAATGCACAACATAAGGACGCTGGCTTCTGGCTTGATAAGAGATGGCTTATCGGTGTTGCACCGCAGGCTGCACCTCAGTTCTATGTAGTTCATGATTTTGCAGATGTTCCGGCTCTCTTAACAAACTTAAGATATCCGTTTGAAAACTCCAGCCAGTACACAGATGCTGACAAGGCAGACAATGAAAACATTGTTTGGGTAACTGGTGCTAAAACACAGGGCGCAGTACCTGCTTTTGCAAAGCTGGATGTTGCAGTTCGTACCAATAAGTACGCTAGACCTGCGGATAGTGAACGTGGCGAAGGTATCTTCTCTAGAACCGCTGGCAAAGACGTAAATGATAAGTGCTCCTTGCATGTATTCTCCTTCAACCGCGATGCTGATTTGAGCTCTTTTGAAAATGCAAAGGGCCCGAAGATGTATCAACTTCCGAAATTCGATATTGAATTCTCTAATACATCTATTGTCAAAACTAGTAGTGGTAAATTCTTTATGACCGGCGGTAAGAACACTATCACCACAAGTGGTATTGATGGCGGTAAAATTGTTGTTTTAGATGATGCTAGATTGATTCAAGCATTTGACAAGGCAAGTCAGCTCCGTAGAGACCAGTTTGTTGCTGGCGCAGCAGCTGATGCAGCTTGGACTCAGTTCCAGAACGCAATGAAGGAAGCTTCCGATGTTGTTTTTGCTCCGTTTACCGAAATGAGATACAAACAGGGCAAGTATAATACAGCAAATGTTGATAAACTTGTAAAGGGTATTGATGATGCTGTTGCAGCACTTGTAAAGGCTGGTCACTTTGATGCTGGCTCAACAACTTTACAGAACGCTTTGAATAAGGCAGAAACTGGTGCTTCCGAAATCAACTACCAGGATTATGACCTTTATGAGTACTTCAAGTACCAGGGCAACAGAAATGACATTCGTTGGAGAATCAACGCTTACACTAAGCCCGCAGCTTCTCTTCCGGATTACATTCCGAGCAACCCGTGGCTTGCAAAAGACATCATTGACAAGGCAGTAGCAGCTGAAAACAATTCTCAGACCGCTACAGCAATTACACAGTCTTTGGCAAAACGCACAGAGGCTGAACAGGCAGCTCAGGCAGAAAAGGCATCCACTTGGCAGGTACCGTCCTTCACCGATATGGAAAACGATGACCTTGCAGCTAAGCTTCTCTACACGCAGAGACACTTACAGAAGGTTAAAGCTGACTTCCATTTCTTAGAGAGAGAAATCGCTCTTGCAGATGCATTCCTTGCAAAAGCAACAGCAACAGATTACTCTAAGAGCACTTGGGAAGCATTCAACAGCAGCCTCACCAAGGCAAAGGCTGTTTTAGCAGATAAGGCTTCTCTTCCGCACGTAGTATTTGATGCTAAGTATGCACTCATGAAGTCCTATAACGAGCTTATTCCGGCAGACATGTCTTGCCAGGATGCTGGTTATTATGCAAACCTCAACAGCTTGATTGCTCAGGCTGACGCAATCTTTGCAAACCCGAACCTTTACGACGTTAAGAGTGGCGCAAGCGCAACTGCTTGGGGCGACTTAATTACAGCTCTCGGTTATACCGATGCTGAAGGCACCCAGTTCTATCCGAATTCTGCTAAGGCATTTGTTGCTACAGACAGATTCTACAGCAAAAACGAAGGCGCTAGAATTGATGCACAGGTTCAGAACCTTAAGACAGCTCTTGCAAACTTTGAATGCAAGGTTAAGCTTGCTCCCATGGAGAACACCACAACACAGGTTAGCTCCGATGGTAGCTACATCATTAACGGTATTAACCCGGCAACTATCCTCAACGAAGCAGCATTCGACAAGTACGTTAAGACAGTAGCTCCTGCAGGTGTTGCTGTTGATCGTGTATTGACTCCTGCTTTAGACGGTTACTTTGGTACCGGTACAACAGCTGCCCTCAAGATGAATGACAACACTCTCGCAACTTACACCCTCGTTATCTACGGTGATGTAAACGGCGACGGCGCAGTTGACGCATTCGACGCAGCATTACTTGACCGTGCAATCGTAGACAGCTCCGTTCTTAACGGTACAACTGCTCTTGCAGGTGATGTTGTTGGTGCTGACGGCAAATTCACCGCTGAAGACTATGCTGCAATTACCACTGCAGCTAAGGGCGGCGCAGCAATCAATCAGGTTCGCTAATCCTGCTTAAAGAAATAGCATAAACGTGTACTTTAAGTACACAGGAAAAGATTTTGTTATAGTTCCTTCTCCGGGGCTATGACGCGTAAAGATTCCAAACAGCGCAGGAGTCGCCCTCAAAAGCGGCTCTTGCGCCAAAGTGCATAAAAAGGTCGAAGAATAGACAGTTGAATTTCCTCCCTCGAAGTGCCACCACGCACGCTTGTAGAAAGATGGAGTGATAGCCGTTTTTATACCTAAGGTATGGGAAAAGCAGTTGGCTTTTTTTGGACGTAAATAGAAATGTAACGATAAGGAATCTAAAAGTAAAAGGAGGATAGAATTTTTTATGACAAACGTTAAAAAGACATTAAGTGTGCTTTTAGCCTTCGTTTTGGTTTTAGGCACTTGTATGTTCAGCGCGTTTGCAGCTGGCACCGATACAGCCACTATTAAGGTTGTTCCGGATAAAACCACTGCAAATGTTGGTGACGTAATTACCGTTTCCGTAAAATTAGATGCAAGCTATGCTGTAGCATCTACTTCTGCTATTGTTAAGTTTGATACAGCAGACTTTGAACTTGTAGCAGGCCCGACGATGAATGACACCTTGTTTGGTTCTAAACTTGCAACAGACGCAGTTGCATATGAGCCCCAGGCAGGCGTTGTTGGCGCATATTTTGTTGCAAAGAAAACAGCAAAGTATGAAGCAAAGAAAGACGTTGAACTCTTCAGCTTCCAGTTAAAGGCTTTAAAGGACAATGCTCAGGCAGCCCTTACATTGCCCGAAGCTGAACTTAAGAGCGAAGCAAAGCCGGACGGTAAGATTTACTGCGGTAAAGGCAATGCAGAGGACAAAATTATCACAGTTCCCTGCACAATCGCTTTAACCAATGCAACTGTTGCTATCGGTGGCGGTGCACCGGCTACACCTAACACTTTAGTAGTTAAAGATACTTTCTACGATGCAGCAAATGTCGTTATTGACAAGAATGCTCCGACTTATTGGGCAATGAACGAAGAAGCTACTGGCTTAGTTTATGGTATTGATACCATGGGCTATGTTGATGTAACTGAAACAGGCGATCTCTATACGCTTGAAGACGCTTTGACTACCAGAGATGGTGACCAATATCTTAGAATTACAGCTTCCAGTTCTGATGAATATGGTGATGTATTCTCTACTGGTTCCAAGATTGAAGTCTTAGATCCGGCAACCAATATGCCTGTAGAAACCTACTACTTCGTATACTTTGGCGATGCAGATGGAAATGGCGTTATTGACAATACCGATGGTACAGAAATTTATACTTATGCAGCTGACGAAATGTCCGTTACTGATGTCTATAAGCTCTATGCATTAGATGCAGATAACAACACTTTTATGGATAACTCAGATGGTACAGCACTGGACACAATGGTAGCTGCTGATGGTGGTTATCCGAATCAGGGCGCATTTGCTCGTCACTTCTATGACGAATTCTTACCGGAATATGAGAATCCGTCCGTATAAGTAGAAGAAAGTTTTTATTCAAATTCAAATCATTAGGAGGATAATGATGCAAAAAACAAGAAAATTCCTTTCTGTTTTGCTTGCAGCTGTGATGTTGATTTCCGTATTCACATTTGGCGCAAGTGCAGGTGTTGCTCCTATTGCACCCGACAGCCCTGCTTCTATCGGCTTAAAGTTAGAAGTTGAACATGCTGACGGAACACCTGCCACAAACATTACAGAAGGCGAAGAATTAACCGTTAAAATTTTCGTTACAGCTAAAAAAGCTGAGGACAGATGCTGCGGCGGCATGCTTCTCGTTCTCTTCAATGATGCTGTTTACGAAGTTGTGCCCGACTCCAGAGTTTGGAGCTCTCCCACAAATATCAACCCGTCTGCAATTTTCAGACAGGATCCTAACACTGCAACTCCTGTAAAGAAAACCTTGGGCAATCTTACTGCTGAAGAAAAAGCATATCAGTGGAATGCCGGTGCAAATATTCAGGTTGCTAATATTGCTGGACAAAACCACACAAACTCCTTCCTCTTCAAGGAGAATGCAGCTACTCCGTTCTGCACATTTAAAATGAACGTTTTGCCTGGCGCAAAAGCTGCGATTGAAAATGGTACAGCATCTGCAACTTTGGGTATGACCCCGAGCGCATGTACAGTTGGTTCCGGTAGACGTGCAGGTCACTATACCTATCTTAAAACATGGACCGATACTTCTACTCAGCAGTTCTTCAATTACGATGCCAAGCTCTATGAAATGGATACACTTGTTACCCCGTCCTTTGAAGCTGAAACACCTGCTGGTCCTGTTTTGAACAGAACTAAGACTCAGGTTAAGGCAAATGGCGCTGACAGATTCTTATTAAGAACTATGAACTCCATTTCTGCAGATGACTTTGCAGCACTTAACGGTGATGCTGATGTTATTAAAAACATCGTAAGCGCAGGCTTTGTTGTAACAACAGACGCAACTTGGGACGCTAAAGCTGCTGAAACAGCAATCGCTTCCGGTTCTACTGCAAACTACAAAGTTGGTAAGACCAATTACTTCTACAAGAACCCGGCTGGTACTTATGAATTCGGCTGCTTGTTAGATGCTCCGCTTGCTCAGGGCACAAACTTCCAGTACTGCGCATTTATCGAGTACAAGGATGCTCAGGGCGCAACGCAATATCTCTTCTACAAGGATGGCGCTGTAAACCTTACCTTTGAACAGGTTGATACTGCATTAAAGACCCCGATGGCTTAATCTAACTTTAATAAGTATTAAAACCTATTTTTTGAAAGGATGTATTCAGATGAAACAATATACTGCACCTGAATTCGATGTTACAGCATACGAAGTAGAAGATATTATTACAGCTAGTGGCCTTACCATCGGTGGCGACTCTAACGGCGTTATCGTTGGTGGTAATGACGGTTGGCACGATATTGCCTAATCGTTTTTAGCGAACACTAATACTTCTACATGATGGATGCAAATCGAATCGTGTAATAATAAGTAAGGCAAGGCAGGAGATTTTCTCCTGCCTTGTTTTTTGCTCAAAAGCTTTGACAGACAATACAGCCGAGAGGACTCGATGCCCAATCTCGGAGAACTTAGTGCAGATTTTTTTAGATGGTTCACGCAACAGACTTTGTATAAGCTTTTTATAAGAGGATAGCAAGCGTGGGAGCGAGATTATCCACCCACTATGGTTGATATACATGAAAGTCCTATATAATAGTATATCGTAGAAATTATTTGCAAAAATCTAAACAACGTATCCGCGCGTTTTTTTAGAAAAAAGAATATTTTGTTCGGCGTTTTGACGGAAAAATGCAGAAAAGTTCGTGTTTTTCGCCGAATTTTGAAAAAGTATACAAAAGTGCTGAAAACCTTATAAAATCAAGAAAAACTTTGCAAAAAAGCTTGATTTTTCGCGTTTTGTATGATAAAATACTGAAGCACGCTTGAGGAAAGGTCATGCCATGCCCTTTTTTAAGCGACTTGATATGCGATGATGTGATAGGTGGCTGCACTTGATGCAGGGAATTATCACGGAGTATGTCCGATTACAAACCGGGCGAACCAATATGCAGTTTCCCGCGTTCAAGGCACAATTTGCGCCTTGCGCCTATAGGGGAAATTTGCGCTTTTCTGTACGTCCGAAAACCGAGTGATTTTCGGATTTTTAAATCTGAACCTTGCGAACACCCGGCGGAGTTGCAGAAAAGATTGCCCTAACATGACAAGGAGGCAAACAGAAATGGCAGCAGCAAAAGGCAAGAAAATCAGAATCAGACTGAAAGGCTATGACCACGACATCGTGGACAGAGCAGCGGAGAAAATCGTAGAGACCGCTAAGCGCACAGGCGCTCAGGTTTCCGGTCCCGTACCGCTTCCGACTGAAAAGGAAGTTGTTACCGTTCTTCGCGCTGTTCATAAATATAAGGACAGCCGTGAACAGTTTGAGCAGAGAACACACAAACGGCTCATCGATATCCTGAGACCTTCAAACAAGACCGTTGAAGCGCTCACAGGCCTTGAGCTTCCCGCAGGCGTTGACATCGAATTAAAGCTGTAATTCAGTTTTAAAGAGACCAAACGCTGAAAGGTCAAGTTGGTGAAAATCAACCAATAACCAAAGGAGGAAAAATTATGAACAAAGGTCTTATCGGTAAGAAGATCGGCATGACTCAGATCTTCGACGAAAACGGAAAAGTAATTCCGGTAACTGTTATTGAAGCAGGTCCTTGCGTTGTTACTCAGAAGAAGACAATCGAGAACGACGGCTACAATGCAGTTCAGGTCGGTTTCGGCGATGTAAAGCTCCAGAGAGTAAACAAGCCCGAAGCTGGTCACTTCAAGAAAGCTGACGTAGCAGCAAAGAAGGTTCTCAAAGAGTTCCGTCTTGCAGATACAGACGCTCTCAACGTTGGCGACATTCTCAAAGCTGACGTATTCGCAGTTGGCGACAGAGTTGATGTTGTCGGCACAAGCAAAGGTAAAGGTACTGCTGGCGTAATTAAGCGTTGGAACTTCTCCAGCCTTAAAGCTTCTCACGGTACTGGCCCGAACGCAAGACGCGGCGGTTCCATCGGTATGTGCGCAGACCCCGGTAAAGTTATCAAGGGTAAGAAGATGGCAGGTCACCTCGGTGCTGAAAGAGTCACCATTCAGAACTTAGACGTAGTTAAGGTTGACGTTGAGAACAACCTCATCGCTGTTAAGGGTGCTGTTCCGGGTATCCGCGGCGGCATCGTTGTTCTTGCTGACACGGTTAAGAAATAAGGAAGGAGTGAACAAGAATGGCACAGCTTGCAGTATTAGATAAAACTGGTAAGAAAGTTTCCGATATGGAACTTAACGACAACGTTTTTGCTATCGAACCCAATGAGTCCGTTATGCATTTAATGGTTGTTAACTACCTCGCAAACAGACGTCAGGGCACACAGTCCACCCTCACTCGTTCCGAGGTATCCGGCGGCGGTAAAAAGCCCTGGAGACAGAAGGGCACCGGTCGTGCTCGTCAGGGTTCTACAAGAGCTCCCCAGTGGATTCACGGTGGTATCGCTCTCGGCCCGAAGCCCCGTAGCTACCGTTTCTCCGTAAACAAGAAGATGAAGAGCCTCGCAATGCGTTCTGCTCTTTCTTCTAAGCTTGCAGCAAACGAAATGGTTGTTCTTGATGACTTCGCAATGAGCGAAATCAAAACCAAGGAAGCCGCTAACGTTCTTGCAGCAATCAAGGCAGGTAAGAAAGCTCTTATCGTGCTTCCCGAAAAGAACGATGTAGTTTACAAGAGCGCACGCAACATTGAAGGCGTTAACGTTTCTTTAGTAAACACACTCAATGTATATGACATTCTCAACTGCGACACTATCGTAGTTCTCAAGGATGCCGTAGCAAAGATTGAGGAGGTATATGCATAATGAAATTAGCACAAGACATTATCCTCCGTCCCGTCATCACTGAAGAGAGCATGATGGGTCAGGCACTTAAAAAGTACAGCTTCAAAGTTGCTAAAGACGCAACGAAGCCCGAAATCAAAGCTGCTGTTGAAAAGCTCTTTGACGTAAAGGTTGACAAGGTTAACGTTCTCAACGTTCGCGGTCACCTTAGAAGATACGGTCGTTTCGAGGGCAAAACCGCTTCTTGGAAAAAGGCTATCGTCACCTTGACCGAAGATTCCAAGACCATCGAGTTCTTCGATGGCATGATCTAATCCAGACGATAATGTATGGAGTGAAGACAGCTCCGCTAAATCGTTTCAAGGAGAGTGAACAAAATGTCTATTAGAGTTTATAAGCCGACAACAAACTCCAGACGTAACATGTCGGTTACTGATTTCTCCCAGCTTTCCAAGGTCGCTCCCGAAAGAAGCCTTCTTCTTCCGATGAACAAAAAGGCCGGTCGTAACAGCTATGGTAGAATCACCGTTCGTCATCGTGGCGGCGGAAATCGTAGAAAATATCGTATCATCGACTTCAAGAGAGATAAGTTCGATGTAGCTGCAACCGTAGTTACCCTCGAATACGATCCCAACCGTTCTGCTCATATTGCTCTTGTTCAGTATGAAGACGGCGAGAAGAGATACATCCTTGCTCCTGCTGGCTTAAAGGTAGGCGACAAGGTTATGGCAGGTGCTTCTGCTGACATTAAAGTTGGTAACGCACTTCCGCTTGCAAACATCCCGGTAGGTACTGTTGTTCATAACGTTGAACTTAACCCCGGCCGCGGCGGTCAGCTTGCTCGTGCAGCAGGTAACGCAGCTCAGCTCATGGCTAAGGAAAACGGCATGGCACTTTTAAGACTTCCGTCCGGCGAACTTCGTAACGTTCCGGCTTCCTGCATGGCTACCATCGGTACCGTTGGTAACGCAGACCACGAAAACGTTAAGATCGGTAAAGCTGGTCGTACTCGTCACCTTGGTATTCGTCCGACCGTTCGCGGTTCTGTAATGAACCCGAATGACCACCCGCACGGTGGTGGTGAAGGTAAGGCCCCGATCGGTCTTCCGAGCCCGATGACACCTTGGGGCAAGCCCGCTCTTGGCTACAAGACCAGAGCGAAGAAGAACCGTTCCGACAAGTTTATCGTAAGACGTCGTAACGCTAAATAAGTCGAAAGGAGTGTAGATTATGAGCAGAAGTATTAAAAAAGGACCTTACGTTGCACCGAAATTGCTCGCAAGAGTTCAGAAAATGAATGAAAACGGTGAAAAAATCGTTTTAAAGACATGGAGCCGTAGCTCGACTATATTCCCGGACTTTGTCGGTCATACTTTCGCTGTCCATGACGGCCACAAGCATGTTCCGGTTTATGTAACAGAGGATATGGTTGGACATAAGCTCGGTGAATTTGCACCGACCAGAACCTTTAAGGGTCACGCTGGCTCTAAAACTTCCAACAACGGTAAATAAGCAGCAAAGGAGTGTATAACGAATGGAAGCAACTGCAAAAGCAACCTATGTACGCATTGCGCCCCGTAAGGTGCAGGTCGTACTGGATCTTATCAGAAACAAGCCTTGCGACGAGGCAATGGCAATCCTGAAGTACACACCCAAGGCTGCGTGTGAACCTCTTGGAAAGCTTTTAAAATCCGCTATGGCAAACGCAGAAATGAAGGACATGGATACTTCCAGACTTTACGTTGCATCTTGCCACGCAGATCAGGGCCCGACCTTAAAGAGAATTCGTGCAAGAGCACAGGGTCGTGCACACAGAATCAACAAAAAGACTTCGCACATTTACATTGTGCTTAAAGAAGCAGAATAAGCGAGGAGGAGGTAAATACTATGGGACAGAAAATCAATCCCACCGGTCTTCGTATCGGTGTTATTAAAGATTGGGATTCTCGTTGGTACGCCAACAAAAAGGATTTCGCAGAAACCTTGATTTCTGATAACAAGCTTCGTAAATATCTCTTGGAAACCCTCGCTCCGGCTGGCGTTCCCAAGGTAGAAATCGAAAGAGACGCAAAGCGCGTTCGCATCAACATCCACTGCGCAAAGCCCGGTATGGTTATCGGTAAGGGCGGCGCAGAAATCGAAAAGCTCAAAGCAACCTGCAAAAAGATGCTTGGCGGCGACAAGGAAGTTTATATCAACATCGTTGAAATTAAGCAGCCCGACCTCGACGCTCAGCTCGTAGCAGAAAACATTGCTAACCAGCTTGAAAGACGTATTTCTTTCCGTCGCGCTCTTAAACAGAGCATCGGCAGAACCATGAGACTCGGTGCTAAGGGTATCAAGACTCAGGTTAGCGGCCGTCTCGGCGGTGCAGAAATTGCTCGTACAGAGCGTTACCATGAAGGTACTATTCCGCTTCAGACCGTTCGTGCAGACATCGACTACGGTTTTGCTGAAGCAAAGACAACCTACGGCCGTATCGGCGTTAAGGTTTGGCTTTATAAAGGCGAAGTTCTTCACGACAATCGTAAGAACAGACAGCCGAAAAGAGAAGGAGGCGCAAAATAATGTTACTGCCTAAGAGAGTTAAATACCGCAGAGTTCACAGAGGACGTCTTACCGGTAAAGCTACCAGAGGTAACAAGGTTAACTATGGTGAGTACGGTCTTGCGTCTTTAGAACCGGCTTGGATCACTTCTAACCAGATCGAAGCAGCTCGTATCGCTATGACAAGATACATCAAGCGTGGCGGTCAGGTTTGGATTAAGATTTTCCCGGATAAGCCGATCACTGAAAAACCCGCTGAAACCCGAATGGGTTCCGGTAAAGGTTCACCCGAATATTGGGTAGCCGTTGTTAAGCCCGGCAGAGTTATGTTCGAAATCGCCGGCGTTCCGGAAGAAACCGCTCGTGAGGCTCTTCGCCTTGCAGCTAACAAGCTTCCGGTAAAATGCAAATTCGTCAAGAAAGATGAGCAAGTAGAGGAAGGTGAGCAAGCATGAAAGCAAACGAATTGAAGAACCTTTCCCCCGCTGAGTTGGATGCTAAACTCGTGGAGCTTAAAGATGAACTTTTCAAATTACGCTTCCAGCAGGCCATCAACCAGCTCGAGAATCCGATGCGTATCCGCGCTGTCAAGAAAGATATTGCTAGAGTGAAGACCATCATTCGCGATATCGAACTCCACGGCGCTAACGCTTAAGGAAAGGGAGGGTATATAGATGAGCGAAAGAAACCTCAGAAAAACACAGGTTGGCATTGTTTCCAGCGATAAGATGGATAAAACTGTTGTCGTTTCTATTAAAGACAGAGTTAAACATCCGCTCTACAACAAGATTGTTAACCGTACAGTTAAAATTAAGGCACACGACGAAAACAACGAGTGCGGCGTAGGCGATAAGGTTCTCATTATGGAAACCCGCCCGCTCTCCAAAGACAAGAGATGGCGTGTGGCTAAGATTATCGAGAAAGCGAAATAATTTCTAAGGAGGCATTCACTGTGATTCAACAACAGACTTACCTCAAGGTTGCCGACAACACAGGTGCAAAAGAAATTATGTGCATTCGTGTTCTTGGTGGTACAGGTAGAAGATATGCAAATATCGGCGATGTCATTGTAGCTTCGGTCAAAAAGGCAGCACCCGGCGGCGTTGTTAAAAAAGGCGATGTTGTAAAGGCAGTAGTCGTTAGAACAGCAAGCGGCGTTCGTAGAGATGACGGTACTTACATCCGTTTCGACGAAAACGCAGCAGTATTAATTAAAGATGACAAGAACCCCAGAGGCACCCGTATCTTTGGGCCGGTAGCAAGAGAGCTTCGTGATAAAGATTACATGAAGATTCTTTCCCTTGCTCCCGAAGTGCTTTAATGGAGGTGCAAAAGATGAATAAAGTTCATGTTAAAACCGGCGATACCGTTGTGGTATTAAATGGTAAAAACCGTGGTAAGCAGGGCAAAGTTATGCAGGTTGCACCGGCTGAAGGCAAGGTTATTGTCGAAGGCGTTAACGTTGTAACAAAGCACGTTAAGCCCCGCAAAATGGGCGAAGCTGGCGGCCTTGTTAAGGCTGAAAGCGCACTCTATGCAGACAAGGTTCAGCTTGTTTGCCCCAAGTGCAACCAGCCCACTCGTGTAGGTCACGAGGGCACAGGCAAAGATAAGAAGCGCGTATGCAAAAAATGCGGCGCTCAGTTTGAATAAGGGAGGGACATAACAGAATGGCAGCAAGAATGAAAGAAAAATACGTTTCTGAAGTAGCTCCTGCTCTCCAGAAGAAGTTCGGCTACAAGAGCGTTATGCAAATCCCGAAGCTTGATAAGATCGTTATCAACGTAGGCTGCGGCGAAGCAAAAGACAACTCCAAGGTTGTTGACTCCATCATGGGCGACCTCATGAAGATTACCGGTCAGAGACCGATTGCTTGTAAAGCAAAGAAGTCCGTTGCGAACTTCAAACTTCGTGAAGGCATGACCATTGGTGTTAAGGTTACACTTCGTGGCGAGAGAATGTATGAATTCTTAGACAGATTCTTCAACCTCGCTCTTCCGCGTGTTCGCGACTTCAGAGGTATTAACCCGAACTCTTTCGACGGCAGAGGCAACTATGCTATGGGCGTTAAAGAACAGCTTATCTTCCCGGAAATCGAGTATGATAAGATCGACGCAGTTCGCGGCATGGATATCTGCTTCATCACAACAGCTAATACAGACGAAGAAGCCAGAGAGCTCTTAACGCTCATGGGCGCTCCGTTCACTAGATAAGGAGGGATTATCGTGGCTAAAACATCTATGAAAGTAAAGCAGGCCAGACCTGCAAAGTATTCCACCAGAGCTTACAACAGATGCAAAATCTGCGGTCGTCCGCACGCTTATCTTCGCAAGTACGGCGTTTGCCGTGTTTGCTTCAGAGAGCTCGCTCATAAGGGCGAAATCCCGGGCGTAAAGAAAGCTAGCTGGTAAAGAGCAATTGCAAAGGAGGAAATAGAATGCAAATCACGGATTCTATCGGTGATATGCTCACCAGAATTCGCAATGCGAACTCTGCAAAGCATGAAACCGTAAAGGTTCCCGCATCCAACATGAAGAAAGCGATTGCTCAAATTCTTGTGGATGAGGGCTTCATCAAAAGCTTTAAAGTAGAAGACGACGGCAAACAGGGTATCATCGAAATCACCCTGAAGTACGGTGCAAACAAAGCTTCTGTTATCACTGGTCTCAGAAGAGTTTCCACCCCCGGTCTTCGTATTTATACAAATTGCGAAGAAATGCCGAAACCCATCGGTCTTGGTATCGCAATTCTTTCCACATCTAAAGGTGTTATGACAGACAAGGCAGCACGCAAAGCTAACGTTGGCGGCGAAGTGCTTGCATACGTTTGGTAAGGAGGTACAGTATGTCTAGAATCGGCAGACAGCCCATCGCTGTTCCCGCAGGCGTCGAAGTTAAAATCGACGGTAGTACTGTTACCGTTAAGGGCCCCAAGGGTACTCTTACCAGAACAGTACATGAAAACATGAACGTTGCTATGGAAGACGGCGCAATCCTTGTTACCCGTCCTGACGACAGCAATGAAAACAAATCCTTACACGGTCTTACCCGTACCCTCATTCACAACATGGTTATCGGCGTAACCGAAGGCTTCAAGAAGGAGCTCGAAGTTAACGGCGTTGGTTACCGTGTTGCAAAGCAGGGCAAGGATCTTGTTATGAATATCGGTTATTCCCATCAGGTTATCATGCCGGAAATCGACGGTATCACCATTGAAGTTCCGGCCCCCAACAAGATTGTTGTTTTGGGTGCAGACAAGCAGATGGTAGGTCAGTTTGCGGCTGAAATTCGCGACAAGCGTCGTCCTGAGCCTTATAAGGGCAAGGGTATTAAATATGCTGATGAGCATATTCGCCGTAAAGAAGGTAAAGCCGGTAAGGGCGGTAAATAAAAGGAGTGTATTTAAATGGTTAACAGGCCTGATAGCAAAAAGGCAAGACAGAAGCGCCACGCAAGAGTTCGCGCAAAGATCTCCGGTACTGCACAGCGTCCGCGTCTTGCTGTTTTCCGTTCACTCCAGCATATTTATGCACAGTTAATCGATGATGTAGCAGGTGTTACTTTAGCAGCAGCTTCTACAACTGAGAAAGACTTCACAGAGTACGGCGGAAACAAAGACGCAGCAAAAGCAGTCGGCAAGCTTCTCGCAGAGAGAGCTGCAGAAAAGAACATCAAAGATGTTGTTTTCGACAGAGGCGGCTACGTATACAGCGGCAGAGTACAGGCTCTCGCCGAAGGCGCTCGTGAGGGCGGCTTAAACTTCTAAGAAAGGAGAAATGACAATGGCTACAAAAATCGACGCATCCACTCTTGAGCTTGAAGAGAGAGTAGTTGCCATCAACCGTGTTTCCAAAACTGTTAAGGGCGGCCGTATCATGAAATTCTCCGCTCTTGTAGTTGTAGGCGACGGCAATGGTATCGTAGGCTTCGGCCTCGGTAAGTCCGGTGAAGTTCCGGACGCTATCCGTAAGGGTATCGAAAACGCAAAGAAGAACCTCATTAAGGTTGCATTAAAGGGTACAACAATCCCCCACGAAATCATCGGTAAGTACGGCGCAGGCGTAGTTCTTATGAAACCCGCAGCACCCGGTACCGGCGTTATCGCAGGCGGCCCCGTTCGTGCAGTTGTTGAGACCGTTGGTATTAAGGACATCCGTTCTAAGGCAATGCGCTCCAACAACCCCTGCAACGTAGTTCGCGCAACTATTGATGGTCTTTCCAGACTTCGCAACGTTGAAGAAGTTGCAGCAATTCGCGGCAAGTCCGTAGAAGATATTTTAGATTAAGGAGGGGCATTTAAATGGCAAACGTAACTGTTACACTTAAGAAGAGCCTTATCGGCAGCAAAAAAGATCAGATTGCCACCGCCCATGCACTTGGTCTTAAAAAAATCGGCGATAAGTCAGTTCAGCCTGACAATGCGCAGACACAGGGTAAGATTAAAAAGATCTCTCATCTTATCGAGGTAACGAATGCTTAAGGAGGTGCGAATATGAAATTGCACGAACTTTCACCGGTAGAAGGCTCTAAGAAAGCGGTTAAGCGCATTGGTAGAGGCCCCGCATCCGGTCAAGGCAAGACTGCAGGTAAAGGTCACAAGGGTCAAAAGGCCCGTGCAGGTCGCGGTATGCGTCCCGGCTTTGAAGGTGGCCAGATGCCGTTACAGCGTCGTATTCCGAAGCGTGGCTTTAACAACATCTTTGCAAAGGAAATTGCAAAGGTTAACGTTTCCGCTTTGAACGATGCTTTCGAAGATGGCGCAACTGTTACAGTTGAAGCTCTCATCGAAAAGGGTCTCATCAAAAAGGCTCTTGACGGCGTAAAAGTATTAGGTAACGGCGAACTCAGCAAAAAACTCACCGTGCAGGTCAACAGCTTTTCCGAGTCGGCAAAGCAGAAAATCGAGGCAGCAGGTGGAAAGGCTGAGGTGATCTGATTATGTTCCAGACGATCATCAATGCGTGGAAAATCGCTGATCTTCGTAAGAAGATGCTTTTCACCGCACTTATCATCTTGATTTTCAGAATCGGTGCAGCGCTTCCCGTTCCTTTCGTCAACATTACAGAGGGCATCATTTCCGACCCGAACGCGAACAACTTCATGACTTATCTCAGCATGATGACTGGTGACGCGTTCAACTACGGAACGATTTTCGCAATGTCCATCACCCCGTACATCAATGCTTCTATTATTATCCAGCTTCTCACCGTTGCGATTCCTGCTTTAGAGCGTCTCGCAAAGGAAGGAGAAGAGGGACAGAAGAAGATTTCCAGCATTACTCGTTATACAGCGATTGCTCTTGCAGCGCTTCAGAGTACTGCTTACTACTTCTACATCCGTTCTCAGCACTACTTAACCGTGGATGCAAACGGTCAGGCCTTCACCGGCTTTGCTGCTGTATTCCAGGCAATCGTAATCATCCTTTGCTACACCGCTGGTGCTGCATTCTTAATGTGGCTCGGCGAGCAGGTTAACGTAAAGGGTGTTGGCAACGGTATCTCCATGATTCTTTTCGCGGGTATCGTATCCCGCTTACCTACGACTCTCGTAGGTCTCTATCAGTACATCGATAAGGGCGGTGCTTACTATGCACTTGTTCCGATTGCGTTCGTTTCCATGCTCCTTATGATTGCTTACATCGTTTGGATGGACAACGCAGAGAGAAGACTTCCCGTTCAGTACGCGAAGCGTGTTGTCGGCAGAAAGATGTACGGTGGCCAGAGCACACACATTCCGATTAAGGTTAATATGTGTGGCGTTCTTCCCATTATCTTCGCATCTTCCATTCTTTCTCTTCCGCCCACCATTGAACTCTTCGTCAAGGAGCCGAACGGCTTCTGGCAGGGCTTCTTCAATGTGTTCAAAACAACACATTGGGCATATGGTATCATGTACTTCGTACTGATTATCTTCTTCGCATACTTCTATGCGGCAATTCAGTACAACCCGATTGAAATGGCGAACAACATCCGTAGAAACAGCGGCGCTATCCCGGGTATTCGTCCCGGTAAGTCCACTTCGGATTACATCGCCAAAGTACTTTCCAGAATCACCTTACTCGGCGCACTTCTTATTTCTGTTATCGCGCTCTTCCCGATTATCTTCTCTCAGATTACCGGTGCTTTCCACCATCAGGTTAACTTAACCCTCGGTGGTACCTCCATCATCATTATGGTTGGTGTTGCATTGGAAACCGTGAAGCAGCTCGAGAGCCAGATGATGATGCGTCATTACAAAGGCTTCTTGGATTAATAGATAAGGAGGAAGTTTTATGAACCTGATTCTTCTCGGCGCTCCCGGCGCAGGCAAGGGTACACAGGCAGAAAAAATCTGCGAAAAGCTTTCGATTCCGGCAATTTCCACCGGCAACATTCTTCGTGAAGCCATGGCAAACGGAACCGAAATGGGACTTAAAGCCAAATCCTTTATCGACGCCGGCAAACTTGTTCCGGACGAGGTTGTTATCGGAATTATCAACGAGAGACTGAAAAAGGATGACTGCCAGAACGGCTTCATCTTAGACGGTTTCCCGAGAACCATTCCGCAGGCAGAAGCGCTTGACGAAATGGGCGTCCGCATCGACCGCGTCATCGACATTGAAGTTGCTGACGAAAAAATCGCTGCAAGACTTTCCGGCAGACGTGTCTGCGGTAAGTGCGGCGCAACCTATCACCTGGCATATAAGAAGCCGAAACAGGACGGCGTTTGCGATTTCTGCGGCGACGCTCTCATTCAGCGCAAAGACGATATGCCGGAAACAGTGCTCGACCGTCTTAAGACATACCACGAGCAGACTGAGCCGTTAAAGGGCTTCTACGAAAAGAAGGGCATCCTTCGCGTAGTAGAAGGTCAGGAGGAAGTTGCAGATACAACTGCTCTCACCTTTAAGGCATTGGAGGATTAAGCATGATAGTGCTGAAAACCGCGCGTGAAATCGAGCTGATTCGAAAAGCTTGTATTATATCGGCGGAAGCGCTACAGTTGGCAGGGGAAGCTGTTAAACCGGGTGTAACCACCTACGAGATTGACAGACTCGCGTATGAGTACATCAAGAAGCAAGGCGCTGAGCCGAACTTCTTGCACCTCTACGGGTTCCCTGCTACCGCATGCATTTCCATAAATGACGAGGTCATTCACGGTATCCCGAGCAAAAAGCGCGTTATCAAGGAAGGCGACATTGTCAGCATTGACTTGGGCGCAAAAGTGGACGGATATAACGGCGACAACGCTGCCACATTTGCAGCCGGAAACATTTCCGAAGCTGCAAAGCGGCTGTGCGACACGACGCGAGAGAGCCTTTATAAAGGCATCGAGCAGGCGGTTGCAGGCGGCAGACTCGGCGATATAGGCTATGCCGTTCAAAGCTATTGCGAGGAAAGAGGCTACGGCGTCATTCGTGAATACACGGGACACGGCGTCGGTGCCAAACTCCATGAAGACCCCAGCGTACCGAATTTCGGAACACCTCATCGAGGTGCACGCCTGTTGCCGGGAATGGTCATTGCTATTGAGCCCATGATAACCCAGGGTTCCAGAGCAATTAAACAGTTACCCGACGGATGGACGGTAAAGACAAGAGACGGCAAATTAGCTGCTCATTTTGAACATACCATCGTCATCACGGCAAACGGTCCGGAAATCTTAACGACGACGGAACATTAACCAAGGGTGACAACGTATGGAATGGAAAAAAGGAACGGTTGTAACCTGCCTTTGCGGTCGAGAAAAAGACCGAAAGCTTTGTGTCGTCGGTTTACAAGACGGATACTTGCTTCTCTGTGACGGAAAAGAGCGCAGGCTCGAAAAGCCGAAACGCAAAAATCCGAAGCATGTAGAAACAACAAACACCCTCTTACAAAACAGGCAAATGCAAACAAACAAGGCACTTAGACAAGCGTTAAAGTAATTTTCTGGAGGCTTTACTTATGTCAAAACAGGATATGATTGAAATTGAAGGTACAGTCGTTGAGGCTCTCCCGAACGCACAGTTTCAGGTTGAGCTTGAAAACGGTCACCAAATTTTAGCCCATATTTCCGGCAAGTTGCGCATGAACTTCATCCGCATTCTTCCGGGCGATAAAGTGACGGTCGAAATGTCGCCATATGACCTCACACGCGGGCGTATTACATGGCGTTCCAAATAAGAAACAGTTATCAATGTTCTTTATTTTAAGAAGGAGGTATTCCCAATGAAAGTCAGACCTTCTGTCAAAAAGATTTGCGAAAAGTGCAAAATTATTAAGCGCAAGGGCAAAGTCATGGTTATCTGTGAGAACCCCAAGCACAAACAGCGCCAGGGCTAATAAAAAGCCCTGCATGATCGTTGTTAAAGATCTAAACAACGATGCTGCATATGCTGCACTTTAAGAAAAATCAAATTTTAAAGGTAAAAATTACCGCATCAAATGGAGGTGCAACTGTAAATGGCACGTATTTCAGGTGTTGATTTACCGAGAGATAAGAGAGTCGAAATCGGCCTTACCTATATCTACGGAATCGGCAGAAAAACTGCAAGCGACATTATTGCCGCAACAGGTGTAAATCCCGACACTCGTGTTAAGGATTTGACCGAAGAAGATGTAGCAAAGCTTCGTGAATACATTGAGCACAATGTAAAGGTTGAAGGTGACCTTCGCCGTGACACAGCTTTTGACATTAAGAGACTTATTGAAATCGGTAGCTACCGTGGTGTCCGTCATAGAAAAGGACTTCCGGTTCGCGGCCAGACTTCTAAAAACAACGCACGTACCCGCAAGGGTCCGAAGAAGACCATTGCGAACAAGAAGAAATAAAGGAGGGATTTTGTAATGGCTACTGCAACAAAAAAAGGCGCTACTTCTCGTAGACGTCGTGAACGCAAAAACATTGAAAAAGGTGCAGCGCATATTCAATCCACCTTTAACAACACAATCGTAACCATCACAGATGTTCAGGGCAACGCTGTTTCCTGGGCAAGTGCCGGCGAAATGGGCTTCAGAGGTTCTAAGAAATCTACTCCCTTCGCAGCACAGACCGCTGCTGAGACCGCTGCAAAGATTGCAATCGATCACGGCATGAAGACTGTTGAAGTTTACGTTAAGGGCCCGGGTTCAGGCCGTGAAGCTGCTATCCGCGCTTTACAGACCGCTGGTCTTGATGTAACCATGATTAAAGACGTTACACCGATTCCGCACAACGGCTGCCGCCCGCCCAAGAGAAGAAGAGTTTAATTCGGAGGTGTAACTTATGGCAAGATATACAGGTGCGGTTTGCAAGCTGTGCCGCCGCGAGGGCAAGAAGCTTTTCCTCAAAGGCGAACGCTGCTACACTGGCAAGTGCGCATTTGACCGTCGCAGCTATGCGCCCGGTCAGCACGGTCAGAGCCGCAAAAAGAATTCAGAATATGGCTTGCAGCTTCGCGCTAAGCAGCAGGCTCGCCGTTACTACGGCATCCAGGAAGGTCAGTTCTACAAGTACTTCCTCATGGCTGAACACCAGAAGGGCATGACCGGTGAAAACCTTCTCAGAATCTGCGAAAGCAGACTTGACAACGTGGCTTACCTTCTCGGTTGGGCTTCTTCCAGAGCAGAAGCTCGTCAGCTCACCACTCACGGTCATTACCTTGTTAACGGCAACAAAGTGGACATTCCGTCCTACCTTTTAAAGGCTGGCGACGTTGTTTCCATCAGCGAAAAGAGCCGTGACAGCGAAAAGATCAAGGCTGTTCTTGAAGCTAACGGCGCACGTCCCGTTCCGGAATGGTTAGATAAGAGCGAAGACATGAGCGCTAAAATCGTTAAGCTTCCCGACAGAGAGCAGATCGAAGTTCCTGTTGAAGAACATCTTATCGTTGAGTTCTATTCTAAATAATCTCTTTTGGATTTTTAGACAGCTACGATTATACGAAAAACTTCGAGCAATGTCTCGATTTTACGATAGGAGGGTTTTAAATGATAGGAATTGATAAGCCCAATATAGAAGCACTTGATTTGTCAGCGGACGGTACCTACGGACGCTTTACAATGGAACCGCTTGAGAGAGGCTACGGTACAACCCTTGGTAACTCTCTTCGCCGCGTTCTCCTTTCTTCTCTTCCGGGTTATGCAATCACATCCGTTAAAATCGACGGTGTGTTGCATGAATTCTCCACTGTAGAAGGCGTAAAGGAAGACGTTACAGAAATCGTTTTGAATTTGAAAGGTGTTATCCTTCGCATTCAGGGCGACGGTCCCAAGACGCTTTACGTTGAAGCAACTGGCAAAGGCGTAGTTACCGCGGGCGACATCAAAACAGATTCTGAGGTTGAGATTCTCAATCCGGACCATCTGATTGCAACGCTCTCCGAGGGTGCAACGCTCAACATGGAGTTAACTGCTGATCGCGGCCGCGGCTATGTTTCCGCAGAGCGCAACAAGCAGATGATGCAGCCGGCTATCGGCACCATCGCAATCGACTCCATCTACACTCCCGTATTAAAGGTAAACTATACCGTTGAAAATACACGTGTAGGGCAGATCACCGACTTTGACAAATTGACACTCGAGGCGTGGACCGACGGCTCCATCTCCGCGAAGGAAGCTGTTTCCCTCGGCGCCAAGATTCTCACTGAACACCTCAATCTCTTTGTTGACCTTTCCGACGAGGCTGGCAACACCGAGATTATGGTAGAGAAAGATGACGACGGAAAAGAAAAAGCACTTGAGATGACCATCGAAGAGCTTGACCTCTCCGTTCGTTCCTTCAACTGCCTGAAGAGAGCAGGTATTAACACAGTTGAAGATTTAATCAACAAATCAGAGGAAGATATGATGAAGGTTCGCAACCTCGGCAGAAAGTCTCTTGAAGAGGTTATCGCAAAGCTTGCGTCCTTAAACTTCACTCTCCGTAAGGAAGACGAATAAGAAGGAGTGATATAGATGCCCGGAACCAGAAAACTCGGCAGAACTACGGATCACCGTAAAGCAATGCTCAGAGGCATGGTAACCTACCTTTTAGAAAACGGTAAGGTTGAAACAACTGTTACTAGAGCGAAAGAAGTTCGCGCTATGACAGAAAAGATGATTACAATTGCAAAGGTAAACAACCTTAGCAATAAGCGTCAGGTTTTGGCTTATGTAACAAAGCCCCAGGTTGTAACCGACCTCTTTGATAAGATTGCCCCCAAATACGCAGACGTAAACGGCGGCTATACTCGTATCATCAAGACCGGTACACGCAGAGGCGATGCTGCTGAAATGTGCATCATCGAACTTGTGGAGCCCAAAGCTGAGTAATCAGACTTAAATTCATGTAAAAAAGGCAGATACCAAATACGGCATCTGCCTTTTTCTCTTTGGCAAATGTGAAATCACGTAAAACACTTGCACCATGCCCTCAAGTTTGCTATAATATACTGCATCCCAATGAAGGAACTGTATAGTTTCGGCTTTGCGATTTAAGAAAACTTTTTTTCTTGTAAAAAGTTTTCTCTTTGCACCGAGTGGTGCAAATTCACTTTTAAAAATACGCTTCTAAGGAAAAGAATTTTGCTTTCTGCGGAAAGCAATTTGGGACTCTGTCCCAAAACCCTGCCACTTTTAAAAAAGTGGACAAAACTTTTCGTGTAAAGATGTGTATAGGACGACTTGTGAAAAAAGCAGGTTGTGCGAACTATTTGTAAAAAGTTTGCAGTAACTATCCCGTGAATGGCTGTCGCGCCGTCGCGACAATGGCGTAGCGGTCAAAATTGTGCGCCGCTCCAAGGCGCAAGCAATTTTGGGCACCGCAAGAGTCACGCGCCCGAGTAAAAGGGTGCAAAAAAGTAAAAAATATATAAGCGGATATGGCGGAATTGGCAGACGCGCTAGACTTAGGATCTAGTACCTCGGTGTGCAGGTTCGACCCCTGTTATCCGCACCAGTCGAGAGCCTCGACGCGCAAGTCGCGATGAGGTTCTCTTTTTATTTGAAAAAATCGTCCGCGGAAAATACTTAGAGATATATTTATTATATAGAAAAAAGAGAGATACGCAAAAGCGTATCTCTTCTTTTTATTCTGTAAGCTTGCTGTGGTCGAACCTGCGAAGGTCAAAGCGTAAAGGAAACAAACTTGTGAATCTAATTCTCAAGTTTGATTAAAAACCCCCGAACCTAATCAAAGGCTCGGGGGTTTTTTAATCATTCGTTAAATCGCCGTTGCCGCTGACGGGGATGGCGTCACCTAGATAGGTGGGGTTGGGTTTTGTGATGCCGGTTAAGAAATCCTTATTGCGCGCTAAGATTTCGCGAATTCCGCGCTTCAGCGCTCCACCGTAGGTGTGATAATCGGAGGGCACACCGTAGGCTTCCAGCCCTAGGGAACGGGCGATATAAATGGCACGGGAGAGGTGATACTCCTGCGTAACAATGAGGATTTTCTTGGCTTTAAAGATGTCACGCGCACGGTACATGCTCTCATAGGTGGAAAAGCCTGCATGATCCATAAAGACATCTTCCGAGGCAATGCCGGCGTCTATGGCGTATTGCTTCATCGTGCCGACTTCGTTATAATTCTGCTTGCCGTGGTCGCCGCTCATCAAAAGCTTGGGCGCTGCGCCTGCCTTATAAAGTGCCACACCGCCGTCCAAACGGTCGCGGAGCATGTCACTGGGCGCACCGTCCGACCAAACGCGACAGCCGAGCACCAGAATACAGTCCACATCCTCGAGCGCGGCGGCATCTTCCTGCGAAAGCATATAGGGCTTGGCACTGTGCACCACATAGAAATTGACGGAAAGCGCATAAATCCCGACCGCAAGGCAAAGACTGAGCAAAACAAGCAGGCAGATTTTTAAAGATTTTTTCTTTTTCGTCTGTTCCATAGAATTTTCCGTCCTTTCTCTTTATAAGAGAAATGTACCATGCGCCACAGGGAAAGTCAAGCCATTCTATAGCATAAATAAAAAGGACTGCAAAAATGCAGTCCTTAAAATGTTTACATGGGAGGCATCATGCCGTCAGCGCCGCCCATCATTTGAGAGAGCGCACTGGGCTTTTTCTCTTTTTTGGGCTTAAAGGGAGGCGGATTCTTGAGCTTCTCGAGCGCCTTTTTGCCGGAAGAACCGTAAAGATATTTGTTGACGAGGACAACCAGCTGGCTCATATCGTCACACATATATTCTTTTGCGGTTTCAATCATTTTGGGGTCATTTTCCATTTTGCCTAAAATGGAAACCACGATGAGGCTCTGGGTATCGTTGAGTGCGCTTTCGTAAATATCGTTGAGAATACGGAAAAGCTTGCTGCACTCTTTACCGTTGCCGTTCTGAATGGTCTTAATGATGAGGGCCGTTGCGTGCTCCTCAAAGAATTCCTCTGCGAAGAACTCACCGTATTTTTCGAAGTTCTCGCGATAAGGCTCTTTCAGCTCGGGATAGAGCGCTAAAAGACGATTCGCAAGCGTGTTGGAATCGTAGCTCTGGCTGCCGTTGCGAGCGGCACTTCTGGAAACAGGCGCTTGTGTTTTTACCTTTTTGGTTTTTGCAGCTGCCTTTTTGGAAAATCTGCTCTGAATGGTTTCGTTAAACTCATTGCAAAGAGATTTTACATCGCGCTCCTCCAAATCCTCCAAATCGAAGAAGTTGGTGGAAACCTTTTGAAAATCTTCCTCAGAAGGTTCTTCCGCAGCATCGGCAAAATAAAGTAAAGCTTGATTGCCGAAAAACTCCATGCGGATTCTGCCCTTGTCACCGGAAAAATCTACATAAGTGTGATCTTCCGCGCGGCTGACGGGGCAATCTGTCGCACCGATACCCTCCGGACGAACGACGGCAAAGCCGTTGTCCTCCATAACGGTTTTTGTATCTCTTAAAATTTGCTGTATTGCATTTTCTAATGTAAGCATTTGAAAACCTGCCTTATTTTAAAGTCACTTTTCAGTCAAAGTAAAGTATACCATAGTTTTTCCGATTTGTCATTCTTTTTTTAACTTAGAATTGCAAAAACACTGGGAATATGCTATTATTTAAAGGTATATAGATAGCCTGAGGTGATTAAATAATGAAAAAGGCATTAGTTTTATTCGGCGGTGCTTCCAGCGAGCATGAGGTTTCTTGTGTTTCGGCAAAGTTCGTCGCAGAAAATATTCCGAGAGATTCTTATGAGGTTTTGCTGGTCGGCATCAGCAAGGCAGGCGAGTGGTTCCTCTATGAGGGCGACACTGAAAAGTTGCCCGAGGATGCTTGGCTCGAGGATAAGGCACATTGCAAGAAAGCTGTGCTTTCTCCCGACCGCAAGGACCACGGACTTTTAATTTTTAACGAGAACGGCGTGGAATGTGTGAGAATCGACGTTGCATTCCCCGTGCTTCACGGCAAATACGGCGAGGATGGCACCATGCAGGGCCTTTTTGCTTTGGCAGGTATTCCCTTTGTCGGCTGTGATACCCTTTCCTCTTCCATGAGCATGGATAAGGCAGTGACCAATCTTGTGATGGATTTTGCCGGTGTAGCACAGGCAAAATGGCTTGCCGTAACGAAGGCCGCTTATGAAGAAAATCCCGAAGCATTTTTAGAAGCCGCACCCGAAAAGCTCGGCTTCCCGATTTTCATAAAGCCGGCGAATGCAGGTTCTTCTGTGGGCGTTTCCAAAGCAGAAACCCCGGCAGAACTCAAAAAAGCTATGGAAATCGCCTTGCGCGAGGATGACAAGGTCGTTGCAGAGGAAGCGATTAACGGTTTAGAAATTGAGTGCGCCGTGCTCGGTAATACACATCCCACCGCTTCCGAGGTTGGTGCGATTCTGCCGAAAAAAGCCTTTTACGATTATGAAGCCAAATATTTAGATGATTCCAGCGAATTGCAGATTCCGGCACAGATTCCGCCCGAAAAGCAAAAAGAAGTGCAGAAAACAGCCGTTAAGGTCTATGAGGCATTGGGTTGTCGCGGTCTTTCCCGCGTAGACTTCTTCTTAGAGCGTGGCACGGATCGTGTCTTATTAAACGAAATCAACACCCTGCCGGGCTTCACCGCTATCAGTATGTATCCGAAACTGACCATGCGCAGAATGGATGCCGAAACGCTGATGAAAACGCTGTTGGAGCTTGCAGAGCAAGAGGCATAAGGAACAATTATGGGAACAGAAAAGCAAAAGGTGACCGTGCATATTCGCAATGCACAGCTTGTGGACGGTCAACCGGAAAATATAGAAATGACGGTTGTCGGCGAGGCCTATGCCGAGGACAATCGCATCGCCATATGCTATGAGGAATATGACGAGGAGATGCAGAAAATTGAAACGGTGGTGCGTGCCGAAGCGGATAAGTTTGTCTCCGTGACACGAAGCGGCGCTTATCAGAGCCAGATGCTCTTTGAAAAGGGCAAGCGCAACACGAGCGTTTACTCCACGCCCTACGGCGACCTTGTGATGGGTATGTACACCAAAACGATTGAAAATACGCTTCCTTTAGAGGGTGCCATGAACGGCACACTGTCCTTTTCCTATACCACGGATTTTGCAGGGCAGGGCGGTATCGAAAATGCCATGACCTTAAAGGTAGAAGCAAAATAAAAACAAAAAGAGGATGCTTTTGGCATCCTCTTTTTTATTTGCACAGTGTTATTATAGGAGAGAAATACTTATCTTTTTTGCAAAGCGGAAAGCAAAAGAGAAACATAAATAGCAGAGGTATCTGCAAAAGAAAAGCCGGAAGCTCTTTTTGGAGCTTCCGGCATAAGTTTTATTTCCACGGATTGTTGGGGTCGGGGTCTTTCGGGTCCCAACCACGGCGGCTGTCGTTTACATCAATACGTGTGGGTGTGGGCTTTTCAAGCGGTTCTTTCTCGTCACTGTCATAAATGGTGACAACAGTGCCGGACGGGCAGTTGTCGTGAATCCACTTGGAATCCTCTACTGCCAAACGGATGCAGCCGAGAGAAGCCGGCTCGCCGAGCTTGTTGTATTCCTCATATTCCAAAGAATCCTTTGCCTGCTTTAAATAAGGCACGGAGTGGAAGAGGTAAGGACCGTCGATGCGGGTTGCATACTGACCGTAAACATTACCGGAAAGTAAACGCCACTCGTAGCGTTCAGAGATGACATAGGTGCCGGTGGGGGTCTTGTCGTCAATACCGACGGAGCAAACGAAGGCTTTTACGGGCTTCTGATATTCGCCCTGTTCGTTGCGCTCGTAAACGGTTACAATATTCTGCTTGCGATTTACGCGGACATAATAGGGAGAAGTTGCCTTTTCTTTGAGCTGGGGTGCTTCTACCAAGTACTTGTCCGCAACATAACCTGTACTGCCGCCAACCTCTACTCTGTACCAGCCGTTGGAGGTGTGACCCGTAACGTGTACAGGGCCTTCTTGACCGACCATACCGACTTTAGCGGAGTTGGCATCGGGTGCACTGCGCACATTTAAAGTAACGGTGGTGGAGAACATGTCAATCTTATAGGGGTGAACGGTTGCATCACCGACAGCTTCCTCCTGCGGTTCTGTGACCGGGTCGGTCTGCGGTACGGCGGGCTGAACATCGGTTACCTCGGGGGTAAAGGTGCCGCCCTGTGCCTGCTGCTTTTGACGGAAATGCTGTACCAAAAAAGCAGTTAAGACACAAACAAGTGCAACGGCTAAAGCAACAATAACAATAATCAAAGCCTTGTTTTGCGGCTGCTTGCTTCCGCGGGTTCTTTGCGGCGGTGCAGGGGGTCTTTTTTCATATTGTGAACTGAATTTCATAAGAATCATCCTTCTTTTTATAAATCCCTAAACGAAGCGTATACACATATAGTATAGCTATTTTCCCTGTGCTTTGTCAAGAAATTTGCGAAAAGATTGCGTTAAATTTTAAGCTTTTTCCTTTTCTACGCACGCCCAAAAGGTGACGCCGTTTTCCGCATTTTCCACCCCGTAGGGTGCGCCGTGCAGTTTCTCGATTTCTCCTACAATCGAAAGCCCGAGACCGAAGCGGCCTTCCTTTCGGGAATGTGCTTTGTCGGCTCTGTAAAAGCTCTGCCAAACCTTTTCCAAATCCTCCTCGGCAATGAGCTTGCCAGTGTTGAAAACTGAGAATTTTAAGAACTTTTCATCATAAGGCGTAATGGAAACCTTGATTTTCTTTTCGCCCTCTGCGTGAGAACAGGCGTTTTGTATATAGTTGTTAAATACCATGCGGATTTTAGAGCTGTCGGCAAAAACGGGCGCAGATTCGGGAAAATCGGTTTCTACCGTGATGCCCTTCTCCTCAAAGGAAAGTGCCGAAGCAGTGAGATAATCCTGCATCATGGCACAAAGGTCAAAGTTCTCCTTTTGCACCTGCATGGCGCCTGCCTCGTATTTAGAAAGCTCTAAAAGCTCCAAAACCAAGGTGTTCATGCGTGCGGCTTCGCCCTCGATAATTTTACAGTATTCTACGGCTTTTTCGCTTTGCCCGTTTTCGGCAAGAAGCTGTGCGCCCTCCGCATAACCGCTGATAATCGAAATCGGCGTTTTTAATTCATGCGAAACACTGGCAATAAAATCCTTACGCATTTTTTCGAGTGCGTGTTCTTTTTCAATATCCTTTTGAAGCTGCGCGTTCTTTTGATTTAAATCCTCGAGCGTATCTTTTAACGAATCCGACAGGCGGTTGATGCTGCCCGAAAGCTCGCCGATTTCATCCGCCGCACCGGTTTTGCATTTGCGTGTGAAGTCCATGTCGGCAATGCCTTTGGTTACGTCGCGCATTTCAATGAGTGGCTTCGTAAAGCGTCCGGTGTAAAAATACATGAAACAGAGTGCAAAAAGCAGTGCTGCCGCACTGGTGCAGGTGGTTAAAAGAATCGCGGTTTTGGTGTTTTCATCTACGGTGCTCATCTTGGAATACATTTCGAGGGTGTTTCCATTCGGCAGAACACGGTCATAAACTAAAAATACCGCGTTTTCTCGCTCGAAGCGGCGTGTCTCAAAGGAAGAGCCGTCTTTTAAATATTCTCTGTCGGAAATGGTAACCTTACCGATTGCCGAAGAAAATTCCGACTTCCCGAAGTAGACCTGTTGACCGTCTTTGCGGTAAATATCGAGGCTTACGCCGTTTTCCTTTTCGAGCGTGGAAAGCTTGGAAAGAAAGGTGGGGTCATCCTCGGCAACGGTTTCTGCGCTGTCCGCGACGCGGAGCATGGTGCGCTTTGCCGACTGCGCATAGAGCAGGGGAAGCGCGAAGCGGTTCAGACCCAAAAAGAGCAGAATCGCACAGAGAAAAATCAGCGCGACGCGTGTGAATAATTTGACGCGAATACTGCGAAATTTCGGCTTTTTTACGTTATGCATTGGCATTCTCCTGGATTTTATAGCCTACGCCGTAGACCGTTTTCAGATGCGCCGTACCCCACTGCCCGAGCTTGGTGCGCAGTCTTGCCACGTGTGAATCCACCGTGCGCGTATCCCCGAAAAAGTCCATGCCCCAAACATCGTCGAGCAACTGTTCGCGATTATACACTCTGCCAATGTGAGAAAGCAGTTTTAAAAGGATGCTGTATTCTTTGGGCGTCAAATCCACAAGTTCTTCGTGCAAAAGTACCTCGTGGGCTTCCTCGTCTAAGGAAAGACCCCAATAGTTTTTTACATTGTCGACACTTTGCTGGGTATGCGGTGTGCCCTCGTGCCGTCTGAGCAGAGCTTCCACGCGCTTCACCAAAACGGCAGGACTGAATGGCTTGGTAACATATTCGTCCGCCCCGGCGTCAAAGCCCGTGAGCTGGTCAAAATCTTCACTACGTGCCGAAAGCAAAAGAATCGGCACATCGGAGGTTTTACGAATGGTGCGCGTGACCTCCCAGCCGTCCGGCTCCGGCATCATAATATCTAAAATGCAAAGCGCAATGTCGGGATGCTCCGCAAAAACAGAAAGCGCCTCTGCGCCGCTCTCCGCCTCTAAAACCGCATAGCCTGCCCCCGTTAAAAAGTCGGAAACAAGATTTCGGATGAGCATTTCGTCATCGGCTATTAAAATCTTTTTCATAAAGAAACACCGCCCTTTTGCCTATTGTAGCATAAAAGGACGGTGTAGTTCAATGATTCTACTGTATTATTTTAAAACCCTTTGCAGTGCCGGTTGGTTGAGTGCCATGGACAGCGGAATACCGCCGACATAGCAAACGACAAGCTCTCCGAGACCGACCCATGCGGCGTTGAGCAGATAGCCCTGCATGGAAAATCCCTCGGGTAAGAAGAAGGTGATTTCTGCACCGACAATGAAGGCGTTGAAAATCACGGGGAAGAGGAGGGATAAAAGCGGCAGATTTTTGAAGCGAATGTTGCGCGTTAAGTAAGAGCATCCGGCGGCGAGCAGGGTGGCAAGTGTACCGAGCACGACGTCTAAAATCATCGGGCTGCTGAGGTTGCCAAGAAAACAGCCAATCGCAAGGCCGGGAATGGCAGCAGGGGTGAAAGCGGCAAGTACGGTAAGGGCTTCCGAAAAACGGAACTGCACGGGACCGTAAGCCAGATTCAGCGCCGCGGCAACGTAGGTGAGCGCCGCGTAGAGGGCGGCAATCAGCGCGCTCTGCACGATAAAACGAGTCTTTTGTTTTTTCATATTCTTTTGTCTCCTTAGTTTTGATTTGATGCGCCGAAAGACACATCGGTCGGGAGGTTTTCGAACCGACCGCTCAAAGGAAAATGTATTTTTGAGCTATAAAATTATACAAAATTAAAAGAAAAAAGTCAAGAATAGCGAAAATAGATAAAAACTGTCTATTCCGTAAAATGAAAAAAGCGGCGCAAACTGTGCACCGCTGTTCTTTTCTTATTCCACGTGATTTTCGGTATGCCATTTTGCGTGATTTTTAATGGCGGTAAAGCTTTCATCACTGATGACGTGCTCGATTTTGCAGGCGTCGTTGATTGCAATATCCTCGGGTACGCCGAGTGCAATTAAAAGATGAGAAAGCACAGTGTGACGCTCGAAAATTTTCTTTGCAATATATTCGCCGTCTGCGGTAAGATGCAGGTTACCGCCGTCCTCAACCTCTAAAAAGCCACCTTTTTTGAGGATGCCGACTGCGCGGCTGACGCTGGGCTTGGAGAAAGCCATTTCCTCGGCAATGTCGATGGAGCGCACCGATTTCCCATTTTGGGAGAGCCTGTAAATGGTTTCTAAATACATTTCGCCCGATTCCTGTAATGCCATTTCTTTCATCCTCTTTTGCTAAGTCTTTCTACCATGATAACATAAATGTGCACAACTTGCAAGACGGTAAAAAACTGTGTTAAACAACTGACAAATTTCAAAAAATCTATTGACAGATTTTTTATTTTGCTGTAAACTGTAGACAGTTAGCTAAGACTAACCCTAAATCCCCAAGACGAAAGGAGCATGCACATGCCGTTAACACTTGCAGAAATCGGTGAAACCGTTTCCGTCCGTAAGGTCGGCGGTAATCCTGAAACGAAGAAGCATTTGGAAAATTTAGGTTTCGTTGCCGGCGCAAATGTGCGCGTCGTTTCAGTCAGCAGCGGAAATTTTATTGTTATTGTGAAAGAGACACGCGTTGCGGTTAGCCGCGAATTAGCGCAGAAAATTCACGTCGCATAAGGTAGGAGGAGAAGCATGAAAACACTTGCAGAAGCCAAGGTCAAAGAAACCGTCGTTGTAAAGAAGTTGCACGGCGAAGGCGCAGTAAAACGCCGCATCATGGACATGGGCATCACCAAAAACACCGAAGTGTATATCCGTAAGGTTGCACCTTTGGGCGATCCGGTTGAAATCACCGTTCGTGGTTACGAGTTATCCCTTCGTAAAGCAGAAGCGGAAAACATCGAAATTGAATAAAAAGAAAAAATTATATTTTTTTGCATAGTGGTTAGCTAACACTAACCGAAAGAAGGAGGATGAAATATGGGCATTACGATTGCGCTGGCTGGTAACCCCAACAGCGGTAAAACCACACTCTTTAATGCCTTGACCGGATCAAATCAATATGTCGGCAACTGGCCCGGCGTTACGGTCGAAAAGAAAGAGGGCAAGCTTAAAAAGCATCAGGATGTTACACTTACCGACTTACCCGGTATTTATTCGCTCTCTCCCTACACCTTAGAAGAGGTTGTAGCTCGAAACTATCTTATGGAAGAACAGCCCGACGTTATCTTGAATATCGTCGACGGCACAAACCTTGAACGTAACCTTTACTTAACCACCCAGCTCACAGAGCTTGGCATCCCGGTTGTAGTTGCGGTCAATATGATGGACGTTGTTCGCAAGAGCGGCGACAAAATCAACTTGAAAGAGCTTTCTAAAGCGCTTGACTGCCCGATGGTGGAAATCTCCGCATTGAAGGGCACAGGCATTGACGAAGCAGCCGATACAGCGATTGAAACCGCAAAGCAGGGCAAACACATTCCGACCCACACCTTTACCGGCGCTGTAGAGCACGCTTTGGCTCATATCGAGGAAGCTGCTTTAGCAGACATTCCGGAAGAGCAGAAACGTTTCTTTGCCGTAAAGCTTTTCGAGCGTGACGACAAAGTAATGGAACAGCTCAAGCTTTCCGACGAAGTAAAAGCACAGTTGGAAGCTGAAATCCAAAAAGCAGAAACAGAATGTGATGATGACAGCGAAAGCATCATCACCAATGAAAGATATATTTATATTGCTTCCATTTTAAAGGGTACATACAAGAAGAAACAGGCCGGCGAGCTTTCCGTTTCCGATAAAATCGACCGCGTGGTTACCAACCGTTGGGCGGCACTTCCGATTTTCGCCGTGGTTATGTTCCTTGTATACTTTATTTCTTGGACAACAGCCGGTACATGGGTTACCGACTTCACCAATGACGGTCTCTTTGGCGACGGCTTCCACCTCTTCGGCATCGGCAATAAGCAGTACGAAGAAGAAATGAACGCCTATGCCGGCGAAACCATCTTCACAGACGAATTCTTACAGACTTTAGAAATGGCAAACGATGCTGAAGTCATCGGCGCTGACGAAGTTTTAGAAGCTGCACAGGAAGGCGACTTTGGTGCTTTCGATGAAGCCTTCGGCAGCTATGCAGATGCGCTCGAAGAAAACGGCTTTGAAGTAGCAGATCACGTAGAAGCCGCTATGGAAAATGCACCCGCTACAGAAGATTACGGCGTATGGGTACCCGGTGTTCCGGTACTTGTTACCGCAGGTCTTGACAAAATCAACTGCGCACCGTGGCTCGAAAGCCTCTTAGTAGACGGTGTTGTCGGCGGTGTCGGCGCCGTTCTCGGCTTCGTTCCGCAGATGATGCTTCTCTTCATCGCCCTTGCTTTCTTAGAAGGCTGTGGTTACATGGCTCGTGTAGCTTTCGTATTAGACAGAATCTTCAGAAAATTCGGTCTTTCCGGTAAATCCTTCATCCCGATGCTTATCGGTACAGGATGCGGCGTTCCCGGCATCATGGCTTCCAGAACCATTGAAAATGAACGCGACAGACGTATGACCGTTGTAACGACGACCTTTATCCCTTGCGGTGCTAAGCTTCCGATCGTTGCAATGATTGCGGCGGCACTCTTCGGTAATGCTTGGTGGGTAGCGCCCAGTGCATATTTCATCGGTATGGCGGCTATCGTTATCTCCGGTATCATGCTGAAAAAGACCAAACTCTTCTCCGGCAATCCCGCACCGTTCGTTATGGAGCTTCCGGCTTACCACTTGCCCACAGCTTCCAACGTATTCCACAGCATGTGGGAGAGAGCAAGCTCCTTCATTAAGCGTGCAGGCACCGTTATCTTGCTTTCCTCCATTATCATTTGGGCTGGTTCTTCCCTCGGCTTCGTAGACGGCGCATTCGCCTTCGACCCCGAAATGGAACTCGAATGCAGCTTGCTTGGTAAGCTCGGCGCCTTCATCGCTCCGATCTTCGCACCGCTTGGCTTTGCAAACATCAAAGCAACCGTTGCTACCATCATGGGTCTTGTTGCAAAAGAAGAAGTTGTTGCAGTATTCGGCGTACTCGACTTCGGCGGTATGACAAAGCTTGCAGCTTACTCCTTCCTCGTGTTCAACCTTCTCTGTGCACCTTGCTTCGCCGCAATGGGCGCGATCCGCAGAGAAATGAACAGCGCAAAATGGACCGCATTCGCTATCGGTTATCAGACCTTATTCGCTTATGTAGTTGCTCTTATCATCTTCCAGATTGGTTCTGCTGTAACCGGCAACTTGCATATCGTCGGCTTGATTGTTGCGATTGCTCTTATCGTGGCTATGGGCTACATGTTCTTCAAACCCTATAAGGAATCCAACACCTTAACTACTAAGGTAAAAATCAACCGTAAATAAAACTATAGAAAGGAGCGTTTGCCATGCTTGCTTGGCTTTCCCAGAATATCGGTACAATCGTTGTTCTTGCAGTATTGATTCTCGTCGTTGTGGCAATTATCGTGCACAAAGTGCGCGAAAGAAAACAAGGCGGCGGCTCCTGTTCTTGCTCCGGCGGCTGTTCCGGCTGCCCGATGAGCGGCGCGTGCCACGATACAGAGAAAAAATAATAAGTCAAAATTAATTTGTTAATCCCTTTTTAATTTCCTTCCCTTAAAGACAAAGACGGCGCATTTGCCTTTGGCAATGCGCTGTTTTTGTGGGATTTTTTGATATGGTTTTAGCATCTACAGAGAGCGGAAGATGCCGCCGCAGAGAAGTGCAGTACAGAATACTATAAAAGGAAACGGTACTTTTTCGTAGTTCGTGCTCCATAGGAAAGTAAAGCCCGGCTGGAAAATGTAGAAGAGAAACCGAAAAAACTATTGACAAGAACGCACTTTCCCTATATAATAAATAGGTATTCTGCATGGGCCATTAGCTCAGTTGGTTAGAGCATCCGGCTCATAACCGGACGGTCCGGGGTTCGAGTCCCTGATGGCCCACCATTCCGGTTATCAAAACAAAATATAGGGGTATAGCTCAGTTGGTAGAGCAGCGGTCTCCAAATGCAGTGATTATTTAAATTTTATAATATTTAGAAACTAAAAAAATTAACGAAAGTCTTTATTTATCAAGGACTTTCGCTTTTTTTATATTCACTGAAATTCACTGAAATTCTTTAAAACAAACGAAAACACACTCCAAAAGTGGTACAAAAAGTGGTACATTTGAATTTATAAGGAGCTGATTTCTTTGGCGGAAAAAGGTGTTTGGCAGAGAAGCGATGGTGCGTGGTGTTTCTATTATCAAAAGAAGAAAGACGCAATAGAATTGCGAAAGCAATTAAGAGCACAAGGAGACCTTTCAAAAAAATTAAGCGATTTACGGAAAGTTACCATAGAAGATTTGCTTGCCGATTGGTTGGAATCGGAATTTAATAAGGTTAAAAGAACAACTTTTGACCGTAAAAAACAAACCATTTTAAAAAATGCTAATGTAACAAGGAAATACAATAAAAGAACAGCCTAGCGAGATAGGCTGTTCTTTTTATGTGAATGTGCAATTTTTAACCACCTAGAATGGTGTGTACCACATTTAAATCCATAGGGGAATCGGAAAGAATATAAGAAAACTTTATTTAGTGTCTGTACGTTCTAAAAGATAATCAATTGAAACATTAAAATAATCTGCAATTTTAATAAGCATAGCATAGTCTGCATTACGAACACCGTTTTCATAGCGACTAATTGTATTTTGCGTAGTACCTAAATCCATGGCTAATTTTAACTGAGAAATACCACGCTTTTTCCTAAGCTCTTTTAATCTCATAATATCACCTAAAAGTAGTATACCGAAATGGGATAAAGAAAATATCCCGTTTCGGTATATTTTGCTATTGCTTTCCAATTCCTAAGGTGATATAATGGAGAAAATACTATTGGGGAGAAATGTATTATGAAAGAATTTTTCAGTTCTAAGAAAAACATTGCTATCACTGTTTCTGTTGCAGTTGTAGCGATTATTTTAGCCGTTA